>OGUO01000151.1_pt1 | contig 51515 bp, 60 predicted proteins | sample 1553641 | NCBI WGS metagenome assembly OGUO01 (sample SAMEA2579980, study PRJEB22360) | human gut metagenome | biome: human gut; feature: human-associated habitat; material: faeces | place: Denmark | collected 2008/2010 | reverse complement strand
CTTAACATAGTAGGTAAGATCTAAAGATTCACCATTTGAAATTTGCTTTGCACAATTATTTGCAAGAGTATGAGAAGCAAACGAGGGTTGTTGAAATAAATTTAGGTGTCCATTATTTTGTTTAGCATCTACATTGAATGTGGTGTAAAAACATTTTGATAGAAATGAATCATTTTCAAAGGTAAAATATAATTCTATATAAGTATCTCCATTATCATCAGTGGTCAGTCTATGACCATTATAAGCAAACGATTGAGAATCATTATTAGTATACTCAAAAAAACTTTCTACAGGTACTGTTTGTTCAGATGCATATGTAGAATTACTGAATAACAATGCACAGCAGATAGCAGGTAATAGTTTCTTCCTCATAGTAAATCCTCCCTAAGATTTTTTGTAAGTATAAAATACTACATATAACACTAAAAGTAAAGAATTTTAGACAAAATAGCTGAGAAAGCTTGACAAAACGTGTGTTTGCTATTATTATATATACAAACACACGTTTGTGTATGAGTAAGAGTGCCGAGTCCACGTAAGAGGAAGGAGATGCAGGGGAATGGATTACAAAAGAGAAATTAAAAAGTTACTGGATGAAATAACGGATAACGGCATATTGAGACGAATTTATCTGATTATCGTGACAATGAAAAAAGAAAGGGGCTGACCCGTAAGGGCCGGCCTCTTCCTTTATAGACCAAGACATTTTTTCATAAAAGCTTCAATGACTTTCAGTTCCTCAGGACTACTTTCAGCAATCGCATTTACCATCCTCTGGGCAGTTTCATTATCGGTAGCACTTAATTTTCCTAAGTTTATTGAATAGCGATCATCTTCATCAACTTTGGTAAACATATTTTCTTCGCCACCTTCACCAGTTCTTAACCACACTTCGTTGATACCAAATTCCTTACAGATTAATGTAACAACCGCATCTATAGGTGCGTTACGACCTAATTCGTAATTGGCGAAAGTATTTCGCTTAATATGCAAACGATCGGCCATTTCTTGCTGCGTGAGACCTAATTTTTTTCGAACCAGTTTTAAACGCTTATCCATCGTGAGATACCTCCTTCCAAACACAATATAACAAAAAAAAGTGCGAATGTCAACAAAAAGATATTGACAAAAGTGCGAATAGGACTTAAAATAGTCTCAGAAGCACAAAAGGAGGTGAGCTTATGACACAGACAGTAGATATCAGTAAGATCGAGTTAACTGATGACACATTGACCAATATCCAGATTATGGCTCCATTGTTATCAAAAGAGGACCAGTGTAAGGTATACGGGATGTTGTTTGGAATCCTTTGTCGGATTTCAGATCCACAGCCCCAGAAGACGGCGTAGGAGGTAAAAGTATGCTCAAGTTAATTTATCAGGAATTGGTAGCCATAAAGAAAGAGCTCCAGGCTATTCGCAGTAGCCTGGAGTGCACAGAACAAACAATCACAGTTAAACCAACAAGCGAGAAAATAGGAATTAGACAAAATTTTCAAGAATAGGCTTGAAGTCTAATAAGAAGCGAGCTTGCTGAGCAACAGCAAGATTAAGTGATTCGCCGGTAGATGTATTGGTATATGAACGACATTGGATTCCAAGTAATCGTATTCTTGAGGTTCCAAAATGATAGTGCATGTTTTGATAATCAGGATATCCAAAAGGATCATACAAAAAGATTGGTGATCCACTTGATCCTGGAAAACATGAAATGTCTGATAAGAATTCAGAAGCCCCTTTAAAAGAATAGGCAGGATGGGATGCGGTTATTCCTCTTCTTAGCACTGGAAGAAAATTAGTATCATCATAGATTCCCATAGGACAACCGGGCATAACCAGATTTTCAATTGCGGAAAGAGTATTGTAGTCGGATTCAAGAACGATCATGGACTCTTGAATAAAAAAATTTAGGATGTGTTCTTGTTCTTCTGACAATTGATTAAAAAGAGGTGCTAAAGGAATAACTGCTAAGTCAATGTTTGGATTGGGATGAAAGAACACATCTGCACTATTGCGATTGAAATTTACAGTTACGCGTTTACCACTTGCGGATGGATCAGGATTTTCTTCAAGAGAAGTCCTGATATAAATTTGTAAAGTGTCAAAATCGTTTAAAACATGGTGATTGCTTACTAGAACAGGTACTCTCTGATCTTTAATATTGAAATTAAAGAAAAAACCAGTACCGGAAAAAGTCTGCGAACCTAATTGACCAGTAATTAGCGTAGCACAGCTTAATAGCTTGTCAGCAGGTGAATTGATCATGGGAACTCCTTATTTATTAATTACTCGGCTGTTGCAGCAGCCTGTAAGAAGAGGATAAGGCAGAAGAGATAGGAAGTCAAGATATATTATCCCCTATGGTGTATTGCCGGTTTGATTCCGACAGAGGGGAATGGTCGGCCGACCTTGTAACTTAAGAATCTGTGTCTTAAAGGACAAGTAGTAAGACATAAGATGTAACAACTTGAAAGGGAGACAAAGTATATGTATGTAGAACGAAATCCCGAGCCAGATCAGTCTCAGATAAGACCGAGACTGAGTTTTATGGGCATCATGAATGGTGTCAAGATGTATGATTCAACACCAGAATATTTTGGTGAAGAGTTGGAAAAGAGAGCTACAAAAGTAGCTGAGTTTTTTCTATGGTATGCAGACAGAGCAGAGGAACTTATCGCTGCCAATGCTTCTAAAGCAGGCTTAAGCAGCTGATATTAGATGTTCTCTCAGGCTAAAGAAGAAAGGGAAAATATTATGTTTGAAATTGTAAAGGTAAATGGTGAATTTGTAATGGACAAGGTGGATCAGAGCCGTGCTCCACAGGTTCCAAGCTTTATGAGCGATCCAGAGCGTAATGCCAAGCGTTTGCGCCGTCTGATGCAGGAGGAAGAGCAGAGAGCTGCAGAAGAGGAACAGCCGATCGCGAACACAATCAACATGGTTGCATGGTCAGTTGCGTGTGTAGTGTTTGGCGTGATCATTAGAATGATAAGTTTATGAGAATAAAAGAAAAAGCCGATACAGAGTAGGCAAATCTGTATCGGCAAATAAGGTTGTTACCTGTAAACCCATATATAGTATAGCACATATGGGGCGGAAAAGCAAGAGCCGAGAGGCTTTAAACGGCCTTGTAATCAAGTAGAACTAATCAACATATTACCTATTTGCCAGAAAGTTCGACCGTATGAAAGCGAAGTATAGAGAGTATGACTATGAGAGTACATATAACCAGAGCATAGATGATCTGGACGAGTGGTTTGCTGAGAGGATGCTTGGAAAAGCAAGGGGAGTGTATGCCACAAAAGAGATTACCTTCGGACCACATATGGACATAGAGATCTATCCGGAGTTCACGAAGAGAGAAGTAGCAGAGCTTGGACTTCCAGAGGTTAACCGAGCGAAAGAGCGGGATCGCATGAGAGTGCTAGATGGACGCAAGGCGAGAGTATACTTCCGGAGACTGTGTGAGCAGAACTTCGCTGATGGTGACTTGTGGATCACACTCACATACAGCCAAGAACCAGAGAGCATCAAGGAGGCGATAAAGCACTTCCAGAACTTCATCCGGAGCATCAATGGAAAAAGACACCGGATGGGACTGGAGAATGCAAAGTACGTCTACACAACAGAGCGAGTGAGTGAAGATGGAGAGACCGTGAGAGTCCACCATCATCTGCTGATGGATGGAGCATTGGACTCAGATACCGTACTGAGCCTATGGAAGTACGGAGGACGCAATCAATCCAGATACTTAGAGACAGATGAGAATGGTATTGCAGGAGCAGCTGAGTACATGGCAAAACCTGCAGTAGACGAGAAACGCCGCAAGCACGAAAAGCGTTGGACATCAAGCCGCAATTTGGCAAAGCCAGAAGAACATAAGCACCATCAGATGAGACCAAGCGCAGTAACCAAGATGATAAAAAATCACGACTGCATCAAGGAGTGCGTGGAGAACGCAAAACTGCGTAGCGGTGCATTGAGGTATAAGGGCTACATTTGTACAGACAGCGAAGTACGATACAACGAGGTCAACGGAGGGTACTACATCAAAGTACACCTCAGAAGGGAGAGAAATGAAAGCAAAGACGTTTACGGCTCTGCCGCCAGTGAAAGTAAGCCACCTGGCACAGGGCGCGAGAAACTTAAGAGAACAGGCCGCGATCGGAGATAGATTCCGACTCGATCTTGATATCGGAGAGTCGGAAATGCTGGAGGTGACAGCGGTTGTCCGTGAAAAATTTCCTCATGTGGTTTATATGGAATACAAAGGAAGGGGTGGCAAATGGAGACCACTGAGCATGAGCTGGATAAAGCTGAGAATGGAATGCCGTGGCTGGACAGCTGGGAAGAACTGAAAGAAATTGTGCGAAAAAGCACATGGGAACGTTTTGAATCAAAATTAAATGAGGAGCAGAGGGAGATAGTGCACCTGATCGGCCGCTTCAATGCCTTTTATGGCATAGAGGAACCAAATACAAAGACACTGTATCACGGTGCATGGATCCTGCTTCAGGGAAGGAGAAAACACAATGTTTGATAAGTTCGGAGCAATGACCTTTGACGAGCTGCTGAGTACAGCAGAACAGCTGAAGGATAAGGGAGACATTAAATCACTTACCCTTCTGGCAAAGGAGAATGGATTAAATGAGTTGGATGTAGACAGCTATCTGAATGCGATCGAGGGAAAGCTTGCAACTCCATTTATGGCGGCATTCGGAAAGATCAGTGTGGAATCAGAGGCTTTGATTGCAAAATCACCAGAGTCATCTGAAATTTTGAATGGCCTGAAGAATTTGGTTACTCAGGCACTTATCGAGAATAGCAAGTTGAGAATCCCCGTACACAATCCAGACAAGCATTTGATTGAGTGTTACGGACAGATTATCAAAGAAGCAGCTAGAGACAGTTATAGACTGCCAGATGTTCTTGTAGAAGCTGCTGGCCTTCCGACTCCAATTACCTATATCGGGGATCTGCCGGAAAAGAAGATATATAAAATCATCGCAAATTACTATGGTGGCGAAGCGAAGTAGGCAAAATAGTAAGAATAGCAAAAAATAACTGAATTTTAGGGAAGGAGACACCATGTTTGATAAGTTTGGTCCATTGACCTATGAGGAGCTGAACAAGACAGCAGAAGGATTGAAAATGGAGGGGGACATTGAGTCCCTCATCCTCTTAGCAGAGGAGAATGGTTTGGAGAAGGAAGATGCAGAAGATTACGCAGACGGAGTAGTGGACACGTTTACAACTCCAGTGGAAGCAGCAATAGGAAAGATCAAGGTAGAGTCTGAGCATCTTAACCTTGCGCATTCCACGACACTTAGCGGAATGCGTGATCTGATTGTCTACACGGTCACGCAAAATGAGAGGCTGCAGACAGCAGCACACGATCCTAAGAAGAGTCTGGCAGAGTGCCTGGGAAAACTGGTAGCAGAAGCATCAAGAACACGTTATAAACTTCCAGATGAGATCGCAGATGCAGCAGGTATCCCGACAGTGTACATGGGAGATATCAGCAAAGAGTGTGCGCGAGAAATTATCAAGGCATACTATGGAGGTGATAAGCTATGACGGTATATAAGGCATTTGGACCAGGTATGGTCTGCAAAGAGTATCATTATAAGCCGGGTCAGGTTAACGCAGAGGCAATTGCTAATTGTGCACGTAATGGGATCCATGCAGCAGAGGATCCGTTGGACTGCCTGTCTTATTATTCTTGGGATGGAAAAAATGAGTTTTGGAGATGCGAAGCTGTAGGCGATATTGACGAGGACAGCGTAGACAGCAAGATCTCCACAACTAAGCTGATTCCGGCACAGCAGTTAACTTTGATGGAATATGCCATGGAGTGCGCATTGTACATGTATGATCATCCAACACGCGTTCAGGAAAGACACGGAAGCTTTACCGTGTGCAGGAACGTTGGAATGCAGTCGATGAACTGCATAGTTCTCATTGTAGTTGGGGATGATCCAAAGGCAAAAGTAACACAGCAAACGGGCATTGTTATACTGGTAGATCTGAAGAATGGCAATTTGAGAGGAATCAAGGATGCAGCTCCCGGCTGGTATCACATCACAGAGGAAGGGGTAATACCATGGACAGAACAGCCAAGAAACATCTGATGGCAATTCAGGTTGAGACGTACGAGGGATGTGATGCATATGCTCGTGTTTACACAGAGAAAGATGTGTTAATGTTCCATTTATGGGATGCCGAGACCTTCAAGGGAAAATACTTTATCGACAAGACAGGGAAGCATGTATCAGAACTTAAAGGAGAGCGCTGCATAAGAAAGCTTGTAAGTCAGATGAGCAGCACGGGCAGATACTCAAGTGGCTTATGGCCACTTGATCTAACCGTTTCGCTAGAAGATGAGGAGATGGTAGAAAATTTTTTTGGACGCAGAGGAAGCGTAGCGAGTCTGATTGAACATGCAGAAGCCTATTATGATAAGACACGATATTACAGAAAGCAAGAGAGAAAGGCTGAGAAAATTCACAACTACATGTCTCTCTTTAAGGATCAGCAGGATGAAATTAAAAACTGGTATCTAAAAGAAATTGCCCCTCAGGAATATGCTTTTCGCATAGACGGACAATATCATTGTACAGCTTGCGGAAAGCCGCACACTGGAAAATTCAAGCATTCAGAACGCTTCCAGTGTGAGGGAAAGACCGTGATCGTAAGCACACGTACATGGAGCAAGGAACAGAAAGACTATATCACTGCCTTCTCGAGACAGTCAGACGGCAGCTTGGCAGAACGTCTTTATCAAATCAACGTTAGGTGGGATAAGACTGGGAAAACGGTAGACCTTACAGAAATCCTTAGATGGACATGGATGCCCTACAATGAAGGAAAGGTTTACTATCGCGATTTATATAACTGGTGGGATCGAAACCCGTGGAACCGTCGCTGGATGCCATCTTACCTGTATCCGGTGGGGGCAGAGGAAGTCTTGCAAGCTTCCGGCTATGAAGAGACGAGACTGTGGGATATCGGAAAGGCAAAACTTCCAATCAACTGGATTATGGAGAAGCGAACACCGATCTACACGCAACTGGTTCTGGCCGGATTGCAGAAACTGGCCGAACAGGATTCAAAAGGGAAACTTAATTACTATGGCTATCATGGAAATCTGAATTTGCATGGCGAGACACCGGAGGAAGTATTAGGGCTAGATCGAAATACAATCGGGCGACTCAAGCAGTTAAACGGAGGATCCATTATTCATAAGTGGCTACAATGGCGAATGGAGCACCCAAACGAACCATTGAAGACAGAAACCCTAAAAAAACTAGAAACAGCACACATTACACCCAATTCAATCAAAGAGATGCTTGACTATATGACACCTCAAAAGTGCCTAAACTTCATCAAACGGCAGATGAAACTTCTGAACAAGAATGTCCCTTACTCGGTAATCGAATTGTATACGGATTATATATCAATGGCGAAGGGAATGGGGATGGATGCACAAGATGAAATTGTGTACAACCCTAAAGATTTAAAGCTTCGACATGACCAACTCGTCCAAGAATTTGAACTCAGAAAAGCTGAGTACGAGGCAGAAGCGATGAATCGAAAGTGGCCAAAGGCACAGGCAGTCTTAGACCGAATCAAAGGAATTTATGATTACCAGGGCGATGGGTGGCAGATAATCACGCCACGTACGCTGATGGATATCGTGGATGATTCTCACCAGCTCCATCATTGCGCCGGCGCATCGGAACGCTATTATGAGCGCATTCAACGAGAGGAAACCTATATTTTGTTCCTGCGCCGCGATCCAAAGACAGCTTGGTACACGCTCGAAGTCGAACCAGGCGGCACAGTTCGCCAGAAACGCTCCGAGTACAACCGCCAGCCTGATATTGAGGTTGTGAATCAATACCTAAAGGAATGGCAGGTGGCAGTTCGCAAGCGCTTAAAAGAGAGAGACAAGCAGTTGGCAGCGCAGAGTGCGCAGCAAAGGGCAGAGGAGATGGAAGCATTGCGGAATGGAACAGAGAGAAACCGCCAGTTACGTGCACTATTAATGGCGGATTTAATGGAGGCAGGAGCATGACGACGTTAACAGAAATTAAAGGGTTCCAGGCATTTCAGGATGCGATGGATCGAGAAATACGAGAAGCATCAGAAGGATTTGTGCGAATCGGCTATCTTTTGAAAGTCGCGAGAGATACAGATATCCTGCATGAGTCAGGATTCAAAAGTGTAGCCGAATTTGCATCTTCGCGTTACGGTCTGACAGCAGACATCGTGTCTCGTTACATAGCGATCAATGACAGATTTTCTGAAGGCGGTTATTCTGACCGTCTGGCAGAACGATATCAAGCCTTTGGAGTTACTAAGTTGGCCGAGATGCTTACTCTGCCAGATGAGGTCATCGCGGCGGTTCCGACAACAGCAACGCGTCAGGAAATCCGTGAAATCAAAGCTGAGATTGCAGAGAAGATGCAAAAAACGGACTTAGAAGTGATGATGGAAGAACCGGAAATAAAGCTTGCTACGCTGGCACAGGAAGTTCTCTACCAATGTTTTGATAAGATGCCAGAGCGATATCCGAAAGCATTTACAGCAGTGTACCAGCCAAATGCAGAAGAGGCGCTGCTTGAAGTATTGGCACCAATCGGAACCGGTTTGGTGATGGTTCGCGTGAAAGGCAGAGGAAAGCTGCAGTTCTACATTGAGGGAAATGAAATCACAATCACCAATGTTCGCACGAATATTCAAACACAATACACACCGGAAGAGCTGGTTAGAGAAGTCCGGGTGTTATGCCCAATCGACAAGACTCCGGAGCAGGCGTGGCTCGCTTTGTATGGTCGCCCAATGGAACAGGACGATCAGGAAATATCAAAACCCAAAACAGTGGAAATTTTGACGAAGGGCAAACCGTCAAAGGTTGCGCCACAGAAAGCAGAAAACATCCCAAAAGCATCAATTCAGAAAAAGGCAGAGGAGAAAAAATCTCCAGTGCCTGAAAAATCAAGAGTTGTTGCGGATCCCATTTCTGCATCAGAAACAAAAATGCGGGATGACAAGTCTATACGGGAAGTTGTACCAGAGCCAAAGAAAGTGGAAGAAAAGCCACAAGAATCAGAACGAACCTCTGAAAAATCAGAACGATTGCCAGAAAATGTAAATGGTGTTGTATCAGAGAAAACAGAAATTGCGCCAGCGCAAGAGTGGTTGGAGCGAATGAAAGAGTGTTTCGAGAGAGCGCTTCAATCAGCAGAGGAAGGGCGCTGGGTGGCATGGGAAGGTCATATGATACAGGCCAAGAACATTGCCAATGTGATCCGCAAGGCGCAGGAAGATAAAGAGATTCCAGGACAGATCAGCATGGATGTGGACTAAGGAGGAGCCATGGCAAAGACAAGAATGATGACAAGAAAAGGTGAGTGCTACATATGCGGCAAGATTGGTCAAACCGAGGAGCATCATTGTTCCGGAGGACCAAATCGCAAGCTTTCAGAAAAGTATGGATTAAAAGTATATCTTTGCATCTCCTGTCACCGAACAGGACCAAATGCGGTACACGACAGCATGAATGGCAATGAGAATCGAAGGATCCTGCACGAAGATGCTCAGAAAGCCTTTGAAGCCCATTGGGGGACGCGAGGATATTTCATGGAGATCTTCGGACGCAACTACTTGGATGGAGAAGAAATATGATACCAGTGCAGATCAGCACAAGACTGGAGGGTAAGACTTATACAGCCACCCTCCGTTGCGTGGTTAAAGGGAAAGAACGTCTGCTAGAGGTCAAAGGTGTTGGTGATCCAAAGGATTCACGGCAACGCTTGGAACTTCTGGCAGTTGTGGAAGGACTAGAACACATGATTAAGCCATCAGAGATCACGATCAAGGCGAGCGGATACATTAAGACGGGTTTCAACTATTTACAGGCATGGCAGGATGCCAACTGGAAGAGATCTAATGGCAAGCCAGTCGCCAATGCAGATTTGTGGCAGCAGGTGGCAGAGGTTGCAAAGATTCACAAGATAACAATATTTTTAATCTGAGGAGGAGAGACATGGTAAAAAGAGACTGCTTCGGCTTTGACGCTCGTTGCGGAGCGAGAAAAACAGATCGCTGCACAGCGCTGACAAAGCTGTATTGTGCAACAGAGGAATGCAAGTTTTATAAGACAAAGGAAGAATATGAGCGCCAGGAAAGACGTAGGAAGGATGGCTGCTATGAATAAGCGTCAGAAAAAGAAAGCATATTGCCAGAAATACGGCTATAACCACAGTGAGGAAGATCGTGTTCAGCAGATGATTAGAGATATGGTCGAATATGCAGATCGACGTCCTGCAGAGGTGAAGAAAGAATGTGCGAGAGCTGCCTATTCTAGTTTTCTGGAGAATATTAAACAGAGAAATCAAAGTAAAAGAAAGTGGTGGAGAAAAACGAAATGATTTTATTGTTAATGTTAGTGATAGGGGCTGAGTTGGCATCTATTGCAATTTACGCAGTTATGTATACACAGAATGCATTTAAAGAAGTTCTTCCAGAGTGGGAAAAGTATGGGGATGATCGCTCAATATCGCTGTTTATTATGGCAATCTTTTGTGGATGGTTGTTTGCACCATATTTTGCATGGATGTTGCACAAATGGATCAAGGAGAGAAAAGATGATACGATTAACAGAAACAGATGAGCAAGGCAACTGGGCGCTGAAAGGAGTTGCCTGGAAATCGCTGCATGTAGGACAGGTTATTACAAAAGAAACGAGCGAAAAGCTCTATGGTGCGTTGTGCAAGCTCAAAGATTATGAGGACAGTGGGCTGTCACCGGATGAGGTGGAAGCGGTAATTGAGTTGTACGACACAAAAGAGCCAGAATGTATCCAGATGCCACAGAAGGTAGTGGATCATATTATGCAGCGCTTCACAGACTGCAAGTAGGAAGAAGAGTAAAGAAGGTGATCAATCATGAGACTAATTGATGCAGATTTTATCATTTCTATACTTGATGAGGCTGAACAGGAACATCCAGAACACAAGTCTACATACAAGATGTTTAGAGATGTGATCAACGCTGTGCCAACTGCGGCGGAGATTGTTAGCTATGAAGACACCGAAGAGTAGCTTGTAGTAGGGTGAGAGGAGGTGATACCAATGGAAACAGAAGGCATGACACGGGAACGGTTGGAAGCGTATCGAAGCAATCGGGAAGAGATTAAGGAGCTGAAGTACAAGCTTGATCATATGGGCGAGGGTGACAGTTTGGTCGGTAATGATGTGATCTTCGATTATAAGAAAGGATATCCAAGGGCACAAGCTATCGTGGGATATGATTATGAGCTTGGAGCAAAACGTCGTAAAAGGTATAAGACTCAGCTTGCGAAGTTGGAAGCTGAACAGGATGGCATTGAGGAGTGGATCTTTGGAATCCGGGATAGCAGAACACGGAGAATTTTTCAGATGTATTTCCTTGAGGGATTAACGCAGGAGAAGGTCGGAAGAAAAATGAATATGGATAGGAGCGTTGTAAGTAGGAAAATTGAAGGCTTTTTAAAGAAACAAGTGTAAAAATAATAAAGCTGTTGGCTATAAGCTGGCAGCTTTATTATTTTTTTTGCGTTTTAACTAAAATAGGGTTGACAAATTAACCATATCAGGTTAATATAAAGACTGTGAGGAGGATTTACTATGGTAACTGGGTTTGGCAAGTTTTGCAGAAAGTTGAGAATTGACAATTCAGAAATACTTTCAGATATGGCTAGACGTTTGGGAGTTTCATCTGCGTTCTTATCTAAAGTTGAGAATGGGCTAAAAAAGCCGCCCAAAAATTGGGAGGAAAAAATAGGGGAGCTTTATAATTTAGATTCAGAAGCAAAAGAAAAATTAAAAGAAGTTTTTTTTGAAGCCTTGAATTACGATAGCCTTGATATGACAAGTTTTTCAGAAGACAATAGGAGTATGCTGTTATCGTTTGCGAGAAAACTTAATGTAATGGATGAAAATAAAAAACAGCAGCTAAAAAAAATCTTTGAAAGTGACGGAGGATCTACAGATTGAATGTTCAAGCAACACCTATGTCGAGAAAAGATATTCGGGGATTAGCTCTTGAGTTGAGGAAAATGTGTGGAGCACAGGATATATTGTATTTTCCAATAGTTCACTTTATTGAGTACATATTGTCAGAGTTGGATGGATTTTCATATTTGATTGTTCCGGTAGAAGAAATGACAACCACATATGGCACAACAAATACAGAAAAGAATGTTATGAAAATTCGAGAAGACGTATATGAAGGAGCGGTTAAAGGAAATCCGAGAGATCGTTTTACGTTGTGCCATGAACTAGGTCATTATTTGCTTCATCAACCGCAGCAAATTAGTTTTGCAAGAGGAGCGGTACCTAAGTACTGCGACCCAGAGTGGCAGGCTAATACCTTTGCTGGAGAATTGATGGCACCGTCAAATTTAATCCAAAATATGACGGTTGATGAAATAGCTGAGCAATGCGGAATATCAAAGACAGCAGCTAGCATACAGCTTAAAATGTGTCATAATTGATGTTTACAGGAATAACTGTTAACATAGAAAAAACCAAGCACCTAATGGTGCTTGGTCACAAGCTAAAAGTGTTTCTACTATTCAGCTGTGTTGTATTTCTTTCTAGGCAATTGAAGTATAACATAGTAGAAATCCTTTTGCAAGTGAAAACTTTGCGAAAGGAGGTGGACTCATGTATATATTAAGAGCTTCGATAACAACAAAAGATGGTCAGAAAATTTATGCAAGAGACTACGGTAAAAGAGCATTCCGTATTTGGGTAGGAAATGCTCCAGAACCAAAGAAAAAATAAATATATAAGTTAGCACTAAGCAGCTGAGTGCTGACAAATGAAGGAAGAGGTAATTATGGATATTGAAAAGTGTTTAGAAAAATGTTTGGAATGCGGAGAGAAATTATATCCGGGAATAACAGTTGAAGAACTGTATTTAACATATATGGTTGAAGAAAAATTAATGAGAGAAGGTGAAAAAGAACAACTAGTGTACGAAGAACTCAAAAAACGTATACCAGAGTGGGAAAAAGAATTTGGAAGAAAACCAATAAAGGTAACAGACATTTTAGAAAATCTGTAATTTGCACACAAAACACGAAAAACACATTTATAATAACAATTGAGATCAGAGGATCTTGAACACATCGGGTAGTGTTCTTCCCTAAGGTAGGCCGTCAGCAGAAGCTGGCGGCTTTTGCTGGCGAAAGGTGGAAAAACTATATGTTAATGGTCAGAGTATTCAATACAGACGAAAAACAATATTTTGGTACAATTACAAAAGCGGCAGAAGCAGCTTTGAACGAAAACTTTCGCCTTTTCTTGTTTAATGATATAGTATATTTAATCACACAGAATGAAAGTTATTATGATACGGGTTTAAGAAAAAATAACTGTATTGTCAGCAGTGATTAAAAAATAAATCTTTTACGTGATTTAAGGCAGTCCTTCGGGGCTGCTTTTCTTTATGCCCAAAACAGACATGAATGAGAGGTGGTGAGGATTGGATGAAAACTTAAAACCGCAAAACTATGACCTTGCGTATATAGATTACTGCAAGGGAATGAAATACAAAGAGATTGCTGAAAAGTATGGTGTCACCATAAACACAGTGAAGTCTTGGAAGACAAGATACAAATGGTTGAAGGATGGGAAAAAGGTGTGCACACAAAATCAGAAAAAAGTGTGCACACAAAATAGCCCCAAAAAAGAAAAGGCAGAGGAAGCAATTGAAAAGGTAATAGAAAATGCTGATTTAACTGATAAACAGCGGCTTTTCTGCCTGTTTTATGTTCGATCATTTAATGCAACAAAAGCTTATCAGAAAGCTTATCAATGTGATTATTTGACAGCAAGATCACATGGTTATGAACTGTTGTTAAATGTGGTCATAAAAACGGAAATTCAGCGTTTGAAACAGAACCGCCTAAATCGTGAGTTGCTGGATGAGCATGATATATTCCAGAAGTATGTGGATATCGCCTTTGCTGACATCACAGACTATCTCGAATTTGGTACTGAAGAGGTCCCTGTCATGGCGCTGTATGGGCCAGTAAAGGTCAAAGATCCTGATACCGGCGAAGAAAAAGAGCTTACCAAAACTGTGAACACTGTCCGATTTCGCCCATCTGCTGAAGTAGATGGCACCATTTTGGCAGAGGTGAAACAAGGCCGCGATGGGGCAAGCATCAAGCTTGCAGATAGAATGAAAGCTCTTCAATGGTTGTCAGATCATATGGACTTAGCCACCGAGGAGCAGCGCGCACGCATTGCCCAGATTAAGGCTCAGACAGAGCGCTTATCCGCCCAGCCAGTTGAAAATGAAGATGATGGAGTTGAGATTATAAATGATGCAGACAGAGAATCAAGTGAAAAAACAATTGGAGAAGCGACCGAAGAAACAGGTTAAAATATCCGATATCGTCATTCCGAAATATCTGCCGCTGTTCAATGATAAAAAGCACAAGCACATCATCTTAACTTCTGGAAGATCCGGAACAAAGTCAAGCTATGCCGGCATTCGAACCATCTACCAGATCACAGCTGATCCAAAGGGATCGGCTGTTGTTCTTCGTAAGCATCACAATAAATTGCGTAAGACAGTCTATAAAGAAATGCTTCGTGGAACCAATCGTCTGCAGATTCCGAAGAATCGGTTCTACATCACAAAATCTCCAATGGAGATCACCTACAAAAAGTATAATACAACAATTTACTTTGCTGGATCTGATGGTATCGATGATACAAAAGGTATCATCGACGAAGATAAGCCGATCAAGCTGGTCATCATTGATGAGGCAACGGAATTCTTTGATGACGGTGAAGGCGAGGCAGAGTTGGCCAACATTGAGGCAACCTTTGTCAGAGGAAATGTTGACAATGATTTCCAGATGATCTATCTGTTTAACCCACCTAAGAATCCAAATGCGCCGATCATGGCATGGCTAAAAAAGATGGAGCAGCGACCTGATACAATCCACATCCACACAACCTATCAGGATGTTCCAGAAACATGGTTAGGAAAGGCACTGATCGAGAGTGCAGAGGCAATGAGAAGTGTCGATCCGAAGATGTATAAGTGGGTATGGGGTGGCGAGTGTGTAGGTGTGGACGAGCTGATCTACTATATGTTCAACCAACAGATCCACGTCGAAGACGATCTGCCAGAGGAAGAAAAGAAAGCCATTGGAGAAATCGGAATCGGCATCGATTATGGTCAAAAGAATCCGACAACATTCGAAGCATTTGGCATTGACTATAGACACCAATGCCTGCGTGGTTTGGATGAGTATTATCATTGTGGCCGAGAATCTGGTCAGAAATCGCCATCCAAATATGCGGCAGATTTCAAGGAATTCTGTGAAAAATTAGAACAAGAATACGACAGAAAAATATCTTGGATATTCATTGATCCATCGGCAAAAGGTCTGGCAGAGGAAATCAAGCGCCTGATGCCAGATATTTCCGTGAAGGACGCAGACAACACGGTTAAGCTCGGAATTAGCCGTGTGCAGAAGCTGTTATCATTTAAGCGATTGATCCTGAGTCGAAAACAGACAATGCTAATCAAAGAGATGGGACGTTATCAGTATGATGAGAAAAGCATAGAAAAGGGAAAAGAAGAGGTGCTAAAAATCAATGACCACTGCGAGGATGGCACCCGATATGCGGTAATGGGCATGTGGAAAAAGATAAAATATTTCCTTCCCGTAGGAGTAAGAGAGGACAGAGGAGGTGAAGAACAGTGATCTATTATGAGAACATCCAACAGGCTATGAAAGTGGAAATAGCGATCAGCACAGACATGGCACAAAAAATTCTGTTGTGGAATAAAATGTATGAAAATCAGGCACCTTGGCTAGATCCGAGCATGGATGTCATGAGCTGTGAAATTCCTTCTGCGATTTGCTCCGAGATGGCAACAGCAGTGACCATGGAGGCGAGGGTTTGCGTCGATGGAGATGCAAGAGCAGCCTTTTTGGATCAGGAACTGAAAAAAGTAAAAAAAGATCTGTCGGACATCGTTGAATATGCTTGTGCAGGTGGAGGACTGATCTTAAAGCCATATATTAGTGGACAGCACATCGCAATTGACTATGTTCAGTCCGATAGCTTCTTTCCAGTTGCGTTTGACTCGGCAAAGCAGATTACAGCAGCCATATTTCCAGAGTTTAAACACAAAGGAAAATGGCTCTATACCAAACTGGAATATCAAGAGTACGATGCACAGACACAGACCTATCGGATTCGGAACAAAGCATTTAAAAGCCGCAAGGCAGCTGTAAAAATAAATGATATCATCAACTTAGGAATTGAAGTCTCCTTGACAGAAGTTTCAGAGTGGGCAGATTTGGAACCAGAAGTAATCATGACTGGTGCAAATTGTCCACTTTTTTCGTATCTGAGAATTCCAATGGCAAACAATACCGATCGATACAGCCCATTAGGTGTTTCCATATATTCCAGAGCGGTTAAGCATATCAAAGATGCCGATCAGCACTATGGCGCGATCATGTGGGAATATCGGTCAAAGGAAACAGCTGTGCAGGCTGGTAAAGATTTCTTCGAGAAAGACCGCGAGGGCCATGCCATTATGCCAAAAGGCAAGGAACGCTTATTCCGCGATATGGGTGATGTGAGCGATAAAAATGGTGCTCCATTTTTCAATGTGTACTCTCCAGAGATTCGAAACGAAAGCTTCTTTGATGGCTTCAACAGAATCCTTCAGCGAGTCGAATTTAATTCGTGTCTTGCTTATGGTACATTATCCGATCCTCAGCTCGTGGAAAAAACGGCAGAGGAGATCAAAAGTGGAAAACAGCGAACCTATGCAATGGTAAAAGCAATTCAAAACAGTTTAAGAGATGCCCTTCTTGGTCTTCTAAATGCGATGGATGCCTGGACCACAATTGGCAAGCTTGCCCCACCGGGTTCATTTGAACTGTGCACAGATTTCGATGATAGCGTGATCGTAGATAAGGATAAGGAGCGAAAAACCGATAGAGAAGATGTAGCGATGGGCGCAATGCAGCTGTGGGAGTATCGTGCGAAATACTATGGTGAATCTGAAGAACAGGCGAAAAAGTCCATTCAGCAGCCGGCAGAGGTAATTGAATGACGCAGGGCGAGCTGGAACAGATCCCACAGCCATTTGTTGAGCTGATGTCTGAACTGGAAATGCGCATCATGAAAGACATCGTAGAGAAGATCAAAGCGAATGGTTTTTCATCTGCTTCTGTTGATTGGGAGATCTCAAGATTGCGCCAGTTAGGCGAGTCAGAAGAACAAATCAGAAAATGGATTGCCGAAGCGCTGGATAAGACAGATGATGAGCTGGACAAGGTTTTCTCGGATGATGTTTATGAAGAGTATTACGGTCATGCCAGAGCTTATCAAGTATCTGGTTTTGAACAGATTCCGTTTGAACAAAACATCCAGCTACAACAGCTGATCGAGGCTGCAAAATGCCAGACAAAAGATACCTTTCGAAATCTCACCGCATCGACAGGCTTTGCAATTCGCAATCCGGCAACTGGAAACATCATTTATTCACCGACGATGGAGTTTTATCAGAAAACACTTGACGCAGCGATTATGGATATCAAGTCAGGTGCATTTTCTTACAATACAGTTTTACAGCGCACAATAAACACAATGACCACATCGGGCTTAAGATGGATTGACTATGATTCTGGTTGGCACAACCGAGTTGACGTAGCAGCCCGTAGATCGGTCATGACAGGCTTTCGACAGGTACAAGGGAAAATCAACGAGCAAGTAGCCGAACAGCTCCAGACAGACTCCTACGAGGTCACATACCATGTGGGAGCGCGTCCAACTCATCAGCCATGGCAAGGGAGAGTCTGGACAATGCAACAGCTACAAGAGGTCTGTGGACTTGGAACAGTTACAGGTTTATGTGGAATTAACTGCTATCACGCTTATCGCTCGTTCATTCCAGGCGTATCCGTTCGTACATATACCGATGAGCAGCTAGATAAAATGATCGCAGAGGAAAACACACCAAAGGAATATCTCGGAAAGAAATATACCACCTACGAAGCACTTCAAGCACAGCGTCGGATGGAAACCAGGATGCGAAAAACACGTCAGGACATCCGACTGATGCAGAATGGAGAAGCAGATCCAAACGATATCACACTGAAAAAGGCAAAGTATCAAGGCCAGATGCAGACATACAAGGATTTTTCAGAGGCGATGGATCTACCAGAACAGATGGAACGAGTATATCAAGATGGACTAAGAGGCAAGTTTACACCGACGAAGACAGAGCTGGCAAGGGTGGAAAAACCTGTTGCAAAAGCAAAAGAATCTGATATAATGGAATCGGATTTAGGTGTCTTCAAACAGAAACTCAGAAGTGATGAAAATGTTGGCAGCGAATATTATGATATGCTAAAAGAAAAGTTTTCACATGGAAGAGATGATGCAAAAAGAGTATTCGCTAAATATGCCGGTGGCAAAACGGTTGAGAATTCATCTTATGAAGGCACTGCCCATTTTGATACTACGACAAAGAAAATATCAATGCATTATGGAGCAGACTTAAGAAATGATAGAGGAGCTGGAGCAACTTGGTTTCATGAGCATGGGCATTTAATAGATAATGTGTTAGGTGTTATTTCTGATGATAAACAGTTTAGAGCATTGCTTGAGAAAGAACCAGTCAAGTATAGAATTGCCTATGGGGAAAAGTATAACTTAAAAACCTACGATAAAGTAGATAAGGCGATTAGTGATGAGCTACAAGATATGCGTAAGCATTCAGCTGTATCTGATTTACTTGGAGGATTAACGCATGGTAATATCATAGGATGTGCGGGACATGAGACTGGCTATTGGGGTAATCCAAAGAGTACTACGTCGGAGGCCTTTGCGCATATGTTTGAGGCACAATTTGATGAAGTACGCTATGCTGAAATGAAAAAATATTTTCCAGAATCATTAGCGTATTTTGAAAAAAAATTAAAGGAGTTGGCGAAATGATTAAAAAACTAGAAGAAGCACATAAGCGCTTTGTTTTTCATTTTAACTATGGACCTAATTTTCCACCAAATATGGATTTTGACCAAGAGGAGTATGCAGAGTTGCTTCTAAAATGTGTAGAGGATAATTTTGATTATACAATTGAAAAATACGGAACTAAACCCAAAAAAGATGAACCCTTACCAGATATAATTTGGGACTGATACCATCAACCAAAAGGTTGGTGGTATTTTTATACCTATTTTAAGAAAGAGAGGAAAAGACAATGGATTTTGGAGAAGCGATCAGTGCAGTAAAAGCAGGAATGAAAGCATGTCGTAAAGGATGGAACGGAAAGAACCAGTATATCCAACTTGCAACTGGAATTTCGTACAAAACAGTTGGTGGAGAAATTGTCAACTGCGATCATAAAGCGATCGGGAATGCAGCGATTGCTTTTGTTGGCACCAGTGGTGTGCAGATGGGATGGCTTGCATCACAGTCGGATATGTTGGCAGAAGATTGGGTGATCTTGCCAGGGAAAGTCAATGAGTAGTAATTTGCGCCAGCGCAAAACAGTGAGGAAAGCAAATGGAAATCTTGTATTATGCAAAGAGAGCAATTGATATTATAGGACCGATTGCATTGGGATTGTGTATACATGCAATATGGGAAAAATATCGAAACCGTTAACAAGCACGCAGCAATGCGTGCCATTTTTATGTCCGAAACCCCTTATGACATATAAACTGCCGGGAATATCCCCTCGGTAAGGGATCAAAACTGCCGGAGCTAGTGGAGACACCACAAATAAAAACGAAGCTCGATAAGGAGAACAATGGAATTAAAGGAACTGTTGGGAGATGAGCTGTATGCTCAGGTAGACGCAAAGCTGCAGGAACACAACAATGGCGAACCGAACAAGCAGAAGCATGTTCGATATGCAGATCTGTCAGAGGGTCGTTATGTATCAGCTGAGAAGTATGCAGAGAGAGAAACAGAGTTGGCAGGAGTAAAGCAGCAGCTGGCAGATGCCAATAAGCAGATTAAATCCTACAAGGATATGGATATTGAGAAGATCCGCCAGTCAGCGAAAGACTGGGAAAACAAGTACAACACCGATACAGCAGCACTCAATGGCAAGATCGCAGGTCTTAAAAAGGAAACAGCAGCGAAGGATTACCTTTCAGGTAAGAACATCAAAGGAAAGCTTGCCAAGAGAGCAGCATTGGCCGGAATGATGGAGTTAGAGTACAAGGATGGTCAGTTTGTTGGAGCAGATGAGTATATGAAAAAGCTCAAAGAAGAAGATCCTGATTCCTTCGAGGAAGAAAAGGAAGAGCCAAAGCCGGGAAGCTGGGTGCGTGGAGGAAGTAGAAAAGATCGCCCAAACGTACTGAGTTCGGAGGAGGCATATTTAAAAGCCAAGTATGGCAATAACAAGTATTATAGAGGAGGAACACAGTAATGGAATACGGTGGATATAATGTATCAGAAAAATTTAGTCAGATTGTAGAACCAAATTTATATTTTGATGCAATCTTTCAGCCAGGAATGACTTATAACGACCAGTTTCAGGGAGATGCAGAAAGTGGACTGGTAAAGATCTTCAAGTTGGCAGAGGATGATGTCGAAGATCCGAAGGCTCCTGCATCCGATTTTAACCATACCAAAGCAGAGAATGAACTGCTTGATCTTCGACTTAACAATACGCAGTCAAAGTCCAAGAAGATCTATAAGGTTCAGGCAAATGCAGTGCCGTACTCAATGGCAGAGGAGCATTTAGCACTTGCCACACAGAACTGCCGTCAGGGTTGGCAGGCATCCGGTCTGGCTTGTCTGGCTCATGAAGGAACAGCTCTTGAGGATACTACAGCACTGACAAAGTCAAACATTAAGAGCAAAATTTTGGATGCCCGTAAGACAATCAGAATTGGCAAGGCATCCGCAAATATCGTGCTTGCATCTGTAAATACTTACACACTGATGCTTGAAGCGGCAGGAGACCAGTATACACCAGTGACAAACGATCAGATCATGCAGACTGGCCAGATCGGAAGATGGATGGGTATGCTGTGGGTCGAGTGCAACATGTTAGATGCACTAAATGCTGCCAAGTATTATGATTATGCTGGCACATTACAGACAGAGGATCTTACTAAGGTTGATTTCATCATGTACGACTGGAGAGGACTTTCCATTGTCGATAATCTGGAAACCATTCGCTTGAAGGATTCCGAGAACTTCAACGGAACATTGGCTCAGGTTGAGATCAACACCGGATATCGCGTGCCAACCAAGGGCCGTGTCGGCGTTAGAAAGCATGAGTAACCTATGAGAATGGTATATGTGACAGAGGAATATTATCAATCTGAATATCTTTGTGGAAGGGATTCTGCTCTGGCAGAGTCCTTTCTGTATTATGCCGCCAAAGCAAGCCAAAAGATTGATCAATACACTTATGGTCGGTTAAAGTCAGGTTGGGATGTAACAGATGATGTAAAGATATGCTGCTGTGAGCTTGCTGAGTATTTATATTCCTGCGATGATAAAGAAAAGCAGACAGCAGGGTTAAAATCCTACAGCAACGATGGAGATAGTGGAACATTCGATACAGAATCATTCTCAAGAGAAGAGAAAGAAAAAAAGATTCGTTCGATCATACGAGCATATCTTTCAGACAGCGGCATTTTGTATCAGGGCAGATATAAGGAGGAAAGATGAATCCAAACTATTGTGATACGGTGACAATCTACAACCGCCTAAAATCTTCTGATTCCCCAGATAAAAAAGAACGCTGGAAAAAAGCAGTGCTAAAGAACTGTAGCTATAACAGTGCGATGATTCGCTCTCCAGGTGGAAATCAGCAAACTCTTCTGCAGATGGATAGCCGGCCGGAATATACAGTGCGGATTCCAAAGAACAATGATTATCGACCGTATCACGAATGGAAACAAGATCAAGTTGGATTTACATTATCAGCAGGTGATCTTGTTATAAAGGGACACTGCCAAGAGGAGATCGATCCGTCAACCAATAACATAACAGTGGTGATGCGAAGATACGCACCAGATGCCTTTATCATCAGTAAAGTTGTGGATAACACCAAGCATCTGGTGGATAAGCATTACCGAGTGGGAGGCTAATCATGAAGGTTACTTTTGACTGGACAAGAGTGAAAAGTAAAATCGCAGAGGATGTGAGCGGTTGTAGAGATCCACAATGTTTGCTATTTCTGGCAAGTGAGGCAGAGCGTCTGATGAATCCGTATGTTCCGGCAAGGCATATGGTTTTGTCTCAGAATGTCAGCGTCCATGCGGAAGGTGATCATGGAGTAGTGGAGTATAACTCTCCATATGCTCATTATCAATGGGCTGGAAAATTGTATGTAGATCCGAAGACAAAAAAGGCTGCATTCACGAATGGTGAGGGTCTTTTCTGGTCGCGTCCGGGAGTTGCAAAGATTCCAACAGGAAAAGCACTGAAATATGATACCTTCCGGCATCCAAAGGCTACTTCACACTGGGATCAGGCAATGATGGTTGCTCGTGGAGATCATCTGGCACAGGCATATGAAAACTATCTAAAGTCGGGAGGTTAATATGGACAAGCACCATGCAATGATTGCGTTCTTCAAGCCGAAGATCGAAGAAATCTCAGCTGAACTGAATTTCAATTTCTCTGATGATGAGTTGAATTCAGTCGCTTTCCTGACGGATTATGCAGATCGAATTAAGAAACGCTATATTCGTGTCGGAGCGATAAAAGAATACGGATTTACGATCATCGTGACAAAGGAATACAGCTCTTATAAAGATGATGTGAATCTGCAGGCGATGGAATTTGCACAAAGCCTTATGGACTGGGTGGATCAGAAGAACCGAGCAAAAGAATATCCGGACTTCCCAGATACCTGCGAGATACAGAAAATAGAGACGCTCCAGAACATGCCTAATCTGGCAGGTGTCAATATGGAGCAGACGATGGCGCGATACATGTTTCAGTGTCGCGTCACTTATTTTGAAAGAGAGGTTAGAAAATGAAATTATCAGAATTGATGGCAGAGGTTACACCAAATGCGAAGTATACCGGTTGGGTAACAAATGATGATATGGTTTTTGCAATTGATTTGGATCCGACGGCAGCTGTTGCAACCAAGGAACCAGAATATGCAGTGGTTCAGTTGGGCATTGCAGGACTTGATTCCAACTTAAATCCGGTGACATCAGATAAGACCTATATCCGTGCCGGAAAGTCAACACAGAAGACTGGAACACAGAGAACCTTCACTCTGACAGGTGATCGCTATATTGGAGATGAGGCACAGGACTATTGCCTTAGCAACAAAATCAAGTATGGTACAGGCAATGCAGTTGTCACCAACTATGTCTACTTCAATATTTTGACTGGACTTGGTGAGAAGGGTCAGGTCACAATTGTGGTAAAGAACGATGGATCTGGAAATGCTGGTGATTCTGCAGGTATTGATATTGAGTTTCGTAAGGTGGGCAGCCAGCCGACAGAGTATACCTGGTCAGCAGAGTAAGGAGGCGGCATGAAGGTTTACGGTAAGACGATTGATTTTAAGCATACGCGCTTGGAGGATGCCAGGCGATTTGAGAAAGCTGTCAGCAATATGGCCGATGCTAATGAAAAATATAAAAAGACAGGACATTCAATGTCCGAGTCTATCCGGTGGCAAATCGGTGTGTACCGTAAATTTTTCATTGATGCAACCAAGGCTGACGTGTTGAAAGGCTGCAAGGATGTTCAGGAAGCTGAGAAAGCCTACTATGATTTTCTCGATCAGATTAAAGCAGAACAGGCACTGGATATCGTGCGAAGAACCTGCAAGGCAAAGAAGTATGAAAAACTGGTAGAGGCGGTGAAAAAGCATGAACTGGCTCCTGGAACAGCTACCTGACAAGGTATTAGTGGATAGTACAGAATATCTGGTAGATTCGGATTTCCGTGCCATCCTTTTAATTGATCAGATAATGCATGATAAAGAATTAAGTGATACCCAGCGTGTTATATCAGCATTGACAATCTTTTATGGCGACAATCCACCCAAACAGACCACACAGGCAATCGAAAAGCTTGTGTGGTTTTTTCGTTGCGGAAAAGAACAGAGTGAGCAGGAAGAACGCAGAGGACGCTTTCGAAGACATACCAGAGCAATTGATTACTGCGTAGATAGTCATTTGATTTGGAGTGCATTCTTGCAGGTGTATCAGATTGATCTAACAGAGCCAATACAGATACATTGGTGGAAGTTCTGTTCGCTTATGGAGAACCTTCCAGATACTTGTAAACTCAGCAAGGTGATGATGTATAGAACTGTAGACACTTCTGGCATGTCAAAGCAACAGAAATCCTTTTATGCGAAGATGCGTAAGAAATACGAGCTAAAAGGCGAGGAAACAGGCACAACTTTGAAACTTTCAGAGCGCAACCGTCGAATGAAAGAATATGTAAAGCAGCGCATGAAGGAGGTGAGAGAGCTTGGCTGATGGAAAAGTAAAAATTGAAACCAGCGTTGATCAAAAAGGGATTCAAGTAGGACTCCAAGAAACAGAAAAGAAAGTTGCGAGTTTTGGAAAGTCCACGCAAGAAAATTTCACTGGCATTGATGCAGCAGTCAGCAAGGCAGGACAAACAATTGCCACCTTTGTGAGTGCGGCTGCGATTGCGTCAGCTGTAAAGCAGGCAACCGATTATGTAATCCAGGTCGGAAGTGCATTTGAAGCTTCCATGTCAGAGGTACAGGCAATTTCCGGAGCAACTGGGGCAGAGCTTGAAAAGATGTCTGCGAAGGCAAAACAGCTTGGATCATCGAGCAAATTTAGCGCCACGGAAGCTTCCCAGGCATTTAAATATATGGCACTCGCTGGTTGGGATACATCGAAATCAATCAGTGCGATTGATGGTGTATTACAGCTGGCAGCCGCGTCAGGTATGGATTTGGCGAAAGCATCCGACATGGTAACGGATTACTTATCAGCATTTGGTATGGAAGCAGATCAGGCCACCTATATGGCAGACATGTTGGCATATGCCCAGGCACACAGTAACACTACCGCTGAACAGCTTGGCGAGGCGTATAAGAACTGCGCTGCCAATATGAACGCATCAGGTCAGGACATTGAGACAACAACCTCACTGTTGGAGGCTCTGGCAAATCAGGGTGCAAAAGGCTCTGAGGCAGGTACCAAGATTGCGGCCATCATGCGTGATATTACCGCAAAAATGGATGAGGGAAAGATTGCCATTGGTGATACAACAGTTGCAGTAATGGATGCAAACGGTAATTTCCGTGATATGACAGACATAATTAAGGATGTTGATACCGCAACCCAAGGAATGGGAGATGCAGAAAAAGCGGCAGCTTTGGCATCTACATTTACTTCCGATTCAATTTCAGGTTTGAATATGATCCTGAATGAAGGTGTTGACAAGATCGCTGGATATGAAGAAGAACTTCGTAATTCAAGCGGTGCTGCAGCAGACATGGCAGATACCATGCAGAACAATCTTCAAGGAAAGATCACAGCCGCTGGATCCGCTCTGGAAGGTCTTGGTATTGCAGCATATGATTATATTTCGGGACCGGCAGGGAAAGTTGTTGATGTGGCTACAGGTATCTTTAAAGGACTGACAGATGTATTATCACCAGAACTTGATACAGCTCATCAGTTGCTTGCGGATGCAGAAAGCACTTCCGAAGCGGTGCAATCCATTTATCAGAAAATGGAAGATCAGAAGAAAAGCTTCACGTCATCAAGAGATTCAATTGAGGCGAATGCTGTATTGGCAAAACGCTTGGCAGATAACTTGTATGATCTGGCAGATAAAGCAGACCTTTCAGCTACAGATTTGGCAACGATGGGGCTATATGTTGATGAATTAAATTCTTTGATTCCAGACATGAACTTATCGCTAAATGATCAGACTGGTGAGTTAAGTATGACGCGAGCCGAAGTAGATAAGCTAACTCAGTCATATAAAGAGCAGGCAATTCAGCAAGCATTTATGGAACATTATTCGGAGCTGGCAGCTGATTATGCTGAAGCAATTAAAACCGCAGCAGAGGCAAAGAAAAATTTTGATATGGCATTGTCAGATTCAGAAGCAAGTGCAGTCTATGAGGAGTATAAAAGAAAAGCAGAAGAGTTCATAAATGCTGGTGAAGATACAGAGGATGCTTATATTCATGCTGGAAATGCGATATATTTTACGAATGAAGCCAGTGGAGAATTACTGGATGGTCTTTTAAGTTCAGAAGAGGCAATGAATGCTGCAGAACAAGCTGTAACTGATTGTGACAGTGCGATGCAAGAATGGGACGAAACCATTCAAGATTATCAAGAGTCTATGTCTTCTGCAACTGATGGGACAACCAATTTCTCTCAAGCTCAGGAAGATGTGACCAATTCAACACAGGATCTTCTGACAGCTACAATTGAATATAAAGGGGAGACATATAGGACAACACAAGAAATATCAGAGCAGTTTCAAAAATTGGAAGAGACCTATGACAGCGTATACGAGAGTGCTCAGTCATCTATTATAGGTCAATTAAGTCTTTATAGTGAGTGGTCAGCTGGCGCAGAAATTACAGCATCACAAGCACTGGAAAATTTTGCTTCATATGTTTCTGGAATGACGAGCTATTCTGAAAATTTAAGTGCTTTGACTAAAGGTGTGGAAGATGTCTCAAATGGGTCAATTGAAGTATTGGATGCTGGATTTGTTCAGTATTTGCGTGATTTGGGACCGCAGTCAGCCTCACTTGTAGCAGCGATTGCCCAAGAGATTAATGCCGGTAATGTCCAGTACATAGAAGATTTGAATGCGAATTGGCGACAGTATTATAATGTGTCCACAATAATAGCAGATGAAAACGCAGAGGCGGAGACAGGCTATAAAGAGTTTGCAGAGGATCTTGTAAGTACAGCTCAACAAACGGCTCAGAATACAACACAGGCTACAGCTGATGGGATTGCTTCTGTACAAGACAGGATCCATGAAAGTACCAGTATTGTGATGAAGGATTTTACAGATACCTTAACAATACCAGATGAGACATCCAAAATCGGATCTGACAACATCGCTGGGTATATTACAGGCGCAGAATCGAAACAACAGGAAGTATCCAATACAGCAATAGCGCTGGCAACGACAACAGAAGACGGCTTAACTGATACTGCACAGACAACTCAAATCGGTTCCGATAACGTGGCCGGATACATTATTGGAGCAGAATCACAGAAAGAAGCAGCACAAGATACCGCAGTAGGCATATCAGAGGCTACAGATGAAGGTCTTGGTTCAGCAGACACAGCAGCAACCGCAGGCAATCTACTAGCATCGCTTCTTGGCGTGTTAGTTGCAGGAACCGCATTGGCATGGGTAGATGGTGTTGCAGTCAGTACGGCAATGAATCTTGGATTGGGTTCTGCCAATACCGCAGGAACAGCGAATGACTTAGCCAGTAAATATACAAATGAATTAAATAACCATAGAGGAAATGCGGAAAGTTCTGGACGATATCTTGTAGAGGGTTTCGCCGCCGGCATTGATGCAGGAAAAAGTAGAGTAGTGTCGGCTGCGGCTGATTCAGCTCGTGCAGCATTGGCAGCGTTTCGAGCTGTCGCCCAGATTCATTCTCCATCAGCTGCTGCAAAGGCAGATGCGCTCTTCGTTCCGGAAGGCTGGGCCGGCGGTATTGAGGAAGGGCAGGAAAAAGTAGAGAAAGCAGCAGCTGATACAGCAGATGTAACTCTTGATAGTTTCAAAGATATAATCCTTCCAGGAATTGATACTAGTCTAGTAATCGAACAGTTGACACAGCAACCACAGATCTTAGCAGAATCCGTAACTGAGAGTAGTATGGAAACGGCAGTACGCTTTACACAAGATAGGCAAGACGTTACATCGCCAGAAATTGACTATGAGAAGGTAGGAACCGCAGTCGCATCAGCAATAGAAGGCATGGATGTTCGTATAGATGGGAAACGTGTTGGAAAAGTACTGACAGGCCATATCAATAATGAGATGCATCAGTACGCTCAGATGAATGAGAGAGGGGTGATGTAGTTGGATGGATTGATGATTGATGGTACAGATTTACTAGAAGATTATGGGTATGATATTGAAAACATCACAGTTCGAACAGCTCCAACACCTAAAACTAAATATATTGATATTACCGGAATGGACGGCAGTTTGGATTACACAGAGCAAGATGGATATGTACGTTATAAATCTGGAACTATGGTAATCAAAGTTTCAAAGTTGGCAGATATGGACGAACATTATCAGCTCATGCCTATATTGAAACGGCTCTGCCATGGTAAAAAGTGTAAGATTATCATTCCATATGATCAAGAGTATTACCTATTAGGTAGAATATCATTGAAGGAGTCATGCGATGGTTATTGGTCTTCAGCAGAGCTAACAATTACTCATGATCCGTATCGATATAAGATAAAACCAACTGTCCGCGAAAAACAAATTTCTGGATCAGCAGAGCTAGTTTGTAGAAATCTTGGAATGATTGTGCTTCCGGTTATCAATTGTAGCGCAGCAATGACAGTGACTTTTAATAAGCAAACATACAGCTTAGTTGCAGGAGAAAATAGGATAGAAGGAATCATTTTCTTGGCAGGAGATAATCGGCTAACCTTTTCTGGAACAGGAAAAGTGACAGTGACCTATCAGGAGGGATGGCTATGATCACAATTTACATAGACAATAAAAAGATCTATGATCCGAGAATACGAAAATTGCAGCTGGAAGAGGCAGAGTTAAGTCAGGCGAAAAATAAAGCTGGTACATTAAAAATGATTCTTCCAGCTGATCATGCGTATTCTGATCTAGTAGTTATTCCGGGGATCACACGGGTTACGGTAAAGGAAGACGATGACATACTTTTCAAAGGTCGTATTGTTAGAGATAATCCAGATTTTTGGGAGGATTCCGAATATACGGCAGAGGGGCAATTGGCATACCTAAATGATACGGTTGTCCGCCCATATGAATTCTCAGGAAGTCCAAGAGAATATTTTAAATTTCTGATCACGCAGCACAATTCTCAGGTAGAAAAAGAACGGCAGTTTACGGTAGGCAGAATTACAGTATCGGATCCAAATGATTATATCGTTCGATCCAATATGCATTACCCATCAACTTTTGAAGAATTGCAAGAAAAGTTGCTTGATAATATGGGTGGCTATCTTGTAGAGCGTTTTGAAAATGGCGTAACATATCTGGATTATTTGTCAGAGATTCGAGAAAACAATGACCAGAAAGCAAAATATGGGGAAAATATCGTAGATATTGATCGAGTACAAGAAATTGATTCAGATTTTGCAACAGCGATCATTCCACTGGGAAAGAAGCAGGATGATGGAAACGGTAACGAGACGTATCTGACAATTGCTTCGGTTAATGATGGAAAAGATTACATCCAGAACGACGATGCCGTAGTAAAATATGGTTTGATATTAAAGGTTGTTGAGCATGAAGATGTGACATTACCAGAAAATTTGATAAAAAAAGGCGAAGAGGATTTACAGGAAGCAATTAAGTCTACTTCATCAATCACAGTGACAGCAGCAGACTTATCTGGAACTGGATCCAAGGTTGAGTCCTTCCGTTTCATGAAGAATGTAAAATGTATAAGCAAACGTCATGGACTGGATTTTCGAAGTCCTATTGTAGCACTTAACAGAAATCTTCTGGATCGCTCAGATTATAAAATTACGGTTGGGGATACACAGAAAACCTACACAGGAACGTCAGTGACAAGTAAAAGAGATTCTGAAAGCAAGTCAGAGGAAATCATTGACTTAGAGAGAGAAGCTCGTAAAAAGGCAATACAAGAGCTTGTAAGTAAAATGGAAAAAGCTTCTGGCTTATATGTGACAGATATAGGAGAAGATGGCGCACATAATTGGTATTTACATGACAAGAAAACAGTGGAGGAATCTTATGTAATTATTCAAGTTAATGATGCTGGAATCCTTTTTTCAGACGATGGTGGAAAAACCTATAATGGAGTCAGTTGGGATGGAATCGCAATCCTAGAAAAGATCTACACAATCGGTCTTGATGCAACCTATATAATTACAGGTATATTAAATGCTGATATCGTCAAAATCAAAAATTTGCATCTAAAAGATATTAGCGACACAGCCGGCACCACATTAGACGCTACATTGGATGGAATCACATCAGAAGTCTCTAAGAAAGTCGGAGATGCCGAAATCATCTCCAAGATCAACCAGTCGGCAGAGGAGGTAAGCATCAATGCTGATAAGATTAACTTCACGGGATCAGCAACTTTTACAAATGCCGTAAATGCAAATTCGACAGTATCAACAGCAAGTAAAAATGCTTCCAGTGCTTTAAGTACGGCAAATTCGGCAAGCCAAACCGCATCTGAAGCTGCTAAAGCTGCATCCAATGCTTCAAGTACAGCTACAAACTTATCAAAAGGTTTATCAGATGGTACAACTCAAATTGATGGTGATTGCATCAAAACAGGAACAGTATCTTTTGGAACAGAATCTTATATTAATAAAAATGGTCAGTTTCGTGTGGGACCAATGTACAGCAGCGGCGGTACACAAGATTCCAGAGGATATTATGGCAATCAAGACGTATGTTTTGACAAAGCCATCATGGTCAATTATGGACTCGAAATTTATGGAAACAACGATTCGGCAGAGGGAATTTCTTATATCGATTTTCATTCGGGATCCGATGTAACGACTGGTGATAGTTTATATGATTATACAGGACGACTCCAAAATTATTTGGCTCCAAATGGAAACAGTGCATTCACTTTTTCAGGAAGCAAGACAGTAGCAGGAACAACTGTTGGAACCTGTACAGTAGCTGTAAACGGTACTCTTGTGCATTCTTCAGATCGAAGATTAAAGGAAAAAATAGTGCCTCTTAAAGAAGAAAAAGCAATTGATTTTTTAATGGCATTAGAACCTGTAAGCTATCGGTATAGTGCCGATGCAGAACAAAATATTCATCATGGATTTATTTATCAGGATGCCAAAAAGGTTGTGGAAGATCAGCGTCTTGGAAAATTGGCTTTTTTACAGGAATATAGAGGCATGGATAAAGAGATTTATGGTGCTTTGGGCTATGAGGAGTTAATCGCGGACTTAATCAAAGTGGTTCAGCGTCATGAACGAATGCTAAAGGAGGAAGGAAAATGATAACAGAGTTTTATATGTTAGATATGACTCCGGCTAACACATTTCCTATTGTGATAAACGTATCACAAAGAGATGATGTGGGAAGGACTATTAGCTTTCAATTATTTAATTCTGCTGGTTCATGGAGTTTGCCGGAAGATGCGATTATTACATTAGAGGGTACAAAACCTGATAAAAAGGTATTTGTTACAAAAGGACAATATGCAGATAATATTGTCACTTTCGTTATTAGAAAACAGATGACAGTTGTTTCGGGACGGGTACGATGTAAGGTGAAAGTTGTATCTGGAGAGAAGGAACTTGAGTCTGCTCCTATTATCTTGAGAGTGGATGCAGCCGGTATTAAAGAAGATGCAGATATATCAAAATCTGACATAGCTGATGCAGTTGCCGATGCAACTCAAAAAATTGTAGATCAGGTAGCTGCAGGGATTCCAGCTGATTATAGGGTGCTGTCAGCGCAGACAAATGAGAACACGGAAAATTTAAAAACAGCTGAAGAAAAACTTAAAAAGCTTCAGGAAGAAGTAGCAAAGATTAAGTCGGAAGGTGTCGATGGGGTTCTTAATGAAAATGATGTTAAGAATGCAGTCGATAAGTATATGGAATCCAATACCGTAGATGGGCTTTTTACTCCAAACAACTTGGTATTATATGAAGAAGTAGGTGATGAGGATTCAGCGCCGATCACAGCCGCAGATATTATATCGGAAGTACTGGCACAGTTAGAACTGAAATCAATTGGAGGTTATAAACTTGGACTTTACATGGGATCAACATTGATTGACAGTATAGAACTGGAAGAATTTAGAGCATCTGACATTATATGTACAGGATTGAGTATAGAACCAGGAGAAACAACTGTGTATGGAAAAGCAACTGTAGAGCTGATTGCAAAAGCAACGCCGGTTGATTGTACTCAAAAGGTCCGCTGGTTTTCTGGTGATGAAGCTATGGCAACTGTGCAAAATGGTACCGTGCAGATGACTGGCAAATCAGGCAGCGTATCTATAATGGCAGTGTGTGGAAACTACAGAGCAACCGCGAAGATTACGGTTGAGCAGTATGTTTATACAGATTTTGATTGGCAGATTGGATTGATTAGTGAAACAGTTGGAGGCGTTTACAGCAGATCCGGAGATTCTCAGACTTTGCGAATTTCTTCTGCCTATATTGCAACACCTGTTGATACAGAAATAATTATGACTGGAGGAGATCCATATAGATATTCCATTTATTACTATAAAGATGGTAAGCTGGCTGTTCCGTGCACATCATGGGCAGTTTGCAATACGATAATAACTATAAAGGCAGACGAGTATGATGGCTTTGCAATTAAGGTAATGCGAAAAGGTTATGCAAAATGGGATGATACCTATATTGAAGCATTTGCTAAAACTGTGAGTATTCAGAGTGCGTGAGGAGGGGAGATAGAATGGCATACAATCTTATTACAAAGGATGGACAAGCTCTTGCAAAAATTCTTCAATTTGTAGCTACAGATGATCAAGTCAATGCAGCCATCACTCAATACCTGCATGAGAATGGAGTTTCATTGGCAGAGGGCATTGATTTGAAGAAGTTGAGCGAGAATGTATCGAAAAACATTTCGGAAATTACAGGCTTGAAGGAGTCTGTTTCAGATTTAAAGAAGCCACAGACTAACGTGTTACTTGAATATAAAGATCATTTCTTTTCATCCTGGGAGCGAGGCTATATCAATGAAACAACTGGAGTAGATACGGGAGATACTGCATACGTCCGAAGTAGTGGATATCAAAAAATTACATCCTGTGATACAGTCCTGATCAGTGGCTGCCCAACGGGATATACTTGCGCATTTTATTTTTATGATGCAAATAAGAAGTTTGTTGGTGCATCAGAAATGCTAGATTCAAATGGATATTATAAGATTCAGAATTCACAGGTTGGTTGGTATGTGCGTGCTGTTGTGCACGCGGTATCTATTGATCTGGATGCAATTAATGTTATTTTAGCTGGAGCAGCAGTATCAAAGCTGCTGGAGCAGGCTGCGACAGATAGTGGAGATACTGTACTTCTAGGGGAAGACGAGCTGGATTCAGCGGGAAAGTTGGAATTGAATGTTACAAAGGCATCTATAGAAGCGGCACTAGACGCAAATTGTGCATTAATTGTGTTTGAGACTGATCTACATATAGGTTGCCCGTCTGGGCAGACTGCAGAAGCAATCGCAAAGTCAGCAATCAAGATTCGTCGGCAGCTGGCGGCATATAATTCTATTGCAAAAGCATATCCGATTGATCTATGCGTGTATGGAGGAGATTATCTCAATAATTCATCACAGACAAATAAAGAGACAGCAACAGAGGCATTAAAAGCTGTGCGAATGTTAATTGATCAAACCGCCGGGGCGCCGGTGCTTATAGCTAAAGGAAATCATGATGATAATACAATGTATACAGATTACAAAAATGGATACATTTCAATTGATTTATTGTATAAGATTTTGACCAACAAAGACAGTGCAACAGCTGTGCGCAATGCAGATCATTTGGAAATGTCCTATGGATATTATGATATTCCAAATAAAAAAATCCGAGTATTTATTTTAAATACTTTGGATCTTCCAACGGAACTGGATGAGGATACAAATAAAATCACCTATTCAGCACAGAACGATGCAGGTTTTCGACAAGATCAACTTCAGTTTGTTGCAGACCATTTGCAATTTTCTGAAAAAGGATGGCAGGTGATGTTCTACTGCCATCATCCGATGTTACCATTTACTAAAGATGATGCGGAACCATCTAATAACAGCAAGCCGACCGGAGCAGTCAGCGGAAAAGGCGGTTGTGTACTGCCAGCGCATGGAAGCCAGGCAATGCTGGATATCATCACCGCGTTTGCAGCAGGAACAAAAGGCACATCAACAAATACAACACAGGATTTTGAAGCATCTGTATCGTATGACTTCACACAAAATAAATCCAATACGGTGATTGCCTGCATATATGGACATACGCATGTTGTATACCGTAAAGTTGTGGACGGTATTAACCATATCGCGACACGTGCAGTATACGGTCATCCTACGTTTGATTTTGTATCAACGGGGAATTATTTTGTTATTGACCGACGAAATCGAATACTGAAATTGATTGCAAACGGAGATGGTGATGACTATGAGTTTGCATACTAAGTGGCAGTATGCGGTACGGGCTGGTCCGAACCATTGCAAAAGATTGCTGCTTTTAGGCAGTGAAAAATCAAGCAAACGCAGCGAGAAAGGAAAATAAAATCATGAAAGTATTAGATACATATAACGCAGCAGCAGGAGCGATAATTGCTGTACTCAGCTACATCTTCGGAGAGCATTGGGCATTATTTGCCCTGTTCTTGGCATTCAATGTTGCTGACTGGCTCACTGGCTGGGCTAAGTCAAGAATGGCTCAGAAGGAAAATTCAGCGGCAGGGTGGAAGGGCGTACTCAAAAAGCTTGGCTATTGGCTAATGATCGCGGTGGCTTTTGGCGCGTCAGCCGTTTTTGTTGAGATTGGTGCGACGCTGGGTATCAACCTTGAAATTACCGTACTGTTAGGCTGGTTCGTCTTGGCTTCACTGATTGTCAACGAACTTCGCTCAATCCTTGAAAATTTCGTGGAAATGGGCTACGACGTTCCGCGTATCTTAACGAAAGGCCTTGAGGTAGCAGACAAGGCGATCAATCAGCCAGGACAGGATGATAAGGAATAATCTATTAAGACAGGAGGGCTTCGGCTCTCCTTTTTTTCGCCAGCGCAAGTTGGCAGAAAGGATGAAAATGACAACAGCAGAACTAATAAAGATTGCAAAAGTGATCTACGCAGAGGGTGGCATCTTTTCCGGGAAAAATTATAATGCCCTGTTGGCCATCGCCCAGTGTATCCATGATTTGTTACCATCATACAAAGATCTGGAGACCTGCCTGGCATCTGCCTTTACGGTTCCATCAGATCAGTACGATCCACAGTGTTTACAGGCAGCACAAGCAGTATTCGAGCAGGGAGAGCGACGTTTTCCAAATGCACATATTTTACAGTTTCGAAGTTTTACGAAGTATTCAGACGGGTATGGACAACCAGACAAAGAAAAGCTTGCAAACTTGTACGCAGCCTATGACTATTTGGGCAGTGATTCCATATCACAAGAGTGGGGACACTTTTATTTTGGCAAAAAGAAGGAGGAAAAGAAGATGAGTTTTCGTATGTTAGTTATGGCTGGACACGGTCGAAATGTAGATGGATCATGGGATCCGGGTGCAGTAGGATGTGGTTATCAGGAGGCTAACTTAACTCGTGAGCTGCGAGATCTGATTAAGGCAGCAGCTGATCGGGCAGGCGTGCCATGTGACGTTGCACCAGATCGCAACCACTACTCTTACTTTAAAAATGGTGGTCAGTATGACGTGTCCGCCTACAATTATGTTTTAGAGGTGCATTTTAACGCATCTGCAACTGTTGATCAGAGCGGTGATGGCATCAAGAAGGGGAGCATGGTATACATTGACCAGTCTGAAACAGGTCATTCGGTGGAAGATGCGATCCTGTTCAACTTGTACTCGTTGGGAAGCTGCCAGGCATGGGATGGTGTAGTAGTTGCTCAGAGACAGTGGCCATCCGGATTGATGGTACAGAGTCGTGTTCGCGCTCAGGGTGTATCGCACGCCGTATTGGAAACCTGCTTTATTAGCGATTGGGATGACGTGAGCTGGTATCTGGCAAACAAAACTAAGATTGCAAGCGCAATCGTTGCAGGTATCCAGCAGGGCTTTGGACTTAATTATACACCGTCAACTAAGCCATATATGGTAAAGGTAACACCAGAAACTATTCCTGGCAAAGCCTTAAACATACGTCAGTGGCCAAGCACTAACGCGCCAATCACTGGGCAGATCCGAGAAACGATGTCGCTGACCATCATAGAGGAAGCCTCTGGTAAAGGTGCGAAACGTTGGGGCAAGCTTAAGTCTGGCGCAGGATGGATCAGCCTTGATTATGTGACCAAAGGTAAGTGAGAAAATTGCACTTCTTTACAATACAAGTGTATCAATATCCCACTGAATACTAAGATATCCACATTCTGTTGCTGTTTGTATTAAAAGATTGTTGTAGTCGCCGTAAGGTGGTCTGAAAAAGCACATATTTTGACCAGTCAGCTCCTTTACATTTTTGTGTACCTGCATTAACTCATCGCGGATCTGTTCTTTTGAAAGTGTGCTCATCTCTGGATGTGTCTGTGAATGATTTCCTATATCGTGTCCGGCAGCAGCAATTGCCTTGACATCATCAGGATAGGCATCTACCCAGCTTCCTGTTAAGAAAAAGGTAGCATGAATTTGATTTCGTGCCAGAATTGACAAAAGATCAGCTGTATCTTCATTGCCCCAGGCTGCGTCAAATGTAAGCGCAATTTTCTTTTGATCAGTCTGAACACAATAAATTGGCAATTCTCGTGAACCTTGGGTAGTGCTTACCATTACGGCGGCGGGAAGTGTAAAAGCGGTAAGCAGAAGAAGCAAAAAAGCAGCAGAAATTAAAAGAGTTTTGAAAGAAAATGGATGAAAGACACCTTTTTGAAAATTGAACATGGAAGGACACCTGATACCTTTTTAATAACTGATATGTAAAGAAGGTGGGATTCATGATGATTTTTCTTATTGTATGTTTTGATTATCTGTAGTACAATAAAAACAAGAGAAAAAATTGTTACATTATGAGAGGATGGTTTTCAAATTATGTATTATGTAGATGAACATATTAAAAATACAAATCGCGTTTTTCCGCAGCAGGGCCGTTATGATTATCTGCGCTATGATATGAATGAAAATCCGGAGGGACTGCCAAAGGAATTTGTAGAAAGCGTATTAAAAGAGATTACACCAGAATTTCTTTCGATATATCCAGAGCCGGATCGCTTCTTGAATAAGTATGCAGCCTATATTGGCGCATCATATGAAAATGTAGTAGCAGTAAATGGTTCTGATATGGGAATACGTTATCTGTTAGAGACATTTGGTGAAAAAGGAAAAGATGTTGTAACAGTTGCACCAAGCTTTGAAATGTATTGGGTAAACTGCAGCATTCTTGGCCTTCATCATGTTCCAGTTGCATATGAGCCGGATATGACGATTTCGATTGATAAAATTTTAGATGCCATTACAGAAAATACTAGAATTGTAGTGCTATTAAATCCAAACAATCCGATCGGCAATGTTTACACTGAAGATGAATTGGAAAAGGTAATCGAAAAAACAAAGAAAGTCGGTGCAATCGTTATTATTGATGAAGCGTATCATTATTTTTATCCAAATACTTTCTTAAAATATGCACTGAATGAAGAAAATGTTGTGCTTTTGCGTACATTTTCAAAGTTGTTTTCGATTGCTGCATGTCGTCTTGGCGTTGTAATCAGCAATCCTCAGATTATTCATTATGTGAAAAATGCGAAGCTGACATTTGATGCAAATGCGATTGCGCTATTGTTTGCAGAACGCATTTTAGATCATCCAGAGATGATTGAACAGCTAATAGAAACGGAAAAAGAGGGAAAGGCATATACTCTTGCAGAACTAACAAAGCATGGATACGAGACAAGAGACTGCCGTGGAAATTTTATTTTCGTGACGCCAAAACATCAGGCGACCGAGGTTGCGCAGAAATTAGAGACAGAAAAAAAGATTTTAGTAAAATCATATGGCAATGAAATGCTGAAAAAATATCTGCGTATTTCAGTTGGTTCAAAAGATGCAATGGAACGTTTCCTGACTGCATTTTTTGAGATTGATGAAAGAGCATAATATAGATTTAGCAGACGTTTGAATGAAAAATACGAGTACAAGGAGAACGATTTGAAAAAAGTCATTACGTATGGTACGTTTGACCTGCTGCATTATGGCCATATAAACCTGCTCAAACGTGCGAAGGCGCTGGGAGACTATTTAATTGTGGGAGTGACAACAGATAGTTTTGATATAAGCAGAGGAAAACTGAATGTTCAGCAGTCTCTGATGGAGCGTATTCAAGCAGTAAAAGATACAGGACTTGCAGATGAGGTTATACCGGAGGAGTACATTGGTCAAAAAATAGATGATATTCGTCGATATCATATTGATGTTTTTGCAATTGGTTCAGATTGGGAAGGCAAATTTGATTACCTGAAGGAATATTGTGAGGTGGTTTATCTGCCGCGCACGGCCAATATTTCAAGTACAAAGCTTCGTCAGGAAAATAGTGGAATACGTCTTGGTATTATTGGATATGAGCCGATGGTTGAAAAATTTATTCAGGAATCTAGGTATGTAGGAAATGTAGAGCTGTCAGGAATTTTTCAGCCGCCAATACAACAAGAACAATTTTCAGATAGTTTGTCATTACATGAAAAAAAGTATACAGGAAGTCTTACAGTTTATGAAACGCTGCAGGAATTGCTTGATGAGAGTGATGCAGTCTATGTGGTAACATCGCCGGATAAACGAGCTTGGTACAGCCAAAAGGCATTAGAACAAAAAAAACATGTTCTTTGCGAATCACCAGTGGCACTAGAAAAAGAGGGTGCACTTTTTCTGACAAGACTTGCAAAAGAAAAAGGCTGTGTTTTCTTAGAAGCTATTAAAACCGCATATTTTATGGCATTTAATCGTCTTGTTCTTATGGCAAAGAGTGGAGAGGTTGGAAATATCAAGGCAGTTGAAGCAACCTGTACACAAATGACGCCGCCGCCTGTAGGCTATCAAAAGGGTGGCTTTGGAAGCATGGCAGTATGGGGACCATTTGGTTTATTGTCGGTATTTTCAATTTTAGGAACAGATTATAAAAAATGTGATATGGTGACATATCAGACAAAAAATGATCCAGATCTTTTTTCAAAGATGAGTTTTTTGTACTCAAATGCAGTCGCATCTGTCAAGACAGGAATTGGTGTAAAATCAGAAGGTGAGCTTATCATAACAGGAACAAAAGGATATATTTATGTACCGTCACCGTGGTGGAAAACAGATTATTTTGAAGTTCGTTATGAGGACTTTACACAGAACAGACGCTATTTTTATAAACTGGATGGAGAGGGACTTCGCTATGAGATAGCTGCTTTTTCGCGTGCTATTCAAAACGGAGTAAACACAGGCTGTATGGATGAGAAAATTACGGCATCGATAAGCAGTGTAATGGAACAGTTTTATGATAAAGAATGCCCTAATCATGATTTTATATCTTGATAGAATGATATCAGGGTCAAAAGGTCAGTTCAGGCAAAGATTTTGTAAAAAAAGTCTGGTAATTTGTCTGAAATATGCTATACTATTAAAGATTGTGTGGTCAAACAATAGCCATAAGTCAAATTAGGACAAGAGTTTGTCTGTAACAGGATGGGCTTTAGAGTCTGGAAAACAGAGAGGAGAACCCGGTATGGCCAAGGGAAAGAAGAAGTCGGCCAAGACACCACTTTTAATTGTGGTGCTTGTATTGTTGATTATTGTTTTTGCGGGACTTTGTGTATTTTATTTTGGATTAAAACATTATCTCGGCAGAATGAATTATGTAGATGATAGTGAAGTTACTATTAATTATGGTTTACTAACAGCAGATGAAGATGATGTGGAAGGATTTACCGAGATGGAGACGCTGGATTCAGAGGCAGCAGCAGCTTTTGCTAAGGAAGTAAATGTAGGTCAAAATATTGATATTGCTTCTGATGGCGATGTTTATAATATCCTGCTGATTGGTTCTGATACTAGAAATGGATGGTATGGAAACTCTGATTCCATGATTTTAGCTTCCATCAATTCGCAGACAAAGACTATCTATATGACAAGCTTCATGCGAGATTTGTATGCAAACATTCCAAATGTTGGTATAAGAAAGCTAAACAGTGCCTATGCAGTTGGCGGTGGTCCGCTTCTTGTTTCTACAATCGAAAGTAATTATCGTGTTGATATTGATAACTATGCGTCAGTTGATTTTAGTTCAATGGCTAGTATCATAGATATGGTAGGCGGTGTTGATCTGGAGGTTTCAACACAGGAAGCAGGCTATATTAATATGTATCTGGATGAACAGTGCAGACTTCAGGGATTAAATGCTTCTGATTACTATGTTACAGGTGGTGGAATTACACATTTGAATGGAAATCAGGCAGTTGGATTTGCAAGAATCCGTTACACAAGCCGTGGAAATGAGCATTCCGATTATGGCCGTACTTCAAGACAAAGAGAGATTCTTGTACAGTTGATGCAAAAAGCAAGATCTCTGGATGCGACAACTTTGCTTGCTGTCGTAAATAATATGCTGCCGCTTATTACTCACAATATTGATGCGGCAACATTGACAACCTTGATTGCTAACGCACCTTCCTATATAAATTATGATATTCAGACGGATCGTATACCATATGATGGTCTGTATTCAAATTTAGGTGAGGAGCTTGTTCCAGATTTTGAGGCAACAATCAATCGTCTGCATCAAACAATCTATGGAAATTAAATAAAAGTAAAATTCGTCTTATCTTTTTGATAGGGCGAATTTTTTTGCAAAAAAAATAAAAAAGTGCTTGACAGATTTTGAAATTATGCTATACTTCTTATAGAACAAATGAAACACACATAACTCGCAGCCACTAAGCGATTGTTCTCAAGACATCATAGACAAAATATACCAAGTGATGTCGTGCAGTGGCAGATAAGGAGGGGCTATGAATATTAATAAATTTACACAAAAATCGATGCAGGCAGTTCAGGATTGTGAAAAGCTTGCGTATCAATATGGAAATCAGGAAATTGATCAGGAGCATCTGATCGTTGCGCTGTTACATCAAGAGGATAGTTTGTTTGCAAAACTGATCACCAAGATGGATATTCAGCTTGAATATTTTGAAAACAGAGCAGTTCAGACACTTGAGAAAAAGGTGAAGGTGTCTGGTGGAAACGGACAGCTTTATGTCAGCAATGCACTGAATAAGGTACTTGTAAGCGCAGAGGACGAAGCAAAGGCAATGGGAGACGAATATGTTTCCGTTGAGCATCTTGTCCTGGCATTGATTCGTTATCCAAATAATGCTGTAAAAGAACTGTTTCGCGAGTTTGGTATTACTAGAGAACGTTTTCTTCAGGTATTATCTACGATTAGAGGAAATCAGAGAGTGACATCTGACAATCCAGAAGCTACTTACGATACACTGAACAAGTATGGCAGTGATCTTGTTGATAAGGCAAGAGATCATAAGCTTGATCCAGTAATCGGACGAGACAGCGAGATTAGAAATGTTGTACGTATTCTTTCACGTAAAACAAAGAATAACCCTGTTTTAATTGGTGAGCCGGGTGTTGGTAAGACTGCAGTTGTAGAGGGTCTTGCACAGCGTATTGTCCGCGGTGATGTTCCAGAAGGTTTGAAGGACAAAAAGATCTTTTCACTTGATATGGGTGCACTTGTAGCTGGTGCAAAGTATCGTGGTGAATTTGAGGAGCGTCTGAAAGCCGTTCTTGATGAAGTTAAAAAGAGTGAAGGTAAGATTATTCTATTCATCGATGAGCTTCATTTGATTGTTGGTGCAGGCAAAACTGATGGCGCAATGGATGCCGGCAACATGTTAAAGCCGATGCTTGCAAGAGGTGAGCTTCATTGTATTGGTGCGACAACACTTGATGAGTATCGCAAATATATTGAAAAGGATCCGGCACTAGAGCGTCGTTTTCAGCCAGTTTTAGTTGATGAGCCAACGGTAGAAGATACTATTTCCATCCTGAGAGGTCTGAAGGATCGTTATGAGGTTTATCATGGTGTAAAGATTACAGATGCTGCGCTTGTAACAGCAGCAACACTCTCTAATCGTTATATCTCAGATCGTTTCCTTCCAGATAAGGCAATTGATCTTGTCGATGAGGCATGTGCGCTTGTAAAGACGGAGATGGATTCCATGCCGGCTGAAATGGATGAGCTAAGTCGTAAGATTATGCAGCTTGAAATTGAGGAGGCTGCATTAAAGAAGGAAACTGATCACTTGTCACAGGAGCGTCTTGAGACACTCAAGCAGGAGCTTTCAAGTCTGCGTGAAGAGTTTGCAGGCATGAAGGCGCAGTGGGATAATGAGAAAAAGTCAGTAGATCACTTAAGCAAGCTGCGTGAGGAAATAGAGCAAGTTCATCAGCAGATTGCTCAGGCACAGCAGAAGTATGATTTGAACAAGGCAGCTGAGTTACAGTATGGCAAGCTGCCACAGCTTGAAAAACAGCTGGCAGCAGAGGAAGAATCTGTAAAGTCAAAGGATCTTTCTCTTGTTCATGAGGCTGTTACAGATGATGAAATCTGTAAAATTATTTCAAAATGGACAGGTATTCCTGTTGCCAGACTTACAGAGGGTGAGCGCGAGAAGACACTTCATCTGGCTGATGAGCTTCATAAGAGAGTCGTTGGTCAGGATGAGGCTGTTGAGAAGGTAACAGAGGCGATTCTTCGTTCTAAGGCAGGAATTAAGGATCCTTCAAAGCCGATTGGTTCGTTCCTTTTCCTTGGACCAACTGGTGTTGGTAAGACAGAGCTTGCAAAGGCGCTTGCTCAGAATCTGTTCGATGATGAAAACAACATGGTTCGTATTGATATGTCGGAGTACATGGAGAAGCATTCTGTATCTCGTCTGATCGGAGCGCCTCCGGGATATGTTGGATACGATGAAGGCGGTCAGCTGACAGAGGCAGTACGTCGTAAACCATACAGTGTTGTTTTGTTTGATGAGGTAGAAAAGGCTCATCCTGATGTATTTAACATCTTACTTCAGGTACTTGATGATGGTCGAATCACTGATTCCCAGGGTCGTACCGTAGACTTTAAGAATACGATTTTGATCATGACATCTAATATTGGATCCTCATATTTGCTTGATGGCATTGATGAGCAGGGCAATATCAGATCAGAGGCAGAGTCAGCTGTTATGAATGATCTTCGCGGTCATTTCCGTCCAGAGTTTTTGAATCGTCTTGATGAGATAATCCTCTTTAAGCCATTAACAAAGGACAATATTGGCAATATCATTCATCTAATGGTAGCAGATGTCAATAATCGTCTTGAAGATCGTGAGCTGTCGATTTCTCTGACAAAGGATGCAGAGCAGTATATTGTTGAGCATGGTTATGATCCAGTATATGGTGCAAGACCGCTGAAGCGTTACCTGCAGAAGAATGTTGAGACACTTGCAGCAAGAATCATTCTTTCTGGAGAAGTTCACGCACAGGATGTTATTGAAATTGATGTCGGTGATGGTGGTTTGAAGGCAGAAGTTGTTCATACACCTAAGAAGGCATAAAAGAGTCTTTGTTACAGTTCATGAATATCACTTGCAATTTTTATTGATTGATAGTATAGTTTAAGAGGTATCTTCTAAAAAAGAAGATGCCTCTTTTCTAATACTAATTAAAAAAGTCAGTATTTATTCAAACTTATATGAAAGAAACACGGATTTGGATTGTTGCTGACAGACAATATAGAGGATATGAGAGGCTTAGAGTAAAGATTATGAAAATCAGTGAATTACTGCAGCGCATTGACTATATGGTATTGCAGGGCAATCTTTCAGATGAAGTGACGGGCATTTGTCATGATAACCGTATGATTCAGGAAGGGGATGCCTTTATCTGTATCTCAGGCGCACGTTTTGATACACATACGATGGCAAAGGAATTGGCAAAAAAGGCAGCACTTCTTGTTGTTGAAAAGCCAGTTGAACTTGATGCTGATTGCAAAACAGCAGTTGTGCAGGTCGCATCTACAAGAGATATAGTTGCAGCACTTGCAGCAGCCTTTTATGGATATCCATCTGAAAAGGTGGTTTGTATCGGAATTACAGGATCAAAGGGCAAGACAACATGCACTCATATGATGGCTGATATTTTGCGTGCAGCTGGTTATCTTACTGGAACAATAGGTACAAACGGTGCCATAATGCCTGCAGGATGCGATCATGCTGTATGGGGATCCGATAAATATAGCTGTGCACCGTGTAATGAGACACCAGGCTATGACTGCTATGAATTAAATAATACGACACCTGATCCTATGGAATTGCAGATGTATCTGGCAATGATGGTAAAGGCTGGCTGCACGCATGTTGTTTTAGAGGTTTCTTCTCAGGGCATGAAACAAAAACGAGTGGCAACAGTAGATTTTGCTTATGGTGTGTGGACCAATATCGAGACTGGTGATCACATTGGACCGAATGAGCACAAGGATTTCGAGGAATATCTATATTGCAAGGCGATGTTGTTAAACCAGAGCCGCCGTGCTTATGTAAACTGTGATGATCGTCATCTGGATGCTTTTATGAAGTATGTAACCTTAAGCGATGGTTCTGATGGTCGCACAAAGCAGGTATTCTATTATGGAGAAGGCGAAAAGGCCGATTATCGCATTGGCAATTTAAAGAAGAGCCAAAATGGTGTGCTTGAGGCTCCAGGAATCGAGTTTACGATTAGTGGTGCGTTGGATGCAGACATTCGGGTCAACCTGCCGGGCGATTTCAATATGTACAATGCGGCAGCAGCAGTTGCCATTGCACATGATATGGGAATTTCCACTGATATCATCAATAAAGGATTAACTCATTTAAGGATTCGCGGACGTTTTGATATTGTGTTCAATAATGGCCATTTTGCAGTCTGTGTCGATTTTGCCCATAATGGTTACAGCACAAGAAATCATCTTGAAGCACTTCGTGAATATCATCCAAAGCGTATTGTCTGCGTATTTGGTGCTGACGGAAACCGTTCAAAGTATCGCCGCTACGAGATGGGAGAGGCGAGTGCATTGTTAGCCGATTTGAGTATTGTCACTGCCGGTCACAACCGCTATGAGACATTTGATCAGATTTTTGCTGATATCAAAATTGGAATCGATAAGGCACAGAAAGAAAAAGCAGAACCTGTTTCGTATTTGGTCATTCCGAACCGCAAGGAAGCAATTCGTTATGCGATTGAACATGCACAGGAGGGCGATATGATTACCATTCTTGGACTGGGACATGAGAGTTACCAGGAGGAGAATGGAGTTAAGACACCGCACAGTGATATTCAATTTGCGGCACAGTGCTGTAAGGAGTGTTATCCGCAGGGGTGAAAAAACAGTAATTAGCAGAATGGCTACAAAACACTTGAGGGAGGAAGAAAAATGGATAGACAAAAGGTAAAGTCAGGACTGGGATTAATGTTCTGGGGAAACATTGTGGCATTATTTGCAGTAATTCCAATTCTGGGAGTAATTGCAGCTCTTGTTGGCGGAATCATGGAATTGATTGCAATTGTAAATCTGAGAAAACAAAGTGAAAATTATAACAATGCATTTTGGTTTACAATTGCCGGAATTGTGCTTGGGCTCTTCGCCGGTGGAGATGGATTATGGGGAACAGCGATATCAATTCTCCATGGCCTTGCAACATTGGGTGCAACCTACTACATTTGCACAGCAACAGAGGAATGTGTAAGTATAGTATCTTATGAGGTAGCAGATTATTGCCACAGCGTATGCAACTGGTATGTAACTTGTATGGTTATTTCATTGGCGATCAGTGTTGTGATGCTCGTATTTTCAATTATTCCAGTACTTGGATTTATCGTCGCAGCAATTGGATCCATTGCTCTTATTGTAGTGGCTATTTTCCAGTTAATAGCGTCCATTCGCTTCTTGATTATGCTTTGGAAGTGCCAGGGGGTGCTGTAAAGAGGTCTTGCCTGTAGCGGCTGCGACAATCTGGGAGGCGGTTCTATTGAAGCATTTTATGAGCCTTATATAAACGGGGAGAAGGAGCTTCGCCAGTTGAATAAGGAGTATGTCAGCAATAGCGGAATGGTGAGATAAACCGTATATACCTGTATTTTTGCAGGTATATACGTGTGAGTTAAAGTAAAATGGTTATTTGTCAGATGAGAGTCTGTGAGTTGAAAAATATAATTATAGAGTTATAATGTGATATTGTAGTCAAACACAAATGGGTTTGGCTATAATATTTTATATACATTGCTAACTTTATATATATATAAAGTTAAAATAAAAAATGATAAAACTCTTGACAAAAGAGCTTGGGAAAATTATAATAAATAAAAAATAGAAAATTGTGATAGATTTTTACATGAATAACCATTAAGAAGGAGGCGCCTATTATGTCACTACATAGATACACACCAGAGTTTAAAAGGAAAGTAATAGATCTTCATAAAAAATGTGGACGGACATACAAGAGTATTGCTGACGAATATGGGATGTCGAAAGCTAGTATATCAAGGTGGTGTAGTGAATCTCAAAAGAATCTTCAACTTATGAAAACTCATAACTTAGAAAAAGAAAATTTAAGTTTGAAGCAAGAAAATATAGAATTACGAAAGAAAATAGCATTTTTAAAGAAAACAACAGTATTTTTTGCAAAGGAAATAAATTAGGGGATTATCAATTTGTTAATGTTGAATGAGGGAAAATAAGATGAAAGATAAAAAAACAAATACTCCATTTGCAGAAGATGGACAACGAGCTCATGTAGATCATAAAACGGGAAGATGTCAGTCTATGAAAGAGCATATAGAAAATATAGTTCATTTTTCGAAAAATATTTGTGAGCTCCCAGTGTTAGAAAACCTTATAATATTGGGAGAAATGCTTCATGATGTTGGAAAACTTGGCATGGAAAATCAGGAGGACTTAGAAAATATTAAAAAGTTTGGAGATGAGGTACATAAGCACGGGCTTGACCATTCGACAGCAGGTGGAAGATTGGCATTAGAATTAATAAAGGCTTGGCCGGTTGCTGAGTACATCAGTACATTGGTTTATTGTCATCATGGATTGAATGACTGTATTAACTTGGAAACCGGTCAAAGTTTACAGGAACGTCGCTTGAAAAAAGAGATTGAATATGATTATATTAAAGATAAGTTCTTTCAGATTTATGACAGAGGGATGCTAGAGAAATGGAGCGAGTTGGCAACTCAGTCATACCGAATGATTTTTGATAAGATAAATGTATTTGTTAAAAAATGTAATTCGGCTGGAAGAAATTGTGGAAACGGGGACTTTTATAGGGGAATGCATTGGCGCGTTTCTTTATCTCATATTTTTGATGGAGACTGGACAGATACAGCGAGCTTTTTTGAGGGTGTTCCATTACCTGAACGAATTTCAAAGGAGGAGACTCAAAGTATATGGGAAGAATGTATACAAAATTTTGAGCAGTATTTAAAAGATGAAGTCCAGAATAATTCAGATAATGGAAATCAGTTGAATTCGTTCCGGCAGGAGATATCAGATTCTTGCCGACAGGCGGCAGAAACAGACCAGAAGTTATATCGGTTGACGGTTCCGACCGGAGCGGGAAAAACATTAAGTAGTTTGCGTTTTGCATTATATCATGCGAAAAAGATGCAAAAGCAGCGAATTTTCTATATAGCGCCATTTAATTCGATTCTGGAGCAGAATGCCGATGAAATTCGAAAAGCGACAGGTATGCCATCAGCTATTTTAGAACATCACTGCAATGTAATCTGTGAAGATGATGAAGAGGAAAAATATCGCAGCCTTACAGAAACTTGGGACTCACCGATCGTTGTGACAACTGCTGTACAGATTTTGAATACATTATTTTCTGGACAAAAAAGTTGTATTCGTAGAATGCATAGTCTATGTAATAGCATTATTATATTTGACGAGGTTCAGGCAATTCCTACGAGATGTACAGAGCTATTCAATTTAGCAGTGAATTTCCTGTCACAGTTCTGCGACACAACGGTGGTATTATGTTCTGCAACACAGCCTACATTGGCGTTATTAAAAGAAAATAATGTTTGTGAATGCCGAGAAATGTCAGGAGAATCTGAAAGATATGCAGAAGCTTTTAAGCGCGTTGAGATTATCGATGCAACAAAGGAACCAGGGGAAATGGAGACGGAGGATTTAAAAGATTTTGCACTTGAGAAGACAGAAAAGTATCAGAGTACCTTGGTAATCGTAAATACAATACCGTGTGCAGTTGAGGTATTTGAAAAGTTGCAGGATAGCTGTTCCGATGAATATGAGATCTATCATCTAAGCAATAATATGTGCCCACAAAATAAACTGGATGTGCTGAAGGATATAAAACAAGCATTGAAGGATAAAAAGAAAAAGGTTATCTGTGTCAGCACACAAGTAGTAGAAGCTGGAGTGAATTTCTCATTTGGCTGTGTGATTCGATCTAAGGCAGGTCTTGACAATATCATTCAGGCAGCAGGCAGATGCAATCGCCACAAAGAATTGGGCAGGATGGGAGCAGTATATATTGTTCAAATGTCCTCTAAAGCAGAAAATTTGAACAATTTGGATGAAATTAAAAATGCACAGGCTGCATTACAAAAGGTACTGGATGATTTTGAACTTGATCGAGCAAGATTTGATAATGCTTTGGATTCAGAGAAAGCGATAAAAGTCTATTACTTAAATTATCGCGCTCAACTAAAAGCAAATGAAACAAAATTCTCGGTAGAGGTTTGTGGAGCGGCAACGACATTAGTGGAGTTGCTTAGCAAAAATCAAATAGGACAAAACCAGTATTGCCGAGCGCATAACAAGAAAATACAGACAAAATTGCCACAGGCATTTCAGACGGCAGGTGAAAAGTTTGAAGTGATTTCCAATAATTATAAAATAGGTATTGTGGTTCCATATGAGTCTGAGACAAGTAAATTATTGGAAGCGTTAGAGCAATCAAGTACAGAAACAGAAAAGAAAAAAGTATTGAGAAAATTACAGAAATATACAGTTGGTATTTCGGAAACTAGAAAAGGTAAGCTGGGAAATGCCATATATGAAAATAGCGAAGGAGTATTGGTGTTATCTGATGGTTATTATGATAGGAAGGTAGGTGTGGTAAATGAACCGAATTGGAGTTTTTCTAGCATGTAAAGGAGGTGAGATATTTTGAAAAAATACAGAAATACAATCGAATTTGAAGTAACTGGTCCATATGCTCTTTTTTCTAATCCAGTTATGAAAGTTGGCGGTGAAAAGACAAGTTATCATATCCCAACATATGAAGCATTAAGAGGGATTGTGGAAAGCATTTACTGGAAACCAACCATTATGTGGATTATCGATGCGGTAAGAGTAATGAATCCCATCCAGACAGAAACCAAGGGAATTCGTCCGATTGCATATAATGGAGGAAATGAACTCGCATATTATACTTATTTAAAAGATGTACGGTATCAGGTGCGCGCCCACTTTGAGATAAATTATAATCATCCAGAGCTGGAAGAGGATCGCAATGAGAATAAGCATCATAATATTGCGCGGAGAATGGTAAATCGGGGTGGACGCAGAGACATATTTTTGGGAACAAGAGAATGTCAGGCTTTTGAAGAACCTTGTGTATTTGGAGAAGGAGAAAGCTATTATGACACCATGACTGGGGAAGTGGACTATGGTTTTATGTACCACGGAATCACGTATCCCGAAGATGCTATTTTGGAAGAAGATAAGGGAAAAATGACAGTACGTTTTTGGAAGCCAGTTATGAAGAAAGGAGGAATTATAGAATTTATCAGACCAGAAAAGTGTACACAAAAAAGGCAGATTCGAGAGATGGAACGTAAAGTCTTTGGAAAAGGAAATTTTACGGGATTAAATGAATTTACTAGTGAGGAGGTGAGCGAGTGAGTTGGGTAAATGAACTGATTGATCTATATGAGAAGAATGAAGATCAAATAGGCGTTATTGAGGAACGAAATGGAATCCCATATGTACTTTTACCACCGTTTCATACAACTGTAACTGCACAGATAACAGTAACCATTGATCAAGATGGGAATTTTTTGAATGCAGAATCAGTAGACCCTAGTCGTAAGTTGACAATTATACCAGTAACGGAAAAATCAGGAAGTCGTACTGCTGGCAAGGAACCACATCCTTTATGTGATAATCTGCGGTATCTTGCAGGAGATTATGTGAAATATTATAAGGATGATGGAGTCTGCAATAAGTTATATATTTCTCAGCTTAAAAAGTGGGTCGAATCCGATTACTGTCATGAGAAAGTTCGGGCAATCTATTTATACTTGAAAAGAAATACCTTAATTCATGATTTGGTAGACAAAGCAGTTATAAAGTTGAATGAGCAAAATCAGATTGACGACACAGAAAGTATTCAGGGAATTGCACAGCCGAAAGCATTTGTACGTTTTATTGTACGTTCAGCGGATGCGGATATTTTTGAACAAAGACCGGATGAATGCTGGAAAGACAGAACCTTGCAGGAATGTTATATCGAATACGTTCGTTCTCAAGAAAAAGAGAAGGATTTATGTTATCTGACAGGAAATATAGAGGCTATTACTTATCTTCATTCAAAAAAAATTCGTAATGAGGGTGATGGTGCAAAACTGATTTCAGCAAATGATAGTCAAAATTTCACCTATCGAGGACGTTTTATTACCAAAGAAGAAGCGTTTGCAGTAGGAAATGAGACTTCTCAGAAACTTCATAATGCATTAAAATGGATTATTCGCAAGCAAGGTACATTTTTTGATACGCTAGCAATTGTTAGTTGGGAATCGAATCGGTTGAGTATGCCAAAATGGAATGTGGATACCGATACGATTGCGTCAGAGTACGAGAAGGAGCAAGAAGAGGATGAGTGGGCAGAGGAAGAACCTGAAGAAGAGACCATATCAGATTTGAATGCAATCACTGCTGAAAAGTTTTATAAAGCATTGTGGGGATATGGTAAAAAGGTGGATAATACTTCATCTATGTTTTTGCTTGGATTCGACGCAGCGACTCCTGGCAGATTAGCAATGATTGAAGAGAAAACATTGGATTCAGCACGTTATTTGGAAAATATTAAAAAATGGCATGAAAGCTGTAATTGGATTCATGAAAAATGGAAAGAGAAAGATAAGAAGAGAATACGGTTTTTAGGAATGGTTGGCGTAAAGGACATAGCAGATATTCTATTTGGCATAGAGAATAAAGGCAGTCTTATGATTGTAGATGCAAATGGAAAGAAATTATATGCGGAAGTTGCGAAAAGGCTGATTCCCTGCATCTGGAACGGAAATAAAATCCCATGTGATTATGTGGACAGAGCAATATTAAAAGCTTCCATGCCATTGACCTATAAAGATTGGAAAAATTGGGAGAGAGTTTTAACACTGGCGTGTTCGTTGGTTAAAAAGGATAAAAGTGAAAGATACGAGGAGGAATGGAACGTGGCATTAGATAAAAAACAAAAAGACAGAA
>OGUO01000148.1_pt1 | contig 51799 bp, 80 predicted proteins | sample 1553641 | NCBI WGS metagenome assembly OGUO01 (sample SAMEA2579980, study PRJEB22360) | human gut metagenome | biome: human gut; feature: human-associated habitat; material: faeces | place: Denmark | collected 2008/2010 | reverse complement strand
AGGCTGTCCACCGCTCGGCTTTCCGCTTGGCTTGCGAAGAGACTTTGTCCTGCGCTGCTCACGAGAAGCGATACTTTCTTGGGATGGAGGGATACTACTGTTGCTGCTGTTTTTCTCGGGCTTCCCTGGTGTACTTGACGTATCGTCAGCAGCTTCCTCGAGTTCCTTGATGCGCTCTTTAGCAACGGCAAGTTCTGTCTTTAGATTATGTATCTCTACGTCCTTCTGGTTAATGACACGATTGAGGCGTCCGATCTCCTCTGTCTTCTCGGAGTCGGACTTCTCAAGCTTGCGCAGACGCTGGTTTATCTGGCGCAAAACAATATCTATGTCAGTACAGTCGTTTGCCATTGTTTTTGGTGCAAAGATAAGCATTTTTATCCACATGACAAAATCACGATTTACATCCCTTAACGCAGACTTTTGACTTGTGGAAAATGCAAAAACGTATCTCCTGCCAGATAAATTGTTGAAGGGCGATAATAGCCAAAGGAGACTTGCTGGCAGCATCACCGAAAAAGAACTCGCAAAATGAGCTGTTTTAAACAACCTACGTCCTCACCGACTCAATCATTAAAGAGTTTGTAATGATGATGAAAATAAGCAAAATCAAGTTTATGCTTTATTAACGAGAAGTTTTCTATAGGGGTGCTGAGTAGTTACTTGTGTATAAATGTAGCTATTTCCTAATTTATTATTATATTTGCCACCTCTAAGATTTTTTATTAAATAAGTAAAAGAACCTCAATCATATAAACTTTTAGAAAACAATGGCTTATGAGAAAAGAAGAAGACGAAGACCAACGGGTCAGGAATTTGTTTAGAGAGATAACTAAGTTACTCCCTGAACGCAGCAAGATTAAGACGGACTTGCTTTATTTCAAGTATGCGCCTATATTGGTCATGCTTTTCAGATGGTATAGTGTATCTCAGTTCTACGACAGCAAGATGGAGATAACGCTGTGGTATGAAGAGAACGAGGAACCTATCTGGTTCTTCTACTTCATCACTTACATTCTTTACCCGATTTCTCTTTGGAAAGGTCAGGTACTGCACAGATTGTGCGTGGAGTGGAGAATACCGCTCTTATATGCAGCAGGAGTCAACGTAATACACATCATGTTCGGCTCTATCGTTATCACAAACAATATGTACTATTGTGATATGTTCCTGATTACAATCATTTTAATTTTATATGCTTATGTCGCAATTAGTAAATTACAGCATCATCGAAGCTGGACTTCGTGCTCTCGCAGATAAGGCACATGAATCAGCAGTTGCCCAAGCAGAGGGCAAGCCTATCCCTTGCGGTCTGTCTGAAGGAGATATGGAACTTGTGGCACTTCTTACTGCCATGATGAATGATACACAAGCCAACAAGGGATGGTGCGCTCACGAAATGGGCAAGTCTATCTCATCCTTCGAGAAGTATGTTCACGATGGCAAGATACCCGAAGGCATCCATGACCAGTTCGGGCATGAAAAGAAGTGGAATAAGTCGCTCATCCGATACTTTGCCAACAAGAAGGCTTTCTTCCGCAAGCTATCACGAAAGTATGGAATAAACCTCTAGAAGTAGCTACACATTTTATATATATAGGAGAGACCCAATCGCCCCTCCTGTATATTTATGACCTTTTACGTAATCATAAATCTTTGCTCATCAAGCACTTATATAATATTTTGCGAGTTTATCTATATCTATCCATATTATTCGTAACTTTGTGCTCGTAACGTTACGTAGTATTAATCAATTAATGTTTAACAAAAGATTCAGGATAATATGGAAGAATTATATAGGCTAGCTTTACAAATGATGGTTGATGCTTGCCATATATCAGAAGAGGATATAATGAAACGCAACTTAGAAAAATGCGTGAATGCTCGATATATCTTCTTTGGCTCTATCTGTAAGTATTATACTGATACCGAATTGAGCCAACTTTCTTCTCTAAGCAGAGCACTTATAAACAAGATAAGAAACTCTGTTGATAGGAAAGCGAGAAACTCTTATTTCTTTAGGCATGATTTTAACAATTTTAAAAAGAGAATTTCTTGCTTATTCCAATAAATATATGTACCTTTGCCTCGGAGATAGGTTGGAGTAGCTACCAACTGAAAAGCGGTTGCCGAATCCGCTTCTCCGTTTTTCTATTCGGTTCATTTAAAATCGGTAAAGTCATGGAAGAAATTTGGAAAGACATCAAGGGGTATGAGGGTTGCTATCAAGTTAGTAATCTAGGAATAGTTAAGTCGCTATCTCGTCCATTAAAAAGAGGTAAAGGTATAGCATTTTCGGCAGAAAAGATTCTTAGTTGTGCTATAGATAGAAGAACTGGCTATAGAAAATGCGTTCTTATGAAGAATAATGTTATCAAAAGAACTTATGTACATAGATTGGTAGCAGAAGCTTTTGTTTCAAATGAAGGTAATAAACCTTGTATTGACCATATAGATGCCGACCGAACAAATAATGTTTTCTCTAATCTAAGATGGGTTACATACAAGGAAAACAACAATAATCCTATTTATAGAACTCGAAATTCTTTTTCTAGAACGGGGGAAAACAACCATTTGCGTAGAGGTATCTTTGGAGAAGAGAATCCTACATCAATACCAGTAGTACAACTCAATATGGATAATACTTTTATTAAACGTTTCTGGGGTGCAAAAGCAGTTCAAGATGAATTAGGATATGCTTCTTCATATATAACAAGGGTATGTAAGGGAAAGTCTCCTGCTGCTTATGGTTTTAAATGGGTGTATGAGGAAGACTATTTGAAAGAAATTAAAAATTGATATGAACTTGCTACAAATTATTTTAACCGCTACGAACTTATTCCGAAATTTGCATCAATCCTAATATTGGGAGAAATGTAAATTTTAATAATTATGTCAGAAACAAGTAGAACTTATGTGTTCGGTAACGAAGGTAGCGGACAGGGCGGCATGATGAGTTTGATTGCTCCTCTCCTCCAACAGCGAGGACTTGACCCTAACCTTCTTGTTGCCATGAATCGTGGTGGCGGCTTTGGCAGCAACGAAGGTTCATGGTTTATTTGGCTCTTGTTTATCCTCTGCTTCTGTGGCTGGGGCGGCAACGGATTCGGCTTTGGTGGTCGTGGCAATGGTGGTGGTCTCGCTAACGAGATTAACAATGACTATGGTCGTGGTCTCCTGATGGATGCCATCGGTGGCAACCGCAATGCACTCAGCAATTTGGCTACCCAGTTGAACTGCACCGAAGGTCAGATTCAGAGTGCTATTTCTGCCTTGACCTCTCAGGTTCAGAGTGTAGGTAATCAGGTTGGTATGAGCGGTATGCAGACTATCAATGCCTTGCAGCAGGGTAATATGCAGATTGCTCAGCAGATTGCAAACTGCTGCTGCGAGAACCGTTTGGCTATCTGCCAGCAGACTGGAACCTTGCAGAATGCCATCAACAATGTAGCTAATGGTCAGGAGCGTGGTTTCTCTAACGTAGCTTACGAGACTCAGAGACAGACTTGTGACTTGCACAACGCTATCAAGGATAGCACTCAGACCATCGTTGACGGACAAAAGCAAGCTGAAATGAGAGAGTTACAGAACAAGATTGATGCTCTTCGTGAAGAGAACAGCACCTTCAAGTCTTCTGCTATGACCTCTCAGATTGTTGGTCAGGCGGTGGCTCCTATCAATCAGGTATTGGCTGGCTTGCAGAACGAGGTGGCTGGTATCAAGTGCAAGTTGCCTGAGACCGTGACTACTCCTTATAGCCCATTTACTGCGGTTCCTAACTGCGTGGCTTATCAGGCTGGCTTGTATGGTTTGAATGCTGCTAACAACGGATTCTGGGGTTAAAGAAAGGAGGCTGCTATGTTTTGGTTAAGACCATATACAAGGGTGAATCGTAATGGTTCGGCAGCTATCGCTTCTACGGGCGTGGTTGTGAATACCAACAATGTTGTTTTCTCGTTCAAAAACCACGCCTTCCTGAATGCCAGCTACAGAGGAACGATTTTCGTGAACCTGATGCAGGCTATTCCGACTGGAACGACTGGTACGCTGCCTATCCTTTTCGAGACCAACGGAAGTACTCAGGCTGTGACCAAGTATAATGGTGAACCATTGACGGTTGCAGACGTGCAGGGAACTGGTGTTTATCAGTTCTGGTTTGAGAGAGATACTAACACCCTACAGATGATGTCGGGTATTGTTTAACAAGAATAGATAATAGGAGATTACATTATGTTTCAAGGTTTAAGAACTAACTCTTTGTTCTATGTCCTAGACAAGGGCGAGAACCCGAACTTGCGAATCGGTCAGGTGGTTTCAGTAAGCAATCCTCAGACGAAATATCCTACCTTTAACAACGGCTTTACTCCTCAGCCTATGGAGACCGTAGTGGACGTGAAGGTGAAGCTGGGTGACGAGGAAGTGGATTTCAAGCAACTGCCAGCAAACGGACAGATAGCGAACGACAAGAACCTTGTGGTTAGCGACAATAAGGATGCTATGAGTGCAGAGGTGGATGCCATGCTGAGACAATCCAAGGCGATACTGGAGAGCGTAGATTACAACAAGAGGGTAGTAGAATCTTGTGAGGGAATGCTACAGCAACTCAACCCCCAGATAGCCAAGGATAAGGAACAGACCGAGAAAATCAATAAACTGGAAGGTAAGGTTTCAGGAATTGAGGGCAAGATTGACAAGATGATGGGATGGCTCCAGCAGACCATGAGCAAGTAATCTCCTATCTATTCACTTAAAATCATAAGATTATGGTAATGATTGAGATTACAGAAGATAAGTTCGATGATTTGTATGACAACATCGAGTCTATGCTTGGTTTTGGCAGCAAGGCTATGTCTTGTCTGAAAAAAATGAAGCAGGAGCGTATGGGTGAGCGTATGCCTGATTATCGTGACGATTGGAGAAGAGAGCGTGAGGAACGTGAAGAGCGTGAGAACAGACGTAGATTCAATAACGTCAACGATGATTGGAACTACCCGAACCGCTATGGTGAAAGAGGTGGTGGCGGCTACAATGGTGGCGGTCGCTAGTGTTTAACTTGGGAGTTTTGGTACCGACATTTATGTCGTGACCAGACTCCCTTTAATATTCAGTAATATGGGAAAATGCAGAATGCCATTGGATATGTATGACCTCAAACCTGAGGCGATGGTTGCCTATCTCAGATACAATGGCTATCATTTCAGCAAGAAGATGTGCGAGTGGGCGGTGAGCCTGATGTATAAGTATGACCCTTCCTCCAAGCGTGATGTAAGTGTCTCGTTTTGGGATAAGGAGAAGGTGGATTCCCTTCTGCTTGGTCAGGGAATAGAGGTGAAGAATAAGATAGGCTACGACCATGTATACGTGGCGAATATGGCGATGGCAGACTTCTATAAGTCTTCCATCAAGGATGAGGAGCAGTTATCCCAGTTTATCAAGGATATGGTGGATGATGCCGACCAGAAGGATGGTTTCATCTTTAACAGATTTTATGCCGACTGCTGCCATAATGGTGTGCCTATTCCTTGGGAAGATGTGTTATGATGAGAAGATTGATTGAACTCCCGAAGTACGATTGGAGCATAGTGTGTTTCATAGGTTATCAGCCGCCTGATGCCGATGAGATATGCCATGCTCTTTCGGATATTGGCTGCAACGGAAATCCGTTATCGGAAGCCTATAAGCATCTGTCTTTATCGAGTGGAGATAGGGGGCTGACTTATTCTAACCTAGCAGAAAGAAGGAGCGTACTTGCAATCGGGAAATGTGAATCAGATGGCAGCATCATCAATACAATAGGTCATGAGCTTCTTCATGTGGTAGCGCATATCTGTGAGCAGGATGGAATTGATATGCTGAGCGAGGAACCATGTTATATGATGGGGAGTCTGTGTGAGAAGTTCTTTAAGGTGTATGATTAATGTTGTTGTTTCTACTTGCAGCATAAGAAAAGGGTGAATCTTTTGACTCACCCTTCTTCTTTATTTATGAATTATATTAATCAAGTTTGTTTATTCATTTCGTTTCTATTGTTGCCAAAGCACATGTTAGACAATGTATGATATTTATTATCCATAGTTATTGGGCTGCCATTATTAACAACAACGTTTCTCACTAAGTCTAATACAATACTTCCGTTATACGGATGAGTGATTGTAATACCATTGTTTGTGTGGTCTACAATTACATTATCCTTCAAAATGAGTTTGCAATCTCCTTTTTCAGAACCTTCGTGTGCAATTATGGTTCCCCAGCCATTACCATTGGTATTAGTAGATTCTAATTCACAATTACTGATTTCTATTGTGTAATCCTTGTGCAGTCCAATACCAATGCAACAGTTATGGTCATTTATCATTCTGCAATTATGAACTGTCAATCTTGTACCTTCATTTGCAAAGAAATCCAAATGAACACAATAAGATTTGTTTTCAGATGCCTCACTTGTGGAGTTGGTCGCAGTAGAGATAATTGTTAGATTCTCCAAATAGCAATTTCCTGCCATTTTCAATGGAGCACTATCAATATACGTACCACTTGCACCTGTATTATATACACCATCATCATTTCTGATAATGCAACTATCTTTATTTGCACCAATTATGGATATTGTGCGATAGCTACAATATCCTCTATTCTCAGATGTTGTTTGAGACATACGGTACGTGCCAGGCATGAGAAAAATAACAAGTGGTTTACCTCTTGCTCCAATATCTTTCCTTGTATCTATGGCTTCTTGCAATGAAGTATAGTCACCACCTCCAAATTCGTCAACGACAATTATATTTTCAGAGATTAAATTTTGCCTAGAATTGTATTTTGATACTACTATATCCGCATCTTGTGGAATATCATAATAAGTATCAGTAAAATCAAATACTTCTATGGTATAATATTGAACATTATTATATTTCTTTTGACTAATAGCCGTATTTATGTCATCCTTTGAAAATAGAACACTATTGTCTTTGGTAAAGCCATTATGCTGAAGTTCCGTAAAAGTATGATTTGTAAACCAATTACCAATATAACCTCCATTCGAGTCCCAAAAGTTAACAGAAAAGCCATAACTGCCAACCTTGTCTTTTGGTATTGTCAATATTACCCCTTGTATTTCCATGTTTGGGGTGTGTATTACCTTGCCATAGTTTCCATCTGTTCTGTATCTTGATTCTGCGGCATAGTACATGCCATCTACAAAATCTTTTCTTTCGTAAAGTTTATCAGATGAAATCTCATCAACCTTCTTGGATAAAGCGGATATATCCTTCGTGTTTTGCTCTGTTTTCAGATGATTTTCTTCTGTAGCATTCTCAATCTCATCAATCCTACTAGAGTAGCTTTCTCCATATAAGGTATATCCAAGATACTGACTACGAGTTTTGCTAACCTCTCCACCAGTGCTAGATACTAGCATTGTTGAATATTCGCTATCTGCATTGTTAGAGTATGAGAAATCTCCACTAACCCCTATGTATTCATCCTTTGAAAGAAGAACATCCAACTCTGTTTCTTTTATGGATGCTGTTTGCCCACTGACAACTTTTACCAATATAGGTGTTTGCGCTATATCGTCTACTATCTTGACTTTATATATTTTAAGAGTACCAGAATCTGCTCCTTTGTAAGTTAGCTTTGTTATCTTTCGAGGGTATTGCTTGTTAGAAACTAACTGAACGTAAATATCATCTTTCCCTATATATTGTAAAGAATCATATAAGCTGGTTGCACAGCCATACTCACATTGGGATAAGTTTTTTATCGTTTCATTCCTTATAATATTTAAATCGCTGAGTTTGTCTTCTACAGAAAACCAGTTTGCTGGGTCTGCTGACCATGCATTTGCCTTTAAAGTATAGCGGTAGATGGTATCACCTGATTTATAGGTGATGGTGAGACCTACCTTCTGAAATGTAGTAGGAACGGAGTTGATGGCATCTTGGAGCGTAGCGTGAGTTACAGAACCTCCTTTTGAGCAGTCGTAGGTTAGGATGCCTAGCTTGCCTACCTCGGCTGAAAGAAAGTCGGTCTCTCCACCAGTTATAGCATCATTGACTAGTGTCTTGTTGCTTGCATCGGCTACACCGCTGTTTCCCTGCATACCAGCATCACCTTTGTCGCCCTTATCACCTTTGTCTCCTTTATCCCCTTTGCTACCTTTACTACCATTGTAGAACTTAACTTGCTCGGACGTACCATTATGACGGGTTAGAGTGATAACATTCTCGCCACCATCCTCTGTACTTTGCTTGGTTTGTTTTAAGGAATCAAAGGAATTGTCGGTGCGAGTCTTCATTTCTTTATTGATGTCTGACTGCATCTTTCCTCTGTCCTTGTCGAAGATGTTGTCGGAATTAGCCAACTTACCATCTTTTCGACCTGAAACGAGTGTTTCGTTATATCTTTGTTCTGACATATTTATATTATTTTATGTTATATAATCGTTATTGTGGAATCGCCTGAAATCAATTCATCGGAATGATAATAGTATAGTTCTCCTATCTTACTCTGCTGCATTCCCAATGGCAAACCACCTTGAAGGAATGAGAGAGGAACAGATGATACTACCCATATGATGTCTTCATTTTCGGTTGTACTGATGGTTATTGTCTGTCCAGAGAGAACACCTGAGAATTGTTGTAAGTATTCGACATTAACCTTGTTAGGGTCTGTGGTAGATAAAGCACCATAGTAAGAGAAAATGACATCTTCTTTTGTGTTCAGTTCTATCCAGTACTTCGCATTGTACATACCTCCCATTTCACCCTCTACGATGCCGAGTGGAATATGAGACTTACCATTTCTCTCAACGATACGGAAAAGGCGGTGCTCGATGCTACAGATGTCATTTCCGTTGTACTTGCCACGAATGGTAATGCCATATAACCCTTCCTCTAGAAATGGGGGGAACTTGACACAAATATCACTCGGCTCTACTTCACTATTATTTGTTCCGCTCTGAACAAAAGGCATTTTTGCTACACACTCTCCAAAGGCATCAGTAAGGTGTACTTCTAGATTACTGATAGCAGCCACGTCAACATCTTCCAACATCTGCTTATTCTTGCTGATGTAGGCTTTCTGTAGCTTGATGAAAAGGTCGAAGCTGTTGCCTTTAACAATCTTATAAATATCCATATACGTATACATTATTAATAATAGACAAAGATAGGCAGAATTTTCTCCACCTATCTTTTATCCGTTTATTTAGGGCAGAAAAATTTTAGATTAAGCCCTTCCATCTGAGAAATTTGCGCTTGCGACTTAGCTTGCCTTTCTTGCTCTTGCAGTTGGTATGATAGACACAATCCTTGAAGAGGTCTCTGACCTTCATGTCGTTGTCTACCAGTTTGGTCTTCTTGAATGCCTCGAAGAGTGAGCGGTTCATAATCATGAGGTTGCCCTTCTGCGTAGGAAGGACGTAGAAGATTTCACCATTGTTCTTCTTAGATGCGTAGTCTGCCTTAGCCGTAGCTTGGCGGTACATGATTTCGCACTTGATGCGCTTGAAAATCTTTGTTACTTTCATAATCGTAATTATTAATTGTTTGAAACTATATGATGGTTGCTGCCGAAACAGAAACCTTTCTTCTCATTACTCTTGCCTGAATGGAAATCATCTTAGGCATTTCCATTTCGTTGAAACAGATGTGGAGTCCGATGGCTCTGGTCATGAGCAAATCATCGTGCTTTCCGTCTGCTGCCTCATATACGGTTCCGTTCTTCTCGTAGGTGAGATATTCATCTAAGCATCTATCGTCTCGCTCTACATAGAGTTGTTCACGGATAACCTGAACCAATACTGAGATAACCATTGGCTTGGTTGCCACGTTGGTATGGAATCCGTACTTCACTGGAACCTTATTCTTGATGTCTGATTCGCTCTGTTTGCGTGCATAGAGATTGTCGTATACATCTTTAATTTGATTCAGGATGAACTCAGACTGGTCACCACCTTCTAAGATGTGCTCTTTGTCTTTCGTCTCTAAGGTGTTGGATTCAATCACCAGCAGAGCATCGTTGTAGTATTTGGCTATCTGAGCCGCCTTCCATGCCAGCAAGTCCATATCTATGTGTCCGTACCATTGGGCTACCACGTATGGTTTGCCGCCTTCCATCATCCAATAGCGGTCGAAGACACATATAACAGACCAGTCGGCATTCTTACTACGTCCACCAATATCCACTACGACCAGATAGCGGTTTATCACCTTGCAATCATCAAAGGTCTCAGGCTTGCTCCATATCCACAACTGCCCCTGCTTGTCTTCACAGAATCGGACATTCTGCATACACTTCTTGCCCTTGTAGCCATCACCATAAACATCACCGATGAACTTAGGTGCTCGGCATCCCTTGCGGAACTTGTCAACCTTGTCTTCGGCAAACACCTTGGCTCCTGAATGCTTGAATGCTTCAATATCATCGGTTGGGTAGCCAGCAGCCATATCGGCATGGTCGGTGAACTTTTTGCGCTCGGCAATATACCAGTTGATAGCTTCGAGTGGGGCACCAAGTGTCCATAACTTCCAAAGATAGGTACAAGGCTCTTCTCGGTCGGACATCGTGTTGGTATTATTGCGGTTCTCGTATAGCCATTTGGCAAACTCTACCTTCTGTTTCTTGCTTTCAAATTCAAGATGATACATATCGTATATCTCGAACCAAGGAACGAAGAACGGCTCAAACTGAGATTGTCCCTTTTTGGCGGCAAGCCATTCCTTGTGGAAGAAGTTGCCAGTACCATTGGCGGTGGATTCGTAGGCAATCATCGTGTATGGTCGGTACAAGATACCATTGGTAGCATTCTGTACTACTTCCTCAGGAGATTTACCATCCGTCTTTTTCCACAATCCAACCTCGGAAAGGTGAACCAAGTTGTAGTCTTCACCATTGGCTGATAGTGGTCGTTCCATGGAACCCACCTTAATCTTGCAGAATCGCTGAGGAACCTTCTTTACGTTGCCTGATGTTCCCACTCCAACAAACTTCGGTTCGTTCTCAGAGAACGCTTCTCCCATTTCGTAGAGAAACTTGGTCGGGAAGTTTTTCAGAGCTTCCTCGAACATTCCTCGGATGGTCTCTGCTGTGTCCTTGACCTGAGCCACGATGAGCGAGTTGAGACCCTTCTGCCACATGAGTTGCAGCCAGAGGAAGTACATCTGAATAACCGTAGAACCTCCCCATTGTCGGGCTTTCAGCAGGATGAGACGGATAGGGCGATTTTTCTTTCTTCGCTCCTCCAGCCACCTGAGCAGTCTTCGCTGCGGTCTTCTGAGTACAAAACGGAAGGGGAGACCTCCACCTTTCGGCTTGATATAGATGAATGTGGCAAAGAAGAAGAAAGGGTCGTGTTTCATTCTGATGCGAGTGAACTGCTCAACCAGTTGCTCAATCTCTTCTTCTAGGTCGTATGGTTCGTCTATATCCTTGTGCAGTTCCTCGATTACTGCCTTGCAACTACCAAACTCGATGAGCATCTTGACGAGCGGAATCTTTTTCATGGAAACTGGAAGCTGCTGTCTCTGAATCGGGAAATCAGGAAGGAAGAGCAGGAATCGCTTATCTCCACAACCTTCACCCTTGATAGGATTGAATGGTGTGTTGATTTCCTTGATGCGTTTCTCGTTCTCCTTCAGGATGCCCAATACGTGTTTATCGAGTGCATCAGTCAGTTTGGCGGTTACTTGTCTTGGCATAGCGGTGCATTTAAATAACCCCACAACAGACCAAATACATAGCAATAGATGTGGACTCCAACTGCCATGCAAGGGAAGAAGATTCCAACACAGATATATAGGAGAATGGTGAGATTGTATCTTACCTTATTCTCCACGTAAGGGGCGATAAAGCCCATGTAAGCATAGATAAAGCCGCTGAGACCGATGATTGGTAGGGAAGAGGTGAATGGATAGCTGATGGCTATGAGATAGAATGCCACCAAGTGACCGATGCCACAAGGGATGGCTCGGTAGCATTGATGGAAGACATAAAGGTTAATGGCAGCATGAAAGATGTTCTGATGAAAGAAAGGGTAGCTTAGTCGGTTCTGAATAGAACAATCGTCAAAGAGACCCATGCCATCATATCCAAGAAAAGTGATACACATTATTATAATGTACCCAGCATAAAGCGCAATCTTCTCTTTCGTCTCTCGTAGCATCTTTGCTTCTCCTCCTTTCTCACCCTGCTAAGAATTACGTGTATGCTTTGAGGAGTCAAATAGAAACTGGGTGCTTTTTCAGCACATACACGTTTGATAATATCCATATTACTCAGATATGGCTCATTACTCTTATGAATCTGGAATCGTCTGAAAATCTCCTGATACATTTCCTTTCGGGTAGGAATCATGTTATCAAGAGGTTTTCCTTTCAGTAAGTCTAATATGACTATATAAGCACGGTCTTCTGAAACCCAAAATCTTCTGCTCGGAGATTGGGCTAGCTTTTCCTCAATCTCTGAGAGTCTGATATTGTCTCTTACATTAATAATTTCTTTGTAAGCCCTCAATAAATCAGCATCACGTTCCTCTATAAAATAGCATCGTGAATCCTTATATTTCATATCTGACCCTGCAAATATACAAAAAAGTATTGAATTAGTCGCATCCGATTAGACTAAATTAACGGATAAAAGATGAAAATCGGAAAAAAGCATTAATTTTGGGCATTGATTTATAAATATACACATATATATATGGACGAAAATACAAATATTGAGCAGAATGCTGGTGCTGCAAAACAGCAAGATACCAAGACCAAGAGAGACTTGGCTTTGGAGCGTTTGAAGACCCGTCACCCTGATACGGAGTATGCGGATGATGAGGCTATGTATGGAGCCATCAACGATGATTATGATGCCGACCAGAAGGCTTTGCAGGGGTATAAGGATAACGAAAAGGCGATGGGCGATTGGCTGGGTAGTGACCCTGAGGCGGCTACCTTCCTTCAAGCGATGAAGGCTGGCAAGAGTCCTTACGCTGAGTTGATTCGTACACATGGCGAGGATGCCATTGACTACTATTCAGACCCTGATAATGCGGATGAGATTGCATCGGCTCAGTCGGAGTTCTTGCAGAATGCTGCCAACGGCAAGAAATTGCAGGAGGAGTATGACAAGAATATGCCTTCCAGCTATGAGGTATTCGACAAGTTGGAAGAGAAGTATGGCGAGGAAGCTGTGAATGATGCAATTGACCAGTGCTTTCAGACTATGCGCAATGTGGTGACTGGCAAGTTTACAGAGGAAATGATTACTGCTTTCATCAAGGCTAAGAACCATGATACTGATGTGGCTGATGCTGCCCATGAAGGTGAGGTTCGTGGCAAGAACAGCAAGCACGTCAAGAACCTTGAACTGAGAAAGAAGGGTGATGGTACTGCCGACCTTGATTCTGCCAATGCGGAGACCAAGCCTACGGATAATCAGCCTGACCTTGGTGCTGTTGGTAGAATATCACGTAGGGGTAATATCTGGCAGCGTGGCAACGAGAAGAGAACACACATTCGATAGTGAGAAAAGGTAAAAAGATAATATATAATGTTTAATTAATTTAGGATAACAATGAAGAAAAGTACATTTAATCGGCTGCTTTCCGTCTTCCTGATGGTTATGGCAGTTATTTTTGGAGTGAATGGTCAGGTTATCATGGCTGAGGCGGCTCTGCCTGATGGCGGTACTACCGAGAGTGGTCATGCTGCGGAAGCTGGTGGTGCTACTGCTGCCAATGATGCTGGCAATGGTGGTGCGGCTCGTCAGGATGATGGTATCGCTACTGAGGGAAAAGGTCGTGAGCACTTTAACGAGAATGGTACGGAGTTCTATGAGAACGACATCAACGACAAGATTACCAAGATTCGTCCGATGGCTACTCCAGTTGACCAGATTTCACGCTATGCGACAACCAAGTCTGCTAGTTCGTTTGTAGTTGAGTATTGGAGTATCGGTACACGTCCTATCAAGACAACCGTCAAGGAGGATACCACGAAGAGTACTGGTACATCTATGGTATTGAAGGTAGAAGACCCTGAAATGTTTACTTTGGATGATACCATCCGAGTGGTGGGTGTGAAGGCTATTACCAACTATAAGGGTGTTGCCTATTCAACAATTACAGATGCTCCTACTCCTGATTTGGAACTTTGCGTTTGCGGTAAAGATACAGAGGGTTATCCTATTGTGTATGCTGTAAATGGTGAGTTGGTCAGCAAGCAGGCTATCGGCATTCCTGTTTTGAAGAAGGGTCAGGTACTTATCCGTATGGCTAAGAGTTGCGGTGAGTTGGATGTACAGACAGGTCGTTTCAACAACCTTCCTGATTCTGAGATTCAGTACTGCCAGAACTTCATGATTCAGGTAGAGGAGAGTACCTTTAATAAGATTGCAGCTAAGCGAGTAGACTGGGATTTCTCTGACATCGAGGAGGATAGTATCTATGATATGCGTCTTGCGATGGAAGGTACTTATCTCTTCGGTGATATGGCTTGTATCAAGCATACTACCAAGAACAACTCTGCCCAGTGGTTTACCAAGGGTATTTGGTGGATGGCTGGTAAGGATATTGAGGTAGGTCATGTTGCTACTGCTGACGATATTAAGAAGGGCTACGGCAAGAATGAACGAGTGATTACTGATTTGGAATTGGTTGACATTTCAAAGGACTTGTTTGTTGGTACTGGTATCGGCAACAAGCGCAAGGTGATTATCGCTGGTTCAGACTTCGTGAGCGCATTCAGTAAGATTGATTCTGACAAGTTCCGCTTGAAGGACACCGTTGAGGTTTGGGACTTGAAGTTCAAGAGTTGGGAGACCGATTTCGGTGAGGTGTTGATGATTCACTCTGAGTTGTTTGACATCTTCGGTATGAGTGACTGCGGCTTTGCTCTTGACCCTGAGTTCTTGGTTAAGCGAGTACACTTGTCTTGGACTCGAAGCGTGCTCGACTTGAAGAAGGCTGGCATCCGTAACACCGATGCAGTAGTTATTCAGGAGGTAGCTTGTCTGTACTTGAAGTACCCTAAGGCACACGCTCGTATGCGCCTTGCTGCGGTTCCTGCAACAGATAGCCCTTCTGATACAGAGGGAACCAAGGCTGCTGCCTAAAAGCAAGTAGAATTGCAATTTATTCATCAAATAGTGAGGGGTGTGGGCACTAGCCCCATCCCTTTTTTAGTAACACATATATATAATAAGGTATAATCATGTTTAATAAATATCAAGCAGGTACTGATTTGGCATTCAGCGTTATGGTAGGTGATGAGAGAATGCGTATTGTCTTTGAGGGTAAAACGATGGGCAGCAGTGTCTATATGACAAGAGACCCTAAGGTACAGAAGGCTATCGAGTCTCATTATTGGTTCAAAGACAAGTTCTTCTTGGCAGAGAGTATTGACGAGAAGAAGGAAGCTGCGGAAGCTAAGAAGAAGGCTGCTGCCAAGGCAAAGAAGAAGGTGGCTGACGAGAAGAAGACCCACGTAGTGACAGACGTTGAGGATGCCAAGGACTATCTGGCTGAGACCTATGGTGTGAGCCGTTCCAAGATGAAGACCAAGGAAGACATCTTGGCGATTGCTAAAGAAAATGGTGTTGAACTAGAAGGTTTAGAGTAATGGTAGAATATGCTGTATCTGATTTAGTGAAAGAGGTGAAGGTGCTCTTGGATAGAAACCAAGAGTCTGCTGGTTTGCTGGCTCCTAGCGATTCTGATACACTCTCGCAAGCAGAACTTATTGAGAGTAAAATCGTAGATGCAGCAAGAATCATTCTTTCGGATGCTCCTGAGGTGGAAGGTACTTCGTGTAAGAATGCTGTAACGTGGACGGATAGCAACGGCTATTACGTGGGTAAGATGGTCTTGCCTACCGATATGCTGAGAATACTTTCTGTGAAGGCAGAAGGCTGGAACCGTCCTGCTGAAATCATTTCTGATAGTGATGATGCCTACAAGTATCAGAACTGCAAATATGGAGTCAGGGGAAATCCTGAGCGACCGATTGCGGCTATCGTGCATACGGATAACGGCAAGAGTATCGAACTATATACTAGTAAAAAGCAGGATGCTACATTGGCATTCATCTACGTTCAGGTTCCATCTATCACTACCGAACAGAAAATCAGTCTGCCTTCCGTCCTGAAAGATTCCATCTTATACATGGCTGGCTATCTCACTTGTATCAGCCTTGGCGATACCGATACTGCAAGCGGATTCCTTGGAGTGGCTAGAAAGTTGGCACATATTGTTGAACCTACAACATCATAAATTATGGCAAAGAAGAAAGAAGAAACCAAACTGCTATCGTTGAGTAGGGTGCTTGACAAGGAAGAACTGGATAGCGTGAAGGCATCCAAGAACCGATTTGACAAGCCATACGAGCGTGCCTTCTCAATCTTGCTGGAGGCTCAACGATACTATAACAATATGGATAACTTCCGAAAGAGAAGATTACGAAACAAGCGATACTGCTATGGAGACCAGTGGGGAGATACCATTGAGTTCAAAAGCAAGTGTGGCTTTAAAAAGCGTATCAAGGAGGAAGACTATATCCGTGAGCAGGGTAGCGAACCATTGAAGAACAACCTTATCCGTAGGTTGGTGAAGAATGTGCTGGGTGTATATCGCTCCCAGAGCAAGGAACCTACCTGCAATGCCAGAGATAAGGATGAGAAACGATATGGTGAGACCATGAGCGTGGTGCTGCAATGTAACCGACAACTGAACCGAGAGACGGAACTGGATGCCCGAACCATGGAAGAGTTCCTGATAAGCGGTGCTGCTATCTATAAGAAAAAGTATGGATGGCGAAGAGGCAGGTTGGATTGCTGGACTGACTACGTGAATCCGAACAATTTCTTCATAGACAACAATATGAGGGATTTCCGTGGTTGGGACGTGAGTTGTTTGGGTGAGGTGCATGACATTACCATCGGCAACGTGCTGAGAGAGTTTGCCAAGTCTCCTGCTGAGGCTCGTAAGTTGAAGGAGATATACCGGTTGGCGGCTAACCGAGATTTCGTGATTGCAGACTGCACCCAGCGATTCGGTGAGTTCGACCCTAAGACTATCGACTTTATGAATCCTTCCAACCCTTCACTCTGCCGAGTGATTGAGGTTTGGCGCAAGGAGAGTAAACCGAGATACCGATGCCACGACTACAACAATGGCGATGATTTCAAGATTGATATTGAGGATAAGGCTGATATTGTAGATGCAGAGAACAGAGACAGAATCAGGCGAGGTATGGCTGCTGGCATGCTGGAAGAGGATATTCCTCTGATTGATGCCGAGTGGTTTATGGATGATTACTGGCATTTCTACTATCTTTCTCCTTTCGGTGATATTCTGAGAGAAGGCGAGACTCCTTATGCTCATGGTGAGCATCCATACTGCTTTAAGTTCTATCCGTTTATTGATGGCGAGATTCACAGCTTCGTGGAAGATGTGATTGACCAGCAGAGATACGTGAACCGACTTATCACGATGTATGACTTCATCATGCGTGCGAGTGCCAAGGGTGTGCTGCTCTGTCCTGAGGATTGTCTTCCTGATGATATGAGTTGGGATGATTTCTGTGATGAGTGGAGTAGGTTCAATGGTGTCGTGAGATACAAGCCAAACAAGAGCGGTCAGGTTCCTCAGCAAGTGGCGAATAACTCTACGAACATCGGTATCGGTGATTTGCTCAGCTATCAGTTGAAGTTCTTTGAGGATATATCGGGAGTGAACGGAGCATTGCAAGGTAAACCAGGAGTATCAGGTACGAGCGGTTCGCTCTATGCACAGCAGACACAGAATGCTACCATGTCGCTGCTTGATATATTGGAGACATTCAGCCAGTTCATCATTGATGGAGCATACAAGACCGTCAAGAACATGCAGCAGTACTATGACGTGGCTCGCAACTTCAATATCGTGGGTAGGGCAGGACAGATTGTACACTACGACCCTAAGAAAATACGAGACGTTGAGTTTGACATCAACATCACGGAAAGTACGGCTACTCCTGTATACAGACAGATGGCAAATGAGTTCCTTATGACTTTGTGGCAGAATCAGGCTATCACGCTGGAGCAGTTGCTGCAAGTAGGAGATTTCCCATTTGGAGAGGAGTTGCTGCAATCGGTTGCATCTAACCAGCAAGCCATTCAGAATGGTGAGACTCCACAAGGATTCTCTCCTCAGCTTCAAGCACAAATTGCTCAGGCATCACAGAGCAATCCGAAGGCTCAGGCGATGTTGCAGCAGATGATGAGCGGTCAGGGAGTGAGTCCTGACGGACAGAACCCACCGCTTGCTGCTTAGTTTATAATTTATAGTTAATAGTTTATAGTTATGATTGCAGACAAACCAAGTGACAAGGAATGGTATGGCAATGGGAAACCTGATGCCAGCCAAGGTGGCAACCCGAATGGTGGTGTTGCTTCAGAGACCCAAGGTAGGGAGAATAAGCCCGAACTTTACGAGAATGACGTTATCGGAAAGGTGGCGAAACGCAAGAAAAGCGACATCTGGACGAGGGGTGGAGAGAAGAGAACCAGATTTAAGGACGAATAAAGAAAGGAGGTGTTTTTATCGTAATTGTATTTGTCTGATATTCAGATAGCTACAGAAATATCTGCGAGTTTATGGTGCTGCGTTTAAGATATTCGTATCTTTGCAACATCATAAACTTTTAATTTGTATAGGTATGAATTTCGTAGATTTCGTAGAAAAGTATCAGCAGGAAATGGCTCCAGAACAGATGTTGGCTATAGCTAAGGCAGTCGGCAAGTATCTCTCATGCAAGTTGGGCGATGTGGAGGAGCATCATCTTTGTGCGATGGTGTATGGTGTGTTGAGCGAAGAGCATTTTGACAAACACTTTGCCGATGATGCTATCAGCAAGATGTGGTATGAGGATGCTGACGGAACCAAGCATACGGCTCCTTTCTTCTCGGATGATGAGATAAGAGAAGCCTTTGACAAGCATCAGGATGATATTTCTGACTATACCATCCATGATTTGGCTGTTACTATGAACCTGATGAGAAGTGACCATCATGTGATGCTGGAGCGATATAGCAAAGATGCTGATGAGTTGAAGGAAATGGTGGTTTTGATGGCTATCGAGTATCTGCAAGACCCTGACTGCTTGCATCCTACCAGCAAAATATGGCACACAATAAACGGATAAAGTAACTAATTGGGAATCATTTCTTATCTTTGCATATTATTAATAATATATAAATATAAGATATGACTCCAAATGTACGTGAAGGATTGCAATATGGTGCAGCTATAGGAATGCTAGTGAGTGGTGTTGTACTCACCTTCCTATCATTCTTTCTCAACAATTATGTGGTGTCTGATGGTGTGCTGTGGTATGTCAGTCAGACATTGATTTACTCTGGAGCAATATTCGGGGTAAACGTTTATTTCAAGACAAAACTAGGCAACTTTGAGAGCAAGGTGAAGGATGAACTCGCAAGTATGCTGAAACAAGTGAAGGAGGGCAAGTAATATGAAGGTAACAAGAGAACAGATTTTGGCTATTATGCCGAATGCCAAGGATAAGGTGGATGCGTTTCTTCCTTATATCAATGGCTATGCTGAGGTGTTCCATATTGATGCTCCTAAGCGAATGGCTCATTTCTTGGCTCAAATTGCACATGAAAGTGGCGAACTGAGATACACCAAGGAACTCGGCAACAGAAACTACTTCCATAAGTATGATGTTGGCAAGTTGAAGAACATGCTCGGCAACCTTAAAGATGGTGATGGCTACAAGTATCGGGGTAGGGGCTTGATTCAGATTACTGGCAGAGCCAACTATCAGGCTTATCAGAACAGCAAGTATTGCACTGGTGACATCATGGAGAATCCTCAGTTGCTGGAGCTTCCGCTAGGAGCAACGAAGAGTGCTATGTGGTGGTGGTGGAAACATGACCTGAACAAACTGGCTGATAGTGATAGTTTCGTGGCTATTACCAAGACAATCAATGGTGGAACCAACGGCTTGAAATCAAGACGAAAGTTTCTTACAAGAGCAAAGAAGGTCTTTAATGTTTAGCCTATGAAAGTAAAATGGTACGATACTGATTTTTGGCAAGTAGCACTCTACGTGATTGGTATCTTGCTGGTGGCTTTTCTTCTGTCGGGATGCAAGACAAAATACGTCCCGATGGAAAAAGTTATATGTCGGGACGTAGTAAAACACGATACGCTGCATACTTCTGACAGCGTTTTTGTGCGTGATTCCATCTTCCTCAGACAGAAGGGAGATACTTGCTTTCTTGACCGATGGCATGAGAAGAGCATTTATAAAAATGTGTATAAGGTGAAGGTGGATTCCTTCCTGAAAAGAGACTCCATCCCAGTTCCCTACCCAGTAGAAAAACAACTCTCCAAGTGGGAGCAGTTTCAGTTGAAGTATGCAGTATGGTCTTTTGGAGCACTCTGCATTCTGCTAATCGTATTAGGTTATAAACTCTATAAAAAGATAAAGAATGGCAAATTTCACATTGACAATCACGAAAAGTGACATCTATGAGGAGGTGGCAAAGACTACTGCCTACATAGGAGGAAAGAACTTGGATAAAAACGGAAAAAGTCTGTATGACCAAGTGTTTGTGACGGAAGCTGATAGAGAAATGCTGGAAGGCTTTTGGGAAGATTCCATTGATGATGTTTCCGTAGCCTTGGAGAGTATTCTTGGATGGCAGAAGTGTGACTCAGGCAGCAACGAGGTCTTTGGTCTGAGAGTAAGCAGCCTTTTTAATGAGAGTTTATTTAAGACCTTAGAATCAACGGTTTTTAGTTATGTAGTCAACAAAATAGTAGCAGAATGGTGTTCAGTAGTCTATAAGGATAAGGTGGAAGATTATCTCTCCAAGGCAAACGTTTTGCTGCTAAAGATTGACGCAATCATTTATACACGTAAAAGACCAACAAGATAGGAGGATAGGATATGAGGTATTGTAATAAAGGATATAAAGTGATGATAGAGTTGGAAAAGAATGAGTTGGTATATGACATCAAGAATACTGCTTTTTCTTTTGCTGATTCTTATTCCAAGCAGAAAGGTATAGATGAAAAACAATTAAAGAATGTGTTTGACGTATCAGAGGAAGGAAACCGAGATAAGTTAGCAAGGATTCTAGACTCAGCAGTAGAGGATTGCAGAGAAATGCTTTTCCGTTTCACCAAGGTGGAAATGCTCGGTGGCGGCTTTGATTCCAACGAGTGGGAAGAGTGTATAGGTTCGCCTACCAACGAGGAGGATGCCTACTACTTGGCGATGAGAATGCCGCAAGGTTTTTCTAAGACAAGTGTACATACCATGACCGTCTACTTGCATGACTATATCGTGAACCAATGCCTTTATGAATGGTTAATAATTGTGTTTCCTGATGGTGCTGATAGATTCTGGGCACTCGCTGAGGATAAAAAACAGAAGATTAAGGATGCAAGCAACCGCTCGGCTGTTAGAGCAAGAATCGCTTTGCATCCATTTTAAATGATTAGTCGTTTAAGGCTAAGATAAAGCAAGGGAAGCTATCCATCACGGACTGCTTCCCTTTATTTTTTATATAGCAAAAAAATATTTATCTAAGTTTATGTTCCACTAGACGTGGACTCCTGCTTGGTAGTTACCGAACCAGTAACAGCAGCATTAATATTGATACTCTCAGGCAAGGTCTTGACATTTACGTCTGTAGCAGCCAGTTTCAATCCGTTCTTCTGCTGGTCGGCATACTGATTCTTATCCTGAGCGATAAAGTTGTTGATAGCTGTAGCTATGTTGTAGAGCAGTTTATCGGTGTCGCTGCTGAGAGAATCAGAATCAACTGATGCGTACTTGTTGTTCTCAACGGTTGCCGATGTTGTCTCCTTCTCACGATACAGAACAGCCTGATTGATGAACTCCTGAGCAAACAAGAATGACTTGCTTACAAGTTGCTTAATCTTGGTGTTGTCTATATTGAGCGGATTCTCATACTTCTGTAACATAGCCTGCAAGCAACTTGCGGCTACTTCTTCTCTAGGCTGTAGGGTAGCGATTGAGAAGATTTCCTCTTCTTTGCCGCTTTCCTCTGTTCCACCTGTCTCTGATGCGGTAGCTATTCCGTATTTAGGGAATGGGCGAGCATTTGATGTTCCATCAGATGAGGTTTCTCTGACGAGTTTAGTGCCAGTTGTTTTTGTGATGTTGGAGTCTACAATATAGGCAACACCTACTTTAGTTTTATTCAGATTATAGAGATTTCCGTCTGAGTCGAAATAGAACAACTGGTATAAGTTGTTGTTGAATATCACATATCCCATGTACATATTTGTACCTAAAGGATAAATGTTGATACATGTGGATAGAACTATCTTGTCATCTATTTTCGTTCCCAAGGATGCACCTTGCTCAACCTTGTATTTATCGAAGTCGGTTAATGTATATTCTGCCATAATTATCTGAGTTTATTTTGTAATCTTGTTTGGAATTCTGTAGATAGTGCGCTGATAGATTCTTTTGGGGCAAGATTGCCCATAAGCGCAAGCCTGAAATATTTGTATGGCGAACCGATAAGGTTTCTGAGATACATATTTACAGAAGAACCAACGTAATACCAATTAGCTAAATCATTACTTCCAAACAGAACCGTTCCACACTTTCCTGCCTGAATGCTGCTGAAATATCCTCTTGTAATGCAATCGAACATGGTCTTATAGGCATCCTTACCAAGCGTTAAAGGACGGCTACATAGGAAGAATGGAACATTCTCTGTTGGCTCCTTCACATACACATCGAGTATGTTTCCTGCTTTGTCTGTAGCGTATGACTCTGGATATATGTTTACTCGCTTGTTGAAGACATTGTGCATGGTTCCCCACATCTTGCTTTTCAAAGAGTAAACGTAAGCATAAGTATAGTTTGGGTTGAACACTATGATACGGCTATCGTAATAGTCGTAAATCATATCAGCTTCTTCGATATACTTACGGAAACGGACATACTTCACATCTGACTCAGGAATATTACCTAGTGCAAGGAGTTTATTCGGATAGGTCTTATCCTTTGTTGAATGTGAATAAATGGATAGAAAATCGAAAGGATAATCATCCAGTACATCGGTAAGACAAACAGACTCTCTTCCTTGCTGCATCATGATTCCTCGCTCTGTCGGGAACAGAACTGCATCATCAATCTGCAAAATGCCTTTAGGGTTGGAGCAAATTTCACGTAAAGCTGGTTGTCGTGACTGATATGTTCCTGTATCAGTCAACATGACTACCCATACACCTTCATCGGTGAATGCGTAGAGTGGAGCATCGCCAAATTGACCTTCGCTGATTGGTCGGGTGTTGGCGGCTAGTGCGCTGATGATAGAAGAACCTACCTGAACAGAATTTGCTGCTGGGAATACCAAAGGATTCTCGGCTTCGCTAACCTTTATGACGTTTGGATGCTGTGTGATATATTTTTGGCTCACGACATTACTTAAAGCAGCATCGTATTCTTCCTTGGTTATCTCTGTGAAGTCACCTGTATCTATTGGTGTGTTGTCCCAATAATATGAAGATGAAATGACCGTTCCACCTTGATTTCCAAAACTACCACCTCCATTACTTCCTGCTCTCGTTGTTCCGCCTGATGAATCCTTTTTAAGGAGTTTATGGCGGTATATTTTCATGAAAGCAGGAAGACCAGCATCATCGTGATAGAGGTACATGTAATCAGACAACTCAGCTTTTTCTTCTTCTGTAGGCGCATCAACTCTTCCTCCAAAACCTTGATTATCCAAAGAACCAGAAGATTGTCTATCAACTGCGATAGGAGTGGTACGATTCTTACTGATATTGATATAGTAAGACATACCGAATGTATCGGAAGGCTTTAAACTTACCCTCTTGGAATAATACTTGTCATACTTCGGTAAGTGAAAATAGATAGTCATTGCCGTAGCAAGCGTGTTGGGATATGCCAAGATAGGGCAGATAGGATATTGCAGTTTCCCCTTGTGGTATATATCTCGTTTGATGCTATTTTCGCTGATGCTTACCTTGAAGACTGCATCGCAAATATAATCGGTGGTAGCGGTGCTACTAGTTGCAACATCTACATACTCATTTAGGCATAGCTGTGCATTTGAAATTTTTCTCTTGGAGAAAATATCTGTATCGAAAGCATTATAGATGGTCTTCTTTACGTTTCCTATATGCAATCGGTTGTTGTATGTTATAGAGCACTTGCCGCCAAAAGTGTCTCGCTTGAAGTCTGCCAAAGAAATACTTTCTTCTGTCTGTAAAACTCGTTTGAGTTGTATATCTGTGCCTAGCTTTTCCTTGCTGATACTGGCACTTAGATAGAAGGATTTGTTTTCAAACGACTGATAAATATCTTCCTCTGACAAATATTGGAAGGCATCACAATTCACACCTGATGCCATTTTGTTATTCCAAAGAAAACAATTATTTCGTGAAATACCTCTAGTTCTTTTTTCTGTATCAATAAAAGATTCAGGCTGGGACAGATAAACATCTACACCAAGAATAAGGTCTTCCAAGCCTTCGGGTATATCCATGCTGACATTTATGGTGTGGGTGTGAAGACTTGTGCTTGTGCCTACAGATTTCTTTTCCTGATACCAGATAAACTTATTGAATGATGTTTCAGGCGCAAGGATGAATGGATTTGATATATTTATGTGTGAGGTTTCATCATATAACTTGATAGCCAATACTCCAAAAACTGTATATTTGAAGTACTCCTTGCCTTTTTCGTTTAGTCGTTTGTTGATAAGTGAATCAAATGCGTTGAATATGATAGATGCGCCTTTGAGAGAAGTATCTACGTTATTATTAAAGTGTCTGTTCGTCTCAAAAGCATTATCCCAATCATCGCCAAGGTTGATTGATACATCACATTTCTCAGACTTAACATTGGTGATTGTTGCACTATAGCTAAGTGAAGAAAGGTCGAAACTTGTGTAGTTGCTACCTTTCCAATATGCGTACATTGTTTTCTCGTCACCTATGAAACATAAGATATTGCCAACTGCTGTGACGGCATTGACGTGGAATCCGTTGAGGTTGATGGTGTTCTTGGTTCCGTCTCCACTTTTCTCTAGCCAGTACCAAGTATCATCTGATTTACGGATGATGTAGTGAGAGTGAATCGTTTCATCGTGTGTTACCTTATGAACCAGTTCTATTGTGTCTCCTGAATCCAGCGTGATGTTCTGCTCTACTACTACTGGCTGGTGGATAGGGTGGAGTGCCCCATCCTCGTTGATGAGGTTGATGCAGGTTGCCAACTCCCCATCCTGACAATCGTAGTCGGATGGAGAGTGGGTAAGCCCTTTGAGTATTACTTCTTGTCTTGTTGCCATGTGCTTAAATTTGAGTTCGGTCGCATGATTTCGTAATAGGGTTCTCCTTTTTGTGACTTGCGTGGGATGCAAGTAAGGCGAACCATTCTGTTGAGCGGAAGGTTGTACTCATCAAGGATGGCTGTGACGGAAGGGAAGTCACTTCGGAATCCTACCTTCTTATGCTCCTGATTGAACTGAAGCTGAGTGAAGGCGGTGTTGACTTTGCGAAGTTCTTCCCAGTCCTCACGCATGCAGAATCCGTATGTACCTCGGTCAGGTAGCCTGAATACGAAGATAGAAGTGTCTATACGTTCCTTCTGCATGATGTGGTCGTAGATGCCCTTGGAGAGCGTGACCGAGTTTGCTCTTCCGTCCAGAACTACAAAATCGTTGCGGTGTCTGAAACCATTGACTTTATCTATTAAATACTTGAATTTCATGTTGCAAATATAATATGAAAAGTGATAAAATGTATATTATCCGTTAACTTTCTCTTTCCGCTTGGGTCTGCCATTGCGGTTGCCATACTTGGTGATGATGGCAGATGCTCGCTCTGAGCGGTAACAGCCACATGATTTGGTTCGTCCGTCACGAAGAGCAGAACCTAGAACCGTACAACCCCTGCCACAATCACATTTGCATATCCAGAACGCACCATGCTGGTGGTTCTCTTTGTCAGATTTTCGGCAGACGAGTAATCTGCCGAAACGCTGTCCAGTAAGGTCTATCAACTTTCCCATACTACTTCTCTGCCAGTTTCTTTGCCTCTTCAACTGATACTGGCTTTCCGCTAAGAGGAATGCGGAAGTCGAACTTAGAACGGAAACCATAATAGCCTACGAAATCGAAGCTCTGTTTCATACGCTCGTCTGTGGTGATGTACTTCTTGTAAGCCTTCACCTCCTTCTCTGAGCGGTAGATGGTAGAGTTAACGAAGTAGGAACTGGTTCCCTTGTTAGCGATAACTGCAATAAAGAACTGCTTACCAAGGAACTTCTCCTTGATGCGCTGGATAATTGAGATTTTCTTTGTATTCATATATAAAATTTGATTAATTATTAAGAAGAATGCAGATAGGCTGCACTCTTAAAACTATTCGATTCCACAAGATACGATACCATCTTCTTTGTTGATACCTCGGAAGTGCTCGCATCGCTGGCAAGCAAGGCTACCTACCATCAGTATTTCATGGGTGTACTTGCCTTGAATGCCGAATGGGCATGGAGTGGTGTACTCGAAGTGCCCACCGACAAATTCATTGACGTTAAATTTTGGATATTTCATAGTCTAATTTTATACGTTCACCGATTAGAAATAAATGTTCGTAGTTTTCTCTATAAATAGGAAAAACATTTGTTTGTGTCTTTCCACATGATTTTGGTTCAGGACAGAATCCTCTATAGATACATTGTGGGACACAAGCAGCAGCAAGACGTGGTTCGATTTTCCTCAACTCTTCAATCACTTGTATCCATATCTTTCTTGTCTCGTAGGATGCTTTGTTGCAGAGTCTTAGCTTGGAGATATTGATAATTTCCTGAGCGTTGAGGGATAACTGCAAGTTGACCAAATCATCCTGACGCATATCGTGACGAGATACATTGGAGCCAGTAATATCTGGTCTAGATGTGGAAACGAATGGCTGAGCATGAACATGGCGAACAAAATGGTTACTCACCCAGTATGGTATGCCATACATCTTAATATCGAACTCCAATTCTCTGAGCGGTGAATGCTCGCTGAGAATCATCTGTTTCTTGAACTCATCGCTAGGCTCATGACCCAGCGGTTCCTTGCCTTGTGTGAACCGAGCAGCATCCACTACACGCTGCCAGTCCGTTACTCTTCTGATTTCTATCTTCATGGAATATTTTTTTTAGATAGCTTATAAATTTTCAAACTCTTCATTTAAACCCAGTTTCTCTTTCTCAATAAAATCTTTGAATCTAGAGACAAAATCCTTGTCGGTTGCAATCTCTGAAAAATTGTGATTAAAAACTGCTTTATAATTGAAGCTCCACTCTACATCGTCAAACTTATCGATACAATCTTTCAACTCATCAAGTTTACTGATGGTAGAAAGAATTTGTTCTGCTCTTTTGTAATTCTCTATCTTCATAATTTCTTCTTTAAAAAATTATACTTAATTATCGCCAAGAATATCATTGATTTTCTTTCTGATGAACTCATCAGAAGAACTCTCCTTTATTAGAGCATCAATGTCTGGTAACTCTGCATCAACTTTGTCTTCTTGCATTTTTGAGGTAAGCATACCCATTACCAGTTTTACCCAAGAACTATTTGCCATATCTGCCAATGATTCCTTTTGGCTTTCATAGGCTTTCTTCAACTCTCCGTTATCACGGAAAAATCTGAGCACTTCCGTCAATGCAGCAACAAAGTTCTTGTCAGACATCGGGTTGCTCTTTGCCTCTTCCAGTTTTAGCATCAGGAAGAGTAATGATGAATGTAATTTTGTTTTGTTCATAATTAACCCTTTCTTCTACGATTCTTGATATGTAATGCTAAAGCGCAAAACGACAACAATAGCACTAATAATTGTCCTGCTTCCATATTACTTACCTCCATTTTTTCTTTCTAGTTAAACTTATCGCCTTGGCGATACGGTGGTCTCGGAATAAATCTTTTCCCCATCTTTCTTTGCGAATTTCTTGAATCCTTTTCAATGGTCTATATGCATAATGTCTTAGATACCAATAATGAGACTTTTTGCACAGAATATCCAATTCTTTTAGTTCTTTATCCCATGGCAGGTTTCGTTTGACAACTTTGCGAAAGTCGCAAGCCATTATCTTCTTTGCTAATCTAATCTTCATACGCTATAATTCTTCTTTTTCAAATTCACTCTTTGGAACACGATAACAAACTTCTGCACCACAGGAACGTTCTATACCTTTTAAAGGCATTTCCTTTTCTAAAATATCATGTACCTTCGTGCCTTTTCTAACACTAATAGCTATATAATCATAGCTATTATTTGACATCAATGGCGAATTATTTGCCATATACACCTTGCCATTTTTACCAAGATTACTATGATTTCTTGCAGGCTGGTAGTACAACCCGCTAGCCTTATGCTTGATTCTGTAAGGTTTTGCCATAACTACTTACTTTTAAGTTCTTCAATTCTTTCATCACAATTCTTTATCATTCGTCTGAAGAAATCTTTTCTCTTCTCCATGACGAAGATTAGGTCGTACTTACCAACATAATAATCTCCTGACAAGAGGTCATTAATGTATATTCGTACTACTTCTTGCGACCAGTTATCTATAAAAAGAAAATAGGTATCACGATTAGGGTGTACCATGAGGTACTCATAGTAGTGGAAATCGTCATTTTTAATAAATGTCACTCCGCAACCTTTTGTTAACTGACTTATGTCTTTTAATACTTCCATAACTATTCCTCCGTTTTTATATAAGGACAAACAACTACCTTTCGATAGTGCTTACATTCATCCTTGTAATCGCAAAAATCACAAAAACAATACGCCATACTATTCCTCCGTTTTTACACCGAAAGGAGTACCGTCAACAAAGGTGAAATCTTCAAACACTTCCTTAAAAGTACATGTACCCTCATCATAAACTTCGACAAAACTTCTTGAATCTACTTTTTCAATAACGAATGCACTACCATTTCTGTCTTTTACCCACCCAAACGGCTGATGCTTTTGCATTTCATTCCAGCATTCTTCTGCGTCCTTGAATGGACGGAACTTTGGTTCTGGCTTAATTCGGAACTTGAAATTTTTAATCATTCCAATAGGAAAATCTGTAACTTCTCTCCATGCTTTACTTACATCAGTAATACTAGAAAATTCGATAATCCTTCCTTCGCCAAACGCCTTAATAAATGGCGATAACTCTGCTGCTTCTTTACGATTCATAATCAATCCTCCAATTCTTTAAGTGCATCCTCAATATTGCCCATTGCCTTCCAAAGAAGGTTATGCTGAGTAGCACCACCTTTATTGTACTCGTCAAGCTGACTGTATGCTTGACTTAATAATTCCTTAATCTTACTCATCGCTTATCCTCCTTTTTTCTGTTTCTTTCTATATGCTTTAATTGCGTAATACTTATGTTGCCATATCGTTTATACATACCTTGGAGATATACAATATAGCCAGCTAATGTTATTTTACTTGCATCCATATTCTCTTCTTTTTAATCTTTGCTCTCAAGAGCAAGTCCAATTAGAAATAATCCATAACCTAGAACAATAGTGCCAAGTTCCCAACATACCGAAAATAGTGCATAAAATAAAGCAAAAAATACTAAAAAAGCACCAACTATTTCACATAAATAAGCCAATTTCTTTATATTCATATTCTCTTCTTTTTACCCTCTCCCTTTTGCAGGAGAGGGTGGTTGATTACTTAGATGGCTCAGTATATGATACTGGTTCCCATACATCGTAAGCTGTCAGTAGAACTGGAGCGATAACAGATGGGGCGAAGATGATAGATGCTACAACATCAGGAGCATTCAACTCGTAGTTAACACCTTCTACTTTGTTTTCCTTACTAACCCAGCCATAAGGCTTTGCTGTAATCGTAGAGCCATCTTTCTTTTTAAAAGTCTTCTCGCTAGAGCAAGAAGCGAACAAACTTGCAACGACTAAGGCTGCCAAAATAATCTTTTTCATATTACTTATATTTATATCCCATAAGGGATGGTTAGTTTTACTAAAGTTCATCAAACTCTTTTTGCAATCTCTGTTTTGTTTCATTCAGAAGCTGCTTGAATTTTGTTTTAAACTCTTCATCACACTCTGAAAGCCCCCAAATAGCATCAGCAAGACTACTGCGCATTGATTTTGTAGATATATTTAAGAGTTCATTTACTTTAGGAATTAAACTCTTGGCTAAGATATTTGCTCTTTCAAATTTTTCTGTATTCATATTACAATCTATTTATATCCTTGCGGATGGTTAATCATAAAGTATAACACAATCATTATATACTGATACCTCGTCAATCTTTAGAGGTTGTCCGTTTTCTTGTGTACCATGAGAATATGGGAAGTTGACTTCCATAGTCTTATCCTCAACCTTTGATAATTTGTCAATTAATTCTTCTACTGTCATATTCTATCTTTTATGCCCGAAGGCGTTACTAAAATCCATACCATTTCGAAATCATCGTTTTTATTCATTGTTTTAAAAACTTCTTTTCACGTCTTTTCAAGAACGACTTACTTCGATGTACACAATCTAAATACCAAAGAGACCTCTCTGTGTCGAAAAATCTTAAAGCATATAACATAACCTACACCTCCATTTCTGAATTAAGTCCTAAACCGAAGAGAAGGTGCTGGAGTTGATGAACATACATAATATTACCAAGAGTGATAGCAATTTTTGTACTACCTAAAGCAGAATGCCATGTATCACCCTCTTGTAACAATCCTATCTTATTAAGCCAATATGAATCAAAATCATCAGGTTTTTTCCATCCATTCTTCTCTAGAATCTCTGGAGTGATAGGAATCGGACGAATAGCATTATTACTAATAGAGTATGTTGTACTACTATCGTTTAACATGACTACCTTAAGAAAGCCACCACTCAATGAAGATATTACTTTAAATATTTTATCTTTAGCAAATTGAAGTGCTGACTTCTTTACCATTACCAAATCTCCTGGAATGTATTCTAACTTATCCATACGCTTTACTTTTCAAGTTTCTCAATCAATGCCTTAATCTCATTATAAGCAAGAATATCTGTGCTTCTACAGAGGTTGCCAATATTCTTCAGTTCCATGATTATCTCATGATTAGTAGGCACACCATGCTTCTTTCTTACCCATTCAATGAACTCGGGAATTACAATATTAGCGCTTTCCAATGTCTTACCTACTCTGCCATTGTATGACAGAAGGTAGTAGTTCCTTCTTGTGAGGAACCACCACAAAGCAACTAACCTATATTTGATACTTAATAATTTCTGTTTCATTTTCTTACTCCTTTCTTTTTAGGAACATACTCATCCAACTTTTCGTTAAAGTCATAGCAGTCTGGGCAGTAGTGCTTATCGCCTATCTCTGCCCATTCGCTTTCCATTGCTTGCTCTTTTGCAGTTCCTTCGTCAAACCAAGCCACAATGCCATTAAACTCATCAATGAAGGTCTTTCCACATCTGTCACAAACGACAGAGTACATAGTAACTGGTTTAATCATGATAGCCTCCTTCCTTACTATTTTTATCCAATACCTCTTTAATCTTGAAATATTGAGCCTTTACAAATTTTTCCATCTCTAACTTAGTTATTCTACCAATAACTGAAATAGACCCATCCCTTACAGATACTGAGAAATAATCAGTATTGATAAAACTAATGTTAACATCTATGCTTTCATCATTCATAATCTACCCTTTCTTTTTCTAAGTTCTAACATCCTTCTAGTTCTACGGCTTTCCTTGCCACTAGGAGGGTTGCCACCAAGCTTTACTTCTGGGATTTCATAATTCATATAGATGGAAGCTTCTTCATTGAGCGCCTTAACTACTTCTTTAGTCAAGACTTCTTCAAGTGATACACCAGTTGGTGTTACAATTATCTTTGCTTCGTCTCTAATCATGCTCACCTCCTTTTAAATCATTAGTAGTGCGGTAATAATAACCACGATACGGTTTTTTGCACTTATGTTTAATATGATAATATATAGACGCTATATTACAACCAACAACTCTTGCCGTTTCCGATATTGACGGAAATATCTTAATAAGTTTTTTAGAAGAGTCGTATTGATACACCTTTATACTTAGCTGCTCTTTTCGTTTTTCCAGAGCATTCCCGTATGTATCATTGTATAATACTGTACACCACTCTAGATTAGAACATCTATTGTCTGTTCTTATTTCATTTTTGTGATTGATTACAGGATAGTTATACGGATTTGGTATGAATGCCATAGCTACCAAACGATGAACTCTTCTTGTAAATTGTTCTCCATTAATACATAAAGCAACCATTTTATAACCATCTGTAGAATCAGCTTGTTTTAAAATTCTCAGCTTTGTTTCTGCAATACGTCCTCTTCCTGTCTTGAAAAATCTCTTTAATGACTTAACCCTTCCCAAATTAGAGACTTGATAGAAACCTTTATATTCAGGAATATCTTTCCAAATTTCATTTGGTAAGTCATCTATAGAAAGGATTTCCGCTATGTTAATCTTTTCTTTCATATCACTTTACTCTTTTGAATAGAACATTCTTTCCGTCTTTTCGCTCATTTGATGCGCACTTGATTCGATTACACATGTCTATATTGATACAGTTTGCAATTTCATCAAAGAAACAGCCACTACAATCGGCTTCTTCGGTCTCTACCACCTTCAAGATGATTTCTGACCCAATAGGTAAATCTTCCATAACTAATTCCTCATTATGTGACACTTAACAACCTTGTTTACTGCAAGAGGTTGCGATTTGTTAAAATTCTCGATGATATTGCGTTCCATCTGCTCAGGGAAGATGGGTTTGGTGGGCTTTGGAATGTAGATGGTAACTTGTAGCTTGCTGCCATCACTAAAAGTCATTAAGCACCTTCTTGAAATCTGTTCTATTCCAAACATAATTTTATCCTCCTAATATTTGCATCCGTGAAGATACGGACGTGATTCGTTATACTTCATTTTTAACTTGATGTACTCCATCAGGTCGATATTGTGATTGTGGGCGATTGCGAATACCCTCATGAGTATATCCTGAAGGGTATCTGATACAAACCAACTGCAAGACTCATTATCAACAAACCTACTAAAGTGTCCGTTGAGTCGGTACAAATCTTTTGCGATACTGCCTTTATTGATTGTGTTTTGAACCTTATATTGAATTTTGGCAACTTCATATTTGTCAGCAAGGCTAGAATCGCTTTTTAGTTTAATCAGCATATTGCTTTTCATCCATCCCAAGAGAGATAAGATACGAATGGCAATATCAGCGAACTCGGATTCAACCGTTCCTTCAAGAGCGTTCTTGTAGGCGGTAGGAATATCTCTGCCCATCTGAATCTCGCTCTCATAGTCTTCGATACTTCCGTGGCGATTGTGTCGGTCTGCCTGAACAGCTTCTGCCATTTCCGTGATAATGAGCATCAATGTGGTTTCTATTTCTGTGCTCTCATTATAAAAACCATGCTTTTCGGCATTCTTAAAAGCATCTTCTGCTAAGGATGCCAGTTCTTTCTGCGTTATAATTTTCATATTGTTCTTGATTTATTATTTTCTGATGGTGAATGCCATATCGTTGAGGGTGCGGCACCATTTTATCTTGCCTTCTTCACACAACTCGTTGATGGTTTGATATGGCTGGTGGAATCCTCGGTTAATGATTTCGGCTGTGAGGACGTGAGGCGGCACGATGTGGTCAGCTTCACGCTCTGCCTGAATCTCTGCGATGATGGCTAGGATTTTTTCTTTCTCTGTCTTCATTTGGCGAAGGTAAAAATGAGACGTGTGTGACTTCGGACTGGAACATTAATAGTTCCCACATTCCGTTCAAGTCTTGTTGATACCACAAGCCATCGTGCATTGTTCCGATGATTGGGTTGCCTTTGTACCATATTACCATGGTCTTGTGGGTAAACATGGCTTTGTGCGCTTTGCTGATGCGCTTGCCTACCTTGATATATCCAAAAATATCCATAAGCTAAAAAAGTGATAGCTGACCAGTCTTGTCATGGTAGTGATTCCCTGAAGGGAATATCAGTTCCTCGAACATGGCGGTCAGGCAGTTGGTTACTATTGAATTTCCTGCAAGGGCATAGAGTTTGCTCTTGCTGATAATGAGTTGACCAGTCTTCTCCTTGCTCAGGAGTTTGTCTATATCAGCTTCGTGAACTCCCATCAGTCGGAAACAATCTCTTGGAGTGTACTTTCTGATTTGGATGGAGTATTTCTTTCCGTTTGGTGCGGTGTGAATGATTTCTTTGTTCATTATGGTTACGAATGTCATATCTCTTTGACGATTAAGAATAGTGGGATGCAGTTACCTCCGTGACCCATAGCAGAATTGAGAGTAGGGGAGATTCCCTTGGTGGAGTAGACTCTGGTCTGCTGCTCGATTCTGCCCTTGATTTGGAGGTTTGCTAGCTTTATAATTTTGTCGCACATTATAATTTTTTGATGATTAAAACTGCGTTGGCTGCTCTGCCATCGTTATGTATATAGTTAGCAAAACCAGCCTTATAATAACTTGTACGGATGGTTCTACTTAAACCATCTACGTCTGAGTTGATGAGGAGTTTTCTGCTTGTAACTTTTTGATTATCAGTACCCCCCCCTAGGGAAATGGTCAACACCAAGAAGATTGGCTATGCTGATTCCTGCGCTAAACGATGATGTGATGGTTGGTGAGCATCCATCAGCAGTTTTCGGTATTGCTATCTTCGGGGTAGAGTTTTTCGATTGATTCATTGATGTCTGCTTTGGTGAGATACTTTTCGAGAAGGGGCTGGGATAGGAAATATTCGGGAGATACGTTGTCTTCCAAGATGTCCTCAACCGTTGTCTCTAGTTTAATGGGAGAAGGGAAGTGATACTCTGGGTTCGGCTCGTCTTCTGTGCGTAGGATGGATATTACGAAAATGCGCTCACGATTCTGAGGGATTCCGTAATCTTTGGCATTCAGTACCTTGTAGAAGGAGGTGTAACCGAAGGAGTCAAGGTCTTTGACGTACTGGAAGAAGTACTTCCTCATTGACTTTGAGAGTAGACCTTTCACATTCTCTAGCATCACATACTTCGGTTTCTTTACTGCCAGCATTCTTTTCTCCTGAAAGATAAGGGATGAGCGTGTGCCGCTGCCTTCCTCTGCTCCTTGGCGAAGTCCTGCATTGGAGAAGTCTTGGCATGGAGAAGACCAACTGATGAAGTCGAAGTCGGGAACCTCATTCCAGTCTATCCTTGTCACGTCTCCGAAGTTAGGTATGTCTCTTCCGTGCAGAAGTCCGTAGGCTTGGATGGCTGATGGTTCTATCTCTGAGTAGCCCACTACCTTGAAGTCGAACTCAGGATGCTTATCTTTGAGGTACTTGAAGGCTAGGCTCTGACTGCCATATCCTGCAAAAGCCTCAAAGACTCTGAGAGGATGCTGGTTGTTGTACTTATTGATTGCTATCATTTTGGTAAACAGATTTGTGGTTTATGGATTCCACTGGATGCCCAAGCGTTCTAAGGTTCCGTTATCACGATATATCTCCAACTGCTTTCGGCATAGGCTATGAGGATTCTTTTGCAGAAGCTCTATCATTCCAGTAATGCGTGTTTTGAAAATGATGTCCTTATCTGCATTATTCACGTTCCGTTCAGCCCTTGTCTTGTCAATAAGTAGGCTAATATCAGACGGATGCTCGTTAATGGCTGCTGGCGGTGGTGTGGCTCCGATGAGTTCGTCTTCCCATCCTCGCTGGTTGAGAAAGGTTTGGAAGTTCTTGCGATATTTTTTATCCTCGGTTGCAATCACATATAATGGAATATACTCTATAGCTGCCTTGCGGTCTTTCTGGCTCATAGAGTTCCACTTCTTTTCGAGTTTGGCTTTGCAGCCTACCTTCTTTTCGTAGAGGTTCCATGCTCGCTCAAAGGTATATTCGTCTTTGACTTCCTTTGGTGGAGCAGTAATCTTGTAGCCATTCTCTTCTAGAAGTTGGATGGCTTGTTTGATTTCATCTGTCATAGTTCACCATTTAAATAATTGTCGATTGCTTGGATAAATTCATCTATAGAGCGGACGATGATGTACTTACCACCATGCCGTTCTACTTCATACTGGAATACCTTCTGTTCGGGTTCCTGCCTACCTTTCGGTGTCTTGTTTTCGATGCAGAGGAAACCGTACTGGGAGGTGCGCTTCAGGAGCAGCATATCAGATACTCCTGCCTTCATACCTTCTTCTTTGAGCCATGCGGCTTGTCGGGAGGTTCGCTTGCCGCCATTAGGAACGGCAAAGAAGACTCCTTCAAGGTCAGGATATACCCCACGGATATACCTGACCTCTGCGGCTTGCAAGTTGTGCTCATCGTAGGATGAACGCTTGCGTATCTTCTTGCCTTCCTGCTGTAGCTTTGCCTTGATTTCAGCGTAGCTTGCCATTACCAGTCGGTTGAGAAAAGGTCGTTGAGAGAATCTTCACCCATCAAGCGGATGGCTTCCTTTGTAAGTTCTTGCGACTTGAAGTAAACACTCGCTTTGTTCAATCTTCTTGTGTACATTTCGATAAATGTATCACCATCTTTATTGATATTCCATTTTTCATCGTCTCTGTCGAAGTTCGGTTTCCAGTCACCATTGAGAAACTTGGCGATGTTCTGCAACTTGATGAAAGCAGCTACACGTTTTGCATGAGCCATGCTAGTGCAGTTGTTTAAGTCGTTATAGTTATTTTCATCTGAATATATATGGTTGATTTTCTTATTATCAAGCCAGTATGTTCTCTTGTTCAAGAAAAACTTATCGCAAATATCATCATAAGTGATAGGCTTGCCTTCCCCTGCATCAGTAGGATTCTCGTCTCCTTCAATCTTCTGACGAACCATCAACTTACCATCCTCAGCGAAGAAGAACTGGAGGTTATCAGGGATAGGGTACTCTACTGCCGAACCATCAGCAGGAATGCGCAACTTAGATAAGGTTGCCTTTCCGTTATTGATGTTGGTAACGTCCTGATTGCTGATGCCTTCTGCATGAATATCAGGAGTCTCTTCCTCGGCAATCTCTGCCATCTTCTTGGCAATCATGTCTACACCTTTGCCAACGATTGCTCCGAAAAGCATCTGTGCAAATGGTGGTAACTCTGGGTTGTTGTTGCGCTGACGGCTATTGCGTCTGTTGTTGCGCTTTTCGTTTCTACGTGTCATATCAACTATAATTTTGTAAAATTTTATTAAATTCGTCTTCTGTAACACCATCTGCATAGAGTATCGTGATGATGGTGTCTAAGACTCTATTATATACTTCATTAAAGGCTGGCTCATCCATCTTGGCGAAGGAGATAGACTTGGCTCGCTCCAAGAACTTCTGTCCGTTGAGGTCGTAAAGCGGTTCGCTGAATCCTGATGTTATCAGAAGCTGCTCACGGAAAGTGTCTATAGAACGTAGGTTTGTGCGCTGCTGCTCGGTTAGACAATCCCATGCTGCTCTGATAAGGGAGAAGAACTTGCGATGAAACTTGATGTTCCTTGGTCGAACTATGTTTGCCTTGACGATGGAACCAACCTTTATCTTTTTCATTTCCTCGTAATCATCATCCGTGTAGGGGCGAAGACCAGTGGAGGTTCTTACTAGATGGATTTCCATACCTTATATATTAATGCTTAGAATGGGAGACCACTTTTCTGCTGACCACCTGCAAATTGAGCGTTATGCTGAATAGGTTGACCGCTTGCATTAACCTGAGGGGGAAAAGCCTGCATCTGCTGCTGGATAGGTGCTGGCTGAGGTGGATAGTTGGCTGCTTGCTGCTGAGGAACCTGACCTATCTGGCTCTGTACCATCTGTCCCTGCTGCTGACCATTTGGTCGCTCCACCTTCCAACAATCCAACTGATTGAACCATCGTCCGTCTCTAGACTGATGTGCCTTCAATCCGATGTTGGCTGTGATGATTTCACCTACTTGGATGCCGAACTGCTGAATCTTGTCTGAACCATAAACTTGGATAACGGCTCTTGAAGGGTACTGCTCATTCAACTCCTCAATAACATACTCTTGGGAACTCCATTGGGTTCCGTTTTGGGAAGTTCCCATTTGAACTTGCCCTGCTGCAATAATTTTACCAGTAAATTTAACGTTCATATCTATACTTAATTAAGTTTGATTCTTATTGATGGCTTGGTGGTCGTTTCCTTCAGATAGTACTCGTAGTGTTCTGGCTCCGTGTCTTTGAACAGCTTCGTGTCGAAGGTTTTCTTGGTGGTAGCTGCCACATAAGAGTAAGAACCGATGTTGGTCTTGATGGATTTCTGCTTGTTGGCTTCCATCATCTTCATCATCTGCTCCTTCAAATCATCCTGCTTGATTTTCAGGGCATCCATACGAGCGGTTATCAATCTGTACTCCTGCTCTAGTGCTGAGAACTGCTCAGGAACTTCCACCTTATACTGATAGTCTGTATCATCAGCGAGATAAGCGTTGATTAAATCGTCAATCTGATAATCTGCTACCCTAGGTAGCGGCTGGAACTTGCTCTGTCCGTTCTTGAACCACATACAGACAATCTCCTTCACCTTCAAGTCAGGATTCTGCTCCTCGAACCATCTTGCATAGATGGATAGCTGGAGCGATACATTGTCGTAGTGGAGGGTGGCGGTGGTCTTGTAATCTACCAAATAGATGTTGCCTTCATCATCAGCGAAGATACCATCAATAGCAGATGCAAAGTTCTCTCCATCTGTAACGAGATATTCGGATGCGACATAATGTAAACCGAATGAGACTAACATGTTATGGAAGGCTTGAAGCTCTTCTGTAGGGTTCGGGTACTGCTTGATGTCTGCATCGAAGATAGAACAGAAGGTTTCAAAAGTGTTGTGAATAAGACCTCCTCGCTCTGCTGCCTTCATCAATACCGATTCCGGAATGTTCTTATAGGTGTCGGGGAATGCTTTCTTGATGAGCGTTCCCGTTACTCCTTTAAGTTCCTTCTTGCCAATGAAGTACTGATGAGACTCCTCAATGAATGTGACCTTTGGCACATTTAGGGTTATTTTCTTTGTTGTTTCTGTCATATTATTGTAATCCTAATTCTTTCTTCTTAGCTGATACTGCTTGCATGAACTGAGGGTTGACGGTGAGCGGCTTGTATGTTTGAACTACCCATATCAGATTGTCTTTCGTGACACATCTGCTAAGGTATGCCAATCCTTCGTTCAAGTCATTTGTGTGATACTGGGGTGTTGCTGGCTGCTGTACGGCTTGTGCTGCCTGAGCGGTTGGATGCTGAGCCTGTGTCTGCTGCTGCGCTGCTCTACTATCCTGAGCACCATACTTGCTATCAATATCTATGATGTCTTTTCCTGCCTCGAAATAAACGTCTGCTGCTACACCCAGTGCCTTCATAGCAACCGACAAGGCATCTGTGAGTGCCATCTTGTAGCATTCATCAGATACGTATGCACCCTTGCTTTCCATTGAAACTTCTGACGAACCTCCTGTTCCTTGGATGGCATCTGACCATTCTCCGTTCACCTTGATAAAGAGGTCGATGTTGCAATAGGCTTTTACTTCGCTTCCGAAAGTCTCTGTCCACTGCTTGGTGATTACGTACTTCCAACCGATTCCGCACACACCAAACTGCTCTGTCATTGCCTTTATGCGCCACATTGGGTTGATGTCGTGTTTTCCTCTAAGTCTTCCTGACTGAATTTGTCGGAGTGCCTGTTGAGGAACGACTTTGAGTTTGTTGTAATAATCTAAATTACCCATATCTTTTATGTATTAAGTTGTTATTGATATTTCCATTGATAGAAGCTGCATCTGTAGCCACCATCTGGGTTCTTATTCGGATTGTCACATATTGTCAAGAATATACAATCGTGACAACTATTTGCTTTATATCTCATATTGTATGGTTTAAATGTTCAAATTAAAAGCCCCACGATTCTCACGAATGGTGGGGAAGAGAGTTTTTTATTTTAGTTTAACCTGAGCGGTCGCTACCGCATCGCAAATGTAATCTGTATGAAACACACTAATATGTCAATATTTGCAATTTCCTTAATAAAGGAGGGGCAGTAAAATGAATATGATAAAAACAGCCACCTCCGTGGAGCGACATCTACACAATCTTGCCGGATGCTGAATCGCTCCTTGGTTCCCTTCTGCATTCATGGAGGCTTAGGACTCCCAGCACTAGTAATCGCACATATTGTGATATATCTGATTTCTATAAAATAACCAATTATAACTATTGAACCGAATAGAAAAAAGAAAGCGTGCTGGCTGCATTAGAACCGATTTGTAGTTGTGCGCTCCTACCTTTAGATGCTACCTTATTATATAAGGGTCACGGCATCAGGTCTGCTTCTTCACAAGTGAACTCCAAGTTTTTCCAAATTCCACCTATCAGGTGTATGTACTCGCTTGCCACTTCCACGTCTAAGCACCATCTGTGGTTAATGATGCTCCTTTTGGGTACGTGTACCTCTCTAGGAAGGTTTATCCTATCCGATATAAAGCCTTGGAATCGGGCGATATGGGGCGCAAGGTGGGACTCGAACCCACGACCTCGAAGGCTCATAAACCTTCATACTCTACCAATTGAGTTACTTGCGCTGGGTAAAAACTTAAAACATGTAAAATTATAACGACTAAAGTTATAGTGGAGACTGGGAGTAGCAAACTCCAAAAAACCTCTGCTGTTTTCGATGACTGAAAGATTATAAGACTTAACACATTAATAACTTAATACTTAACTATTCTTGTGAGGTTCAATCTCCATATATCTTACTTGCCTACCTCATTGAAGTAGGAGTGAATTTCCTTAACGGCAACAGCGATAGTGATTACGCTAGCTACCAACATTACATCTGCTATCATAAGTTTATCTGTTTAATGGGTAAAACAATAGGCTGCTGCCTCTGATTTCAACTCTGCCATGCTCTTTCTGCGGTTCTGAGTCATCCACTCTTCCAACTCGCTCTTCTTAAAGTAGAGTCTGTTGACATTTGGTTTATAGCAAGGAATGATGCGGTTCCTGACGTTCTCTCTCACTCCTCTAACCGTCATGCCAAGAATGATTGCAGCTTCATTAATGTTGAGCACATTCTTTGCAGCTATGAGCGAATACTGCTCTATGCGGTCTAGCTGCTCCTTAATTTCTTTGTCTATCATATCAGTTGAATTTGATGGTTTGTTGACTGGCACTAGCTGCCTTGGCTGGCTCTGTTCTACCAGTGCTCTTATCGCTGGGAGTGTTCTCCTGCTCTATCAAGGGGAGAATGCCCTTCGCTTTGAGTGATTCATATAGGAAGATTCTTCCTTTCGTTGTCCACTCGGTGTTGTACTTCACATCGTGCTGACCATCCTTGCGGATGATGTCTACTGCTCTGCTGTGAACATATCCACCTTCGAGGAATTGGGCAAACAATATCCATTGACCTCTAACCTTGTGTTGGATTCTCATAGACTCCAACTCCTTGTTTAACCTCATGGCACTCATTCCGTAGTCCTGAGCAATCTGAGTAACAGTCATGGTGGCATTACTCTGCAAGATTTTGTCGTAGTAGCTAACCTTAGGCAGCATTTCGGTAATCTTGTTGCCGAGTTCCATGTTCGTCTTGCTGATAGTGAGGATTTGTTCCTGCTGCTTCTTATTTTCCAAAGCTAGCTGCTGTTTCTCTTCCTCAGCCTTGACCAGAGATTTGAGAGCTTCGAGATAGTTCTGAGGGACTGATGGCTTTTGATGTTGCTCTTCCAGTTCCTTCCATCGTTTAATCAACTTGGCTCTCGCTTCATCGTTGAACTTGGTGGCGATGTAGAGACACTCTTCTTTGTTGAGGGAGTAGCAAGGTCTCGTCTCGCCTTTTTCATCTTTGTAATCAACCAGCTCAAAATTGCGCCCGTTGATTTTTTCCCAAGCTGGCTCCATGTTTCTGATTGCTCTCATAACATTTTTGTGGAGCCTTGCAGTAATCTCTGCAATCTGTAGTGATGTCATTCGGTCACCATCTACAATAGTTGAAATTTCATTCATAGGATTCCTCCATTTTTTAATCGGGCGGTAGTGTATGAAACATAAAGTGACAAATTTTTATTTTATACATTATTATATCTACCGTTGCCCGATTGTAGTTTTTATTTTGTACCTTTGCAGGTGACAAATTTTTATTTTAACTTAATTCAATTTCGTATGAAACAGCAAAAAGTAATTATGTTCACCTATCAGACAGATAACTTGGATGAGTTGAACGAAAAGATTAATTCTCGTATTGACAAACTAAATGCTAACGAATGGAGAGTTGTAAGTATCTCCTCTTGTAATAGCACTGTCGTTACTAATGATGGTACACCATTGAACCAAGTTACTGTGTTTCTACTTGTGGAAGAAGTTTAAAAGTTTTTGAGCTTCTTCTACAGACACTTTTCTTTTGATGTTATCATAATGCGCATCGTGCCAATACGTGCGTTCTGTACGCTCAATGCAGTATATGCCGATGTTCCATTCCCAAACTGGCAAGTTATATACCCAAATGAAACCTTCTTCCCAGTTGGTACATGACTTGCTCAGTTTTTTAAAAAGAGTCCATCTCAGCCATGTTCTGAATAATCTCTTAATCATATTCACCTCCTTCCTAATAGAACACGACCTTATCAGCCTTAACACCTCCGAACTCATTCAGGGCATCATTCCTGATGTCTTCGGCTTGCTTGCTCTGACTTCTAAAACCTAGAGCGTTGTAGATGGTTTCCTTTCGGCAGCCATATCGCTCAGCAAGTTTTTTACGTCCTTCGGGCGAAACTTTGATAATTTTTATCTTTTTTGCTTGCATATCTTAATTTTTTATTGTACTTTTGCTTCTAATAATTAAGCAACTTGTTGTTTACGAGTGCAAGGGTACTCTTTTCCGAGTAAACTACCAAGTATTTTCTCGAAAAAGATTAACCCTTTAAGATTAATTAGTTAGTATTTATAAATGTAAAATGTATGGAAGCAACTATTTATCAGAGAGTTAAGTTAGTTTTAGAGGATAAATCTATTTCAGTTAATGCTCTCTCTAAACAGATTAACGTGGCGCAAGCTACTTTAAATCCTCAATTAAGAGGTGATAGAACTTTGGCTGCCAATATCGTAGAGAAGATATTGACTGCCTTTCCTGATGTGTCTGCTGAGTGGCTGATGCGTGGGGTAGGTACTATGTATAGTAACCAAGATGCCGATGATTCTTCTTATATGGTAGCTGAGACTCCTCATCGTGAAGAACCTAAGATAGAAGAGTCTCATCAGGATGATTCTGTCTGGAAGGCAAAGTACGAGGAACTGGAGAAACGCTACGACCAGCTACTTTCTATCTTAGGTGGTGGCATGAGAAAAGCAAATGTAGGTTAACACGAATGTTTAATTATAAAAATGTGGTAGATATGAAACTGATTATAACTAATTTATACACGTTGTTCATTTTAGCGGTATGTGATGCGATAGTCCTCTTGTCTGTGAAGTGGGCTATTACCATTGATGTTCTTTATATAGTGTTGTTGATGATTGGAACATTACCATTTATGGTGGTATCAACCTTGTTTGATAAGTCGATAACGTTCTTCCCTTATTATTTCATCAGGTTGAGACAGATAGATGTTTATAGTTCCTTTTTCCTATATATGCTTGGCTTTGCTTTTGGAACGTTCTATTTATGGCATACTTTTTGGCAGCATGATGGTCATTGGATATTAGGTTGTATCTTTGGTACGATACTGAACTGGATATTAGTGGCAATGAAAGGAAATGATTTAGTATTGGTTCATAAAAGAATGGGGGTAATGTAATGGAAGTATTTATTGGTATAATGTTGCTTTTGGTTATTATTGCTGTAATATTTATCCAGAGAATAATAAGCGTGAATCGTGAGTTAAGCGATAAGAAGGCAAAAGAAATGCTAGAACATATAAAGAATAGCGAACCTCACTCAATTCCAGCACCGAATAAGCAGGATTTTGGCAGATGTACCAATTCTGTTGGACGTTTTGGTTTTGATGTGTCAAATCCTATACGAATTTCAAGTATTTATGATGCTTGCTTCGGTAAATATCTTTATGGTATGTATATAGACAGGGAAGGAATCTCAGGTTATATAGTTGTGTCTAAGTGTTTGTGTTCTTTGTTTGGAGACAAACCTATTTATAGGGTGGGCGTTAGGAAGGGCGATAAGAAAAGTTTCATTACGCTATTCTTTATAGAGGATGGTATAACAAAGCCACAATATTATCCTGATGGAATTTTGGATAGTACTGATTTATACTTTCAAGATGTTGTAAAGAATGGAGGTCATGTTTTCTTTAAAGATAGCTATTTGCAAAATAGAATGTTGTTGGAAAAGGAAAGTTCACAAAAAGCTATACCAATCCTTAAAGAAAAAGTATATGCTTTTCCTTTGCTAAAGAAGAAAGACGGTGAGGATGCTAGTCAATTTGCATCGAGAGTTCAAGACCAAAGAATACGCAAAATGTTGTCTGATGATTATTGGAAATTTGTTAATCTGCATAAGAAAATTTCGTCTGGGCTTTCCGAGATTGCGAAAGAAACTAACGAGGAGTTTGCACAGAAATGGGAGAAAATAACTGGTATCAAACGAAATGAAGGGGAATCGGCTTGGAAGTATATGATGAGAGTCAAGCCATATAAGGATAAGATATTAGCCTTACAACGTAAGCAACAAGAACTGGAGCAAAAATTGAAAGCAGCAAAATCAAAGTCCGAGTATGAAGCTGACGAAATATTAAAGAATTACAAGGGAGAAAAATAATTTCCCAACTAGGAAAAAATATTTTCCTAACTAGAAAAATAAAATGGCAAAGATAACTAACGAACAGAAGCTGTATGTGCTGCTGAAATATAAGAAAGAGCGGACAAAGAAGGAAGAGAAGATTCTTTCTATATTAAATGAGAAAGCAAATCTAGGCTCTGCTGATTTAGAGGAAGCGGACAAAGAATGCTGCAATCAAAAATGGCTGAGTCCAATTCACGTAGTAGAAGAATTGGGTTATACAACAAAGTACTCCCATAGAATAGAACTATCTGAGTCTGGTGAATCTCAGATAGAAAAGTTCTGGAGAGAATCTAAGTATAACCCTGATAATGTTTGGAAATCTAGAGTTGTAAAATTGTCTTCTGTAATTACGGCAATAATCTCGTTAGTATATTTCCTAGCGTGGTTATGCCAATTAATACAAAACTCAGTAAAAAAATGATGATGTTCAATAATATCTTTATATATCTTATGTCTTCTTTCATAAGCCAATCATTTAAAAGTTTATGAGGCAAAATTACGCTTTTCTCCTGAAAATCAGAAGCAAATTACATAGTTTAACTTTTTAATCTCTGCAAGGCTGGCTACCTTACAGAGATTTTTTTTATTCCTTATCGAAGAACTTATCAATCAGCCCCATCGCCTCATCCTTCTTCTTATCCACAATCTTAGCATATATCTCAGTAGTGGATATTCGGGAGTGACCGAGTAGCTTGCTGGTGGTGTAGATGTCGGCTCCCAGCGTGAGCATCATGGTGGCGAAGGTGTGCCGAGGGCGATGCACAATTTAAGCAAAAGCAACGGAAAGTGAAGATGAGAGAAATGAACTGCAAGTGGTTGAGAATGAGCAATATTTCATAATTCTGCCAATTGGCTGCAAAGCAAAGCCGAGCAGGATATTGAGTTATTTCAGTTACCAAACCGTTAGCGGTCAGTTACCGAAACCAACACTGCTAACGAGGTGAAAAACAAATAGTTTGTCACCAGTGTTTGTTGCACTGTTCTGCACAACTTTCAATGACAGAGAATGCTTACTGATTGATTATTTTTGCAAACTAAAAAAGTAAGCAGATGAAAGTTGAAAAATTCAAGGTGCTGCTCTACCTCAAAAAGAGCGGATTGGACAAGAACGGTAAGGCTCCCATCATGGGACGCATCACCCTCAACCGAACAATGGCGCAGTTCGGTTGCAAGTTGTCATGTACGCCAAAGTTATGGAATCCACGTGAGAGCAGACTTGACGGCAAGAGCAAGGAGGCTGTGGAAGTGAACGCCAAGATTGACAAGCTGTTGCTGGCAATAAATTCAGCCTACGAGTCACTTGTGGAGCGCAAGACGGATTTTGACGCAAAGGCGATAAAGGATCTGTTTCAATGCAGTGCAGACACTCAGATGACCTTGTTGAAGCAGCTTGACGCCATCATTGCGGACATTGAGTCAAGAATCGGCATCGACTACAAGAAAGGCACGCTGCCAAACTACCAGTACACTCGCCTGACATTGGGATTGTTCATCAAGAAGCGTTATGGAACTGATGATGTGGCATTCGGTGAGCTTGACGAGCAGTTTATCCGCGAGTACATGGACTTTTGCTTGGACGAGAGAGGTCTTGCACTTGATACAGTCCGCCACTATCTCGCCATATTGAAGAAGACCTGCCGAATAGCTTTCAAGGCAGGACACTCCGAGCGTTATCATTTCATGCACTTCAAGCTACCTCAAAAGAAAGAGAATCCACCAAAGGCATTGACACGTGAGGACTTCCTGAAAATTCGTGACCTCGAAATACCAGAGCGAAGAAAATCGTTGGCTTTGACCCGTGACCTTTTTCTTTTCGCCTGCTATACAGGCACGGCTTATGCCGATACTGTTTCTATCACGGAAGAAAACCTCTTTCGTGATGAGGAGGGTAGCCTTTGGCTGAAATACCACAGAAAGAAGAACAAGATGCTTGCACGTGTGAAGTTACTGCCAGAGGCGCTTGCCATGTTGGAGAAATACAAAGACCCGACAAGACCTACTCTTTTACCGCCACAGGAATTTCGAGTGCTGAGAGGTAACATGAAAAGTCTCCGAGTACTATCTGGCATAAGTATGGATTTGGTCTATCATGTTGGACGGCACAGTTTCGCATCGCTCGTTACGCTCGAAGAAGGTGTTCCGATAGAGACTATCAGCAGAATGCTTGGTCACAACAACATTCAGACCACGCAAATCTATGCACGTGTCACCCCGAAAAAGCTATTTGAGGATATGGACAAGTTCATCGAAGCTAACAAGGACTTTAAGTTTGTCCTGTAATATTATCACAAAATAAGAAAGGAACATAACAATGAGAAGTACATACAAGCAGTTTTATTATATCAACCGTGGCAGAGTAAAGGCAGATGGAACCACATCTATATTTTGCCGTATCACGATTGACGGCAAAGTGTCAGCCATAGCAACAGGTCTTTACTGTGCTCCCGAAGAATGGGACACGAAAAAAGGTGAAGCCAGGAATGCAAGAGTGAACGGACAACTGCAAGCGTTCAGACAAAGAATTGACGAAGCCTACGAGCAGGCAACAAAGGAAAAGGGCATCGTTACCGCCGAGATTCTGAAGAATGTTATTGTTGATGCAAATACTATCCCGATGACATTGCTTGCCACTGGCGAGGAGGAGCGTGAACGCCTTAGGCTGCGCTCTATCCGTATTAACTCAACATCTTCTTATCGCCAATCTAAGACATCGCAGCTAAACTTGCGAGAGTTCATCGGGTTACGAGGAATGAATGACATTGCATTTGAAGATTTGACTGAGGAATTTGGCAAATCTTATAAGTTGTTCTTGATTGGCAAAGGGTATAGTGCATCCAATACGAACCATAATCTTTGTTGGCTGCAACGCTTGGTTTATATCGCTGTTGACAGAGGTCTGCTGAAATTCAATCCATTGGAAGATGTCGGATATGAAAAGAAAGGCTCACCAAAGCGTAGACATATATCCAGAAATGACTTGCTGCTCATTATGGAGACTCCTATGGAGGATAAGGCTTTGGAGTTGGCACGCAGAATGTTTGTTTTCTCCAGCCTTACAGGTTTGGCTTATGTCGATTTACGTAACCTATATCCACACCATATCGGGATGACGGCAGACGGTAGAAAATACATCCGTGAGAAAAGAGCAAAGACCAACAACGAAGCGTTCATTCCCTTGCATCCGATAGCTGAACAAATAATGTCGCTATACAATACAGCGGATGATAGCAAACCTGTTTTCCCTCTTTCTTCACGTGATTCCATGTGGTTTGAATTTCATTCACTCGGTGTGGCTTTGGGTATAAATGAGAACCTTACCGCACACGTTGCAAGACATACATTCGGAGTAAACATGGTTACTTCGGGCATATCAATGGAAAGCATCGCCAAGATGATGGGGCATTCCAACCTGCGAAGCACCCAGGTCTATGCCGTCATCACCGATGACAAGATATCCAAGGACATGGACAAGCTGATGCAGCGCAGAGAAACAAAAGAAACTGACCAGAATAAAAATAAGGAGGACGGGAAATGAACAGACGGATAATAACTATCAGCGAGAGCGGAACGGTATCCATGCCGACCGATACTGTATGGATGACCATGCAGGAGATTGCCGACATGTATAATGTATTCGGCTGCTATGTGCGCAAGGCTGTCAAGGCTATATTCAAGGATGGCATTCTGAAAGAGCAGGGTGTACGTCGTCATGTCAGGAAGAACGACCGCATCAGCTATGATGTGTATAGCCTTGAACTCGTCATTGCGGTAGCTTTCCGTATTGACAGCATTGAGAGCAGAGCCTTTCGGGAGTTCATTATGCAGTCCGTCATCGGCAGACAGACAAGCCGCACTAAACTGGTCTGTATCTTTACAGAGAATGCAATGGCATAGACCTGCCATAAAGCAACGTTCCTTGGAGGCTTTGCGCCTCCAGCCACTTGGGCGAACCACCGCAGTGTGTTTTAGCATGGTATTAGATTTATACAGGTAACACAAATGATACCCGGCAAACACGACCAACTCGGTATAGCCAATAAAACGAGGCGACAACCTATAACAACCACGCTCGGTAAGTTATACGTTGTCGCCTTGTTCATTTCACACACTCATCAAGGACATTCTCCTACATACCTTTCATTCTGTACGCCTCACGATAGTTAGCCATCAGAATCTTCTGAATGTCGGACTCGCGGTAGAGTATCTTTCCGCCAAGCTGGATATACGGGATGACACCGTTGTTTCGGTAGTCCTGCAGGGTTCTTCGGCTCAGTTGCAGCCTGGCGCAAAGCTCCTTGTCCGTCATGAACCGCTCACCGCCAAGCATGGGGCGGTAGTTCATCATGGCACGTTCAAAATTGTCAACCATTCGGTTGAGGTGGTTCACGATGTGGTTCATCCACTCGCTGTTTCTTGTCATTACTTCATTGCTCATAGTTGTCTCGTTTTATTGTTGATACTTACGTTACTCGGTTTACTTGCTGCTTTGGATTAAGTGGCTGTTGTATATTGACAGCCTAACCTGTGCGCTTGCGAAAGCGCATGTCCTTTTTCTTGTCCTCCACTACTGCTACGATAGCCATCACGTCCTCCGGCTTGTAGTAGGTCTTGTGGCTGATTTGCGTATAAGCCAAAGTTCCGTTGTCCCGAAGCGTCTGCACTGTCCGTGGGCAGATGTTGAGCGTCTGACACACGTCCTGCGTGTCGAGCCACTTGTTCATGGTCTTGTCCTCACTGCGCTCACGGATTCTGTCCATGCGCTTCACGAAGTTCTCCAACTGGGCATCAAGATAGTTGAATGCCTCTTCCTCGAATACGATGAATCCCATACTTTTCTTTTTTCTAAGTTAATACTATGTTATATGTCGCAAAGCTCCACGCATATGCTGTGCTCCACGTTTGTGAGTGCAAAGATAAGGCACGGCAATCTAAAAACAAGCGTTTTCAATTTCTGTGGCAGTATGTTGCCGGGGTTTGCCGACTTCAACGCCAAAAACAACAAGAAAAACTTGCACGACTGCAACGAATACATGAACAATGATGAGTTGAGAAATACGTTGAAGTTCTCACAACTATCTCGGTATGCAAATAAGTAAGCCACAACTAAATTGCCACGTTACACCCAATCAGTTGCATGGCTGCACTCAGTACACTTACTTTGCACCCGACAATCGGTCAATGGTGCAAACCGTGACCACTATACCAACAATTTAAACAATGTAAGTTATGGCAAAAACAAAAGATGTAGGATCGTCTTGACCGTGTCGTCCGCATCCTCGGAGGGAGACGCATGAGTGTATTGGGCATCATCGAGAACATCGTGCGCCACCACCTAAGCCTTTATGAAGAGGACTTCGAGGCTTGGCGCAAATTGTGAGAATTAAGGTCTGCGACCTTGGACGTGGATAGCTGAAAGGCAGTAGTTCCAACTAACGTGTTCTGAGAGGGAGCGAGGTTATGTTTTGGGAATCCCAAAACGCCTCGCTCCACCATGAGGGCGGAGGAATTTTGCTCCCGACGGTCGCAGAAAGTGAGTGTACCAACTGTAAACAGTATATCGAATGACAAGCATACATGAACAAGACAAGAGAAAGGGCGGAAGACCGCCCACAGGCAGGGTTCGCAAGCTGTCGAAGTCTGTCACAGTGAAGTTCTCGAAGCCAAGCTACGAGGCATTGAGACTGAGGGCGAGAAAAGCCAACCGCAAGTTGGCGGAGTACATCCGTGAGTCCGCCTTGAACGGCGAGGTGGTCAGCGGACACAACGCTGAGACGATAGCCATCGCTAAGAATCTCATAGGCATGGCGAACAACCTCAACCAACTTACCAAGCTGTCGCATCAGAGAGGTTTCCATGAAACCCATGTATATGTGGTGGACTTGTTGAGAAGATTGAAAGCAATCCTTGGCGAGTATCGCCAAGCAAGTTATAAACCGAGGCCAAGCAGTATGGGCAGAAAGGAGGATACCACATGATAGGCAAGCTAAAGAAGGGCAGCTCATTTGCTGGTTGCATCCGCTATGTTACAGGCAAGGACGAGGCTAAAATCCTTGCTTCCGATGGTGTGTTACTCGGCACGAATGCCGAGATGACGCAAAGTTTCGAGCTACAAAGGCAGCTAAACCCAAGGATTAAGAAGCCTGTGGGACACATTGCACTCAGTTTCAAGCCCGAGGACAAGCCACGTTTGACGGATGAGTTCATGGCTAAGATAGCCCTTGAATACATGCAGATGATGGGTATCAACGATACCCAATTCATTATCGTAAGGCATCACAACACGGACAATCCACATTGCCATATCGTGTATAACCGCATCAACAATGAGAGCAAACTCTTATCAGACAGGAATGATTACAGGCGTAATGAGCAGGTGACCAAGGCTCTAAAATCCAAGTATGGACTTACTTACGGAACGGACAAGAGCAAGACTAACACTCGCAAATTGCGCAATGCAGAGCGTGCAAAATATGAGATTCACAATGCCGTTAAAGGTGCCTTGAAAGCCGCAGATAGCTGGCATAAGTTCAAGAATGAACTTGCAAAGCGAGGTGTTCACTTGGAGTTAGTCTATAAGGACAAGGAGAGAACCAAGGTGCAAGGTATCCGTTTCTGCAAGGATGGATATAGTTTCAAGGGGACACAGATTAGCCGAGACTATAGCTTTGGCAAACTGAATGCGAGATTTGAGGGAATGGAGAAACACGTTTCATCAAGAGACAACTCTACTCTGCAATACGAGCAAGGCTATCACAAGAGCAACGATGAGCCATTCATGTCGGATAGCAGCCAAGACCTTTGGAACGGCATTTCTTCCATTAGACTTTTTGCTTCTGGCAACGCTCAGACCTTTGAGTCTTTCCCAGAGGACGAATCATCCAAGAAGAAAAAAAAGAAACGCAGAAGAGGCTTTAGCCTTTGATGCAAGTTACAAACCATTCAAACAA
>OGUO01000140.1_pt1 | contig 52419 bp, 61 predicted proteins | sample 1553641 | NCBI WGS metagenome assembly OGUO01 (sample SAMEA2579980, study PRJEB22360) | human gut metagenome | biome: human gut; feature: human-associated habitat; material: faeces | place: Denmark | collected 2008/2010 | reverse complement strand
CGTTGCCCTGTTTCGCTGCATTTTTAGCTTTGGTACGTTTTTCGGGTTTATTCGCGTTTACACAGTTGTTTTTTCAGACCCATAAAACAAAATCGACCCGCTCACATGAGTATACTCACAGGTCTGATTTTGTTACGCTTCGCTTTATTCAGCGCGTCCCTAGTATAGATTCGTTTCATCTCAAACTTATTATAATAGACATATGGAATTTCTAAAAAAGGCTCTGGCAACTCAGTTGTCGGAGCCTTTTTTGTATAAATTAGACTTTCAGGAGTTTACAGCAGGCTGTGTTCCTGCATTTGAGGAATCGCTATAAAGCGAGAAACTCTTAACCAACTCCTTGAGCATATTAGCCTGGCTGCTGAGCTCTTCGGAAGCGGCAGCAGACTGTTCAGATGTAGCAGAGTTTGTCTGAACGACATTTGATATCTGGTCAACTCCGATTGTAACCTTGACGATGGAGTCAGCGGCTTTCTTGGAAGAATCGGCAATCTTGTTGTTTATGACCATAACCTTGCCGGCTGTTTCGCCGACCTTGTTCATCTTTTCAGCAACTTCGGCGCAGAGCTGATTTCCGCTGACGATGGAGTTAACAGTGCTTTCGATGATCCGAGTCGTATTCTGAGCTGCTTCAGCAGATTTTCCTGCAAGGTTTCTGACTTCTTCAGCAACTACTGCAAAGCCCTTTCCGGCTGCGCCGGCTCTTGCTGCCTCAATTGCGGCATTGAGTGAAAGAATGTTTGTCTGGAATGCGATATCCTCGATAGTCTTGACGATTTTCTTGGTTTCGCTGGAGAATTCGTTGATCTCGTTCATGGCTCTTACAAGCTCTGACATCATGGCATTGACTTCCTGGACTGCCGTTCCTGCGGCATTTGCTTTATCACTTGCTTCCGCTGCGTCCGAAGAATTAGCCTTGATAGATTCGGAAATAGACGCAATATTTTCAGAAAGCTCCTGGATAGATGATGCCTGCTGCGTTGCCCCCTGAGCAAGAGCCTGAGCGCCTGATGAAACTTCTTCTGTGCCGCTTAAAAGCTGGTCGGAAGCCTGGTCAACATTTGAAAGGGCAGCGGAAAGATTATCGCGTATATACATCAGGCTGTCGCGGATCTCGCTGGTTTCGCCAACGTAGCTATCGTAATTCTCGCAGGTACAGTTGAAATTTCCGTTGCCGTAATTCCTGCACACATCTGAAATGCTGGGCAGCACGTTCTGGAAGAATCTGATGACCTTCCTTGCTGCATGGGCAAGTACGCCCAGCTCGTCCTTGGATCGGTATGTGATAGTGCCGTCAGCTTCTTTGAGCAGACCGTTTGCGATAAGGTTCATGGAATCTTTAATCTGAATGATTGGCGTGACTATTGCCTTTGTGAGAATGACTGTGAGAGCAACCACAAGTATTGCAGCCGCCACAACTACTGCAATTATTATGACAATATTGACTGTTTTGGTAGTCTGTGCATTATTGTATCTTGTGGTAATTGCTTCTTGGAGTTCGGTTGTAAGGTTTTCCAGAATACCCGTAACTTTCGTGAGGTTAGGCTCATATTCGTTCAGATATATAGAATACGCGTCCTGATTGCCCTCATAGGTGAATTTTGCGCTTGCTTCTACTATTCCCTCACGAATAGAAGCTGCGTCGTCCATGATAGTGTGGATATTTTCGACTTCATCTGAAAACTGTGGGTCATATTCAAGAAAGCTGTCGAGATAGGCGAAGAACGCTGACCGGTCAGTGCTTATGTCTTCAACGAGCTTGTCTAAATCAGCCTGATTATCAGTACAGGTGGCTTTCAGAATATTACCCTGGAATATTCTGATGTAACGTCTGGCGCTTTCAAGATTTGACAATGCGGGAATAGATATATTGACGTAATTGTCAGACGTAGAAGCTATGTTGTTTGTTGATACCAGGGAAACAACACCCAGAACAAATGTCAGCAGAAGCACAACTGCAAACGTACAGATTATCTTCTTGGAAATCTTTAGATTTTTCATTGCTTTTTTCTCCTGTTTCATTGAAGTTGACTTTTAATTGCAGTAATTTAAAGTTGTTACTTACATTAAAAGAGAATTTATAATTATTATTTTATCAGTTTATTTGCCAAAAATCAACACTTAATTCTGGTAATAATGCCACATTTGTAACGTTGCACAATTTATTTGTTTTTGTAAATTTGATTTTGTCAAAGTGTATAAAAATCCCGTCTTCCTATTTGAATTGAAAGGCGGAGCAGTGTTATTTTATGGAATTCCAAAGCAGCGAGTTCCGTGTGAGTTTCCTTTGTCAGAGATTTTATCACTTACCTTGAAAAGGTAACTTTTTCATCAATATGCGCTCACAATGTTCTGTGAATTTTAGCAGGGTGGTGATTTTGTAAATCTCGGCGGAACAGAAGAATAATGGCATATTATATTGACAATGTCTTTACTTAATCCTGATTCCGCAAAACTCAAAAAGCAGCATCCAATCTGAGGAAAGTTGTAATCCATACATTACTTCTCCCCAGAGCAAGCCTTAGTTTGCGGGCGTGAACAGTGAGGTGACCGGCGATCAGAATCAGATTATCAATAATCGTTCGTATTCTCCGCCTGTTAATTGAATCATGCCGAACAGGCATATCTTGTTTCTTCATCGCTTCCGTGCCGATGATACGGAGAACGTTGTATGCGATCATCGCGAGTTTCAGAATCAGAGCGTTCGTTTCAAATTTACCGCTTGGCAATCTTTCAATTCCCATATCGGTTTTTATTTCGCTGTGGAATTGCTCACAAACCGCATGGTTATGGTAAAGTTCGATAACATCTTCATCCGAAACATCCAGCGAGGTCCAGTACATATTGATTTCTACATCCGGAATCAAGAACAGCTGACCATCCGCTGACATGGTTCTTTCGGTGATCTCATAAACCATTCGGATCGTGATTTTATCGCCTTTTCTCGCTGCGGCTTCGCGCCATGTGCTTCCGATGTAAACTGTTTTTCCTTCACGCGGGTGAGTTATGTTCTGGCAGACAGATTTCAGTTTTTCAGCGATCTCAAAACGGTTTTCCCGCCTGAAATTATGCTTTATCAGGAATTTCAGCTGCGGATCTGACCAATGCAGAATCAGCATGTTCTCAAGAGCGTCATTTCCTGAATCCATGCGAAAAAGAAGTTGTTTATCGGTCATCTGTTTTGCCGCAGATATTGTTTCAACGAGAAATTCTGGTGTTCCACTCTGGCAATGCTGACTGCCCTCGCGAAGTTCAGCGTTGCACAGATAGCCTTCGGTTCCGATATATGCAAAAATCGGCGCATATCCGTCAACATTTTTGTAAGTCCTGGAAACGCCCTTCTTATGACTTCCGGAATTATCAAATGGCGAAACATCAATATCAACCGGAACACAGCCGCAATTCAGCGCAGTCGGCTTGAACCCGCACTCCCGGAACATACTGATATTTCCCTCAAGGATCTGCGTATTCATTGAAGTTCCAATGGCGTCCAGCCTATTTCTCAAAGAAGATTCACTAGGTATACCGCGTCTGAGTCCGAGGGATAGAGTGTAAAATTCCTCATCGGTATGAAATTCGTTGACGTTTTCAAAATCTGATTTTCCGAGTGCCAGAAGTCCAATCATTGTGAGCAGAATATCCCCAGTCCCGATCTGCGGCTGGGAACGTTTTTCGGTTCGCATTCTGTTGGCTTTTTTGATCATATCTGATTTTCCGAGGACCTGTCCTACCAGGGACAACCCGCTGGGTGTGATTAACCTTTCATCGCTTGCTACTATTTCGATTTTCCCCATTTCTCTTCACCTTTCAGGTGCTGTTTTTTCAGCACTTTTTTCGATTCTATTATAGCATATTTATGCGGTTTAGGGAAGATGTGACTCTCGCCAGTTTTGCGGAAGCAGGGAATATTTATAAATTTAGTAGGTATCGATGTTCCAAAGGCAAAAGCATGGTTGCAACTGTGCAGCCCTTTGGCGTAGTCGTGGCAGAACTCTTTGAGGTTTCGCATAACGAGCAACTATTATGAACTAATAGCCAACTCACTCCACAACGCGGGTATATTTCGTAATCAACCCTATGTTTTCCAGCTGTTAAGATACAAACCGCGTTTGAAATGTCTAGACTGATAAAAAGTACGCTTTTGAGATCGCAACGCCCTTAATAAATGGTCTGAACTTGGCGAGCACATACCGATCAAGAACGTTCGTAAAACGCTTAAAGTCCTAAATCGGCAGCACAATCAGTACAACAAGATTTTAATCAAGCAGAAAAAACTTGATTTCTCTGATTGCTTCTTGTTTTCCTAATAATAACACATTGTTTTCATCATCTCAGAGGGAATCGGACGGACACTAAAAATGAGTAGACTTTGTAATTTGCTTTCCCATTTAAGAATGACATTTTCTGTTCGATTATGTCGATTTCAATGTTCTCGTCTTCCACCATATCCCTCTAACTTATAAACTGTTTTATTCAAACCGGAGTGCATGATTTAATAGTTAAAGAACTAAACAAGGCATAATTAACCAATTTAATATGCTGCAAAAGCAACTTTTTTGCAATAATTCACATGGGATGCGATCATTTGGGAAACATTATTCTGTTTTGAACAAAAAATATCCGAGACGGTGTTCCGCCTCGGATATAAGGTCATCAATACAAGCTTATTGTTTTGTCTGCGGTTTTACCACCTTGTAAAATAGTTTCATCAAAACTTACGCTTATATCACGAATAAATCAATTATGATTTTCCTTTACCACCCTCCTTTTTTCTTTTTATTAGTCTGGTTAGCAATTTGGCGACTGATTGCACTATTAGCATTATAGCCAAAACTATAATGCTCTCAATAAGAGCAATATCCCTTTCATAAGTTCGGTTTAATGGATCAAACCCAAATACACCTATTCCGTATGGATGATAATTATCATTTGAGGTTGTAATCATAAGAACACAGTAGATGATATCTGGCACAATCCATAACCACAAATGCTGCTCATTAATCATCATGATAATCGAAATCAGCAAAATAGGCAGACTAATTATTATAACATCTAAATCTGTACTGATAGATTTTCCGATGCCTGGAATATTAGGTAAGGCAAAAAAGCTTATTGCAAAGTACACAACAACAACCACAATATTTAGTGCAGTCATCAGAATGTGTTTTTTTAAGTTTGACTTCACGTTCTCACCTCTTATTCAGAATCATATTGCGATTCAAGTGTGTTATGAGCAATGAGGTAATATGTGGGTTGCATATGTGGATCAACCATACCACCCACTACAAAATCCGCACCAAAGCCACTTGAAACAATAAACGAAGTTTTTGCATAGGCATACTTGCCTCTTGTATCAAATCCAAACGTCGGATAGTTCTCCAATTGTTTAGAAGTTGTTAAATTAGCCAAATCTTGCATCAAGTATGCTGGACAATAATTAACCTCAACATGGTAAGGTGTTAAGAAACCGCCACCAACCACATACAATGTGCAGAATTTGTCAAGTTTATATTTTGCAAGTTCTTCTTTGAGTTCCTCCATCTCTTCTTCTGCACCAGACTTCGTAGTGTGATATTTGTTTTTCAAGTTAACTTTCCCGTCATCGGATTCATCATAAACATACAAATCATCACGTCCAGTAGCGATTTTAGAAAAATAGCTCAAAGTTCTCTGTGTACCACCATCATTGTTGTAGTCAAAGCCAACAAGTTTTTCAAATGTCCCATCACCTGCATTACCGATAAAAAGACCCTTGTATTCATAGTTGTCTTCAACACTTATTTTAAACATCTTGCCGTATTTTTTAAAATCCCATTCTTTAATTGGCAAATGTGGAATTAGATCATCGGTGTTCATAACGTTCATAATGGTGGAGTAGCTTTCTGCTAACGGGTCTGTCGTAGTAAATGGAGAAGCAAATGTATATGTAAATGATTTATAATCACTTCTTTTTTCAAAGTATGCACCAAGCAAATTGGCTATTGCGCCTCCACGCGAATGTCCAGTGACTAAAATGGTTTTCTTTATTGAATCACTATTGAAGCCCTGTGATTCAGCGTATTTATTATATTCTTTCAGCACACGATTCATTGTAACGTCAAAGCCTTTATGATTTTCTTTGTTTTTCCAGTCAGGATGAGAGCCAGTCAAATTATAATATTCTGACGTATCAGCACCCACATCAAAGTTGCTTGACCATTCGGCATTGGTTGAATTAGTGCCACGCACTGAAAGTATGATTATTTCACGCTCCTCTCCACCATATTTGACAGTATGATGACCAACATAAAACTGTGTGATATCGTCTTTGTCTTCAATGTAGTCATCCCCGTCAATTGTTATAAACTTACCGTCTAAACCAAATAATCCTCCAAACGTTACACAGCCATCATCTGCCCCACCAGAAGTTCCTTCAGTTACTTCAATATAGTTGTCATCATATGCATCAGAAGCATATAAAATAGATAGATTTGCTAAACTTTGGGAATACTCTGTGTTATTGCCAAATAATGTACGATAATCCACATTAAATTCAACATCACAGGTTTTATTATCGTCATTATGATTATAATGCATTATTCCACTAAAGGTGTTATTTGTTGGAAACGGATCAAACCCATCATCAATGCCATCAAAATCAGTATCTTCCAAAGTGGGATTGCTATAATAATCGTAATAAGGAATAGTCTCCTCAGTGTAATCTCTAGGTAATCCTAAAAGGTACAAAAACCACGAAACATCAATGGTATCCATCGGCTCTACGCTTTTGAGCTCTTCTATATCTAAACGGGTATCTTCATCCGTGTTAGCAGCACTGCCAATTGAGGGTTTTTCATCAAGCTTTACTATTTGAGGAACAAGTCCTTTGAGAGCAATCCAGTAACCATTATTGGTTTTTTCATTAATCATATCGGCAATTTTAAGTAATTCATCTTTAAAATTGCTCCCGACATTTGCAAACAAACCGCCAGTGTTTTCATAAAGCTCTCTATATGTTGAGTTATAACTTGTGTTGGAAACAACAGAAACGTTAATTTTGTCATTAACGAGTAGTTCTATCATCTCACTCATTGACTCGATTCCATAATTGTTAGCAATCTTATAGTTAGCATCTGTAACAAGAACAAAGAATTTCTGAGATGATGTTCTCAGATTAAGCCTACGTGCCATTTCAAGTCCGTCGATTGCCGTTTCCGGACCATCTCCGCCACCATTAACAGTTAATTTTGCAATAGCTGATTTGAAATCCTCAGCATTCTTAAACCAATTATCACCATCATTGTTTTTCTTTATATTGGTAGAATACTGACCATCACAGGTAATGTCTCTATAATCAACCAAAGCAAAAGACGGTGAAATACCAGCTGCCTCAATTTCATTAACAAACGCAGTAATATTGTTTTTTACGTTAGTAATATACGAACCCATTGAACCTGTAGTATCAATTACAAAAACTATATCTACCTGCGCTTTAATTTTCGAGTCAGCGATGCTGATATCTGATTTTGATACATTATTAGCTGATTTCCTTCGTGCTGCGGGTGTTATGCTAAAATTCTCTTCCTCGGAAAGATCAACTCCCATTAAATCAAGCCAACCCATAACATCAAGAACAAAATAAATACCCTCCGAAGATATATCTGCACTTAATGTTCTTGTTTCTTCATCATAAACAGTTTCTAATGGAGTTGTATATTCTCCATCATTATAGCATATTAAAAGTCCATTGGTGATTGTGCCACCAATTTCATATTTCTTTACATTGTATTTATTGTCCAAAGCGAATGTAAGTATTCCATTATTGATATCCGAGTTTGTGATTTCAATAACTTTTCCCACATACGCTCGCTCTTCGCCCTTTAAATAGCCGGTGTATTCAGAAATATTAATGTTATTGTTTGCATTTCCTTTTGCAGAAACATTAAGTGCAGAAGGAATAGCAACGTTATTTGAGAAAAGACTGTTGTCAAATCTATTTCTGTTGACGTCTTGCTCAATATACTCATCACTGTCTAATACGCCATTATCGTCAGTGTCTGATTTTAATGGGTTAAGTCCGAGGATTACTTCATCTCCGTCATTTAACCCATCCTCATCCGTGTCGGGGTTCAATGGATCGGTATTGTAAATGTTCAATTCGTCACTATCGGATAACCCATCGTTATCCGTGTCAGATTTCCTTGGATCAGTACCAAGTTCAATTTCTTGAATATTAGATAGTCCATCACCGTCTATATCAACATCAGAATCCGAAATCTCTTCAGTTACAGAATCATATTTTAAGGGATCGGTCTCTGTGATAAAAGTTTCTTGATAATCAGTTAGTCCATCACCATCAGTGTCTGGATTTTTTTCGTCTGTTCCTAAAAGGAATTTCTCATAAACATCGGGCAGCCCATCCCCGTCGGTATCCGTTGTGTCCTCCCAATCAATTTCAAGAATGTCAATTTCAATAACGGTAAGCATGCCGTTTGAAATTTCGGGTGTAATATCCTCATTAATGAAAGCGGTAAAACCAATTACTTTGGAGTCACCGACAGCAATAGGATTCGTCCACATTTCACTCGCGATAGTATAGTGATTGTCCGCGCTAGCAAGTATACGAGCGTCCCAAAGATTGTCTATCGTAAAGTTGCTGTCAAACGAGTATGTCCATGCCTCAAGCGGTTCGTCGGAAGTGTTGGTGATAACAATCTCGCCTTTGATTCCTGTGTTCCATTGCTCAATAATATTGAGCGCAGCTTCATAGCCGATTGCCACATCAACACGCTTTGAACACAATTCAAAATCATCCGGCGTCTCAAATTTGTCATCAACAAGCGTATACCCAAAGTTGACGGTCTGACCGGGAGCAATCTCGTAGTTCCAGCCGCTATTCTTGATAATGTAGTCCTCGCCCTGATTATCATAAACGGCAGCATTCCAAAGGTTGCTGATCTCACCCTGAGCGTTATACTTCACCGCCCAGTTCAAAATAGAGTCATCACTCGTATTGGTGACTTTAATTTCGACAGTCTGACCGTTATCCCATTCGTTTAAAACGGAATACTCCACATCATAGCCGTCGTATGAATATGTAGTTGTTCCGGTTTCAGCAAATGCGGGAATATGCGGCAACATGGTTATTGCCGTTGCCGCGGCTACTAAGCCGGATATAAGTCTCTTGACTGTTTGTTTAAATTTGCTGTTCATTATTTCCTCGCTTTCTGCAGTTATAGCAGCTATCTTTATCAACTGATATAAATCTGCCCATTGTTCGGGTTCTCTTTTAAGGGAGAACGGAAGTTCGTTCACTTTGACAATTCAAAGCGATTTTTTGCTTTTCCGGCAATAAGCATAAGGCTCAATACGACAAACGAATATGCTGTTGCAATAAATAAATCGTCAAACATCAGCAGTTTGAGCAGCATGGCAAGAGTAAGTTCCACTGCCGCTATGAGTATCGTTCGCCTTTTATATACCTTTTGCTCTATTTCATCTAACGGTTTGTTCCTGTCCTCAACGGGAGATAGTACAAGCACAACAAGTGTTGCTGCTACCAAAACGGCATAGTATACCCAATCCGCTAAATGTAGATATTTCAAACCGATTGAAACGACAATCAGCATTATTACAGAAAAAACATAACAACTCAAAGGCGTTTTGGCATGATATCCGCCCGCAAACGATCTCAGCGGAATATAAGCCGCCATGAATACCGCGATCTCAGGAAACACACCGAAAATCAATCCGATAATCAAAGCGGAAGACACGTTGAGCACAGATGTCAGTATTTGATTTATACCGTATATGTATATCTCCGCGTCTTCCTCTTTGATCACGCCGCTATGAACAAGGTTGTTTACGATTTTGACCGCCAGCCTTGCTAAAAGCTCCATAATCAGAACTTGCGGAGCTTTTTTGCATCTTTAGGCAGGTTCGGCTGGTAAGCAACAAACATACAAGTCGAATTAACATTGGCTGCTGTTGCCATCTTAGCTGCAGCTGCAATCGCCTTTTTAATGCCTATTGCTTTGGTAATTGCTTTTTGGTTTTTCATAACGAAACCGTCCTTTCTGTTTTGACAAGCATTCCATAACTTGCCTAACATTATTCTATATAAAATTGGCTGATTTTTCAAGGAGTAAATCGTGAACTGTATATAAATCGAACGTGAACTGTAAAAAAACAAGCTCATGGGGTTATCCCCACGAGCCTGCATAGTTTAATCGACATAAAGAACAACTGTAACAGTAAAAATGTTGTTTTCAGGGATAATGTCAATCGTTCCGTCGTATTTTTCAACAGCTTCTTTAACGCTTGTCAATCCATATCCATGATTTTTCTTATCCTTTTTTGTGGTTATTACTTTGTCGCCAGATTTTTTTATCTCATTGATAAAGGGATTGGAGACCTTTATCAGCATCATTCCTTTGGAATAGTGTAAGGCTAAATCTATGAATTTGTTTTCTGGAACAAGCGAAACCGCTTGTAAAGCATTGTCTATCAAGTTGCCAAAGATAACGGTTAAATCAAAAGAGGAAATGTTCAACCCCTGCGGAAGAGTGGAGCTGACATTGACTTTCACTACGTTTTTCCTTGCGGCTTGCAGTTTGAAATTGACTATGCTATCAATTGCGGGATACCCGGTGTGTATTATTTCGCCATCTGAATTATAGACATCTGTTATGTCTGAGATATGTTGTTGAGCTTCGATAATGCTTCCGTTTTTAATATCTGTAAATATGGCTTGCAAATGATTTTTCATATCGTGCCGCAGAATGCTTGAATTTTCAAGTGAAACGTTTATAAGCTCCAACTGATTCTCATAATATTTGTTCTGTTGTTCCACAAACTCCTTTTCTTGTTTTTCCAGAAGTGATTTCGCCAATCTGTCAAATAAGAAAAACACGGTGGAGTTAATAATTAACACGGCAATGACTGAAAGCGTAATTTGATATATAACAAGTCCGTCGGATTGGAAAATCACCACAAGCATGAACAGAGATGAAACCGGTATAACCAAAAGCAGCACCCAATATGACACTGGCAATGTGTTGCCATTCTTTATATTCTTAAATCCGCTAACCGCCATTGATACAACATATTTTAAAATATTTATAACTACGATTCCAAATATTGAATGGTAATCATTTGTTTGTGTAATTGAAAAACTAATGTATCCGGTTAGGGTAACAACCAGCATTTCTACTCCAGCCATAAAGATGTAAGTCAAAACATCTACAAGGAGTTTTTTCTTAATCGATGAGGAATACATAAACGTCAGCAAGAAAACCGATATAATATTCACTACAAAATTTGCTATAGGAACGTTTACAATTAGATATAACGAAGAAGTCAACACATAATATCCCACAAACGCACCCACTTCAACACACCTTTTAACTATGCATTCTTCAAAAAATGCTCTCACCAGTTTATAGATTGAATATATTCCCAATGCCTGTGAAAACAGATAGGTTAACGTGTATAGCATAAACTCATTCATATTCCTACCCCTACTCCTTCCCACTCGGATATGATTTTCCGTACTTCCTTACGCCTGTCTCTGCTGACAGGTATTTTGTCGCCGTTCGACATGGTTATTTCTTCATATTTAATATGGTTTGTGTTGTTGTAATTTATAATGTAAGAACGATGCACTTGTAAAAATCTCGAATTGGATAGCTGCTTCATTACTTCCGACAGAGTGGATTTAAATTCATAGTTTCCGCTTGCTGTTGCGATTTTTATATCGTGGTCAAAGCTCTCAAAGTACAGTATATCACTAAATTTTATTCTAAATGCCCCCTGCTTATTTTCAAATGTAAAGAACCGTTCATTATTGTTTGAAAGCTGTATGGTCAAGTCAAACATTTTAAACAGCTTTTCTTTGTCTATGGGTTTTTGAAGGAAATTAAGAGGTTGTACATCAAAAAGTAGCCTATCATAACAGTTTTTGGCTGATATGTAGACAATTTTTATAATATTATCTTTCAGTTCCGTTCTAATGAGATGTCCAAGTTCCACGCCATTCATCTTAACAAGCTCGATATCAAGGATTATCAGATCGCAGCGATTTTTCCTTAAATATTCCCACAGATCCTCTGCGTTGAAAAAAGATTTAATATCGAGCTTTCGATTCCTAAGCTGTTGGTATTCAGACAAATACCCATTCACTTGATTGACTGTATCCTTAAAATCATCGCAAACAGCTATTCTTATCATATCCTCACCCCCATATCTTACATTATACCATATATTTCTTATAAAATCAATGTATATATCCGTGGAATGCGGTATAATAAAGATACTTAGGCAAGGATTTGCTTTCGCAAAATCTTCAAATACGAGTAATAACGCAACAATTCGGCTATATAATACGTTTTGCGACAACGTACATTTTCAAAACTGACGGCTGACAGACTTATGCCACAAGGTTAAGTCCGGCAACGCATTTCTTCTTCATCTCCATAGAGGAATGAACATAACGGTTGAGCGTGATGTTTACATTTGAGTGCCCGAGTAGCTCGCTCACGGTCTTAGCGTCAAACCCGCTCTCAATGCAGACGGTAGCATAAGTGTGGCGGATCAGATGAAAATTAGCGCTGCGAACGCCGCATTCTTTCAGAACCGCTTTAAAGCGGTTCTGCATGGTGCGCGGTTCTACAGGTTTGTTAGTTCCCGAAAGAATATAGCCGGAGCATCCGTTTTGTTTCAGAATATCCAGGACAAATGCAGGAAGCGGAATATCTCTCACCGAGGTTTTGCTCTTGGGAGAGGTAACTATGATCGCCGTTCTGCCTTTGCTGGATTTATCGGGAACACGCTGAAGCGCTTTAGAAACGCGGATAACTCCGCTTTTAAAATCAATATCATTCCATGTAAGCGCGCAAAGTTCCCCAATGCGAAGCCCCGAATACATTGTCAGCAGTATTCCCAGATTGCTTTCGGTGAGATTGCTTCGGAGATAATTCTGTAACCTGCCGCGCTCGTCCTTGTCAAACACCTCGGCTTCCTTGCTTTCAGATTTTGGTATGGAAATATTCCGCATAGGGTTTCGGTAACCGTATTCTCGCTCCGCGTACTTCGCCACAGAGCGCATTACAACAAGAATATCGTGAACACTTTTTGCCGACAAACCGCCGAAACCGTTCACCCTGCCGAATTTCAGCTTGTGCTCCGAAAACTCATTTATAACAGGCGTGCCGAGTTCGTCGTATCCGATATTCCCGAAATAGGGTATAATATGCTTGCCTATCAGCTTTTCATAGCAACAATAACTGGAATGCTTTACCCGCAGCTTTGCGGACGCAAGCCATTCCTCGCACAGATTCTTAAAGGTTTTGTCACAGGCTACGCGCTCCGGACTTCCCGCATCAGCGTATGCGTAAAGCATTTTTTCTTTTATCTCGGCAAGGCTTTTCGCATACAGATATTTATATTTGATTTTGCCGTTATTATCATATCCGAGAGGAATCCGTCCCTCGAAACGACCATCTTTTCTTTTGTAAATGTTCATTGCGTTTCTCATTTTTGCTCCCTTTCCGACGCTTGGTCTGACGGCTGAAATATTAATTCAGCCGCAAAATAGATTAGATTTTTTACAAATTTGGGCTTTACAAATAGTGTTTAATGTGATATAATAATGCAGATAGTCTGCGCTTAAATTATAGCGTATACCACAAAACCGCAGTATAACAGCGTTCACATAATTGAAGAATTTACGAAATAAAAGCAAGTACGGATATTTTTCAGCGTACTTGCTTTTCATTTCAAAAAATATCCGATATGCGGATTATAAATCTTAAGTTGCGTTTTTTCTCGTCTTGGGCGGACGCTTTTTGGACACGACTTCCTCACTCATTTCCTCAAAGCTATCTGTAAACTCCATCGGAACAGGTTTGAGAGGAAACCTCTCCAGCACAGCTGCCTCAACCTCTTTGCTGTCGGCATATTGCACCTTACGCTCGGATTTTTCCTCAATCGAATATGCGTCCTCAAATTGGATACCCCACTTGAAGAACAGCTTTAAGCGTGTTTTCATCGGGTGACAGCCCGTTTTCATCACGATGAAGTGACCTTTCGGCATGGACTTCAGCTCGTCCACGGTCATCAGCGGACGTTCTATCATCTGCAATGACCTCGATGAGCCGTCCTTGCTTGCGGAACGCGATACCGAGCCGCTGAGAACGGTCTGCTTTCCGAGGTTCTGAGACATCATCTCGGCGGTCTTGGAATTGGGCGCGAACGCTCCGAACAGAGTGCATTGGCAGTTGTCCACAATAATTTCTGCCCCCTCTTTGCCGTAAGTTTTCTCAAACTGCGCAAGCGATTGTATGATTGCCACAATTGAAACCTTTCGAGAACGTGATGCGGAGAATATCATCTCCAAGCCATCAACTTTAGGAAGTGTTCCTATCTCGTCCATGTAGAACATTACGCGCTTTTCAAGCTGACCGCCCTTTTCATCGGCAACAGTTAAAATCTCGCGGTAGAGCTGCTGAAAAATCAACGAGATCAAAAAGTGCTTAGTGGCATCCTCCTCTGGTAGTACAAGATATATCGCGGATTTGTGATTGCAGAAGTTCTCAACATCAATACTCGTATCGAAACAGAGAATTTGTTCGAGTTCCGAATCAATAAACGAGTTCAATCTTGACAGCGCGGTAGACATAACACTCGCCATTGCCTGATCTGACGAATTGAGTGCCGCGCCCGCAAACCACCTCGCCTTATGTTCGCCGGGCAGCTTATCGATCAGCATTTGAAACCGCGACACGCCTTTCGTTCCGGACGGCGCGAGCAGGTCTTGAATGAGCTTGAACACGCTGATAATATGCCTTTTTTCGGGCGGGCAGAATTCCGCGATAAGTAAAATTACCGCCGTCAGCAAGCCCTCCGCTGCTTCATAGAAAAACGCGTTCTGTCCCATATTTGACACATTTCCGTCCGCCGAAATTATAGTTTTGGCGGTTATTTTTGCGAACTTTTCGGACTTTGCCTTATACTCTAACTTGCCCTCTATCTTGTATAAATCCATATATTTATTCACAAGATACAGCATATTGTACCCGCTGCTGCGGGTGGGATTTCGCAGGTCGATAACCGAAATTTTGTAACCGTAATACCTCTCGGCAATGGTCGCGGTGTTGCGGTAAAGGTCGCCTTTGCTGTCGGTGGTGACAAACGACATTCCCGCCGCACAGCAGTATTCGATATTGGGGTAGAGGAAGTTTGCGGTTTTGCCGACGCCGGACGCGCCAATCATCAGCGTGTGGATATCCGCGTCGTCAACGAGCGCGGTCATTCCTCCCACTGTTTCGTGACAACCGACTATCAGACCGTCCACGCTCGGGAGCTGTTCGCCTTTTCGCCATAACTTAGGAGTATAGGGGATATGCTTGTAGGTCTTTGTAACATCTCCGTGAGTCGCGAACCTCGCCGTGCCGTGCTGCCCGTTGCCCACGGGCTTGTTCGGAATTCCCTTGAGGGAATAGTGGTCGCCAATCGCGGCGATCAGCGCGACTACAAGAAAAAATGCTCCGCAGATACAGAGCAGCAGGATTTGTGTTTGGTTCATAACTACCTCCCCATTTAACAGCTCATTACTTGCGAATATTGAGGCTCGTCCGAGGGCGATTCCTCGGACGTTTCTTTTTGTTCCTTGCGGATATCAAGCGTTTCCTCTGCCGCCAACCGAAGAGCGTGATCCGCTATATCGTATAATTTCCTTGCCGTTATTTTCAACTCGGCGGCGGTCTGCGATGGCTTACGAAGCTGCTCCAATCCCGTTGTCATCGCGTTTTGCAGCTTGCCGAGTTTAACGGAAGTGCTGCCTTTATCATGATAGGCTTTGTATTCATTCACAAGCCTGTTCTTCATCTTTTCAAGCGGAAAATCCTCTCCGGCTATTTTCAGAAAATGCTCGCTTGCCGCAACATACAACTCCGCCAATCGTATTCGGTCGGCGGAGTTGTATGTGGCTATGAGATCCGCGGCGATGCGATTTGGGTTGATTTTCATCTCGTTCAGTTCTACAGCGCTCTGTAAGTACAATTCTCTGCGCTCGTGAGGAACGGCGGAAAGATATTCCACACCATAACGCTGTTTCAAGCACTCGTTCCAATCCTTTTGCTGTGGCGCGATCCGAAAAATATCCGTGTAACCGTGTTCATGAAGAATATCCCACAAGCGTTCGGCAGCGTCAATCCCGCCCTCATCGTTGTCGGTGCAGAGGTAAACGCTCCGAAGATCGGAGTGGTTTTCCAATGCTTTCAGCGCAGCACTTTCATATATGCCGTTCATCGCGATGTAGCTGTGATTTTTCCAATCCTTTGGGTTCAGCGTGATGAACGACAGCATATCAATCGGTGCCTCAAACACAAACAGCTTCCCGTCATTTCCGAAATGAGAGAAGCTGTAATCTGTATCCGAGCCTGCGACTGTTATGCGAAATATTTTCCCGAAGCTAAGTGTGGAGCGCACCGAGGCTTGCTTTGGAGTTCCGTTTTCGTCCATTCCGACGAACACGACATTGTGGTATTTGCTGTCCTCATAGATTTTGTGTTCGTGGGCAAAGTGTGAAATTATTTGCGGAGAAATGAAGAGCTGTTTCGTCAAATACGCGAAAACTCTGCGCATATCCAAGTTTGCTTCGGGCAGTTCAAATGGCTTGGTGACAGGCTTTGTTGATGGTTTCGCAATTTGCGCGCTGCAATTCCCGCCGAGCAATTCAAGCACGGAATCCTGAAAAGAAAAACCGAGGAATTCCTGAAGAAACTTAACCGCATAGCCGCCGTGCTGATTCTTGTGATCGTACCACTTGCCGCCGCTGATAGTAACGCTGTCATGCGTTCCGCTGCCGTCCGTGTAAATGTACTTGTAGGTCGAGCCGACACGTTTCATGCGTTCACCGCGGCGTTCCAAGTAAAACACCAAGTCGGCGGTATTTGCACGGTAAAGATCATCATCGGAAAAATTGATGTAGGGCATAAAACTTCCTTTCTCCAAAATAAAATAATTTTATATTGGTTACTTAACATTGTTGGTCCATGATGAACCAACCCTTAGTCCACCGACAGGGCAGAATTTGTCTTTGTGCGTGGAATTTTTTTAAAAATTAGGGTGTTTGTTCAACATAATACAAATTTGATGAATTCCCACCCGATTGTCTGTATCTGCGTTCGTGCCGAATGTATTTTGCTTTTTCAAGATCGCCGAGCGCACGTTTCACGGTGCTTCGGGACATTTTCAAGTCCTGCGCTATTGTGCTGATAGCGGGGTAGCAGGAGCCGTCCTTTCCAGCGCGGTCGCGCAAATACATATACACCGTGATAGCGCGGTGCGGTAAATTTGTGGAATAAATTTCACGGTTATTTAGCAATAAATCACCTCTTAAACTGTGGATTCTCCAACGGGTTTTCTTTCATGCCGAGCGCTTGTTTCTTGCGGCGGATAGCGGCTTTCAGCTTATGTTCGGTGCGGAGTTCCTGCCCATGCAGACTGCGATTGTAATCATCGGAAATAAGTTTGCCGAACGAGAACAGCATGGAGAACACGGCGCTCTGCGCTGCGGTCTGAGCGTATCTGTTGCTGTTTTCCAAAAACGCTTGAGCATGCTCATTTCCCAATTCGGCAGACTGCTTTATATATTCGATACCTAAATCCCGATCCGCGTCACAGCCTGTTCCGCTGAATATCATTAACCCGAGCCGATATATAATCTTGTCATCAGGATTGTCGTTAGCAATTTTAGAAAATCCACTGTAAGCGTTTCTGAAATAATCTTCCGCTTGCTCCGCATCCTTTTCAATGCCAATCCCTTCACGAAGCATTTTCGCGGTTTCATAGCAAGCGTAGGCGTTATCCTGATCGGTGGACAGCTTATAATATTCAAACGCTTTCTCGTAATTCTGCACCGCGCCGTTCCCATAAAAATACAAGCTGCCGAGCGAGTATTGCGCGAACTTATTTCCCGCCGCCGCAGATTTTTCAAACCACCTGAACGCTTTGGAGTAGTCCTGTTCCGTGTCATATCCGAGCGCATACATTTTTCCGATTCGGTACTGCACATAATCACGGAGCCGCTTTGCGGTCGGTTCAAGTGCGAGGAAGCCCTGCAGAGCCTTTTGAAAATATTCATCAGCTTTTGTGATATTTTCATCACCGAGCAAGCCATTCCGATACATTTTCCCGAGGTCGTGCAGAGCGAGAATATTTCCTTTTTCGGCTTCGGCTTGGATCAACTCGAACGCTTTCGAGGCATCATGATTTTTATATAACTCGGAACAAGCGGATTTATATTCCGCTGTCCATTTAATATAAAATTCGCTTGACGATTGAGCCTCACCGAGGTCGCTTTCATCGCTATCTGCGAACATCTCCGAATCAAGTTCCGGTGCGGGATTATCTATTTCCAGCACCGCACGAATAACAGTATTTTTGATCGGCTTGAAAACTTTATTTTCTTCCAATGGCGGAAATTTCTGTACGGCACTTGTGTAGGTTTCATATTTCTGCTGCTCCAAAGCGCACCACTCGTCATACATCTTTTTCAGCACGGGATTCTTGGCAAGCTCCGCGACAATTTGGTCAACGGTTTTCTTGACGTTCGGCTGCAAGTAGCCGTACACCTTTTTGCCTTTAGAATTGCGGAACTGCGATTGCAGTTTCAAAATAAGCTGTTCGAGCTGCGGATCAAATTGATTATTATTTTGCAGCTCCGACAACAAATTTTTCATCATGTTTTCCGCTTCGGATCGAAGCTGATCCCGCACGGCGGTCTGCTTTTCATAGACCTGATACAGTTCGTTGTGAAATATATCGTTTGCAAACGCACTCTTGATCTGCTCGATCCCGTTCTCGGTCAGAAATCCCTCTTTTATATCCGTCGAGTACACAAGCAAGTGGATATGCGGATGATGAGTTGTATTATGAAACGCCGCATACCATCGCAAATTTTCCAAACGGATATTCTGTGCTTTGGCTATATCATCGGTATGCCGCATGATCAGATTGCGCCATATCTCGGGAGTGGTATACCCGAGTCGTTCCGCGTCCTCGCGGGTTAAGGATATAACATGCGACCAAACATTCCCCTGATGCTCTGCAATATTTTTTTGCGCCTGCGACAGAATTATTTCATCATCGCCGTCGGAAAACAATCCGTGCTTTCCGATTTTTTCAACGCCCGGGCGTTCCGCAACATATTTCACCAGAATTTCTTTGTCGGCGATCATATCCGCACTCTGCTCGAGCAGTTCGGAGAGCAGTTCCGAAGCGTTTTCCTTTGATGGATTTTTCAGATAGTCCGAATATTCCGGCAGTTTTTTTCCGTCCGGATTTATTTGGATCAGTTCCATTATCAGTTGTTTCTGATTTTCCGTAACAGGAGTGTCTTTCCGTTTCGGAGAATATTTCTGAACCGTTTCTCGTGTTGCGATATATTTAACGAGATTGCTGCGAGTGCCTTTCGATGTGGGTTTGAGGTATCTGCTTGCCACAATTATTTTCGGCATGATCAGTCGTTCCTCTGAAATTTCGCGGCGCTGTCATAGGTAATGATGCCATTTATTTTCCGCACCTCGTCAATGCACATGATGTGCAGCTCACGGAGCGTTTCATCATCGACTTCGTTCGCCGCCGCCAGCATATTGGATATTTTCCCAAGCTCCACCGCTATTTTAAAAAGCAGCCGCGATGTTTTTTCTTCCGATGCCGCAACCGCCGCCGTCACTAATTTTTTGATCGCGGGAGCAAGGTACTCCACATTGTCCTGCGCTTTCAGATGCCTAAGATAAAACTCGATAGCTTTTCGGACAAGCTCGTTTCTCGAACAGGAATTGGACTGCTCCAGAAAGCAGTCGCACTCGTCGAGAAGCTCCTTTTCAAGGTAAAATCCTGTGCGGATTTTGTTTGAATTTTCGCTCAATTACAATCAACCTTTCCTATGGATGAAGTTTTGTGCCGAGATAATCGTTTGAGGCACAAAACGACGGGGCTGAAAAATCTTTGATTTTTCAACCAAAGCTCCCTTGTATCACTTTATTTGGCTTAACCGCCGCATTCCCGCCGAAGACTTAATTAGAAATCCGAGTCAATCCCCGTTTTTTAATCACTTTTTCAATCTCCGGGGGGCTTTGCCCGACGGTGTTTACGGGCTTATGCCGCCAGCGGTGGCATAAGCCCTTTTTCCTGCATCAAAATCATACCCCCGAACCGCCCTCACCCCGCTCGCAGAGACGTTTCGCAAACTCCACGAAAACCACCCCAAATCGGCTCGAGAACAGCTCGGAGGTAAACGTACCCTACCGCCGTGCCAAAATCGCACTCAGCGCGACACAGCCGTCTCAAAATCGGTCACGGCTGATTGGTTGGCTTGGCATGGGTGGTTTTGGGTTTTATTGCGCTCTGCTCCCTTGCAGTCATGTCAATAAAATCGCGCACGTTCTGCGGTACGATCTTGCCGTAAAGCTGCTCGGCGTATGCCGAGAGCTGCTCGTCAAGCGAGGTTTTCTTCTCCGACAGATACATTTTCAGCGCCTGAACCTTTTTATCGTCAAGCGTAATTGTTACCGTGTTTTTCATAGCCATACCCCCTAAAAAAATGATATTTCGATCTTCATATCGTCCTCAACTTCCTGCTGAGTTATCGTGTGCGGCTCGGCGAATTGCTGGACATATTTCTCGCATTGCGCGTCCGTCAAAGAGCAGAAGTCCTCGCCGTTATCGCCGCAGATAAAAAACGGTCCGGCAACGATTCCATCGTTGAACCGCCTGTTTCCCTCCATGCCGAGGAGTTTCGCTTCCTCGTTTCCGACCATCACTACGCCGCGCTCATGGAGGAAATATATCGGCTCTATCAGACCGCCGACCGCATCATGGATCGACTTATAATCGTCACCGATTTCTGTTATATATGCGGGCTTATTCGGCTCAACCATAACAACTTTCATGTACATTTTTTCCTTTCGAATTAAAATAATCTGAGCTGAAAATCTTCCTCCGGCTCGGCCTCTACCTGTTCTGTTTCGGAACATTCATCATCGAAACCCTCACCGATTTCCTCGTCATCTTCGGGATCGCAGACGGTCAGATTATCATTTATCCGCCGTGTACTTTCCAGATTTCGTATCTTGATCGCCGCGCTCTCGAAGCTCTCAAGGTATCTGTCAAGGTGTTCGTACAACCGCATAGTTAAGAAATCGTCCGCCGCTATTGCTTGCCGCAAGTTCTCCGCATAATTGATTATCGCAGACAAGCACCATCGCTTCCTTTGCTGTTCGGACAGGCTTGGGAACTGCTCCCGAACGAATTTCAAGTTCTCGTCCGCGTCAATAATCTCCATCGCTTTACGAGCGTTTTCGCGAATCACATTGGGACGAGCCATGTAGCCTGGATCGACCTCCGGAGGCGTTTCTCTGTAGTAAACCTCGGGCAATCCTAACAGCGAATTTTCCTGTTTTGCGAGCTGCTCCTTGTCATAAAGAATATGATTTCTCACCAAGTTCAAGTTGGAACCGTCCGCCCAAGACGGATCAAAGCCGCCTTTGGTGAACAGTTCATACCATCGAGCGTAGTCATTTTCAAGTGCCGCGGCGTAGTCGGTTTCATGATTTTTTCTGCTCATAATGACATCTCCGGTGAATGTGATTCGAGCTGCTCCTGCGACTGTGCAAGCTGCAGCTCGCGCTTATCGTAGCAGTACATATAGCAGTCGTAATTTCCGCGCTCGGGGCGACATCGAAGGAGAAAAAGATGGTCATCGGTTTCCACGGAAAAGCCGTAGCTTTCGTTTAGATTGAGGTTCCGATGTGTGGCGCAGTAACGCTGCATGGAGCTTCTGTTCTTCAGCAAGCCGTCCTTGCGAAGCTCGTTTACAACGTCATTCAGTTCTGCTTTGAAAGCGCTGTCATTTAAGTCATCGCGGTTCTCCCACCATGACGAATAGAATTCATTATCGCTGCCGAAATCCATTCGCAAATGCCCTACGCAGGCGTTACGCAGAGCAGGATCGCAGTCCGAATAAAACATGGAATGCTGTTCCGGATCGGCACATTTTATCTGATATTTCATGAAATTCCTCCCATCTCAAAATCCGAGGTTTGCTCCTGCACGGGAGCCACCACCACCGAGAACAAGTGACCGCCATGCTTGGAGACAACACCGTATTCGGTAAAAGCGCACTCGTTCGCGGCAATTATTTTTTCTGCGAATTCGGCTGTGCAAGCGCCTTTCAAAAGCGATCTGTCAAAATCGGGCGGGAGCATTTCCGAAAGATATTTCTCGCCAAATTCGGAAACGTGATTGACCGTCCCGTCAAACTCATAGCAGTCAAGATCGTTAAGTATGGCGTTGATCTTATCCCAATCGCGCCACAGCTCATGCTCGAGAACCACCTTGAACTTTGCCGCGCCCTCGCGGGATAATTCGGAATATCTCCGCGCTATATCGTTCACCGCATAGATATTTTCCATGCTCTCAAAGCAGACGTCGGATATCTGCGGAATCGCCGATTCAAAGCCAACATATACGCATTCGTCAATGTGTTTTTCACCGACCTTTTCCGCGAGTTGCCGCATATATTCCTCATCGGCGGGGAGCGTCAGAACCTCAGAATCCTTTTCGGAAACATCTTCATTCTCGGCGGGATTTCCCGTAATTTCAAGTCGGAAAATCCAGTTCTCCATGCGCTCGGGAAGTTCTTCACCATATACAAGGGTAGGCTCGTAGGAATCCGGTATTGCGTAATAACCGTCGATGAAAACTCCGCCATCGCGTTCCATCATTGCGCGTCCGACCTTATCGGGGTCAAGCAGATCGTACAATTCATCGGGAACGTCCTCGAGACCTTCGAGCATTTCATTCTCCAAAACGATCTCGCCGTATGCGTATACATTTTTGCACGGATAAACGGGTATATAGTCTGGAGATTATATGTGCTGTTTATCGCTTCGCCTATTGTGCCAAACCCTCTTTTCAAGAGCGCGCGGTAGGCGATGATTGATGTAAAATCCTCTTTGTCCGCGAAAAAATCATCAAGCCGTTTTGCGAGGAAATTCAGTTCTTCAAGCGTCGGTTCTTCCGAGAATTCGTATCCCACGAACTCGGGAACCTCGTCGCATTCCTCGATCCTCAAAAAAGTTTCCCCATAGATTTTCGCCCTGTCCAGCGCATCAATAACATCGTTTCTATTTGCCGGAAGCAACACATACGCGACATTGCCGCCATTAGCTCCGAGTTCTTCTATTGTTATTTCAAGCATTGTTACGCTCCTTTCCGTCCGCGATCCACCGTCCCGTGTCGTCGCGAACACGTCCGCTGCTGTCTATCGTCAGCTTTTTGCCCTCTGAGAGCGCAAGGTGTATCACCTTGCAATCCTCCGCGGTCGCGCCGATATAGGTTCTGCTGTCATAATTAAATTTCTCTGTCATGTTACATCCCATTCAGATATTCGTAAACTTTGGGGATCGAATATTCAATATTTTCTGTGATTATATATTGTGGAAATTCCTCCGAAACGTTTTGAAGAGCCGTTTTAAGCTGTTCAAAAGAAAGCCCGTCAAAGCAGTCGCAGAACGCTTCGTAATCAAATTCTTCGGCAAGCTCCCCGCCGAAATTCAGACAATAAAACGCAGCCCTGACCATGTTCCTGTCAAGGCTGCAGTCCTCATTATTCTCTTTTTCAGAAATAATTTTGTCCAGCTCGCCGAGCCACTCCCGCATATCCTCGATCACTCCGCGTTGCTCATCGGTGAACTCGCTCGGCATAGACGTTCCAACAAAACTGTAATCGAGCAGATCGTTATTCGCCGTTTCCACTCCCGAAAACATCGCGGCGATCATGAAAATAAGCAGGATCAACGGCATAAAAATCGCCGCCAACAGTATAGCGAGTACCTTCCATGTGCGCTTATCTGTAGCCGCCGTGACGATCGCCTTTATTACAACCGGAGATACCGCCATATCATCTACCTCCCGCCGCCCCGAACTTCTCCGCCTTATGATCGGGCGCGATCACGCATAAGCAATACCGTTCGTTGCCGCACTTGTAAAGACACACCCCGCGCTGTGAAAACTGTATAAGCCCGTACTCGGAATCCTCAACCTGAAGCGTATCCATATAGGTTTTCTTTTCGATAGTTCCGGGATAGAACAGGAAGATATGCGTCGGTATCGAGAACAGCGGCTTTGTCAGCTCGCGAACGTTTTCCACGAGGAAGTCCTCGATATTCTGACTCGCCAAAATAACGGCCGACTCTTTTTTTCGGACGCGTTTCATGAAATTTCTGATGTACTCGACTGCCGTGAGATTTGTCAAAAACAAATAAAACTCATCTATGCTTGCGACGGTATTTCCGCGGCTCAGAAGCTGCTCGGACATATACGCGAGGACGTTGAACAGCAGAGCGTTGCGGATATTTTTGCTTGCCTGGAGCAGTCCTTTTACGCCGAAAGTTATAAATCTGCTGTCGGTTATATTTGTATAACCATTGAAAAATTTGCTCTCCGCACCCTTGCATATCGAGTGCAGCCCGAGGCATATATTCTGCAAGTTTTCGACGGTGTAGAGGCTTTTTTCTTTCGGATTAAAAGCCTTATATTCAGCCTCCACCAACTCATAAAAATCCGAAAGTATCGGATAATCTGTGGGCTGCATTTTATTCCAATCCGTGTCGTCTGATATTCCGAATTTCTCGTATAACTTTATGAGAAGTAATTCTATCGTGTCTATCTCGCGGTCGGAAAAATCCTTATAGATGCGGAAGAAATCGCGCAGAAAGCTGATATGCTGCGACAGCTTGGTCTTAAATCTGAACGCTTTCGGGACATTTTCATCATCCGCGCGAAGCTCGGAATCGACAGCGGGGTCACCCCGCTCATCGCCCCATGATTTCGGCTTGAGTACATTTATAATATACTCTCCCGACATCAGATCGATAAAACAGCCGCCGAGATTTTTTGTCAAGTCGACGTACTCCATTTCGGGATCGAGGCAGATTATATTCTTTCCGCTCTCGCGAAGATTGGTCAGAATCAGCTTTAACAGATAGGATTTTCCCTGTCCGGAATTGCCGAGTATAAGCGTATTCGCGTTGGTCTTGTCATCGCTGCGCTTATCGAAATCCACAATAATGTTGCTGCCGAACTTATCCCGCCCGAGATAAAAACCGTTTTCGTCCGTCTTGCCGGAAAATGAAAAGGGATAAAGATTGGCGACTGAGGATGCGGGCAGCACTCGCTCAAACTGCTCACGGAACATATTGCGTCCGCTTGGCATTACGCTCATAAAGCCGTGCTGCTGGCGCAACATCAGCCTGTCCACATTCAGTTTGGAGCGTACCAATTCCGTCTGCACCTCGGTCTGCAAAATGCGGAGATTATCCAGATTATCCGAAATCATTTCAAGGAAAACCGCTGTGTGCAGTAGCGGTTCGCGGTTTCGGTGCATATCTGCGGCGAGCTGCGCCACATCCTGCAGGTTGCTTTCAGCGGCGACCGTCTGCTGCAAATCGTTGGTGGAATTGCGCTGCATACGGTTCTTGTTTGCGGCGTTCGCGATGATCCGCTTTTCCTCAGCGGCGGTTACGGGGCGCGTATAAATTCGCAAGGTAACGCCGTCTTTTTCGCCGAGGTAACGCAATATAGCCTGTTCGCTTGTTGAGGTCGGATATTCCCTTAATGCCCATACGCAGCGGAATGTGTTTCCGCAAATAAAATAGTCCGTGAAAAATTTTATCACGGACGGCGCTATCATATCCAAGAAGTTCTTTTGCGGTTTGGTCGTAAATTCTTTATCGACTGTGCTTATTTTCTTCTTCAAGATAAACCTCCCATTGTCTGATCAAGTTTTTGATCGTGAAATAATTCGTACTCGGGTTTGAGATAATAATCATCGCTGTTCCAAAGAGAAATATATACCTCGTCCCCGCCGAGCGTTACGGGGGGCTGCTCCAAGCTCTCTCCAAAGCCGTCCGCCTATTGTGAGGTGACATACCCGATAAGGTCGGCGGTTTCCGCTTTGTCAAGCTCACCGTAAGACTGCACTACCGCCATACCGTACAAATTTCCGTTGAGGGTTTCCACCATCGGCATAATGGAATAGACTTTTTTATCAAGATTTCCATCGTGTAAGTACGCCGCCAGACCTCGTTCCACAGCGTTCTCATCGCGGTTCAGATTGTTGCGGATAAAATCGTTTATTTCATCATCGTAGCCAATATAATTTGCCGAATCGACCTCGATCAAATCGCAGCAGTCCTCATCTTCGATCATAATTTTCAGTGGGCAGTACAGTCTTGTTTCAACAAGCTCGTGCTTAGTCACTTCAATGGAGTTATGCGCCAGCTCACAGGTTTCGATCCTCGGATCGCCGATCAACCTTTCCGAAACATAATCCACAAAAAATTCAGCGAGATTACTGTCGACAATAAGGTCTGTCAGGGGTATGCCGAATTTATTCTCGCTTTCGTACTGTTTAAGCCATTTGTCAATGCAACAGTCCATGCGAGTTTTCAAATTTTCAAGCGCTGCTGTCTGTTCAAAATCTCTAATAATTCCGCGAGCGTTCGGGATATACTGCGAGTAACGCGCATAATCGTAACCCTCGGAATTGACGAGCAGTCCGTCACCGTTTTCCATGTTGACGAACAGGACTCCGTGGTACGAGTCATCATAATATCCCATTAAATCTTTGTACTGCGGAAGATAATAATTGCGTTTCATCGGGTTCTCGATAAATGTTCTGAACTCCGAATCGGACACCTCGATAACCTTTTCCACAGCGCATTTCTTGGGGATGAATCTGTCCGCCTTGCAGATCATATTTGCGTTTAATACAAGTTTATCAGCCATTTAAAATCCACCTTTCTCCGTCCGCGTTTTCAAATTTTTCCGTTGTCACGTTTTGTTCGAAATAGACCGCGAGGAGCGTCTTTATATCCTCGCCGGCATATTTTCTAGCGGAAAATCCGTTCTCATTGAGTGTTTTTTCTATGCGATTCAAGTAGGAAAAAATCTCCTTATCTTTAAGTCCGCGGATACGCACGATAAGCAGAAATTCCCGCGCCGTTGCGGTCATCGCCTGAATGTGATCGAGGTGCTGCGCGTCCTGTTCGAGCAGCTTTCTTACCGCAGGAGTTTCCTCTTTTTTGGCGAGTGCTTTCAAGTGATTTTTGTTGCCCTCGAAGCTCTCGCGCGAGTTCACGCAGAGAATTTCTATTTCCGTCAAGCCCTTGAGAACGCTCATCAGCGAGTATATTTTCGCCGACAATCCCGCCTCCGACATCACCGAAATATTGCTCGGCTTGATACTGAAAAAGACCGCCTCATTCGAAGCGGTCTTGAGTGAATATTCGGTTATGTCCTCGATTCCGAGGAGCTGTCGGGTGCTTTGGTTGTTTTGCTGTTGATTTTTGCTCTTCAAAATTACCTCCTATCTTCGGTTTCCTCATATTCTGAAAGTTCGGTATAATCATCGGGGCTGTTCTTATAGCTGCACCGCAAATATTCGTTCCTGCCGTCTGTAGATACCGTGACGCACTTGCAGCTTTTGAAGTCTTGACGATCCTCCGAAACGATTATATCTCCGCATAAATTGCACTTTATGCAGTTCTTTATTATTCTGCGCACGTCTATCACCTCCACGACGATTATACCACAGCCGTTTTGAGAAGTCCAGCTAAATTTTCCACCTATATTCCTGCTGCTCCACAAAAAAATATTTTACGGCATATTTGATAAAATCGAGAATGCTGGTGTCCTCAAATCGTATCGCCAGAAAGCCGTAAACAATGGTTGCGATCAGCGGAATTGTAAACCCCGTTTGTGCCATAGCGAACACGGCGATCAGTGCGCCGATCCCAATCATGGCGAGATCTTTCAGCCGCCACAGGAACAGCATCGGCGCGGCTTTGAGGTTGTCGGGATAAATGTACATAATGTTTCTGCCTCCCCCTTACTTTTTCGATACGGCGGTAACCATCTGTTTGAGGTGTACCGCCGACTGCGCCGTATTGATAACGCCGTTTATATTCGGACGTACCGATGTTTCCAGACCGAACATTCCAGCGATCCTCGGAATTTCTCCCGCAGCAAGCATGATACCCAAGCCGAGCAGCCAGTAATCCTTGAACAGGATCAATCCGCAAACGAGCATGGTCGACTGCAAAAAAGCGGTCAGACAGGTCGCTATAACTTGCTTTACCCACATGACGAAACCGTCGTTAAATCCGCGCGGTACGCTGAACATATATAGCGATCCGATTGCGATCTGAATTAAAAGTATTCCGCCGCGCTTGATGCTGGCAAAGAACACCTTTATAACGCTGTAGCCCATCATCACGGCGATCAGAATTCCAAGCAGCGGACCGAATAAGAATCCGTTGATCACATCAAGGCAAGCGTTCAGCAGCGTTCCGCTCCCCTCGGGGCTGATCAAGCCCGTCATATCGGCGGACATACTGCTTTGCAGCGATACCGCCAAGCCGTACAACTGAACGGGAACATTGCAGAATAAATTTACCGCAAAAAATCCCTTGATTATATTCAGCGCAAGTGCTTTCGGATCGCCGCGCCTGTTTTGGGATTCTATGGCGAATTCAAAAAGCGCGACCACGATCCCAACTACAAACAGCGCCCAGCCGAGGTTTGAGAAAAGCTGCACGATCTGTTGTACCCACGGCATACCGAATAAATCGTATCCTGTGGCGTTCATAACGCCGAAAAAGTCGCCGAGCAGCGCGATTATTTTCTGATATATCAGGTCGGAAAAGTAATCAAATATTTTGGTTACAAAATCCGCGCCTACGTCCAATAAAAATATTTTCGTCACCTCCAAAACAGCGGCGCCCGATTTAACGAACGCCGCCTTTGTTTACTTGTCAGCGGAGTATAAAAATCAGATATTTATGATTGTCCAGACATACATCGGCGCGGTTAGCGTGAAAACAAGACACGCGAAAAGAATCGCGGGAGCCGACCATTCGAAATGCCCACTCTTTCGATAGTCAAAGTACGCAAGCCCGAGTTTTGCAAAGAAAAACACCGCCAGAATCACATCTATGATCGGGAACACAACATTGTTCACAACCTGCTTTATCTGCCCCGAAGCAGATTTCCATGTACCCTCAATCGCTCCCGCGACGTTGCCGCTGTCCGCAAAAGCAAAGACAGACATAGCGGTCATTGCAACAATTATAATCATTGCCACGCTTATAACTCTAACAATTTTCTTTTTCATAAAAAATCATCCTTTCAGTGTGACGGAGCAATATGCCAATCGTCGAATACGTTGCCCTTAATGGTAAGACTATCGGTCAGATTTGCGGAAAGCATTCCCGCAGGAGTCCAGCAATCAATCGCCCATGTGTAGACCTTGTAATTTCCGTCGGGATACCAGAGCGGAGTAAAATGTGTCCGATTATTGTAAGTACTGTACTTGTTTTTTCGGAATTCAAGTGCGCCGTTTGTATACTCCAACAGCCGCCAATAGGTTTTGTAATAAAATTCTGGGAAGTAAGCAACAGCGTTCTGAAGCTCGGTATGCTGTCCATTTCCCGAAATTGAAGCGGTCACTGTTTCGTTAATTCCGTAGCCGGATTTCATGGTTCTGCCTACATTTGTCGGATTTTTTTCATCGCAGGTTATTTGCATATTCGCGCTCATGGAAACGGAATATGAATTACTGCGGAATTTCCACTCGCCCTTATCGACCCAACTTCCTCGGTCAACCCATCGCTTTCCCGTCCATCTCCACCTTGACTGCCAAACCCATTTCGGCTGCCAATACGCGCTCCAAACGCTCCAAGCCGCCGAGGTTCTTTGTTCCCTATTCGGAACACTTACTGCGCGGAAGCTGTCGTTGCGGTCATCGGCGGTCGGATCGGGAGGCGGGTTCTTATTGAGATCGACGATATTCGCCGTAATATTGGTTTTGCTCGCGGACGCGCCGCCCGTCACCGTGACCTTAATGTTGACTGTCTGCTCGGTATTGGGGGTGTGCCACTTGCACCATACCAACTGCGAAGCGCCCTTTGGATATACGATATTCCCGACCGTGTACACCTTGTTCTTGATATAAAATCTTACGGTCACCGGATTGTCGGGAGTATGTTCGCCGCCTGTTACGGTGATGCTTGTATAAACATCGGTATCAACACGATATTCATAATCACTCGCCGCGACTTCGACTTCTTCCTCCGGCTCTTTGAAAGAAACGATTCCGACTCCAAGATATTGGATAATATCGCTGTCGGTCATATAGGAGTTTTTCGAACCCGTCCAAGCGGTATAGCCGAGATCGTCCTTTTCGAGGAACATCGCAAGCGGCAGATTTTTATGCGAGAGAGGACCCATTTTATTGATCATCTCGCCGCCCGTCTGCATATTGTACAAAGCCGCCTCGGTAGCCGTCATCGCAGTTCTTATGCCGTTGAACGTGATATACATGATCGGCTCGACCATCAATTTATAATCGCCGTTTGTCAGATCGTCAAACTCAATTCTCGTATGCTCGGCTATACGCTTTACAACCTGTTCATCTGTAAAATAGCTGCGAATTTCCTCAATGCTTGCTCCTGAACCGTCACTGATAATTGTAGGTAGAGGCTCTGTGGGATTGATAAAAGTGTAGGAGGAAGTAGTCGCGGAAAGCGCCGTTCCGCCTACATATTCTGCCTTACTTACCTTTCCGAAGTGAAGAGCAATATCTGACGCATTTGTATTTGTGTAGTCTATTGACGCGGATTTCACGGCACCCATTTCGGCATCAACAATGGTAACGCGAACTCCGTCGTTACCGGGATTCCAGAAATTTTCGGAGCTTCCGTCCTTTAAACCACCGCCGCCGTTGTCAATATTGGGATCTCCCTCAGCGAATGCGACAATCTGCAAACAGAAAAATGCCGCCATAGCTGCGGCAATTATTCTTATGAATTTTTTCATTTACACCTCCAAGAAAATAAGCGCCAAGTTATTCACTCAGCGCTTTTATTGTTTATCCGAAGTACCCTATTTTGTTGCCGTTCTGATACATTTCGGTATCTGTGTATCCGATTCCGCCACCGCCCTCATCCTTTACCCAACCGAAGCCGTTGATATAAATCATACCGTCTTTTCGGTCACCGTGTTTGGGAGTATCCGAAGGAGTTTCCGGCTGCGGCTTGACCTCGGTCTGCTCGGGTTCGTAAGTCGGCTCTTTGTCGGGGTTGGTGAGCATTTCCTCGTCCTCGATCTGCGGGGGAGCGGGCGGTTCGTTCTGCGGAGCGCTCTCCGTTTTCTCGGGTTCGGGGAAATTCTGCTCAATTTCGATACCGCCGTTTTCAATAAATTCAGCATTGATTTCTTCGGGAGCGCTGTCCGCTGCGCCATTGTCGGGTATGATTGTGCTTTCCGCAGGCTTTTCTATCTCAATAGACCTGGATTCCTCACGTTTTGCGGTGGATATCTCCACACTTATCGGGGGTGTTGAGCTTGTATCGGAAGTGTAGGGAGCCGTTGCCTCGGGTTCGGGTGCGAACCTTGTTGCTATAAGTATCGCGAGTGCCGCGCACAGTACCGTCCCGCCGCCTACCGCCAGACCTCTTTTTGTTTTCATTGTCATAAAATCACCTGTCCTTTCATGTCGGCGCTTTGCTGTTATCTGCATTTTACCATATCGTGAGAATTTTATCCAGTCAAAAAAATGTTTTCTACAGATACAACAAAACTTTTTCTTTTTCCTGTGTATATTCATCAGAATTTCGGGGTGTATTTGGATTTCACGCAGAGCCTGATCTTCATCGGCGGAAGAATATCTCCGCAGAACGATAGCGGTACTTCCAGCGTTATATACGATGTTGCCGAGAACTGCGGGATATCTCCCGATGTCGGCGCGAACTGCGCGTTATCCACATTCACGGAAAGTCCGTAGACTGCATATTCCGTTCCGTCAGAGTTAGTCTTGACGTGCTTTCCGCCGCTGCTGTGCAATCCGAGCAGTTGATCCAGCCGTCCGTAAACGTCGCCCGTAGACACCGCCGCGCGCCATGAATTTCCCGAAAATCTGTACCCGCCCGAATATCCCTCGCGAACGCCGTCATAGACGTTGCTGTAATTTCCGACCGAGGTCGCGATCACCGCCGACTGTACCGCATCCTTAACTCCCGCCGATATAGTAATCAGTCGAATTATCTGCCACAGCACAACAAAAAACATCATTCCCGCAAGCGCGATAACCACCGCTAAAGGCGCGGAGGAATAGGCTTTTTTAGAGCGAAGTAATTTTTGGATTTTCCTCACGATTTCCAATAAACTTCACTCCTTCCGCTTGCTTTCGCGGTCAGCGTCACTGGAAAGCTCCCGAACTCGCCAAAGCCTATATCAATTTTATAAGTGCAAGTGACCGTGAACTCCTGATTTAATTGTACCTTGCCCGACCGTGACCACTGTATTGTCGGCTTGATCCCCGTGCGTTCCGTAAGTACCTGCGCCCTTGCTGTGGTTTCCGATCCGATCCGACCGGATATTTCAGCTTCTCTCACAAGCTCGTCAGCGTAATTGTCAAGCTGGATTTTCGCGGAGACCACGGGCGCTACCGCCATAATAAGCGCAATTACCATGACCACAACGAGAACGACGATCACGATGTCAAAGTAGCCCTCGCCGCGTTTGCTTTTCAATAATTTTTTCATTCGCACCTCCGTCATGCCATAGAACTGAGCGAGTCGAGAAGCTGCATTCCCATAACCACAAGGTAAGTGAGCAGGAAAAGCATTAACATTCCGAAGCTGAAAATACGGATTTTCGGCGGAATCTTTGCCGCCTTCGCCTTGAGCCTTTGGAGTTCGATCAGCTTGAAATCATGCGCCAGCATTTTGAAATATACTGCGCTGTCATCACCTCTGATGACCGATACCAAACCGCGAACAACATCGGATAACTGTGCCGAACCGATACGCGCCTCAAATCTCGTCAAAGCCGCTTCATAGCTTGAACTACGCATATCCGCGCAGGTCACGTCAAGCTCGTAAGCAAAATGCACTCCCGCGTGCTTTTTGAAATTCTCCATGATCGACAGAACATCACGGCTCGTTTTCAGTTCCTGTTCGACCGTAGCCACAAAACGGGGGAGTTCCTGCTCGATAGCGTCACGTTTTTCACGCATTTTCTCGTCCGCTTTTCCGTTCTCGCGGAAGTAGATCGCAACGGCGAGAATTATGAAAAACGGAATTAAAAGCGGCATAAAGAACGCGCACGGAACAGCCAAAAGTGCGATACAAAAGGCTTTCAGAAACGCAAGTGCCGTAAAGGTTTCGGGCATCATTTTAATTCCCGCCGACTTCAAGGTGCTTTCCAGACGAGATTTTTTGTACTTATCCATCGGAATAATTTTTCCGAGCTTCGCCGCGATGCCGAGCAGTATCGCCTCAATGGATTTCGACAGCTTTTTGTCGTTTCTGCCCGTATTCATAACCGCTTGAGAGGTCTTGAGATAAGGAATTTTCAGTGCGTTAGCGAGAAGCATAAACAGCCCGACAGCGAGTGTAATTCCGAATATGATCATTAAAAATTCCATTCAGATCCCCCCTTATCGCTTATATTCAATCGGCTTGGTCAACTTAATGACGATAGCCGTAGATATGAAAATTCCAACCGCCGAAATCGCCAACACGATCTGCCCGACAACAGTATTCATCAGCGAATTGAACCATGCCTTGTTAAGCATATATAACAGCGGAATGTTGCCTATAACCAAGAACGCCATTGAAATAAATTCCTTGCGCGGTCCGGTGATCATATATTCGAGGTCGGCGTTCACCACGCGCATATCCGACAGCTTGTTCACAATCGGGGTAAGCGTCGACTTCAAGCTGCGGTCTGTCTGACAGAGGATCAAGCTGTCGCACCATTCGTGAAAAACCTCGCTGTCGATTTTGGTTTTCATATCCAAAATTGCGGCGGTAATGTCGGGATTTGACAGCTTGATTCTGCTGATAAAATTCTCGAAAACTGCCTTGACAGGCGCGTTAAGGTAGTGAACGTTTTCCTCAATGGAAGTGATTATATCTTCGTTACGCAAATAAGCTGTTGTAATTATGGACAGCGCCGTTTCCAACTCGGAAGATATTGCCTTTTTATAGTTGGTAGCCGTTGTTTTGACATACCAGAACGGCACAAACATCAATCCCACAGCCATAACGGGAGCGAGAAAAGCGTTCCCGATAGCGACCGCAATGCAGATACCGATTGCGGACAATCCCAACGAGCAAGCGCAAAGGATACCGAACATATTCGTTCTGTTGGTGAGCCGCAATATCTCCTGCGCTTCCGATATCTCGCGCCTGAAAATATTCGGTTTCTTGCGCTTGGTCGCCTCGTTGATCTGAGATTTTATGCTGTTCGGTTTGGCGAGGAGCCTATTAAAAATCCCCTCGGTAAACTCCATCGGCGAGATCCCGAACATCAGAAAAAATCCGACGACCATGCCGATACAAGCCGCCGTTAATATAGCGTTCACGCTGATTTTCCCCCTTTCATAAGCACGTCAAGTTCCGCTTTTGGCATACCGTTTTCAAGCAGCCGTCTTTGGAGCGATTCGGAAATATCCTCGACTTTTTCATGCGTACCCTTGACTATAAATTTCCCGTCCTCCATGCGGTTCTCGAAAATTTTGTATTGGTAGAGCGAGTGATATTTTCTCGTTCCGTCGGAACAAATTTCGCACTCCATAATTTCCATGATGCGGCGCTGCTTATTTTCAAGCTGCTTTGCGTACACGACAATGGGAAACGCTTCTGTTACAAGGTTGAGGATCACTTTGTCATCGACATTCGGATTTTTTCTCTTACAGAGTGTCACCATTCTGCGCCATGTTGATTCGCAAGAGTTGGAGTGAATTGTGGTGATTACCGTGTGACCCGTTCGCGCTGCTTCCTGCGCTGAATCTGCCTCGCTGCTTCTCATTTCGCCGACCACAATATAATCGGGGTGGAAACGAAGAGCCATATCCAACAGATCGTCCTGTGAAACGGATTTTTTATCATCCTCGGATTCGCGCGTTATGGTATGAACGACCTTGTTCAAAATCTTATCGTTCTCATCGCGCACCACCAAGTCCAGCTCACGGGAGCCGCTTTCTATCGTAAGAATTCGCTTGTCGTAGGGAATAGTTGTCAGCAGCCAGCCCGTAAGTGTCGTTTTTCCGCTTGACGTCGCCCCCGCAACGGTCGTGGAAACGCCGTAACGAACGAGCGCGGAAAGCAGCTCCATCATCTCATCGGTCGCCGTTCCCGACTTGAGAAAATCCTCCTTTTTCAGTTTCTGCGCGTTGACAATTCTGATAGAAGCCGCCACTCCGACATCTTCGTCCACAAGCGGGGTTTTCAGCACGGCGATACGGATATTTTTTGAAAGATGTCCGAGAATGGCAGGCGAAGTGTTATCCAGCACCATTCCCGAAACGTGAAGCATTCGGCGGACAACATTTATAGCATGTTCTGGTGACTCAAAATGCTCATCAATTTTGACGTTGGTGCCGTTGGAATATTGCACCTCGATGTCGTCCCATGAATTGATATTTATTTCCTCGATTCCCGTACCGAAAATATATTTCGTCAGAAACGAAAATTCCGCCATTTCCGTGTACAGCTTATCGACCAATTCCGTTTGGGAAAGCCCTTCGACTGAGATACGATAATCGAGCAAATACTTCCCGATGTACCGCTTGACCTGCTGTTTTATATTGTCATCGCCGGAGTTGACATTGTTGATTCCGTCAATCACAAGCGCGGAATATTTGCTCGAAATGTACGACTGCACCTCGTTCAGAACGTCGGTAAACTCGCGCTTCTTATCCGATTTAAAGAACAGATTCTGCGTACTGTTTTGTGATGTTAAATTCATAGCTCGAACACCTCGTTTGCTATTTTTGACACTGCCTTGCGGAAATCCTTACTGCCCTTTTCGGTAAGTCCCGCGAATAAATTCCCCGCGAGAAACTGCTTGTAAACCTCATCTGAGTGCGGAATTTTAAAGCTCACACCGCCTACGATCTGTTCTATCTCATCATCTGCTTGGAATGACGAAACATTGCTCGCCGCCTTATACTGCTTATTTGCGTTGAACTTATTGTCGAGGAGCAAGGGGAGCTGCGAGTTCAAATAAGAGATTGATTTCAAGTCGCATGACACCAAACGGAGAACCGCGTCAGACTCAATCAGCGAAACCGCCGAAAGCGTGTCATTTGTGATGTTTGAGGTGCAGTCGATGATGATGTATTCGCACATTTTCCGCAGTTCCGAGAGCAGCTCCCGCGCCTGCGTTTCGGTGTACGGAGCATAGGAAAACGCATTCTCGCCCTTCAGCATTGCGAGCATTGTGAGGTACTCGTTTTTCTTGTGCAAAATCGCGTTTTGGCGGATAAGATTTCCGTCAACATGAGCCGCGCCGAGAATATTGCCGAGCGAGGTTTCCGCTTCAAGGTCGGACGGCGGGCAGACGTAGGGCAGAGGCGGCGCAGACATATCCGCAAGCACAAGGATGACATTCTTTTTCTGCGAAGCAATATACCGAGCCAGCTTAACGCTCATGATTGTCTTGCCGGAGGACGGCGATCCCCAGACTGCCAGCACCTGATTATCCCGTCTGTCGGGCGGCAACTCGAAACAAGCGCTCTCGGGAGAGTTTATGTCAAATTCGAGGTCAAGCTCTTCATCGTCATCGCCGCGCGAGATAAGCGATTTAAACAGATTCGGCATCTGAAGTCACCTCCGTTTCCGTATTATCCGAAGTATTTTCCGAAACACTTTCGGAATTCGTATCGGAACTATTCTCGGGATTAATAATCACTTTATCGATTTCGGAATTATTTTCGCCGGAGTTTTCCTCGGTAATCTGGCTCTGCGAGAGTATCTCCGGTACTTCGGGCTTGCCGATATTTTCGTTTTCTTTTTCATTTTCCGCCGCCAATTCTGTCAAGTGTTTTTCCTGTGCCGAAATGAATTTCTGCGCGTTTTCAGCCGTTCCGCGGTATACGAGCGCGACATGAATTTCACCCTCCGCCTCGAGTTCCGCGAGGATGTTCGCCTGTTCGGGAGTGACGAGCAGCGTCACGGTTTCGGGCAGCTCGGTTTCCTCCTCGCCGTCGGGCTTTACGGTAACGGTTTCATCGTCGTTGCCTTTCTTGTCGGTCACAGCGATTACCTCTACATACTGCAATTCCTCGGGAACAACGGTTTCGCCCTTTTCCTTATAGTCAATCGCAATCACGGACACGATATCCCCCGAAATAAGTTTGCCCGAAAGACCGCCCGCAAAGGACGGGATCGTTATGGAAATAGCGCGCTTTTTGCCCGTCAAATTATATAAATAAGCATTTTCCGAAGCGGGAGTATCGCTTATTTTCGCCGCGAGAACGTATTCGCCTTTTATCATCTCGGCTGACGCATATTTCCCGATAACGTCCTCGGAATTTTTCATCACCTCGGACGGCATATTATACGCGCCAACCTCGACAACCTCGATATCTTTTGAGGTGATCTCTTGCCCGATCTTCAAGTTGCTTTTCACGCGCACGATCTTCATTGTACTGCTTTTCGAGGCGTTAAAAAGCGGAGTGATCGCGAAGCAGATAATTAGCGACAGCACTATACACACCACGCCGAGAACCGTTCTGTTTTTTAAAAATTTCATTGTAATCTTTCCTTTCAGAAAAATATTTTTGTAACCAAGTAACCGATAAAAATAAACGGCACAAACGGCAAGGATTTACTTGCCGTCTTACCGTTAATTTTGCAGAGAATATATTTTCCCGCATAAAAAATAAGCATGGAAATCTGCGCGAAAAGGAGCAACGCGAAGCTGCCCCAAAGTCCACACACCACGCTCAAAGCCGCGATCAATTTAACATCACCTCCGCCGATTTTTCCCGTAGCGAGCGCCACGGAAAAAAATATAACGGCGACAATTATTCCCCACAAATTATCCAAACGGAAATTTATTACCGCTGTCAAAGCGATAATAACGCTTATCCAATTCGGAATCTCACGGGTTTTTATGTCCATGTATGAGCCTATTCCAAGCAAAAGTGAAATCGCGGCAAACTGCACCACAGAGCCGATCATCAGCCCTTGAAATTGAACATATCCTCGACCTTTTCGGTCACGGTCGGCATAATTGTGTCCCCGAAGAGCGCATACAGACCGCCGAGGAGCAGTGCGCCGATAACGACTGCGATCAGAATCTTGATACCGCTGTCAACAAAATTTTCGCCGCGCTTTTCCTGCATCAGCACCGCCGCACGAATTATCTTTGCCTTTATATTCTTAAAAAAGTTTCTCATAAAAAATCCTCCATATATTTTTTGTTTGGTTTACATTGACATCGTCGGAGCAGACTCACCCATCTGCTCCGACTGCTGAAAATTTGCGTTTGACTGCTCCTGAAGCTGAATAATCGCCTGCTTGTAAGCCTCTGAAACCGCATTGTTAAGCTGCTTTCTCAGTTCGGGAGTGGTGGGGAAGCACAGGTCGTGATACTCGCCGTCCTGCCCCATGTACGAGGGCATGGAAACGAACAGCCCGTTCTTGCCCTCGACCACGCGGATATTTTTTACCGCAAAGCAGTCGTCAAGGTTTGCTGACGCGATTGCCTTTACATTGCCCTCTCTGGGCGTTAAACTGTTGATCCTTACGTCAATTTTCATGAATTTCCTCCGATCCGCAAGCGGTTGCGGCTGCGCCGATAATGATCACGATTATAACGACCGTTAAAATGATTGACCCGTCATCTGATTTCTCATCGGCACATTCCGCGCTTGCAATAATTTCCGAATTATTTGTTGCTTCAGTGCCTTGCGGTCGTGCAAGAAACACGACCGCAATAAGCACCAGAAGCCACATCACGAACTTTTCCATTAGCCCTTGAAGTTGAACATATCCTCGACCTTTTCGGTCACTGTCGGCATGATCGTATCGCCGAACAGCGCATACAAACCGCCTAGCAGCAGCGCGCCGATAACGACCGCGATCAGAATCTTGATACCGCTGTCCACGAAATTCTCCGCACGGTTGGCGGCAAGCATGGTATTGCTGCGAACCGCAAGTCTGTACGCTGCCGCACGGGTTCTCTGAATTTTGCGGCATACCGCTGTCTTAACAAAAGTTACCGCGCCAATGATCTTTGCCTTTGCACTCTTAAAAAAGTTTCTCATAAAAATGTCCTCCAAAAAAAATTTTTATTTATGCAAAAGCCGCGAATTTCTCCGCGGCTTTTTACATCTTCATTTCGGGCGAATTGTCCTGTGATGGCTCGTTATCCTCGGACATCGCCGCGAGCTTCTCGCTCGCCCAATCGGGAATATGCTCATCGGAGGCAATGCCGATGAAGTCTTGGCGGCAGAATTCCGCTTTTTCGCCGTCCGACAGAAAATGTCCGAACACCTTGCGACCACTTGCCGTAGGGGAACAGCCGAAGCCGCCTGTCGCAAAAAACAATTGATTTTCCGGCGTCCGATATTCCTCTTTCAAGGATGTATCACGAAGAATTAGCAGCTTATTTGTGTAGTCCTGCGGCTCGTCTGACCGGACGATATGCTCTACGGAAAACAGATTTAATTCCGCATACATTTTCCGGATATCGTCCGCCGCGCCGTCCACCAGACAGCTATGCGAGTTCAGTGCAAATTCGTAGTTTCTGCCGGTGTCGGGAATATTAAAGCGCTTTGCCCACTCGGTATTTCTGCTGTGAAATCTGCCGTCGCCCTTACGGTTCTGAATGGTGTTCGCGATTACCCACATAGTACGGTCGTAGCCGAATTCCTTGACGGTATTTTCTACGCAGTCCGAAGGGAGCGTCATACCGTCAAAGCGCTTTGCGATCTGTTCGTCAAGGAAATCCCTACAGCGGATATTCTCTTTTTTGCTTTCGCGCCAAGCGTCAAGCTCGCCGTTATGCCTTGCAGTTTCAGCCGAATATTTATACAAGGGTTTCATCATAATCCTCCCGTTCACACATAGGCGTTATACCGCGCTCGGCAAGGAAGTTATACAAGAAAATTCGCCCCGCCTGAGTCCAACAAGTGTGCATAATCGCCTTGTCATCGCCGATCTGATATGTCTTGCTTTGCGTATAGCCGAGGTTAGCGTACTCCGCGTAAAGCACCCACGAATTTCTGATGGAATACTGAATCCCGTAATCATGCAGCATTCTGTTGAACGCAATCGCTGTCATGCCATAGTCCTTTGCGATCTGCGTTACGGGGACGGAATTCTTGCTCTGCAAAATGCGGTCATAATAATTCGCTTTTACCGAAAGGAAAGCGTTTTCTTCCTCGAGCTTTCTGCGCTTTTCCTGCTCGTCCGCAAGTGTGGTGAGCAGCTTTGCCAGCTCGCGCGGATCGCTCATGGTCTTGTGCAGGGTTTCCGCGGTGAAGTATGCACCGTGCTTTCGTAAGGAGGGGAGAACTTCAGATGTGACCCAACGCTTGAACTTTTTCGCGCTCGTCAGCTTGCTCGAAAGGATGAGGCTGTATAAGCCGCTTTCGTTGATAATAACAGCATTACTTTTATATTCGGAACCTGTGCACTGAATCAGTGCAGTGGTTTTATCCTCATTATCAACGTGTGCTTGAATTGCATTGCGTGGTGCTGAGTAACCGAGCGCTACCGCAATATCTTTTCCGACAAACCACGGCTCGCCGTCGATATTCAGCGTTCTGATTTCGCCGAATTCCTCATGCTTGAAAATGACAATTTTATTCTTCATCAGTTGCCACCTGCACTATTACGCGACCATCTTCTGCGAAAACCTCGAGAACGCTATTCTCGGGAATCCCCGCCTCATCAAGAAATTCTCTCGGAATTTTCAGTTCATCGGGAGCGTCGCAGTCAATTGTCACCGTAACGCGGTCGTTCGGCACAAGCGCGAGTATGTCGCGTAGCTGCCCAGAAATTTTAATGTTCCCATTCTTCGTAATTCTGCTGTTAAATGTCACCATAATTATCCTCCATCTCAAAAAGTGAAATCTGCTGATTGGTATTCAGCCTTTCGTTCAAATCGTAATTCGCGATCAATAATTCGCCGAACATACTCCCGCCGTCAAACCGCTGACGGATATTGTTCAAGCGCTCATATGAATACATCTCATAGCCTCCATAAAGTTCGCGAATTTCGGGGCAGTCGTTATATGACACCAGAAACTTGCCCGAAATATTTTTCAGCGAATCCCGCAAACGCTCATGATCAGCGGTCGTAAAGCCTACGTTTTCGTAATAGCCCTCGGTCGAGAAATACGGCGGATCGCAATAAAAAAAGCTCACCTCGCTGTCCTGTGCAGAGATGAGTTTCTCGAAATCCTTATTTTCAATTACAACCTTTTGAAGCCGCCGCGAAGCCTGTTCAATAAGCGGAAAGTTGCCCCACATACTGTGCGGTTTTCCGCCAAAACTGTCACACCCGCTTGCGTAAGAATATCTTATCAATTGATAAAACTGCGCCGCGCGCTGCACATCGCCGATTTCCGCTTTTTCGGAAATTATGTGTTTTATGCGATCAAAGTCCTCGCGGCAGTTAAGCACAAACCGCAACTTTTCGATTAGTTCCTCGCTGTGTTCGCGAACGCAATAAAACAAATTAGATATATTTGAATTCGCGTCGTTGAATATTTCGTGATCGTTACCGGGCGGCTTCGCGAACAGTATCCAACCGCCTCCGCCGAAAACCTCCACATACTTTTCATAGTACAATGGAAATCTCGGAATTATTATGTCGCGGCTGCTTTTCTTGCCGCCAATCCAGCTCATAAAGCTATTCGTCGTCATCACCTCCTTTTTGCGTTGCGCTGCAAAACAGCAAGGTGAACAATCAGCATTATTCAATTTGGAGTTGTGCTGCACCTGCTATTTCACAGGCGAACACAATTATTTGTTACATGGTTTGCTCCATCTTCGGAGCGGGATTTGCGAATTCGTCAAGCGTCATGCTTTCACCGAGGTAATTGTAATCATTTTTATCAAGGTCGATACCTTCGTCTGCACCGTCAATTTTTTCTTTCACAATGATTGTTCCCCAATGATTTACCATGACATGACTTTTAAGCTGACAAGGATCACCGGAACAATCATCGCAGTCGCGCAAGTCGTATGCGTAAAGCCCCTCGGGGAGCGATTTCCGATCAATCCGCAAGCAAGTAAAAAGCGCATCATGACCGAGAATTTCAAATCGCTCGTAGTCCGCCTCGTTAGCGTTTATAGGTTTCAAAAACTCACCTCATTCCATTTTCGGGCTTTCGTCAGGTTCATCGGGACAGTAATCATACGACCGCGTTTTCTCATTAAAAACGAAGCCTTCTTCCGCAAGATCGATATCCCACAGATCCGCGGCAAGCTCATATGCGTCATAGGAATGGGCGTTGTAGAATTCGTCGAAGGTGACTTCTCCGTTTTCAAATTCAGCCATTCCGACGTTCACCCCCAAATCCTCGTCAGCCCAGCAGTATTCGAAATAAAGGTCGGGAAAATTCTCCGCGAGCTTTTGGATCACGGGCATTGCCCTCGACCATGCCGTGTTGAACATGATCGTGTTATCTTCGCCGAGTTCCGCGTTATAAGACGACCATTTTGTTCCCCAATTCTCACGCGCCCACTCGTACCATGTCGCCGCGCCGTATTTCTGCTCGTTTTGGAACGCCGCCTTACCGAGCTCCCATTCATCGCGTCGGATATCCTGCCGCATTCGGAGGAAAATTTCCTCTTTTTCTTTCGGGATATTCAGCAGGTCTTTCTTCTCGATTCCGGCAAAGGTGTAGACGTACACAAAATCCTTATACGCTTTCAGCCCGTTGTCCGTGCGGCTTCCCGCTTCGATATTCAGCGATTCCGGCATCGGAATAATCCTGTTAAAATCCAGAACGCTGTCCTTGCCCTTAACGCTTTTCAGCAGCTCGTCAATTCTGTTCTGATCCCCCTCCAAGCGCAGGCGGTTCATAATATGGTTCGGCAATTATCTCACTCCCTCCGTCAAAAATTACATCGCGGATTTTTTCGCCTATCGCCTTGATAACGGGTACGGAAACCGCATTTCCCGCCATTTTGTAGAGCTGCCCGTCACGCAGTCCGAGCGCCGCCGCTTTATTGAACTGAGCGTCATCAAAGCCTTGTAATCTCCAGCTCTCAATCGGCATAAGTTTGCGTAGAATGCCGATTCGCAGCACTCCGTTTTTGTCGATAAACCTTACCGCGCCGGGGAAATCTCCCTCGACGAATATTCCCGAATTCACGCCCTTATGGTTGCTCACGCCCGAATCGTATCGCGCAAGCAGACAGCGCGCGTTTTCGGTAAAGTCAAAATTCGGATTCATATCGAAAAAATACAAACCCGTCTTGCCGCCTCCGCCGCCCGATCCGGCACACTGCGTCACGGCAGTTCCCTCGGCGGAGTAGACTCTCGAGCATTGCGAACCGCCGATGAGTTGGATAGGAGTTTGGTAATCGCCGCATTCGACAGGGAATATTTGTCCGGCGCATTCGGGACGGCGATGTCCGACAATGTACACCCTGTTCCTCGACTGCGCAAGATCAAAGGCTGCGCTGTTAAGCACCATCCATTCAATACAATACCCCAGTTCCGAAAGCGTACAGAGGACGGTCTGAAACGTCCTGAAGCTGTCATGAGATATGAGTCGGGGAACATTTTCAAGCAGAAAAGCTGCAGGTCGCTTTTCTTTGATAATTCGGGCAAGTTCAAAGAAAAGAGCGCCTCGAGGGTCGGCAAATCCCCGTCCGAAGCCACTGCAAGAAAAGGCTTGACAAGGGAACCCGCCGACGAACAACTCAAAGTCGGGCATTCCTGCTGTGTCAATTCTTGTAACGTCGCTATAATAAATCTCCCCCTCCGTGTCGTAAATGGCTTTGTAAGCGGCAACAGCGTACTTGTCTATTTCGCAGTACGCAATACATTCAAAGCCGCCCGCTTGCTCGAGACCGCTGCGAAAACCGCCGATTCCCGAAAAGCAGTCGAAAAATTTAATTGCTATAAAATCACTCCTTTACAAATTTTCGCACCGATTTTTTACATCGACATTTTCGGTTCCTGAGCCTCGATCTGTTCCGTGATCTTGTGGAAACCGTCCACTTCGGGGCAGATACCGAGCGATCTCCCGTTGTCGAATTCTACGTGCAAGGTGCCGATATCGTCTACTGCGATCACGGTGCCGACCGCTCCCGGCTCAACAGGACACGGATCATCGCCCATGCCGTCAAGCTTCACACGAGTTCCGCGCGGATAATGCTCTTTGTAGAACTCGATACGTCCTCTGCTCATCGCCATAGTAACACCTCCAATCTGTGCGAATTTTTATGCTAAGGCTCGCGCCGTCACATACTTAAATCGTTTATCTGCGTCAAATCCTCGCGCAGCTTCTCATAAGCCGCTTTTATGTTCAAAGCGCCGCGAACATCATTTTCCGAGAGGGTGCTTTCAAACTCCTCGGCGGTAATTCTCCACATTCCGTCGAGCTTCTCGCAAAGCTGATTCACATCGGAAATCTTATCCTCGGGTAAGAGCCTGTCGCAGACGATTTTCGCAATCTTGTCATCGTCCTCAGCCGGATAATAATCCACAGAGACATTCTCCGTACCGCCTATCGGAATATCCTTACAAATTCCGATACTGCCCATATGTTCCGCCAACTCGCAGGTGGGCATATCAAATTTCAGACAATTGTTTCCGTTCTCAATAACAAATCTTATCATTTCAAATCCTCCAATTCAGCAGTCCAATGCTATCCCTGAACAGCATAACCCCCGCAAAAATCGTCATAGCGGTCGAGTCATCGATCAGATTCGCGTCGCATAATTCATGTAATGAAATATCCACGTCGCCGCGGTATATCGCCTTTGCCGTCATAAATAACGCATATCCCTCGGTGGAAATTCCGGACAGGTTCAAACTGCTGAAATTAACCGAGTATCCCGTCAATGCTCTCCGCGCCCGTTTCCACAAAAACTTATCTGCGGACAATAAAAAAACAGCCGCGATATATTCGTTGCGGCTGAGATATGGGTTTTTAACATTTGCGGTGATAAACTCCGTAAACGTTTTTCTGTGCCAAGCACTTTTAAATTTTATCTTCATCATATACCTCACATCGATATTTCCGGAGCTTCGTTCTGCTGTCGGTCCGGAATATTTTCGGATATTTTTTCGCTTATTTTTTTGAGAAAATCGCAGTCGTCAAAGTTTAGATCATCGTTATACATTGCTGTAAAATTGATGCATTTCCTGATGCTTTCAAGTTCCTCCGTGCTGAACATTTTATCCTTATTCACCAGCCCCGACCGCACCGCGAAGTTCTCTTTTGCCGCAGCATAATCTGTGTAATAATTGCCCTGACAAACCGCTTTTCCGTCATAGGTTCTGCCCCAAGTGACAAATTCAAAACCGTATTCCTCATTGTACTTCGCTGCTAAGACCGTGCCGTTAAATTCCGAAAGGCAGCGATAGTTTCCCGACAAGCCCTCAGCTTTCAGCGGCGCGGCTTTTTCGTACACCGAGCAGTATTCGTAAATACACCTTGCAGCCCGCAATATGTCGTGATACTCATCACCAACGTTTTCGGTAAGTGCCGCAATAGTACCGTTGTTATATATCTTCGCCTCCGCACCGTCATCAACGGAAACTATCATACAGCCGTCTTTTTCGAAAAACTCAAACTTACTTTCTCTCAGCCACTTTGACATTTCCCGATAAAATATGCTTTTGGGCTTCTCTTGTTTCACGCTGAAATCAACGGTTTTCACCAGCTCGTTCAGCCCGAAGATATCCTTATTTTTTTCAATCGCCATAACCTTATCGCGCAAATCGTCCGGCAAGTCGGTAAACGTCGAAATCTCGATTTTACAGTCACTGGCGCTGTCCGCTCCGAGTCTGCACACGGCTTTTTTGATCGATATATCCTCGCATGGCAGCTCGACCATTTCGGTCGATCCCATGTAACCGATATCCACCGTCACGGGCGAGCCGTTGTAAAGATACGGCGGGAGCGTCGTTCCGTTGAATTTTTCCTCAAACGGAATATCCTCGTTAATGAATAGCTTTCCGTATTCCGTGTCGATCCCCTTGCCGGATTCCAACAGTTTTGTGCCCTCGGCGATGAGCCACTCACTATTGGTATATTCGGACTCGGAGAGTCCTCCGCGAGCATTGAGCATATGGATCAGTCCGACGCGTTCAAGATCGTCCGTGTCCTCTATCAACGTGTAACGTGCGAGGTTGTCGGTAAGGTTGATGATATTTTTCAACCCGTAACCGATTTCCGCTTCATCGCATGACAGCACGGCAAGGAACTGTTTCCTTTCCAACTTATCCATCCCGTCAAGCCGCTTGCCCAGATAATTCAGCGCGTCCAGACTTACTTCGCAATCTTCAAGCATTGACAGCTTGGTCGGCTCAATCTTGATTACTGTCGCCATAGGCGCGAGATGCTCCGGATTCATGCCAAGCTCGCCGAGTTTTTTCGATAGCTCCGTTTCCGTGCAAGGGAATGTGATCTCTGTACAGTATGGGCTGCTCTGAATTGTTGCTTTGATCATTTTGATACTCCGTTATCCCATCTTCAAATCAATATCCTCATCGGGTTCATCAACCGAGGTTATATTGACATACTCGCCGATGATGCTGAGGGCTTCCTCATAGCTGCCACTCTTGAATACCTTTTCCGACATTTCGGACGCTTGCTCGTAAAGACCGTTCCTTTTCAAGGTTCGTGCTGCTATCCCGACAAGATTGAAGATGTTTCCGTTTTCCCCAATCAGCGGGCAGTCGGGTTTCACAGGATTGTTTTCGTTGCTCATATTGATTCCTCCAAATGTATATTTCAAGCCCGTAACGGCTTGGTGACCAATTTACCTTTCCGAATTGTGTCGGAAAACAAAAAAAGGCGCCTGTAAATCGCTTTTCATAAATAGAAAAGCAATTACAGGCGCCCATTTGTGCTTTATTTAAATTATGTGCAAGCTGTACAAATTCAGCCAAGAAAATTTAGTGTGGTAGGGTTCAAGTCCACTTTCGTGTCGAAAATATCTGTGGACCGCGAATCCTGTTTTTCAAAAGATTTATGCCCGCAAGTGGCTCTGCCAAGCCATTTGCGGGCATAATATCTTTTTGGTCACATAAAGTTGGCTCCCCCGACTGGACTTGAACCAGTGACACCCTGATTAACAGTTTCAACGGGGAGCAAGGGCACACAAAAAGGATTAATGATCCTGCTTGTGTGCCCTTTTTGTCTGTCTTCATCAACTCAAACGCTATTTCGTGCGGTCGCTTCGGGGGGCTAATGGTAGATCTCATTTGTGCGAGCGTGCGCCTTATCCCATATTAGCAAGGTCCCGCAGGACCGCAAACCCCTCACCTTATCCATGTGTCCGCCGTCATTGCGGGCGTTATCCTTTATAGATCGTCTCGTTTATCCTCGCGCTTTATCAGCAGCGGCGCCCCTGCGCCCACTCATTAATTATTGTCCGCCTGCAAAAAATCTAAAATCTTGTGGAATTTTTCTGGTTTTCAAAATGCGAAAACTGGAAAAATTCCGCGTAAGCCCCCCTAGCTAACAGGGGGGCAGTGTGTACAATACCGGGGGCGCTCGTCCGGCTTCCCGTCCCGGCTCGTGAGCATTTCAGCAGTTGAAAAATAAAATTTCCAATTCCGGAGGTAAAAAATGACTGACAACATCATCTTGGTTGACTGGTTCTCGTTCACGCTGCACAATAGCATGACGATCGAGCAGGTCAAAGACTTCCTCGGGCTGGGATCTTCCTGCAGCTGGCTGGAGCGTTCCGGGCATTACGGCTACAAGCAGGCGCATTACTGCGGTGGCATATGGATCATGTGGGACGGCTTCGGCGATGATATGGGCGTATGTGTCGAGATGTCCGGTCAAGGCTGCCGTCAGTTCGAGACTTCCAGCTGCAAGAGTTTTGCGCAGCTGTTCGAAGAAGTCACCGCGGACGAGGAGCAGTTCCATGTTACCCGACTTGATGTTGCGTATGATGATATAGACAAGTCCGAAAACGGAAAAGGTCTGCTTGATATCGTCAAGATCTGCAAGTTCGCATACGCCGGGCGGTACATAAGCAAGTTCAGCAAATCGCACCCGGAAGTAGACTGCGAGACCGACGAGGACGGCAAGGTAAACCGTGCGCATAGCTGCTACTTCGGCAGTCCTAAGTCTGAGCTGCGTATCAGATTCTACGACAAAGCCCAGGAACGCGGCGGTCTCGGTTATCACTGGGTCCGGTGTGAGCTGCAGCTCCGGCGCGAACGTGCGCTTGCATTCCTCAAGCTGAAAGAAACATGGGGCGAAAGGTTCTTCGGCGTTCTCAATAACTATATGCGTTTCATTGTTCCCAGCAAGACCGACACCAACCGCCGCCGTGCTCCGTCGCCTGTGTGGTGGGAAAAGTTCCTGCAGAGTGTAGAGAAAATCAGCCTGTACACTCCGAAGGGCGTTGAATATAACTTGACCAGGCTTGAACGATACGTATTCCAGCAGGCGGGAAATAGTATTGATACGCTGATTCAGTGCGTGGGCGAGCTGAAGTTCCGGGAAATGCTCAAGCACCGTGATTCCCTGCTGAACGCAAACCAGCAGGCATTAATCAACGAATACAAGCAGTTAAGCGCCGAGAAAATCAAGGAGTTCTGGAACAAGCACCCTTGGGGCTGATTCTGTGTCGAATAATACGGGTTCTGTTAAATCAGATGAATAAAATTCGATCTACACAGTTGCGGCACCTGGTAAAAAGCGCCTTAATACGGGCGACAGCCATTAGCGCCGGGTTCGGCGGCGTTATCTTCTTTATGCGAGGATAAAGTGACGAAGGCAAGGGTGCCGCAACGGTAAATGAGAGATTAGCCCAAAGTCAATTAATTGAGGGGGCAATATTAAGCGCTTGCGCTATCGTCTGTTCCAGGTCTTCCCCCCACTGGCGAACATGCAGCAGTTTGACGTTTATCTGCTGGAAAACCCGGTCAACAAAATCATCACGGGTCTGTCGATTCGGTCGATCATGTGTTGAATCGTCAAGTTCAATGATTAGTTTAACATTTAAATCCATGTCACACAGTGTAAAATCAACATGCTTTGCCTTTATGTAGTTAAACCACTTCACTTCTTTAGTCCCTTGCGGAACTGATACAAGGTCAGCAAGGCGGATTTTCGGGCATATCATGAGATTATATTTTTGCGCTATCGGCTGTAGAGCTTTGAAAAATGCGTATTCTCTTCGGGTCAGCAGCTTGGCGGCTGTATATGGCAGCGGTTCGGCTGTCTTGGGTTCGTTCTCCTGCTCGTTTGAAGCTCCTTTGGAAAGCATGGTTTTTTTTAGTGCAAGAACACCCCAACACATGAATAGTAATAATGCAACAACTGCAAAAGCGCCAACTAAAAAAATAACTAAATCATTCATCGTTAATTCTCCTTAAAAGTTGTATGTAACACCCCGAACGGCGTATTAACCTACGTTTTCTGATTCTGTTGAACGTTCGTTAGATCTACCAACAATATAATCTATGCTTACATTGTATAGATCAGCAATCTTAATTAGAAAGTCAGCCGGTACTGTTCTTTCTCCTGTTTCGTATCGCTGGTATTGTGTTGTGTGCATTTCCAGCAATTCGGCTGCTTTTCTCTGGGATAATCCATGTTGTTCTCTGAGTTCTTTAATTCTTGGATACATAAAAATTTCCTTTCCGTACAAAAAGTACTTGACACGACCACCTAACGGTGTTATAATGTAATTGACCACCAGACGGTGGCTATATCAAAATCCCACCTAGAACAAGGTAACTAAGAAAGGATAATGAACATGTTTAAAGTTTACAAGAAAGCTGACATCCTCGAAAAAATTTCCGACAGGGTCAAGATGGTTGATGATCTTTATCATCTTCCTCCTGACTTATTTGATCGCGAACTTTTCGATTATTGGTATAGCGTATATCTTGATGATTATCAGGATCGCGGCTATGATGATTTTGACTTTGATCTTCGTGATATACGTCTTTTCTATTATGCCTTCTATCTCATGGAGTGCCGCGGTTGCTGTAACCTCGTGCTTATCGAATTCCGCGACATGATGTATTTTATTTTCGATCCTTGCGGTTTTGCTACTCTCGAAAGTAAGTTCAGGAATGATCGTGAGGAACTTCTCCGCAAGGTATCCGACTTAACTAATCTTTTGCCGGTTCTTGTTGCCAATAATCCGGATTATCCTTTTTGATGGGGGTGAAGAAATGAGCAGCGAACAAAAAGGTTACTATATTGTCGGCTTCATTTGTGCACTTCTCTTAGTTTTTGGTTTATATCATTTACTTAGCTTTGTTTTCAGCTTGGTTAGAAAAATCAAAGACATAAAAAGCAAGACAATAACAATCACCTCCGAAGATGTTGATCTCATAAGAGAAGCTTTAGCATTCTCCAGGACAAATTATAGCACGCTGTATAAAAACAATGGCGCTGATTATCAAAAAGCCTTTCTTGATCAAGTCATAGCATTGCAGAAGCAGTTAACAGGCATTGCTAACCAATCATCTGCGACGATCGAAGTTTCAAATAAATAGACCTACCTTTAAAGGCTCGTTTAGTGGTTGCGAGTGAAAATAAAACCACCTCCACGGCAATAACGCCGATAACATATAAACACGCCCGGAACGGGGCAGAAAGAAGGTAAAAATGAAAGTAAGACTTGTAGGACTCCAGCCCCTTGACTTCCCGAGCAAGGACGGCGGACAGATCAAGGGTATCAATCTTCAGTGCAATTTCGATGATGACAACGTCTACGGCAAGAAAGCCGATTCTAAGTTTATGTCGGATATCGTTCTGAAGAATCTCGACTTAAAGCTTGACGATCTCCTTCCGCTTGTTGGTTCTGATGTAGATCTCGAGCTGAACTTCAAGGGCAAGGTCAACGGTATCACTCCGATCGCCAGCCAGGCGAGCACAGCAGAAGTATCATGAACAACTACGTTGATTTCGCAGACGGTGATTTCATCGTCTATGATACGACCCTCGACGATATCTACATAGCGCTTATCATCATAATCATCATGCTTGGTATCATCGCAGGGGCGCAGATCTTCCGGCACCTGAGAAAGTAGGTGTCATGATGTATCTGTTATCTTTCGGCTTCTATGGTCTGTTGATGGGTTTCGGCGTGTCCGGAGTGTGTTGGCTCTTAGGTCTCGCTTATACCGCATGCTACAGTATCATTTTCAAGCATAATAATTGAAAGGAGGAACCATTCATGAAGGTATTCGAAAAGATCAAGAAGATCGGTAAGCGCTGCAAGGTAGTTATTGCAACGGCAGCAGCTGCGGTTGTTGGTGTTGTTTCATCTGTCTGCGCTTCCGCAGCCACTACCGAAGCTAGCGGCAATATGGAAAGCATGATGAAGTCTGCTGGTGATCAGCTTACCGCTCAGTTCTCTTCGCTTGTAGGAACTATCGTTCCTGTCATTATCGGCATTCTTGGCGTTGGCTTAGTTATCTTCGGTATAATCAAGCTTGTTGGTCTTGCTAAAAAGGTCTTTGGCAAGGTAGCCGGCTAATATTCCCCGGGGCGGTTCGGTTCTCCTGAGCCGCCATTCCTTTACACTAGAACAGTATGACAAAATACACACCTCACGAGGTTTACATATATGACTAAAAAAGAACGTATCACCATAACTATTCCGCCGGATCTGCTCCACGATCTTGACGAAATGTGTGCGCAGTCCGGGTATTCCCGGAGCTTCATCATCTGGCGGTGTATCCGCCTTTATATGAAACTGCTGGACGAGGAGGACGAATAATGATATCAATGTACACTGGAACGCCTGGCAGCGGCAAATCATATACAGCTGCATATAAAATCGACTTGGCGTTAAAACGCGGGATTCCCGTTATTGCTAACTTCGAAATCAATGTTAATCCGAAAAGGCATAAGGGTGAATTTATATACATCGATACATTAAGTCTTGATCCGGCGTTTTTCATGGAGTATGCGCAGGAGCATTTTGACCCGCGCAAAGGAGAGGGACAGGGCATGATCTTCATTGATGAAGCACAGATACCTTTCAATCCTCGTACCGGGTTCGGTTCAAAGGACACTAAAACGCGCATGGCATGGATCAATTTCTTCAGCAAGCACAGACACTATTTCTGGAACGTCGTTCTAATTACTCAGAATGACCGAATGATTGACCGTCAGATCAGATCGTTGGTTGAGATAGAACGAAAGCACCGGGATATGAAAAACTACGGTGTTAAAGGCTTCTATATGATGCTTATATTCCATAAAAGATTCGTGCAGGTTTCCTATTGGTACGCCATTCAAGAGAAAATCGGCAGCGAATTTTTCAGGATTTCAAAGCGAATCTGCAAGCTCTACGATACCTTCAAGAAGTTCGATAAGCCCAAGGAAGAGCAGTC
>OGUO01000120.1_pt1 | contig 55391 bp, 47 predicted proteins | sample 1553641 | NCBI WGS metagenome assembly OGUO01 (sample SAMEA2579980, study PRJEB22360) | human gut metagenome | biome: human gut; feature: human-associated habitat; material: faeces | place: Denmark | collected 2008/2010 | reverse complement strand
ATAGATGCAACATAGGTCAGGTATTCTGCTGCGCTGGAACGGATGGTTATTTCATATTTTTTCTTTTTCATATAGGATGCCTCCTTCTTCGATAAATCACTCTATAATAAACAATGAACGAATTTCTGTATACTCTCATCGCCCATGACAACGCTTATACTTCTTTCCACTTCCACATGGACACAATTCATTGCGGCCTATCTTCTTCGGCCATTTTACTCTTTCCTGAACCATAATAGGAATTTTCCATCATGCATAAGTTCAAGTTCCCTCAGACGATACAAATATTCAGAGACTCCCAATATAGCTTGAAACATACACATTGCCTCATTTTCAAATTCAAGCAAATATTCTGTTTTCTTTTTTGTTCTATCTTTCGGATTAGGAATATAAGTTATCAGCTAGTCTACGGAATTGTATTCAACATCATTATGACCGATAGCATTTCTCAATTTCGCATTCACGAGGATTTTCAAAAAGCCTGTATAGTCCTCAGAATCCAAGCAAAAATGATATCTTGATGCTTTTGTGAGTTTAATATAATCCGAATTTTCGTCCTGAACTTCATCAGCATTATCAAAAGAAAAACTTAACCCTGGACGATCTTGCCCTATCTTCACGCTACCAGACAAGGAGGTTCCACATTTACCGCATGCTACTTCTATCGGATGTTCTTCTTGCTAGCCAACTTGCAAACGAACTCTAGTAATAAATCCGCAAATCTGACATTTTATAAAAGTAGTAAAAACCATAAAACCTACCTCCTTAGGACTTATTACTGTTCCAGATCTTTGGAAATAGACAAGTATTCCATAATCAACTTAATCCCTTATATTGCATCCACTCTCAGCAGGACACAAAAGCTGAAAATATTATACTATAAAGTATAAACAAAATCAATCCGAATCACATAGGCAATCTATTTCCTTAGAAAATCAACATTCAATCAAGTTAACTACCAATATAATAATGCCACAAAACTATTGCTTGTCAATGCAAAACATAAAAAAACAACAAAATTGCGTCCAATTTAAAATGTGAACTCATGCATTTACAATCCCTTCGCATATTCATAATTAGTTTAAATGCTAATTATCGTATTGCGCATTTAATGCCCTCTCGGGCTGATGACTCATTTCTACGTACCCCTTCAAAAACCTAGGTTTTATGCGGTTTCCAGAGCCTGTTTTTGCAGGTATTTGTCAGAATATTCTGACAGATCCTCATTTTCGTGCATGTTTACAATTTGGACATATTTAACACGCCAAATCTTCCCAAACCCTGAGTTTACTATAGCACAAAACTATTCTTCTGTCATCCTATTTTTTTTATTTCTACTCTCTTTAACTCCGGCGAGAAATATAGTAAGTCAGCATTTGCACCCACTTCCCATGGATTACAACGAAGTGATAGCATATGGGATGCTGGTGGATTTGTGACCACATCTAATAAGCCCCTCTGTTCAAACTGTTGATCAAGTTCTGTTCTGCTGAAACACTTGGGAAGCTCTTTTAAAATTTGCAATACTTTTGTTTCCTGATCATCTGACAGATTCATCCATATTGAACTGACTGCCGGTGGAATTACCACTGGTGTATTACAAAAGCGCTCCCAATCATTCGGATGATCTGCAAAATATTTTTTGATTTCGGTTCTTTTCTCATCGTTAACAATTTCACACCAATATTCATCTACACATTCGCTCCAAATGCGCAACTTCATTTTCGGAGTAAAAGCTTTTTTCAAGAAAATCCACTTGCCAATCTTTTCTCCCTTTTTCCATAAATGTTCACCTGTTACGCTATCTTCCTCTGCGTACTTATCTCGTATATCTACGACCTGCCAATATCCAGCACTGTATTGTGTTACCCAATCACCTATCTGAATCATCGAATACCTCTTTTTCAATTTTGGTGTCGTCTGTATTAATTACACGAAAATAAATCAGCAATTCTTTTCGTTTGACTTTGTAGAATTTTGTTCGCTTAATATAGCGCGGAATTGTGATTCCATACATTCGCATGAATTCAAGAATTTCTGCCAAATCCAAGGATTTTTTCTCCGACCATTCTTTATATTTTCGATGTTTGACAAGCCATACACCAATTATGTAATAATCTAGTGCCTTAATATCATCTTCGCTCTGAATACCATGCCCGCAAAGAAATCGATATTCGATCGGGCATTCGTAATAAAGATCGTGAAAAGTCTTCCATGACTCTTTGAAATCATTCTTTGTCCATCCACTGTACATGTGCAGACCTACCTTTCTCTATCATCCAAAAATCTTTTTAAACACTCGATAATTGCTATCATCCCTTGGCGAGCAGTAAACAGCAAACTCGATTGTATCAAAACACGTCTGAAATTCCTGTACTACATTTTTCATCGCCTGTGCCACTATTAACGGCGGATTGCAGAATGCACCACAACCAAATGCGCCAAGAATGACAACATCGTTTTCTTTATTTGCTGCAATCTCTAATACTTTTCTCATTCTTTTTTCATGCAGCGCCTGTAACTCTTCTCTACTGACATGCACAGAAGCATTTCCATCTCCAGAGTTCATACCATTGCTTGGCTTTTCTCTGAGATTTGGTGCCGCACAAGTTAAAACATTAACCGAATACCATTTTTCTTCTGGAAGTAGTTTAGGATTATTCGTATCTGATTTAAAGGCAATGACACCTGGCGTATAAATACAATCGTCATTATGAAGCGGATTATGCTGACGGCGATGTGGATTATAAAAGTTATTCCACATCCTCTGCTCGTTCAAGTTTGGAAATAATGTAGAACAACGGCAAATTGCTTCTTCCTGTGCGGAAGATCCGCGTGTCACACCACCACCCGGATTGGTTGCCGAGGCAAAATTCAAGACACAAACTTTCTTTCCTGTATATGCATACGCTGATGCTGCTTCCAAAGTTCGCTTTGCGCTCACGCAAATTTTCGCAGGCGGCACAGCACTACGCTGTCTTTCCTCTGTTATCTGGCAATCACTTTTAAACAGTTGTTGCTCTTTAGCAGATCTTTTAATCGCCTCAATCAGTCGCACATTTGTCTTATACATTCTCTGTGTATCTTCAAAAATTTCAATATTTTCTTGTCTTCCCATTTGACCCCTTTCCAAAACTTAATTTTTCGTTTTTCCAGATTTGCTTTAGTTCTTCACTTTCTACCAGTTTATCATACCACTTTTCTAATCATTCATCATTGAACTCGCTATTCAAATCAATAAATTACTGCAAATTGTCTACAAACGACATCTGCATATATTTTTCAGGAAACACATGCAGATACTGAAAAACCTCATTTGCATCAGAGATTATTCCATTTTCAGCACATTTTTTTCTAAAGATTTCCATAAGCATATCATTATTAGGACTCGGTAGCTCATATGCGTTTCCATATATTTCAATATACTTTTTCTTCATTCCAGGAAAAGATTTATCTAGTGCCTGATAAAAATATTCTCTGTCCCTATCTCTCAACGTGAGTCCCATATTAAAGCAGATGATACCTTTTACACCAGCTTCGACACAATAGTTAAGAATGCCCTCGATATTTTCCTTCGTATCATTGATAAACGGTAAGATCGGTGTCAACCATACAACGGTGGGAATCCCCACTTTTTTTAATTGCATAAGTGCTTCAAATCTCTCTCGTGTTGTAGAAACATGTGGCTCCAAAATTTTGCAAAGTGTCTCATCATAGGTCGTCATTGTCATCTGCACAACAGCTTTTGCTTTAGAATTGATTGATTCCAAGAGATCCATATCCCGCAATATTCTTGTAGACTTTGTCTGAATTGCTACGCCATATTCGTACTTATCAATTAATTCTAAACACCTTCTGGTCAATTTTAATTTTTCTTCTGCATGGAGATACGGATCGCACATGGCACCTGTTCCGATCATGCATTTTTTCCGTTTGGACTTCAATGCCTTTTCAAGAAGCTGAGGTGCATTTGCTTTCACCTCTATATCTTCAAAATCATGTGTAAATCCATAACATTTGCTTCTGCTGTCACAATAAATGCAACCATGCGTACAGCCCCTATATAGATTCATTCCATTGTTACTTGAAAGAATCCCCTTTGCCTCTACAAAATGCATCTGTGTCCTCCTCAAATAAGTGCCTATGCATCCTTATCTTCTTCATAATTATTCCGTAAATATTCGTATAAAACGTCCATATTTTTCTCCGTTTCACATCTTCTAACAAGCTTATCGTACCACATTTCCAACCATTTGTCATTGAATTTGCCGTTCAACATAAGAAAAAAGACTCCTTGATTAGATGCCTGCGTCGATCATCTATCAAGAAGTCCTCATAAATTATCGGGTCACATTACGCATTCTTTAAAACAGCCGTAAAGAACGCCAGCGCCAGTCCTTGTCCCCATCCCTGGATCCAAGCCTTCGGTACGCCCATATATCCATCGCGGTCTTTCATAACTGCTGTACCGCCTGATACGTTCAATACTCTTCCATCTGCGGAAACATTATCTAAAATGCCTTTTAATGCCTTTTGAACATACTTCGCATGAAGCGGATTGTTCATCTCTACCATTGCTGCTGCGATACCTGCTGATGCAGATACTTCCTCATAGGACTCCTCATCGTCAAGAATGGTTCTCCAAAGACCATTTTCTGTCTGAACGAGTTTCAATGCTGCAAGCTGATCGCGAAGTGAGCACTCTACGTCCATGCAAGGTGGGAACAGATACCAGTCATACAGATTCTTCTTTACCTGAGACATGGTATATGCTGCCCATGCATTAGCACGGCCCCAGTAAAAACCTGACATGTGATCCTTATGAACGTTGTTGTAGCCATGATACCACAGGCTTGTCTCTTTGTTCTGCAGATACTGGATATGCCAGTAATACTGATTTAAGGAATCGTTGATGATATCCATTGCCTGCGGCTGATACTCCATAAGTGCTGCATCTTTCGGATCGTCCGGATTAAGCATACGAAGCTTTGAACCAACGCGAAGCATTAAGAAAGCTGCCATAAAAAGTGTATCTGCCCAGCACTGCTCTGGGAAATCGTTGTTGCTTGAAACAGTGTGCTGCAAAACATGATCGCCAAAACGAAGTGCGTCGTTTCTAAGGTAATCAATCTTACTCATAATGATATCCCAGTACTTCTTGTCGCCTGTGTACTCGTACAGAGTGATCAGGCAGTGACCCATTGCGCAAGTATTTACATTCCATGACGGCAGACCCATCTCAATGTATTCGTCTACCCAGTTCTTTAAAAATTCCATGTACTCTGTTTTTCCAGTTGCCTTATATGCCTCTGCCAGTCCATAATAAGCTACACCACACGGCCAATCCCATGTCAGATCCATGGTCATCGTCTTTTTTGCCACACGGTCAATCGCAGACAAAATTTCTTCATTGTCGAATGAAATCTTCATGTTTTCCTCCTGATTATAAAATCTTTGTTGCAAATGGCGCAAGCTCTACAGTTACATCACCCTTTGCTGTCTTAATTACTGTCTTCTGTGTGTCACCACTGTTGTTGATGACTACCAGCTTATCAATTTCCTCATAATATGCACACTCAGTATACAGGTTGTCACAGATATAATCTCTTACCTTATCTTCCTTGCCAAGAAGTGTTAACAGTGCTCTCATTAAGAAACGTGTAGACTCCTTTGATACGCGGAAGGATGACAGATACATTGCCTTACCTGCACCAAATTGATTCAGCGTAATAAGCGGTGTCTTTCCATTAGCAGCCAGTACGCTCACACTTGCGCTCTTGCAGTAAACGCCCGGATTTTCTACCATTGATTCACCGATATTTGGTGTATCTTCCATCGCAAATGTGCCTTCTGTAACTGGATTTACATACTTTCCGATACACTTTTTGGTGCCAAGATCCTTGTCAATTCCAAAGACAGGTGCTAACTGGAAGAAGCTTCCATTTGCCCATACAGCAGACGGATCATTTACGCCAAGCAAACCGCCGCCATTGTGAACGAATGCAGTCAGTGCCTCGATTACACCAGCTTCCTTCCAATAATCGCCGCCGCTCCATGCACTGTTTGCAACACCTGCATTAATGATAACCTTTACATCTTCTGGAATACCATTTGCTAAAACATCATCAAAGCTCATAAACTGTACATCAAACGGAAGACCTGAAATTGCATCAAGAAGATTTGTCAAATCAACCTCTGGATGCTCATGCAGATGACCGCTGCAGATCCATGAACGAAGTGAACCCCATGCAGTAAGCACTGCTACCTTGCCTGGCAATGTGTATGGCTCACATGACGCGTTGAAGCTCTTTAACAGACGAAACTCATCTGCTACCTCTGCAATATAATCACAGAAATCCGGGAATGGCTCTACCAGATGAAGATATCCGCCCAGACCGATACGATCAACCGGCTTACGAAGCAGTGCACGACGCACATTTACCCAGTAACGGCTTGCATCCAGCTTTGGATTTCCGCCCGGTGCAAATGTTGGCTCACCTGTCAGACCAGTCGGGAACAAATATGGATGGAAACGAAGCTCATGCGTAACACCATCTACACCTGCGCAAAGACGTGCCTCAAAGCCATTGAATACACACTTGATCAGGCCATCAAATCCAAACTCCTTAAAGCGCTTGGAATACGGCTCTACACCAATCCAGCTGTCATCATAGAAAACATAAGCTTTCTTTCCATAGCTGTGAACGATATCAATTAACTTCTTTCCGAAACTTACAACAAATTCATTGATAAAATCCATCCATGCTCTGTACTTCTTAGACGGAACATTATGGGTGGAGGTATAAAGTCCTGCATTGACAAAATCCTCAGATGTCATCGCATAGCCATACTTCTTCTCAAATTCCTTGAGCGCTAACGGTGTGGTTGTCATTGCATATGAACCCCAGTCAGAGAATGCATCTCTGCAGTTTTTGTCATCCTTCCAGAACCATGCAAAATTGTAGAACATGGAAGTAAAACGAACTACTGTTGTATCTGGATTTTTCTCACACCACTCTGTCATCCACTCTATCATATGAGCCTGTGTCTCTGGGTATCGCGGGTCAACTGCCATCAGATGTTCCTTGTCACCCCAGTCATTTGTGATGTGATTATACATGGAAATTTCTTCCCAAAGACGAACTGCAAGGAAGTTTACTGTATAGCTGTGCCATGGTTCTGCACCAGTGATAGTTACTGTTTCTGCCTCAGAATCAAAGCTCCAGCTCTTGATCTCCTCACCTGTGGTGCGGTCAAAAACCTGCCAATATGCCAGTGCTTCCTCTGACTTATTGAGCTTAAACTGCTGAGTAAAATATCCCTTTAATGGACTGATCACTACTGTATCAGACTCTGCCATAACAGGCTCGCTCATTAAAAAGTTTTGCTGAAGTTTATCCATATTCTTTTTCGCCCATGCATTATCGGCACGGATTACGCAAATCGTAGAGTAAATACCATACCCTGCCTTTGTAATATCTTCAGAAAGCTTCGTGCCATCGCTGTCACGAATGACGTCTGCTCCCCATTTTTCTGCCATTTTTAATGTCAGGCTCTCAAAACCTGCTTCACCCGGCAGCGTAAAGCTGCCTTTCTTTATTTCTGCCATCTCATCCTCCCTTTCCTGAAAAGCTCACAGCTTCTCACACTTTCGGTAGTTACCCTTATCATAACCGAAATAATTGATCAATTCTAATCATATTGTTGTCTTTTCTTTGCAGTTTTGACGAAATAGCGTGTCCTTGCCCTTATTTTCACATACATTTTCAACAAAGCAGTTTGGAAGTTTGTTTCATGCTTGCAAGTATCCTTTTTTTCCTTTACAATGAAAGTCAGACAAGCAGCTGTCTGATAAAAAAATAGGTCAAAATTCATTTTAAATTTTAGAAAGGATATATGTATTATGGAAAAAATTGCAAGCTTTCAGGTCAATCATCTTACTCTTGTCCCTGGCGTTTATGTTTCTCGCCGCGACAAAGTTGGAAGTGAAACATTAACAACATTTGATCTTCGCATGACAAGACCAAACAAAGAGCCTGTCATGAACACGGCTGAGGTTCACACACTTGAGCATCTTGGCGCTACATTTTTACGCAATCATCCTGTATGGAAGGATCGCGTCATTTATTTTGGACCGATGGGATGCAGAACTGGATTTTATCTGATCTTAGCTGGTGAATTAGAGCCGATGGACATTATTGATCTGCTTTGTGAAATGTATGCTTTTATGGCTGATTTTGAAGGTGAGGTACCAGGTGCAGATGCAATTTCCTGCGGAAACTATCTTGATATGAACCTGCCTATGGCAAAGTATCTGGCAAAACGCTATCTGGACAATGTGCTCGGTAATCTGACAGAGGGTAACACAGTTTACCCGGCATAATGGTCCCACTACAATACTTATACCCCTCGTACTTAAACCTTGAGGGCATAAAAAAAGGCACAGCCGAAGGTTCTCCTAGCGGCGGTGCTTTTTTTCGTTCGATTCAATTTGAGGCGAAAAACGTAATCAGTCCTCGTCTTCCTCTTCCGGCTGATTCCAGTTATGATATACTTCCTGTACATCATCATCGTCATCCAGCATATCAAGAATACGGTTCATAAGCTTTACATCATTATCAGATGTCAGATCAACATAATTCTGAGGAATCATAGTAACCTCTGCGCTTGCCATCGGAACACCTGCTTTTTCAAGTGCCTCTCTTACCTCAGAGAAGTTGTCTGGATCGGTGTAGATCTCGTAGCAGTCTTCTTCCTCGGAGAAATCCTCTGCGCCTGCATCAAGAGCAGTCATCATCAGCTCATCTGCATCGCCCTCATATTCTTCCTTATCTACGATGATCTGACCCTTGCGGTCAAACATGAAGGATACGCAGCCATTTGTTCCTACGTTTCCGCTGCCCTTTGTGAAAGCGTTGCGCACATTTGATGCGGTACGGTTACGGTTATCGGTCAGTGTCTCTACAATGATCGCAGTTCCGCTTGGGCCATATCCCTCGTAAGTGATAGACTCGTAGTTTGCAGCATTTGCATCTCCTGCTGCCTTCTTGATGCTGCGGTCAATGGTATCATTTGGCATGTTGTTTGCCTTTGCCTTTGCAACGACATCACGCAACTTGCTGTTGTTTGCCGGATCTGCTCCGCCTTCCTTTACTGCAACTGCGATTTCACGGCCGATACGGGTAAATACTTTTCCCTTTGCGGCATCGTTCTTTTCCTTCTTATGCTTAATATTGGCAAATTTAGAATGTCCTGACATTTTTAACGCTCCTTTGTGACTTAAAACTATATGTTTGTTTAACTAATTTATCTTATCATGTATTTTTCAATCTTGCAAGTATAATTTGAAAGACCCGCTCTATCTATGTACGGGTGATGTCTAAACTGACGCGCAGTGCCTCGTCTATCTGGCGGATCATATCTTCTTCCAGATGACATACTTTTTCGCGAAGGCGCTGTTTGTCTATTGTGCGAAGCTGCTCTAGTAATACAACGGAATCTTTTACGATACTGCAGCAGCGTGAATCAATTACAACATGCGTTGGCAGCTTTGCCTTTGACATGCGTGATGTAATGGCAGCACAAATCACTGTCGGGCTGTGCCTGTTTCCCATATCGTTTTGTATAATAAGTACCGGGCGGACACCACCCTGTTCAGAACCTACCACAGGGCGAAGATCCGCATAATAAATATCACCTCTACGGATTACCATATATGCACACTCCAATTTCTTTCAGGATATTCTAAGTATTTCCATATTGGAATTTCTTATTCATCCTGACAGATGCTGTTATTGTATGGTATGTGCATATATTGATCATCGCAACAATTTAACGCTGTGCTTTGCACTCCCGCATCTTACTCTGATTACATAAAATCACAGTAATCGTCTTCGTTATAATCCTTGCTTCCGACTACTTTGCCGTGGCGGTAATAAACTCTCGGAATACGCTTTCCAAGGTCACACAAAAGTTCATAATTAAAGCTTCCCGCAAGTTCAGAAACTTCCTCGGCGCTCAACTCATTATCACCGCTTTTTCCAATGACAACTACCTCGTCGCCTTCTTTTGCTTCTGGAATATCACTGATATCTACCATTGTCTGGTCCATGCAGATACGGCCCAAAATCGGCGCTTTCTTTCCATGGATTAAAATACTTCCCTTATTTGAAAGTGCTCTTGGATAACCATCTCCATAGCCAATTGGAATCGTGGCTACCACAGTTTCATGATCTGTTACAAATGTTGCTCCATAGCCGATTGCTGTGCCTGTAGGAACAGTCTTAATATAGGCAATCTCAGACTTTAGTGTTAGTGCCGGTGTGAGCGATACAATATCCTTTCTGACTTCCTCTGACGGGTAATAGCCGTACAGAGAAATACCGATACGAAACATATTGCCTGGCGCATTTGTCATCCAGATGCCTGCTGCTGAATTAGCACAATGGCAGATTGGAGGACAGCATCCTGCCTCTTTTAAGCTCTCTACTATCTTTTGGAAGCGTTTTTGCTGCTCAATAGCTCCCTGATTTTTGATCATATCAGCAGTTGCCATATGAGTAAAAATACCCTCTGTACAAATATTCTCCTGAGTTGAAAGCCATTTTACAAAAGAAAGTGCATGCTCTGGTGTCATGCCAATGCGGCTCATTCCCGTATCTACCTTTACATGTACATATGCTTTTTTGCCCATCTTTTTTGCCGTCTCAGAAAGAAGCATTATCTTATCTTCCTCAAAACCGGCATAACGAATTTTATGATCAACCAGATCTGCAAAGCGTTCCGGATGAACATAACCGAGCACCAGAATGGGCTTTGTGATGTTATGGCGGCGCAGATTTAATGCCTCGTCAATTGTGGCTACGGCGTAGCCCCATACCAGATCATCAATTGTTTTTGCAACTGGGACGGCTCCCAGACCATATCCATCTGTTTTAATAACACCGCAAAGCATTGCCTCTTTTGGAACATTATCTCTAAACGACTCCATATTGGCTCTTATGGCATCCAGATTAACCTCTGCCCAGACTCTGTGATAGTTATGCATATCCTTATACCTTCTTCCTGCTTATTTGTATCAGCACTTTTGATAGCCCATCTGCCAGATCACGCGCGATCATACTATATGGACTCTTTTCCTTTGCCGCCTCATCACCAGCTGCGCCATGCAGCCAGACACCAAGAACAGCTGCCCTTTCGGCAGACAGTCCCTGTGCGGCAAGCGACGCAATCACGCCGGTCAGTACGTCACCGCTTCCGCCTGTTGCCATACCGCTGTTTCCGGTAAGGTTCAGATATCTGTTTTTTTGTGTTAGAATGACTGTGCGAGCATCCTTGCAGACGCATATACAGCCAAACTTTTTTTGTAATTCTTCTGCAAAATATAGAAGATTTTTAGCTGCCTCTTTCGCAGAGGAGTTCATCAAACGACCAAGCTCACCTGGATGCGGCGTAAGAATCACATTTTCTCCAAGGTATTCTGCATGATCAATATTTGTTCTCATCGCAAGCAGATTTAAGGCATCTGCATCAATAACAATAGGACAATTTTGTGATCTGTTCCACTCTAAGACCATATCCAAAAGCTTTTTTGCTAAGGTATCAGTTGAAAGTCCTGGTCCAATCACAATAGCTTTTGCCTTTGGAAGTACCTCATTTCGCAGATATGCCAGCTGTTCTTCGTCTTCATCTTTTGAAATTTCAGAAATTTCTGAAATACAATGGAGCACTGCCTCTGGAAGCAGCTGCTGTAAAACCAGACGATTGCATTTGGGTGTGACAATATCAACAAGACCTGCTCCTGTGCGATAGGCAGCAAGTGCCGACAAATATGCGGCTCCTGCCATGCCGCTGCTTCCCGCAATAATCACAACACGACCAAACGTCCCCTTATTGCCCCACAAACAACGGCTGCCAAGCCAGTCTTTTGCATCAGATTTTTCAAGACAATTAAATGGAAATCCGTCTACATGATAAACTGCTTCATTTGGCATACCTATATCGCATGTGATTGTCTGATCTGATAATGATGCACCTGGATACAGAAACTGACCTACTTTTCCATAGCCAAATGTGATCTGTACATCTGCCTTAACATATGCACCGAGCACCTGTCCGCTTTTTGCGTCTAAACCAGAGCATATATCAACAGCAACACCATATGCACCGCACTTCTTTTTATGTTCGTTCCATTCTTCAATAGCAGCGCGGTAAACTCCACTCACCTTGCGCGACAAGCCAACACCAAATAGAGCATCCACATACACCTGCGCCGGCACATAAAGATTTGAAAGTGCTGATCTGTATTCTTCTTCATCCTTATCATCTGACTCATAAAAGTATTGCACGGGCAAAATTTCCATTTTGTCTAAAAGTGCTTTTTGATAGAGCCATTCCTTAGTTGCCTTCTCGATTTGTCCAATAGCAGCGATTCTAACAGACCAGCCGTTTTGTGAGAGGATTCTTGCCATTGCCAGTCCATCAGCACCATTATTCCCCATGCCGCACATAATAAAGACGCATCCTGGTTTTTGCACTGACATGATGTGCTGTGCTGCACAAAGCGCTGCACGCTCCATCAAAATCAGGCTTTCCATTCCAAACTCTTTAATTGACCATGTGTCCGCCTGCTTCATCTGCTTTCCTGTCAACAGCTGCTTCATGATTATTCCTCCTGATTGCTAAGACGATATGAAATACGCATCAGACTCTCTGACAAATGAACATTTTCTACAACCACATCATCCGGTACACGAAGATCGGTGTGAGCAAAATTCCAGATACCGCGAATGCCGATCTTAACAAGTCTTTTTGCTGCAGCCTCTGCTCCTGCCTTTGGAAGAGTCAGTGCTGCAATCTGAACATCGTTATTTCTGATATAATCTTCCAGGTCATCCATTGAATAAACTGGAATACCACGCACAGTCTTTCCCTTTAACCGTGGATTTGTATCAAACATTGCCTTTGCAACAAAACCACGACGCTCAAAATTGGCATAGTTTGCAATCGCCTGACCAAGATTTCCTGCACCGATTATAATTAAATTGTATGTCTTATCAAGCCCCAATATTTTTCCGATTTCATGATAAAGATACTTTACATTATAGCCGTATCCCTGCTGTCCGAAGCCTCCAAAATTATTTAGATCCTGCCTAATCTGTGATGCTGTGATCTGCATTCTTTTGGATAACTCTCCGGAAGAAATTCGCTCTACGCCCTCCTGCATAAGTTCTCCCAGATAACGATAATACCGCGGCAACCGTTTGATAACAGCTCGGGATATTTCTCTATGCTCCATGATGTCTCCTTTTTAATCACTTGTAAATTTATTTTATTATCTGCTTTTAAGTTTTAAATTAAATATTGCTTAAAAACAAATGAATGCAGCCTTAAGGGCTGCATTCTGTGCATAACTGCGTACTATTTGTAATCTCTCCACTCCATATCACCTCGGTCAAGACACAATACAAGTGACTCTGCGGTGGCGATGTTTGTCGCCAGAGGGATATTATACATATCACACAACCGTGAAATCTCAGCCAGATTCATACTTTCTGCATCCTGCTCTAAATCAGCACTGTGAAAAAATATAACCAGATCGATATCATTGTTTGCGATCATATTTTGCATCTGCTTCGAGCCTCCCATCTGACCCGGAAGCAAACTGGTCACTTTCATGCCTGTCGCTTTGGCAATGTGGTTTGCTGTCGCATTGGTCGCAATCAGCGTATGCTTCTTAAAAATGCCTTTATACGCAATGCAAAAACTTTCCAGCAGCGTCTTTTTGCTGTTATGAGCGGTAAGTCCAATGTTCATATCTAATCCTTCCTTTCCACATAGCTAAAAAGAATTATATCATATTTTTTCAGAAAGTCTATATTTTTTTGATGATTTTGTCAAAAAAGAGCAATTTACACAAAATAGCACAACACTTTTTGTAAAACTACATTGTCTGATTTTCCATATTCGACAGTTTTTCTGCCTGATCTGCTGCTGTCAGACTGTCAATCAATTCAAAGAGATCACCGTCCATAATGGCATCAAGTTTATAAAGTGTCAGCTTGATTCTGTGATCTGTCACGCGGCTCTGCGGAAAATTATAAGTACGAATTTTCTCAGAACGGTCTCCTGTTCCAATCTGGCTTCGTCTGTACTTTGCCTGCTCATCCTGCTTCTTTGCTGTCTCAAGTTCAAACAACTTAGCACGAAGTACCTTTAATGCCTTATCTTTATTTTTAAGCTGAGACTTTTCGTCCTGACAGGAAATTACGATTCCTGTTGGAATATGAGTCAGACGTACAGCTGAATCTGTCGTATTGACACACTGGCCGCCATTTCCTGATGCACGGAATACATCAAACTTGCAGTCATTCATATCAATGACAACATCGACATCCTCTGCCTCCGGCATGATTGCAACTGTTGCTGTTGACGTATGGATTCGTCCGCCGCTTTCTGTCTCAGGCACACGCTGAACACGATGCACACCACTTTCGTATTTAAGTCTAGAATAAGCACCCTGTCCGGAGATCATAAATACAACCTCTTTCATGCCGCCAATACCACTCTCATTTACACTGATCAGCTCACTTTTCCAGCGGTTTCTCTCTGCAAATCTGCTGTACATACGAAACAGATCTGCGGCAAAAAGTGCTGCCTCATCTCCGCCTGCACCAGCACGAATCTCAACAAATACGTTTTTCTCATCATTAGGATCTTTTGGAAGAAGCAAAAGCTTTAACTCTTTTTCAAGCTCAGGCATCTGTTTTTTTGCCTCAGCAAGATCTTCCTTTAAAAGCTCGCGCATCTCTTCATCACGCTCTTGCTCTAAAAGCTCCAGATTTTCTTCAATGCTTTTTTTTGTTTTCTTATACTGTGTATAGGTCTCCACCAGAGGGGCAAGCTCGGCCTGCTCCTTCATAAGACGGCGAAATTTTTCCGGATCAGATGTAAGTACCGGATCACCCAGTTCATGAAGAAGCTCCTCAAAGCGGATTAATATATCATCCAAACGGTCAAACATAAATAACTCCTCTTTTCTATTATTCATTCACATTTTCTACTTACGGACGCGGCTTAACGATTGTTTTGTAAATCACATCTCATCCAGCACGCCCCACACCACGCGGTCAAGTCCTGCAAGATCGCGCACAAGAGTCGGCTTTGAAAAACCATTTGCACGAAACAGCTCTGCCACCGCTTCCCACTGGTTATAGCCAATCTCGACAAAAAGTGCGCCGCCCGGATTTAAATGATCTTTTGCAGTTTCAGTCAGACGCCTGTAAAAGATAAGCCCATCTTTTCCGCCTGATAAAGCAATCATAGGTTCATTATCCTTTACCTCTGGCTCTAACCCTAAAATTACATCGTCTTCAATGTAAGGTGGGTTTGACACAATCATATCAAATCTCCCTGGCACCTGTTCGAGTAAATCACTCTCAAAAAACTGCACCGATGCATGATTGTCTGCTGCATTTTTCTTTGCCACCAAAAGCGCTGCACTTGAAATGTCGGACGCTGTCACCTGTGCAAAATTTCCGTAATGAGCGAGCGACACAGCTATGCAGCCACTTCCCGTGCACACATCAACAAGGCTTGCCCCTGGCTTATCCTTTGCATATGAAAGCAATGTCTCTACAAGCGTCTCTGTATCCTGCCTCGGTATCAAAACAGCAGGGGTTACAGAGAACTCTAACCCCATAAACCCCTGCGTCTTTGTCAGATACTGAAGTGGAATACGCGCTGCGCGCTGTTTTATAAATTCACGATACTGTTTTATCTTCTCTTTCGATTCCACAATTTGTCTGCGATTTAAAAAGAAGAAACTCTTTGTAATCGAAAAGCAGTGCTCCATAAGAAGCCATGCGTCAATGTCTGCATCTGGTACATTTGCTTTTGTAAGTGTATCTTTTGCCTCGCTTAAAAGCTGTCCCCACGAAATTATTTCATCATTTGACAATTGATTCTGACTTTGTATTTCTTTCTGTATCTGATTATCTTCCATCAATTAAAGTTTGCCTCCTCATATGCCTTCCAGTCAAATACGGCCTCTACTGCACAGATAGCTACCTCTGCCATCTTTTCATCTGGCTCCTTTGTGGTCAGTCCCTGAAGCATTAAACCTGGCTTACTTAAAAGATTAACAACTGGATTGTCACTGTTTCCGGCAAGACGCAAAAACTCAAAAGAAACGCCAGCGATTACCGGAATCAAAAGGATTCTTGATACCAGACGAAGCCACAATGTCTCCGGACGAATCACCAAAAAGAAAAGAATGCTGATAACCATGACAATTAACAAAAAGCTAGTTCCACAGCGCTTATGCTCCTTAGAGCTTTTCATAACATTTTCTACTGTTAATGGCAGTCCATGCTCAATACAGTTAATACACTTATGCTCTGCACCGTGATACATATATGTTCTTTTGATATCTGGCATCAATGAGATCAGTCCCACATAGGCAATAAAAATAGCGATACGAAGCACGCCTTCAAAAAGTGCCATCCAAATACCATTTCCAAGAAGTGGCTTCATGAGTGTGGATACCCATGTTGGAAATACCATAAAAATCCCCATCGCTAATATGATAGAAATAACCATGGTCAGGTCCATAATTACTTTTTCTGCTTTATCGCCAAACTTTTTCTGAAGCCATTTTTCAAAGCGTCCCGGTTCTTCTTCCTCGCCGTCCTCCATAAAAAGACTTGCTGAATAATTTAAAGATTTCATGCCAAGTACAAGTGAATCCACAAAGCTAAAGATTCCTCTTATAAATGGAAGACGAAACAGCTTACACTTTGATCCCACGCCCTTGTATGTTTCTTTTTTTACTTCAATTTCTCCATTTTCCTTGCGAACAGCCACACTATACTCGCTGCCGTTTCGCATCATAATTCCTTCCATGACGGCCTGGCCGCCAATTCCTGATGACTTCATCCGCACTCCTTTGTTTGTCCTTAAACGACAAAAGAGGTTGAGATAAAAATCTCAACCTGCTTCAGTCAACATCATTCACTCTTTAAACCATACTTACGGTTAAACTTATCAATACGTCCGCGTGCGGAAGTTGCCTTCTGCTGGCCAGTGTAGAACGGATGGCACTTAGAACAGATTTCAACGTGGATCTCCTTCTTTGTGGATCCGGTAACGAACTCGTTGCCACAGTTGCAGGTAACCTTTGCCTGATAATATTCTGGATGGATTCCTTCCTTCATGAGCTCACCTCTTCTTCCTTGTGATGGTTCCCAACCATCATCATAGTCATAATAATTTACGCGCACTTGACACTGTACGAACACAGCGCTTATAACGCAACAATAAAATCATAACACAAAACATTCCTCTGTGCAAGTACTTATTTTATTATTTTTATAACAATTTTTTCATGGCAAACTCATAGATTTCTTTGCTTGCTTTTTCCCAATTGTCGCACATTTTTTCAGCCATCTCCTCTGTCGCTGCCGAAAGCTTTAACTCAATTAATGTATTCTTGCCTTCCTTTACGACACAATCAATCTCAAAATCATTGCTTGCTGTACTCTTATAATAATTGGCCAGCACAGAATTTTCTGTTCGAAGCTTAAAATTGTTTTCCTTTAAGAAATCATCCATGTCCTGCTTGACTTCGCCTGTTATTTTATTTTCAAAATAAAAGAGCACCTCTTCGCCCTCTTTTGTCAGCTCGTAGCGTGATGTATTTCTGATTGTTTCCTTGTGAATCAGAGAGGTTCCCAGCAGTTCATTGATCACCATCTGAAAGGTAAAATAGTCTGTATACGATTTACTCACAAAGAACTCAGACATCTGCCCGTTTGACAACGGATAATTCACCTTTTTCAATAAATAAAGTATCATCAGTTTATATAATGTCAATGGTTCTGCCATAATCCAATAGTTCCTTTCTATATATCAGCCCTGCTCTTTTAAAAAGCAGCCTTGGTATATTCCCCGTGTCTTCAATTCATGATGAATACAGTTAAGCACACTGCGCTTTGCCCGGCTCCACAGCGGTGAAATCAGCTGATTTGACGGACCATCTCCTGTCAGCCTGTGAATGACAATATCAGGTGAAAGTGCACCGATGCAGGAAACAACAAGATCCACATATGCTTCCATAGACAATGTCTGAAACTTTCCAGCACGAAATTCATCTGCAAGGTCAGTATTTTCAAGCACATGAAGAAGCTGCAGCTTTATTCCAAAGATCCCTGCATTATTCAGATAACGAATAGTTTCGAGCATTTTTTCCTTATCTTCGCCTGGAAGACCAAGTATCACATGAACGATTACAGGAATCTGTGCATCATTAAGACGCTTTAATGCGTTTTCAAAGCATGTCAAATCATATCCACGTCTAATATAGGCTGCCGTGTCCTCGTGTATTGTCTGAAGTCCCAGTTCTACCCACACTGGCTTTCTTTTGGAATATTCACAAAGAAGTGAAACAACATCCTCTCCCACACAGTCTGGTCTTGTCGCAATATCCACCACCGCAACCTTTTCATGTAAAAAAGAAGGTTCATAGACACGTCTTAAATAATCCAAATCTGCATATGTATTTGTAAAAGCCTGATAATATGCAATATACTGCTTTGCATGAAAGGAGCCAAGCTTTTCAATCTGACTGTCGATCTGCTCGGTAATTGACAGCGCTCTGCTGCCTGCAAATTCACCCGAACCGCCTCTGCTGCAAAAAATACATCCGCCGCGCCCGATTGTTCCATCCCTGTTTGGACAAGTAAAACCGGCATCTAGCGATGCCTTATAAGTCTTTGAACCAAACGTTTGCTTCAGGTAATAATCAAGCGAATAATACGGTTTTTCTCCCCACAGCATCTTTTTCCTCCTTCACACGTGACGCACTATAGAATAATGATATCAATTTTACATACATTCGTCAAGTTTTGGTTTATTTTTTTACTTTACTTTTTGCCATTTCATTCGTATAATGATAGTGCGATGTTTCGCTGCAGCTATGCGAATGCTGCATCATTTCGAAAGGTGAAATTAAAAAAATATTATAATTTGTATTTTGTCTGACAAAAACATGAGAAAGGCATGGTTATTTATGCGTGAAAAATTAAAATCACTTCCGCTCACTGAGCTAAAACAGATTGCGAAAGAAAATCACATTAAGAACGTTTCTACTCTGCGCAAGGCGCAGCTGATTGATGTAATTCTGGAAAAACTTAGCCCGGAACAGGCACAGACGCCGCAAACACAAAATGTTCAAACATCTGATACGGCTTCATCCGACAACGAACTTGTATCGGCATCTTCTGAGACAAATTCCACTGATACAAAGACAGCTTTATCAGAGACAGATTCTTCACAAATGAGCTCTGCTCCATCTTCTTCTGATGATGTACAGGATTCTTCTGCTGAAAAACTTGCTGATCCAACAGCACAAAGAGAGCGCCGCTCCTATGCTGCTTCTGCAGCTTCCTATGCTGCCGCAAGAAATAATTTTTACAGCAGGAATAATTCCTATTCCTCCTCTTCCTTTAAGGATCTTCGCCAGTCAAACGCCCACACGGTTCATCCGCGTAAGCCACGTGTACGAAACGGTCGCCCTGATTCTAACTGGCGCGAGGATTCTGTAAACCGCTTCGATACTACAAGAAATGATTCCCAAGGACGCTTTGATAATACAAGAATAGATTCTACAAGCCGCTTTGATAATACAAGAATGGATTCCTCAAATCGCTTTGATTCTACGAGAAATGATGTTCAAAATCGTTTTGATAATACAAGAAATGATTCCCAGGCACGTTTTGATAATTCTGGAAGAGATTTTTCAGGCCGCAGTGATTTTTCAGCCAGAAATGACTACTCAAACCGCTATGATTCCAGAAATGATTATCAGAACCGCTATAACAATTCTTCAAGAGATTATACAAACCGCTACGATAATTATAGAAATGATTTCCAGAACCGTTTTGATTCCAGAAATGACTATCAAAACCGTACCGACTTTAATCGAAATGACAGAAATGATGCTATGAACAGAAACGATATGACAAACCGTACCGATGCTGTCAATCGCTTTGATTCAAGAACAGAGCTTTCCAGTCAGAATCGTTTTGATTCAAGAGATACATCTGCTCAATATTCTAATCGTTTTGATAACGCAATGCGTGATGATTTTGCAAACCGCTTTGATAATGATGGTGCTCTTCCAGAAGGATGCCAGCCGGCATGCGGTATTCTTGAGGTTTTACAGGAAGGCTTTGGTTTTCTTCGCTCTGCAAACTTCTTAACTGGTCAGCAGGATGTATATGTTGCGCCGTCTCAGATTCGTCGTTTTGGCCTTAGAACAGGTGATATGGTAGATGGTTTCCAAAAAGCAAATCCAGATGATAATAAATATGATGCTTTGATTCGCATCAATACAATCAATGGTGTTAATCCTGAGCTTTGCTCACACCGCCCGAATTTTGAAAAGCTTACTCCTGTTTTCCCTAACAGTCGTCTGTCTATGGAGGTTGAAGGCGGCTCCACTGCTCTTCGCATTGTTGATCTGATCAGCCCTATTGGAAAAGGACAGCGCGGTATGATAGTCTCCCCGCCAAAAGCTGGAAAGACAACGCTTTTAAAGGAGATTGCAAATGCTGTTACACACAATTATCCTGATATGCATCTTATCATCCTTCTTATTGATGAGCGCCCAGAGGAGGTTACAGATATCCGTGAATCCATTCAGGGAGAGCATGTTGAGGTAATTTATTCTACATTTGATGAAACACCTGAACATCACAAGCAGGTTGCTGAAATGGTTCTTGAGCGTGCGAAGCGTCTTGTTGAGCATAAGCAGGATGTTATGGTTTTATTAGACAGCCTGACTCGTCTGGCTCGCGCATATAATCTTACCGTGACTCCAAGCGGACGTACTCTTTCTGGAGGACTTGATCCGGCTGCACTTCATATGCCAAAGAAGTTTTTCGGCGCTGCCAGAAATATGCGTGAGGGCGGCAGTCTTACTATCCTTGCCACTGCACTTGTTGACACTGGAAGCCGTCTTGATGATATGGTATTTGAGGAATTTAAGGGAACTGGAAATATGGAGCTTGTATTAGACAGAAAGCTGTCTGAGCGCCGTATCTTCCCGGCAATTGATATTACCCGTTCTGGAACAAGACGTGAAGATCTGCTTCTGACACCAGATGAACTTACAGCTGTTTCCACTATCCGCAAAAGCATAAGCGGACTAAAGAATGATGATGCAATTGAACAAATTTTAAATCATTTTGTACACACAAAAAATAACGCTGAATTTATTGAAACACTTCCAAAGGTAAGACAATAATATAGTAAATATAAAAAAGCAGTCAACTGACTGCTTTTTTATATTATAACTATTCAACTGCTCGTTCAATTGCCCATAACACATCTGACAGCTCTTTTGCTGATACCTGTCCCGGTGCACTGGCTTTTCCCATGCTTCCAAAACTCATTACACTGCCAAATAAGCCGCCGCAAAGCCTGCTCACACATCCTGTGCGCCCCATTGACATTGTAATTAAAAGTGTCTCTGGATGATTCTCCTTCATAGTTCCTGTTGCCAAAAGAAGCGATGCCACATCTGCAAGAGACTGAGGCATCACTGCTATTTTGCAGACATCTGCGCCGTAGCCTGCCATCTGCTCCATTGTTGTAATAAGATTTGAAACTTCCGGTGTCTTTTTAAAATCGTGCTGTGATACAATCACACCGATACCCATCTGGTGTGCATGTTTTATCAATTCCTGTACACATGCCATTCCCTGGCTAAGCTCAACATCAAGAAGGTCAGCCATATTGCTTTCTATTACTTCATCAAGAAATACCTGATACGCTGCGGGAGTAATATCCCTCTCACCGCCCTCTCGTCTGCTTCTAAATGTTACTAAAAGCGGTTTTCCCTGCAGATTCTCACGAATTTTTCTCAACAGTGCATTTCTCTTCCTTGGCTGAAACACATCCTGATACCAATCAATACGCCACTCAGCAATATCTGCCACACTGCTTTTCCCAATGCGCACAGACTCTTCTAAAATTTCTTTTTCCGTCTCATAGGCAATTGGTACACAGATGCGTACCTTTCCATCCTCAAGTGTTGTATTTCCTGCTCTCAGAACACTCATGCAAGCAATGCCTCCAATCTGCTTCTGATTGCACTAAGAAATTCCTCACTAGTTACTGTCTGTGCATTTGAAAGCGTTGTGATGGCAGACAAATCCTTTGTCATAATGCCAGACTCGATTGTATCAATAGTTGCCTGCTCTAACTTGTCTGCGTAATCACACAGCTTCTCTAAGCCGTCCATCTCGCCTCTTTTTCTGAATGCACCGCTCCATGCAAAAATTGTTGCAACTGGGTTAGTGGAAGTCTTCTTTCCTTCCTTATACTGATAGTAATGTCTCTGTACTGTTCCATGAGCAGCTTCATACTCGTAGCAGCCATTCGGAGATACTAAAACAGATGTCATCATTGCCAGAGAACCAAATGCTGTTGCTACCATATCACTCATAACATCACCATCATAGTTCTTGCAAGCCCAGATATATCCGCCCTCAGAACGAATTACTCTTGCAACAGCATCATCGATCAATGTATAGAAATACTCAATACCAGCCTTCTCAAATGCTTCCTTATAATCGCGATCATAGATCTCCTGGAAAATATCCTTAAAGGTGTGATCATACTTTTTGGAAATGGTATCTTTTGTCGCAAACCACAGATCCTGCTTTGTATCAAGCGCATATCTAAAGCAGCAATGTGCAAAATTCTCAATGGAAGCAACGACATTGTGCTGTCCCTGAATGATACCTGCTCCTGTAAAGTTGTGAATCAGCTCTCTTGTCTCCTCACCAGCTTCGTTTGTGTAAACAAGCTCTGTCTTTCCCGGTCCCGGAATCTTCATCTCAGTTGCCTTGTAGACATCACCATACGCATGTCTTGCAATTGTGATTGGCTTCTTCCAATTTTTTACAAGCGGTTCTACGCCTTTTACAAGAATCGGTGCACGAAATACAGTTCCATCTAAAATAGCACGAATAGTTCCATTTGGACTTTTCCACATCTCATGCAGGTTATACTCTGTCATTCTTGCCGCATTTGGAGTGATCGTTGCGCACTTAACGGCAACACCGTACTTCTTTGTCGCATTCGCACTGTCAATCGTTACCTGATCACGTGTCTGGTCACGGTATTCAAGTCCCAAATCATAATATTCTGTTTTCAAATCAACAAACGGAAGAATCAGCTCGTCCTTAATCATCTTCCAGAGAACTCTGGTCATCTCATCTCCGTCCATCTCTACTAATGGAGTTGTCATTGCTATTTTCGTCATAATTTTCCTCCTCCTGCAGCTTCGAATGCTGACATATCTTCATGTGAAAACACTCACTTTGATAGTTTACCATGTTATTGTATCAAATGCAATCCCCTGATAAAAAAACAAAAGAATCTCCTGCCACGTTTTTCCCTGCTCTAATAGTTGGTACGCACAATTTTGTGATAACCCAATACCATGTCCATTTCCGCCGCCACAAATCACATAGCCTGTCATCGTATCCTGCTTTGTCACTGGAATCAGACAAAAAAAAGCACTTGGAAGGTAATTTCCTTCGCTTAGCGATACTGTTTCCTCTGATTTATTTTGATATGTACGATTAGGTTCACTTAAAAGCTTTCTCATAACAAGCTCTCCTGTCACCAAGACACTTCCTTTTTCGTATGTAAGCTTAAGTCCTGATGCCATGCCGCCGGCGAAACGACCAGTCACCTGCACAGATGTTAATGTTGAGCTGATGATCTTTTCTAAGCTTTCTCCTTCTGCCTTGATACATTCGCTTTGACTGGCGCTAAGCGCTGGAAGACGTTTTAAAAACAGCTCCTGCATTACATCAAGAGAAATCTCACAGCGCCACCTGTACCATGCCATATTTGACTCTAATCCAGCTGCATTCTGATCCTGAAAAAAAGCGCTGACTGTCGCCTCATCCGTCATATCGCGATCTGGCTCTCCTGTTAAATTAAGTGATTTCAGATAAGGAAGCGTCTGATTTCCAGACCAGGCAAGATTATCTGAAGTATAGCCGCATGATGTCGAAAAATAATATGGCACGATTGGCGCACCGTCACGCGTCATTATCACGCCCGATGTGAGCTTTGCTCCCTGCGCTGAAATCTCCTGATAGCCTGCACTGTTATACACCTGATAATCTACAGAATCATCTGCAAATGAGCCATAATTATCAATCGTTTTTTGGTGAAGAATACGTTCATATGCATATGTACGTGCACATACAGCCTGCAGCTTAGCTGCTTCTAATCCATATGAAACAGGCATCTCGCTTGGTACTACCTTTGAAACATAATCCTCAAGCGGCAGTTCATTTACAATCACAATGCCCTGTTCACTAAGATATAAATCAAGAACACCTTCATATTCATGGCTGATGCCGCGCCTTAAAATACTGTCAATTATAACGAAGCCGCCCTCCGATGCCACACGAATCGATCCTTCCTGAAAAAACGGATGCTCCGGTGTAATCGTAACAGTCTGTCCGCCGGTAAAAATCTGCTCCTTTGTGCCAGACTGTATATGAAATGTATCTGGACATGTTATGATTACCTTGGCATGCTCAAATGAGGTGTTGTCTGAATTTTTCAGCTTAACGCGCATAGAGGGCATCGAAGATACAGCTTCCTCAGTTGGTTTTGTTTCTTCCTGATTTTGAGTTGCTGTTTTTTCATTTTCCTGTATATCAGACGTTGTTTCTTCTTGTGTCTCTGACAAAACACTTTGTTTATTTGCCGTCTGGATTTGTGTTTCATTCCAAATAGCATTTTTCCACAACACAAAAGCTGCGATCAAGATCTCTGCCGTTGCAATAGCCAGGCAGACGATATGAATACGCCTCACGCGGAAATTTTTCATGCTGACACCTCTGCCGCCTGTTTTTAATGTTTACACAAGAAAAGAAAGAAGGCACTACTGCAGAATATTCTGCTGTAATGCCTTCGTACGTTATAATTTTATCTTTTGTACTATCCCAGAGTGCCGTCCCTGCCCATTTGACGCCTAGCTAATGCTAGGTGGGCAACCGCAATCAAACTTCTGCCTTCCACTGCACAACGGAGGCCTGACATCTGCCTGACAATATAGGAATCCCGTATTAAGTCATGTAGGTTCAAATAAAAGCAAGACTTCGTACACCCCAGGATCTATTGTTAGTATAACATATTTTACAGAAAAATCAAGTAATCATTACATTTTTTTCTGTTCTTATTCTTCATCCCAGTCATCTTCTAGGATTTCATCGCCCCAGTCATCCTCGTCGGAATATTCTTCGTACTCGTCGTAGTCATCATATGCTTCTTCCTGATACTCGTCTTCGTACTCTTGCAAAGTTTCTTCACCGCTTTCATCAACAAAGCCTTCGTCTTCTGCATTTTCCTGCTCTGGATCATTGTCCCATTCGGCTTCCTCAATTTCCTGTGGCTCCCATACAGTGTGTGTATCCTGTACTGGCACTGCTTCTTCTTTTGACTCTTCTTTTGCTTCCTCTATCGGACGTTTATTCTTAGCTTCCTTCTTTCGTGCTTCCTGCTCTTTTGCACTCTGCTTTACGTGTGCCTTCGCTGTCTTTTGTGCACGCTGCACTTTTTCCTGTGCAGATATAGGCGTTGGAACAATTTCTTTTTCTTCGTCGTTTCCTGCTTCCTGCTCATACACATCATCATCATCGTCTTTGTTTCGTCTTCTGATTAATGTAACTGCAAGAATTGCAACAACAATTGCAATCGCAAAGATAACACCAATGATGACCATTGTTAAATTGTTAATGGTAAGCTGATAGCGGTATGTCTGATGCGGAATAGTAGGACCTGCTGCTGCAGTTGTTACCTGCTGATTCTGTGCGTTTGTTTCTGCTTCATTGCTTTCATTTTCCTGTGCCTGTGATTCAGGCTGCGTGACTTCGACAAACTCCTCACTGCTTGTCACCTCTGCCTCATCTGACTCCTGTGAAGTCAGAACAGGTGCTGCAGACTTCTGATCATCTGTCAGTGTATTTACAACTTCATATGTTCCGACAGGTGTACCATCCTGGAAAATAAGATACTGTGAAGAGACATAACCAACACCATTTGGTGTCTCAACCTGACTCCAGTTTCCAAATGTTCCAATGCGGTGAACTGCATCGCCTGGCATTAAAGAAGCAATTCTTGGTGCTGATGTGCTTGGATACTGACGCACATTTAATCCGGAAACCAGATCATTTTGAGCCATTACAGAATCATCTGCCGCTGCATATACTTCCTGCTCGTTTCCCTGCACCTTTAAAAATGCATGGTCTAATAATGTCTCTGTATCACTGTAGAAATTATCATTATCTGATTTCATGATTACACAGATAAGATCCATGCCATCACGATATGCTGCTGTAACTAATGTACGTCCTGCTTTTGCAGTATGTCCTGTTTTTCCTGCATACACACCTTCATATGGACGTGCACCATTAATCAGCTGATTTGTGCTGGTACAATTTCTCTCACCATACTTGTTTGTTGCCGGAATCGTGTAGGCTGCTGTTGAATCAACATAGCGAAATACATCATTTTTCAATGCTGCATCAAAAATAATCGCCATATCGTGAGCTGTTGTGTAATGATCATCATCATCTAGTCCATGCGCATTCATGTAATGTGTATTGACTGCACCAAGCTCTTGTGCCTTCTCATTCATCATCTCAACAAATGCGTCAATGGAGCCTGCCGTATAAACTGCCAGCGCGCTCGCACACTCATTTGCGGAATTAAGCATAAGGCCAAACAGCGCATCACGCACTGTCATCTCCTCGTCCAATATTGCCACTGGATTTAATGTAGAGCTGTTGCTGCTGATAGAATCCATAACCTCACTGTTAAATACAACAGTATCGTCAAGATCAGTACAATGCTCAAGTGTGACAAGTGCCGTCATAATTTTCGTGATACTTGCCGGGTAGTAACGGTCATCCATATTTTTTGAATATACAATGGAGCCGTCCTTTCTGTTAATTACACAGTATGCCTCCGCCTTGACATCAGGACCATCCTGCTGTGCAAATACGGATACGACAGACAGCATGCAAAGACATACTGCTACTAGTACTGCCGTTATTCTTTTCATTGTTTGCTTCATAATACGTAACCTTTCTTACGCCTTCCATTTTTCATTTTCTGTTGGTCATTATACATTATTTGTTTGTATTATGCAAGCACTATTCAAGTAAATGACTTATATCAAGCTGTCCCCACCCCTGATGACTGCGCGGCAAACCTAGATTTTTCGCACTTTTCCAAAGCTTTAGCTTCACATTTGTATTTGTCATTTTGGGATAACGTTCCAATAAAAGAGCTGCTGCACCAGATACCATAGGCGTAGACATGCTTGTTCCGCTCTTTACTGTATAAGGGCGGTCATCTTCCCCCTTCATTGCATTTGTTGCCACAATATTTGTTCCAGGTGCTACGATCTCTGGCTTACAAATACAGGCAATTGTCGGTCCTCTTCCTGAATAATTATGATAGAATCTTCCACCCTCATCAATCATTTCTTTATCATCGCAGGAACCAACAGTGATAATTTTTCTGCTTATTCCCGGCGATGTAATATTATGCTGCTGCATACCCTCGTTGCCTGCCGCTGAACAAATCACAAGACCACTATCCCAAAGCGATTCAACAGCCTGGACAAGCTGCGAATTTTCTTTCTGCTTTTTGACTGAACCTACTGAGATATTTACAATTTGTATACCAAGGCGTTTCCCATTTTCTTTAAGCCAGCGAATGCCTTCCAGCATAGCAGACAGCCTTCCTTTTCCGTGAGCATCAAGAACACGTACAGACACAATGAAAGCCTGCGGTGCAATTCCCTGAATATGACCTCCAGAAAGCGTGCCGTCACCTGCGATAATGCCTGCAACATGGGAAGGAGGAAATGGTGTGATCGCAGTTATTTTCACGAAATGCCTACTCGGTGAAGCGCCTGTGTTTTTTCTCCTGTACAAAAAAGAACATTTCCTCTGATATAATCGGTTCATGGACATGTGCTATCCTAATCCACTCTTCTGGCGGAATCTGTATCCTCGCTTGATTTTTGTAGCTGACTGTCCTTGTCTTTCCCTGCACTATTTTCCCAGTGTAACACTCGTTTGCTAAAATCCGGTAAATGCTTCTGCTGCTCCAGCCTGCTTTAGCATCTGGAGATGGATATGCTTTTTGCTGACAGTTCTTCACAAGCTCTTTGACTGATGTGCCAGCCGCATACGCTTCGAATAGTTCTCTTACAATTGATGCCTCTGGTTCTTTTAATATCAGCTTATGTGGATTCTCTGGTGACTTTTGATAGCCAAATGGAGCGCTGCTTCCAATAAACTCACCGCTAAGCACCTTCTGATGCAAGATTTCCCGCACATTTTCAGAAATCTCCTGACAATACCACTCGTTTACAAGAGCATATATCTGTCTCGTCTTTTTTCCACTTCGACGCACTGCAATATTATTATTTTTGCCAGTATCTACACCGTCCGTCACACCAATAAAACGAATATTAAGATGCGGCAGCTCCCGATGAAGATACTGCTCAATATGTAAAAAATTCCGTGAAAAGCGTGACTGATTCTTTGCCAGAATCACATCAAAATGACCTTGTCTGGCATCCTCCATCATCTTAGCAAAACCAGGGCGCATGTCTGTTAAACCAGATATTGCTTCATCTGTATATTCTTTTACAACCGAAAAACCATGATCGTTTGCATACTTCCTTAAAAGAGCCCTCTGATTCTCAATGCTCTCCTGTTTATCTTCTTTGCTCAGTCTAAGATATATTGCTGCTCGCATGCACTCCCCCACCTTAAATCTTGCAGGTTATACCCTTTATTCATTCTATGGCAGACACTCCATACTAATTCTTGTACAATTACAATTCACAGATAAACCAATATTAATGGCATAGCCTCACCCGCAACTTGTAACCTTGCACATAAATAAAAAAGCACAGCAATCCGCAAATTGCTGCACTTTTTATTTATAATGTTTTTTTCTTATACACCTCTAAATCGTCTTGTCTTTACCTTTATCGGCTTTGGCGGCTTGACATCATGGCGATGATCGTACCAATAGAAAAACTTATCATAACCCTTTGTTGCAAGATCAATAATCATTGGTGCGAAGTTTACTGCTGCCAATGTGACTATAACGCATGTAAAGTTTAATCCAACTAGTTCCATAATACGCTGACCAATTACCATTGCTACAAGGTAAGCTGTCTGCATAAGGTAAATAACAAATTTGCGGTATCCTGTCATTGGCGAATATACCTGACGAAGTGTGATCAGATAAACCCATCCCGTTGCCAGTACACATACAGTTGAAAGCATCTCACGCGGTGTTCCAATTGAATGGCCAATATTGTTTATAATAGTAATCATTGCTGTAATAGTAATGGCCGCCGGCATTGACATTCGAAGCACCTCTCTGAAGAAATGCTTGTTGACCTTCTGAAAGCTTGGTTCTAGCTGCAAAAGCATCGTTGGAATTGCAACTGCACATCCGTTGATGACTGACAGCTGAATCGGCTGGAACGGATAATTCTGTCCAACAATGATTGTCAAAAGTGCTGTCAAAACAGAAAATCCTGTCTTAATTAAGAACATTGAAGCTGCTGCCTTGATATTGTTGATAACACGCCGTCCTTCATTTACAATATGTGGCAGTGATGCAAAGTCTGAATTTAACAATACCAAATTAGCTGTATTTTTTGCTGCCTCACTTCCTGATGCCATCGCAATACTAACATCAGCATCCTTGAGTGCAAGCACATCGTTTACACCATCACCAGTCATAGCTACTGTACGGCCATTTTGCTTTAGAAGCCTTACCATCTGCTGCTTTTGCTTTGGAGTAACACGTCCAAAAACTGAATATTTTAAGATGGCATCCTCCATTTCCTCATCAGTATGGATCGTTGTCGCATCTATATATTTGTCGGCATCCTTTAATCCAGCACGAGCTGCAATTGCCGCTACCGTTACAGGATCATCACCTGAGATTACCTTTAAGTCAACACCCTGCTCCTCAAAATAACCCAAAATGTCAGGTGCATTCTTACGAACAACATCTGTCATGAAGACGAAACCAACAATCTCAAAGTCCTCTGCTAACGTATAGTCTGTCATCTCATTTGGACTGTGCGCAACTGTCAGCACACGAAGACCCTGACTTGCATATTCTGCAATCTTTTCAAGCACTGCCGGATCTGCCTGCGGGAAAATAAACTGGTATGCACCCATAAGGTAAGTTCCTTCTCCCTCAAACACAACACCGCTGAACTTACGCTCTGACGAAAATGGAAGCACAAGCTTTGTGTTCGCTGACTGGTTTCTCTTATAATGCTGACGAAGCGCCTGAAATGTCTCATTTTCATCGCCAAGTGCTGAAACCATTCTGCCCATCAGCTGCTCTAAATCAACGTCTTCCTTTACTGATTCCTCACCCTGCACGCAGAGATGACCTTCTGTGATTGTTCCTGTCTTATCAAGACAAAGCGTATCTACACGCGCCAAAGTTTCGATACAAAACAGCTCACGAACAAGCGTGCTTCGTCTCGCCAGACGAACTGCACCAAGTGCCAGCGCCACACTAGTCAAAAGTACAAGACCTTCTGGGATCATACCAAGCACTGCGGCTACTGTATCAAGTGCTGCCTGCTCATAGGTGCTGCCTGAGATCCAATACTGCTTTGCAAATAATATAATGCCAAGCGGTACAATAATGATACTGATAAACTTTAAGATCGTATCCAGATTTCTCTGCAGTTCTGTCTTATAGCGTTTAAACTGCTTTGCCTCTGACGAAAGCTTTTCCATATAACAATCATGTCCAACTTCTGTCAGAAGACACATTGCCTTTCCTGATGTCACAAAGCTTCCCGAAAGCACCTTGCTGCCGCACGTCTTATGGATTGAGTCAGACTCTCCTGTTAAAAGAGATTCATTTACATCCACCTCTCCATCCAAAATCACACCGTCCGCTGGAATCTGTCCTCCGCTCTTTAGCAAAATAACATCATCCTTTACCAGTTCTGAAACTGTTACAGACTTTTTCACACCATCACGTATTACATCTACATGACTTACTGTCAGGATCTTCAATTTATCAAGCGTAATCTTTGCCTTGATTTCCTGAAAAATACCAATCAGCGTATTTGCGATGATGATAAAGATGAACAGCATGTTTTTGTAGGAGCGAACAGATAAAACTAATGCCAGCAGCACGATATTGATAAAGTTGAAAAACGTCAATGTGTTTCCCATCACAATATCTTTAACACTGCGGTTGCTTGAATCCTGAATGGCATTTACCTGTCCGTCTGCAATACGCGCTTCTACCTCTGCCTGCGTCAATCCCTGAAAGCAAAGCTCTCCATTTGCTCCTGTCTGCACACGTGTGTGCTTTTTCGGGTCAAAGTCATCTGTGGAATTTTGCGGCTGCGGCTCATCACCAATCTCTGGCTGATCCACTTTCTGATATACAGTCTCCTGATCAACAGATAATTCTTCGTTGTCGCCCATACTCTTTTTCTTTCATTCCTACTCTTTCTTCATTTTAATTTTAGAGCCAATGTCTGTAAAGTAAAGCATTCAAGCTTTCAAAATTGTACAGACAATCCTTATTTTATCATACCAATTTGCCAAATACAAGTTTTTCCTTTTTTTTTAAAGAACTTTTAATTTTCTCTTCCCATTTTGTTCTTTATGGTATATAATACCCGTGAATCAAATGAGTCATACAATCGGAAAGGAGTTATTCTCTATGAGACACTTATTAAACCCATTGGATCTGTCCATGGATGAGCTGGATAATATTTTAAATCTGGCTAATGATATTAAAGAAAATCCAACCAAGTATGCACACAAATGTGACGGCAAACGTCTTGCTACACTTTTCTATGAGCCAAGCACACGAACCCGTTTAAGCTTCGAATCAGCAATGCTTAATCTCGGGGGTACTGTTATTGGCTTTTCTTCTGCCGAAAACAGTTCTGCTTCTAAGGGCGAAAGCGTTGCTGATACAATCCGTGTTGTATCATGCTATGCCGATATCTGTGCAATGCGCCATCCAAAGGAAGGTGCTCCAAAGGTTGCATCCATGTTTTCTGGCATCCCAGTCATCAATGCTGGAGACGGCGGACACCAGCATCCAACTCAGACGCTGACTGATCTTTTCACAATCCGTACCTTAAAGGGACATACAGACAACATGACAATCGGTCTTTGCGGCGATTTAAAATTTGGCCGTACCGTTCATTCTCTGATTGAATCTCTGGTTCGCTATGAAAATGTAAAATTTGTTCTTATCTCCCCTCCGGAGCTTCGCGTTCCAAGCTACATCCGTGACGAGGTATTAAAGGGATTTGAATTTAAAGAAGTAACAAATCTGGATGATGTTCTTCCAGAGCTTGATATTCTTTATATGACACGTGTTCAGAAGGAACGTTTCTTCAATGAGGAAGACTACATCCGCATGAAGGACTGCTATATCCTGACAAAAGAAAAGATGGATCTGGCAAAGGATGACATGCTCGTTCTTCATCCGCTTCCACGTGTAAATGAAATTTCTGTAGAAGTAGATAACGATCCGCGTGCTGCATACTTTAAGCAGGTTCAGTTTGGCGTATATGTCCGCATGGCACTTATTCTGACACTGCTCGGACTTGCACCTGAAAAAATCTAAGAAATTTGAGGAGGAATATTATGCTGAACATCAGTGGTATTAATAACGGTGTCGTTCTCGACCATATCCAGGCAGGAAAATCAATGGATATCTACCATTATTTAAATCTTCAGGAACTGGACTGCCAGGTTGCTATCATCAAAAATGCAAAGAGCAACAAAATGGGCCGCAAGGATATCATCAAGATCGAGGGCAGCTTAGATCTGCTTGATCTTGACGCACTCGGCTACATTGATCACAAGATTACCGTTAACATCATCAAGGATGGCGTGATCTCTGAAAAGAAGATCCTTCGTCTTCCAAAGCGTATCACAAACGTAATTCACTGCAAGAATCCGCGCTGCATCACCTCCATTGAGCAGGAGCTGCCGCACGTATTTGATTTGACAGATGAAGAAAATAAAGTATATCGCTGTATCTACTGTGAGACAAAGCATCGCTAATTGTACTAGTTTGATCAGAAAACCATCGGCTTGCAACAATACGGATAGTTGCAAGCCGATGGTTTTTATTTGAGTTTTGTTTCAGCATTGTTAATTACAATTCTAATTGAGAAAAATCAATTTCTAATTCTGGATAAATATTGACCTTGACTTTCTCCTTTAAAGTCTTTGGTGGATCAAATGCTCCTGCCTGCAAGCCCATTTCAAGATTATAGACAACAATTCTGTCATTCTTTGGGTCAATAATCCAATATTCACGAACACCTGCCATACTATATTTCATCAATTTACGAATATAATCATTATTTTCCGTTGAAGGAGATACGACTTCAATTACCCAGTCTGGTGCACCAATACACCGCTTACCGTTACTTAACTTATCACGATCGCAAACTACTGTCACATCTGGTTGCACAAGATTATACTTATCATTTGCACTTAATTGCACATCAAAAGGTGCTGGATACACTTTACATTTACCATTATTGGATTCAATATAATTTCCTATTTTTCGGGTGAGAAAGCCTACAATTTCTTGATGCACTACTGTAGGCGCTGCCATATTGTAAAAAATTTCTCCATCTATCAATTCTGCTCTAGTTCCTTCCGGCAACGCTTCTACATCAGCAATTGTCTTCCACTCTTCCTTCTTTTCAAGTGCCATTCCTCTTACCTCCTTCGGATTGATTTTCTGTGTTTTCATGTTATCACAATTTTTTTTACTTATCAAGTCACTTCCAAGAAATGATCCCCTGTCTGATTCAGCTTTTCCATCTTTCCATCAGCTCTCTTTTGGCATCAAAATATCATATCCAAAAGCTCCCGAATCTCCTCTGGAAGTCGTCCTTTTCTCCATGCTAGTAAAATCTCCGTTGTCAAATCAGCATCACAAATCTGGCACGCATGGAGCTTATCCGAACGTGTCAACATTGACTCTGACAAAATGGCAATTCCAAGCCCTTTTTCGGCCATCGTCATTGCTGTTCTGGCATCCTCGCAGGCAAGATAAATATCGCAAATCAACCCAGCTTTTTCAAATGCAGAAAACATATATTTTTGATATCGGTGAGACAAGATCAATGGTTGCTCGGAAAGCTCTCTTAACTTAATCGAGGAACGCCCTCTTAAAATAGGATATTCGGGTATTGCCATCGCAAGCAAACTTTCCTTTGCAAGTGGATACGTCTCGCATCCATTTAACACAATTGGAGTTCGAAGAGTCGTCAGATCCACCATTTGGTTCTCCAATTGATCTTTTAACGTGAACGTCGATCCCTCATGAATGTCAAAGTGAACCTTCGGATATTTTTTAGAAAATTGAACCAGAAAATCAGACATCATTGAGACTGTAGACGGTGTCATTCCAATATGCAAAGTCGCCGCCTGCCCTGACTTTATTACTTCCTGTTTCGTCAAATTGGCAAGCATTAAAAGTGTTTCTGCCTGCTCATAGAGTGTCTTTCCCGCTTCTGTCAATGTAATTTTCTTGGTTCCGCGAAGAAAAAGCGAAACCTGCAATTCTTCCTCTAGCATTTTCATCTGATAGCTGAGTGGCGGCTGTGTCATATGGAGAGCCCTTGCTGCTCCGCTAATGCTTCCCTCATCTACTATCGCCCGAAAATATTCTAACTGTCTAAGTTCCATCGTTCTTATTCTCCTCCTTGCAATGTTTTTTTCCTGTCAATTTCATCTAAGAAATTTCTCACATCGTTTTTAAAGTTTTGTTTTATTTTTAATATACAAAAATTATTGATTTGCCATATAAAAGCAATAATTTACATATAGTTTAACACATGCTATACTATTGTGGCAAACAAAAAAGAAAGGGGTTCTCTATATAAAATGAAACGAATTGATTTTGAGCATGGAACAGTGACAGGAAATATTCTTGGTGCCGCTCTTCCAATGTTAGTAGCTCAGATTTTAAATCTACTATATAATATTGTAGACCGAATTTATATTGCACGTATTCCAAATGTCGGAACAGCAGCACTCGGCGCTGTCGGACTGTGTTTTCCACTGATTGTTGTGATTACCGCCTTCAGCAATTTATTTGGAAGCGGAGGTGCTCCGCTCTTTTCAATTTATCGTGGAAAAAATGAGTCGCAAAAATCGGCAAGTATTATGAACACCTCATTTACAATGGTTGTCGCCTGTGCCGTTGTCTTGATGCTTATTGGCTTTTTATTTGCCAGACCGCTTCTTGTCGTATTTGGCGCATCAAAGGATGCCCTAGTTTATGCCTATCCGTATTTTATGATTTATCTAATTGGAACACTGCCATCTATGATTGCCACTGGTATGAATCCATTTATCAATGCACAGGGCTACTCGACAATCGGTATGACCTCAATTGCCGTCGGAGCTATTGCCAATCTCCTATTAGATCCATTATTTATTTTTGCTTTGGTGTGCAAGGTGCCGCGATTGCAACTGTGATTTCTCAATTTCTGTCGGCTGCATTTGTACTGTTTTTCCTGACAAAAAAATCCGAATTAAAGGTTCGATTCTTGAAAAAGGACGAATTTGCCGAATGCACCGGCTATGCAAAAAATATCGTAAGCCTTGGAACAGCAGGTTTTATCATGCAGTTGACAAACAGTCTTGTATCTATCTGCTGCAACTTTTAGCTCAGATGCCACACTGATGAAGGATGCAGTCCCAGCTTTAAAGCAATATTTTGCAGCATTCATCTTCATGGATTGCCAATATATTGGTCAAACCGTCTTTAAATCATTAAATAAAAAGAAGCAGGCGATTTTCTTCTCACTGCTTCGTAAAGTCTTTATCGTTGTGCCGCTCACCTATCTGATGCCATACGCACTTCATATGGGAACAGATGGTGTCTTTTTGGCAGAACCAGTATCAAACGTCATTGGCGGTGGGCTTTGCTTTGTCGTAATGCTGTGCACAGTCTTGCCAGAATTAAAGAAAATGGAACAATAAAAAAAGAGAAATGGGAGGATACTGTACTCTAGTACAATTCTCTCATTTCTCTTTGCGGTGAGAAAATAAATAATAATTCAGCACTTTTTAGAAGTATACAAGATCTTCCTTCGGTGCACTTGTCTGAGCAACCTCAGTCGCACGAAGCACCGGTCCCTTCTCGCCATACAGATCAGAATATTCCCACTCAAACGTTGCAGTGACCATTACCCACTGACGTCTCTTTAAGCTCGCTGTATCCTTATACTTGCAGACAAAGCCAAGGAAACGAATATCATCGGCACAGCATGTCATCGCATTTCTTCCTGGAACGAACACATCTGCCGGGAACTCCTTATTCTTCATAACCATTGCCTTGAACACAATGGTCTTTCCGACATACTCATCTGGATTATCCTGTGCATCAATATACCAGATACCGTAATCCTCATCCTCAAGATGAATCACATCCTGATCGCGGTCATAAGGAAGTACATCTTCTGGCTGCAAAGTCTCTCCATCCTTTGTCTCAAACATCACCTCTGCACGGCGGTTTACTGCCTTGATTGAACGATTGAATGTATCAATTGGCGTTTCTTGTGTACAGCGATTGAAGACAACCATATCAGTGTATGTTAAAAGCTCCATTGCCAGCGACTTGATATTATTTAAGTACAGCTGGAAGGTGCTTCCGTCGAGAACAGTGATCGTCTGATACAGTTCCCATGAGTATGGAAATGGAAGCTGTGTAATATTCTTCGGAGACCACATACCATTATACTCGATAATAACACGATCTGGCTTGTGGCGCTTTCCTACCTCACGGAAGTACTCTCTGTTTAATTCACTCTCTTCCTCGATTGTCTCTGTCACAACATGATACTTGTCCATAAATTCCTGATCAAGCTCTGTCTCTCCTTCTTCGCAAAGGATTAAAAGTGTCTTAGATCCATCATTAAAATAATCCTGCTGCAGCGTAAATTTCAAAAATGATGTCTTTCCGCCTTCCAGAAATCCGGTGATCATATATACTGGTATCTCATTTGCCATGTTACTGTCTTCCCTTTCTAACGCTTTTATAACGAAGAGCTGCCTCACCTTATTACAGGATTGGCAACTCTATCGCCATGTTTCTCTGCTTTTTTATCGCTTACAGCTTAAACAATTTCTCTAACTTGTCAGTATCCATCTTAGAACCAATTACACAAAGTCTTCCTGTGTAATCTGGTGCACCATTACGAATCTCATACTCACCTGGAACAAGGTCGAAATACAGCCATGTGCCATCTGCTGCCGGCAGCATACCCTTTGCTCTTAAGATAATGCCAAACTCGGTCTCCTCAGAAAGCTTAACAAGAATCTCATCAAGCTCTTCCTTTGTATATTTTCTAGGAGTCTCCTTACCCCAGCTGGTAAATACTTCATCTGCATGATGATGGTGATGATGATCATGATCGTGGCAGCCACAGGTGCACTCCTCGCCATGCTCGTCATGGTCATGATGATGCTCATGATCGTCATGATCGTGGTGATGCTCGTGACAATCGCACTCGTCGTCATCATGATCGTGGTGATGATGATGGTGCTCATGCTCGTGATCATCGTCGTCATCGTGATGATGATGCTCGTGATCATGGTCATGGCAGCAGCAATCATCATCGTCGTCATGATGGTGATGATGATGCTCATGCTCCTCTTCTTCATGAAGCTTCATAGCCTCTTCCATCAGCTCCTCTGCCAGTGAATGACCCTGCTCCATAACAGCCAGAATCTGCTCACCTGTCAGCTCGTCCCACGGAGTGGTAATGATCTTTGCCTTTGCATTCTTCTCCTTAATCATGGAAACTGCCTGAGCCAGCTTTTCTTCCTTCATTCCCTGAGTTCTGCTTAAGATGATGGTGTTTGCGCTCTCAACCTGATTGTTGTAGAACTCACCGAAGTTCTTCATATACATCTTGCATTTTGTCGCATCTGCAACTGTTACAAAGCTGTTTAAGTCAAGATCAATATCACCTGCAACGTTCATGACAGCTGCTATAACATCAGACAGCTTGCCTACGCCTGATGGCTCAATAATAATGCGGTCTGGGTGATACTGCTCAACTACTTTCTTTAAAGCAGCGCCAAAATCACCTACAAGTGAGCAGCAGATGCAGCCTGAATTCATCTCAGTAATCTGGATTCCAGCGTCCTTTAAAAAGCCGCCGTCAATGCCGATCTCACCAAACTCATTCTCAATCAAAACGACCTTCTGGCCATTTAATGCTTCCTGTAAAAGTTTCTTTATTAAGGTTGTCTTTCCTGCTCCCAGGAAACCTGAAATAATATCAATTTTTGTCATTGTGTAACCATACCTTTCTGTACTCTCGTACAACCAAACAAACGTTGCCGCTTCCAACTTTGTATCTTAGCATGTTTGCTTATATTTTGCAAGCCTTCTTTTGCGCAAGTTTTTTCAAATATTATATTACAGTTCACGCGTCATGTTACGAAAGCCCCTCAACTTAGGGCTATGCAACAAATATCTTCATAACTACAAGCGGTGCTAACATCACCTCGCTTCCTATCCCAACAGCCCATATCAGCCCTATGCGAAATAAAATCCCGATTTGCTCTCCTAATCTAAATTCGCTGCGTTTATAGGCTAGCTCGTAAAGTGCCCAGTATCCAAAAATATAAAAGATAAAGTGCGGCAGAAAAAGAGCCAGAGCCTGCAATATTCCTGTGATGCCAAAAAGCATCGTTGCTGATGTGATTATAACTGCTGCTGATACACCAGAAATAAAGGCGATTGCTGCAAAAGCAGCTGGTGCAGCATTTGTTAAAGCTGACACTGCTATCATCAAAAAAACGGGCAGGCGAAGGCGGCAAACATACTTCAAAAAGCCAGAAGGAAAGCCTGCCTGTTTAATTTGAAGATGAACTGCCGGAAGATAGCAGATCGTTTGCTTATATAAATACGCTGAGCGCCAAATACTGACTGCTGTTCCAATAAAAATCCCTACTACAAACATTACAATCGGCAAGCTGTAAAGTAACGAATTTCTCCTAAGATCCATCGCACACCTCCCCCTAAGCAAAGCTTATCACGCAACTATATTTTATGCTGTGTAAAAAGAGAATATGCGAAAGTGATATAAAAGAAAAAAGGTGCTGCTCTCACAACACCTTTTGTCATTACTTTGCTATGTCGGTAACTCTGGACTCTCTGATCACACTTACCTTGATCTGTCCAGGATACTCCAACTCTGCTTCAATCTGCTTTGAAACATTTCTGGCCAGAATAACCATATCAGCATCTGACACCTGTTCCGGAATAACCATAATCCGAACCTCTCGGCCCGCCTGAATTGCATAGGATTTCTCAACTCCCTTAAACGAATTGGTAATCTCCTCCAAATGCTTCAGACGATTCGTGTACGCTTCGAGAGTTTCTCTTCTTGCACCTGGTCTTGCTGCAGAAATTGTATCTGCGGCCTGAACGATGCATGCAATTAAAGAGGTTGGTTCTACATCGCCATGGTGGGACTCAACGGCATTGATCACAATCTGGGACTCTCTGTACTTGCGGCACAGCTCGGCTCCCAGCTGAATATGTGAGCCTTCCATCTCATGGTCTACTGCCTTTCCAATGTCATGTAACAATCCGGCACGCTTTGCCATACGGACATCTAACCCCATCTCTGCGGCCAACAGTCCTGAAAGATGAGCAACTTCGATTGAATGCTTTAACGCATTCTGACCGTAGCTTGTGCGGAACTTCATGCGTCCTAAAAGCTTTACAAGCTCTGGATGGATGCCATGAACACCCACCTCAAGCAGGGCTGCCTCTCCCTCTTCACGAATCATTACTTCAACTTCTTTTTGCGCCTTCTCCACCATCTCCTCGATTCTTGCCGGATGAATACGGCCATCAAGGATCAGCTTTTCCAAAGCGATTCTTGCCACTTCTCTTCTCATAGGATCAAAAGAGGACAAAACAACTGCTTCCGGTGTATCATCAATAATAAGCTCTACTCCGGTAAGCGTCTCAAGGGTACGAATATTTCTTCCTTCACGTCCGATAATTCTTCCCTTCATCTCATCATTTGGCAGCTGAACAACTGAGATTGTTGTCTCTGCTACATGATCGGCAGCACATCTTTGAATGGCAGTCACTACATATTCCCTTGCCTTCGCGGATGCCTCATCCTTTGCCTTTGCCTCCATCTCCTTAATCATCTTTGCAGTGTCAAGTTTTACTTCGTTTTCCACGCTCTTGAATAAAAACTCTTTTGCTTGTTCGGAGGTCATACCTGAAACACGTTCCAGTTCCTGAGAAATCTGTGCCGTAAGTTCGTCAGCCTTTGCATGTTTTCTGTTCAGGCTTTCTTCCTTTGCATTCAGGCTCGCTTCCCGCTTTTCTAAAATACTTGTCTTTCTGTCAAGCGCCTCTTCTTTATTGACAGCACGCTTTTCCATTCTGGACAATTCGCTTCGGCGTTCTTTGATCTCTTTTTCGAGTTCATTTTGAGCTTTCAGGTTTTCTTCCTTCGCCTCAAGAAGCACCTCGCGTTTTTTGCTTTCTGCGGTCTTAAGAGCATCGTCTATTATTGCTCTGGATCTCTCCTCCGCACTTCCAACGGTCGCTTTGTACTTGGACTGCTGGATGCCGGTTGCGACGAACCAGACGATAACAGCAACAATCACTGCAGTAACCGCTGCTGTAATAATAATAGGAACCACAGGAGCACCTCCTTTATGAAATTTTCATTGTACGGTTTATATTTCATATATAAACAGGCAACAGTATAATTTTATACGATTCATTTATAAAAGTCAAGACGTTTTGTGGAATCCAACATACATCCAGCCTTTCTTTGCCTATTTATTTGTAGAACCATACTCATCACGCAGCTCCCAGACAGCACGCTTTGCCATTTCGTACGGAAATCCCTTTGATACAAGACTTTTTACTGCCTTTAAAAAATCTTCTTCTGTGCGAGGCGGCTTTTGCATAAGACGCTTTCGTGCCAGACGGCGCACCGTATTTTCCTGCTCATCTGCATAGGCCTCAAGTGCATCTTCAATCGATTCCTTATCCACACCGCGGCTTGAAAGCTGCATATAAAGCTGACGCCTGCTCTTTTTCTGACAGCCAGTCCGAACATATTCCATAGCATAATTTCCATCATCCACATAGCCAAAGCTTTCGGCGTAACGAATAGCATCATCTGTCTGTTCTGCCGAAAAGCCATCGTCCATTAGGCGTTTTTTCAGCTGATAAACCGTTCGTGGACTGTACTCGAGAAGATGCAGGCAGCGTCTTCTGGCCTCGGTGTTAAAACCTTCTGAATCTTTCTGAAAAGGCAAAGAACCGTCCTCAGACGGACGGCTCTTTACCTCGCGATACAGCTCGCTTGTCTCCCACTGCTTCACTCTGCATCATCCCCTGACTCTGCTAGTGCTGTCGGCTCTGCATCCTTAAGCGGAAGGTTATAGTGTGCACGTACCTTATTCTCAACCTCAGCCATGATATCAGGATGCTGTGACAAATAAATCTTCGCATTCTCACGTCCCTGGCCAATCTTTGCATCATTATAAGAGAACCATGCACCTGCCTTGACAATGATATTTAAATTCACCGCAAGATCAAGCACATCGCCTTCCTTGGAAATACCCTTTCCAAACATGATATCAAACTCTGCTTCTTTAAATGGCGGAGCAATCTTATTCTTTACTACCTTAATTCTTGTATGGTTTCCGATTACCTCACCTGCCAGCTTCAAGGACTCTACACGGCGCACATCAAGACGAACAGATGAGTAGAACTTAAGTGCACGTCCACCAGTAGTCGTCTCTGGATTTCCAAACATAACACCAACCTTCTCACGCAGCTGATTGATGAAAATTACGATACAATTGGAACGGCTGATTGCTGCTGTCAACTTACGAAGTGCCTGTGACATAAGTCTTGCCTGAAGACCTACATGGGAATCACCCATATCGCCATCGATCTCTGCCTTTGGAACAAGTGCTGCAACAGAATCAACAATCACAATATCAATAGCACCTGAGCGAACCATCGTCTCAGTGATTTCAAGTGCCTGCTCTCCATTATCCGGCTGAGATATGTAGAGATTATCAATATCAACACCAATATTTCTTGCATAAACAGGATCAAGTGCATGCTCAGCATCAATAAAGCCTGCAATGCCGCCTCTTTTCTGAACCTCTGCAACTGCATGAAGAGCAACAGTTGTCTTACCACTTGATTCTGGTCCGTAAATCTCAATAATACGACCTTTCGGCAGTCCGCCAAGTCCAAGTGCAATATCAAGACTAAGGGAACCTGTCGGTACAACCTCAATATTCATATTTGCACCAGAATCGCCCAGCTTCATAACGGCACCCTTGCCGTAAGCCTTCTCAATCTGAGTTAACGCAACGTCCAATGCTTTAAGCTTTTCCTGATTATTCTTATCCAAACCTTACCTCTTTCTGTACAGAATAGTCTGTACGCTTTTATGAACGCATGTTCGTGTCTATATTATATAATACACCAGTTCGACACTTTTGTCAACAAGATATTTTTCGATTCCTCTTTATAATACACCAAAACACATGTTTTGTGAAGTGGAAATTTAACGCAATTTTCGACAAATAAAAACCCCAGCTGCAAACCAGCCGAGGCTTTTATTTTTGTTTTTATTTTTCGTCCTTCAAGCCCGGATAATCAAGCGTTGCAAAGTAGTCCTGCGGTGTCTCTGCCCGGCGAATCTGCTTTACAGTGCCATCTTCTTTAAGTAAAAGCTCTGCACTTCTTAATTTGCCGTTATAATTATAGCCCATTGAAAATCCATGCGCACCTGTATCATGAATTACAACATAATCTCCGATGTCGATCTTTGGCAGCATACGGTCGATTGCAAACTTATCGTTGTTTTCACATAAACCGCCTGTCACATCATACATATGATCACACGGCTCGTTCTCTTTGCCAAGTACAGTGATATGATGATAAGCACCATACATTGCCGGACGCATCAGATTTGCTGCACATGCATCAAGTCCGACATAATCCTTCCAGATATGCTTTTCATGAAGCACCTTTGCTACAAGACAGCCATATGGTGCAAGCATGAAACGGCCAAGTTCTGTGAAAATAGCAACATCATCCATTCCTGCTGGAACAAGAACCTCATCATATGCCTCTTTTACGGCTGCACCGATTGCCATGATATCATTTGGTTCCTGATCTGGGCGATATGCAATACCGACACCACCTGAAAGATTTACAAATGCGATATGAACGCCAACCTCTTTCGACAGCTCTACAGCCAGCTCAAATAAAATTCTTGCCAGCTTCGGATAGTAGCCAAGTGCTACTGTATTTGATGCTAAAAATGCATGGATTCCAAAATGCTTAACGCCATGTGCCTTTAACTTTGTAAAGGCTTCCTTCATCTGCTCCTTTGTCATGCCATACTTTGCATCCTTAGGCGTATCCATAATCTCATTATGCAGCGTAAAGTTTCCGCCCGGATTATAACGACAGCACATTGTCTCTAAAAATGGTGCGCCAATCTCCTCATAGAAATCAATAAGAGACACATCATCAAAGTTAATGATTGCACCAAGCTCAGCAGCCTTTTTAAAATCCTCTGCCGGTGTTACGTTAGAAGAAAACATGATATCATGACCCTTAAGACCAACAGCATCTGACATCAAAAGCTCTGTATAAGATGAACAGTCTGCGCCGATTCCCTCTGACTTTAAGATATCCATTATGTACGGATTTGGCGTTGCCTTTACAGCAAAATATTCATGGAAGTTTGGATTCCATGCAAACGCAGCCTTTAGCTTTCTGGCATTCTCGCGGATTCCTTTTTCATCGTACAGATGAAATGGAGTCGGATATGATGCAGCCATCTCTTTTACTTGCTCTAATGTTACGAACGGTTTTTTTTCCATAATGTGTCTCTCCTCGCTGTGTACTTCTTTATCCTATCGTTACAGTTCATCCGCGCCATTGTTCAGAACAATCGCACTCGAATGAACTGTTAAATCAATTGACTACGATTACTCTCATATTGTTTGTCTCGCCGATTGCATAGCTTGGCTGATTCTTATGCTTTACACCAACTGTAACAATAACGGTATCTCCGGACTCAATATAGCCCATCTCCTTTACAGTATTCACGGAATGCTCAATCAGCTCATCGGTATCAGTCTCCCTCATAGCCTTAACCGGTGTTACGCCCCAATTCAACTGCATTTTACGTAAAACATCCCAATTTGGAGACATACCAATGATACGGCATTTTGGTCTCCAGTTTGACAACAGATTTGCAGTAAATCCATGCATCGTTGGCACAATGATTGCCTTTGCATTAAGAATCTCTGCTGTACGTACTGTTGCACTGCTGAGTGCGTTTGAAATCACATGATCAGAACGCTTTACATCTCTGCGGTTATAAGTACGATAATCAAGATATGGCTCAGATGACTCTGCAATCTTTGTCATCATGCGAACTGCCTCAAGCGGATAACGTCCTGCTGCTGTCTCACCAGAAAGCATAACAGCATCTGTTCCATCATAGATTGCATTTGCAACGTCAGTAACCTCTGCTCTTGTAGGGCGTGGATTACGTATCATAGAATCAAGCATCTGAGTAGCTGTGATAACTGGCTTTTGTACCTCATTACACTTATCGATGATTGTCTTTTGGATATGAGGAACTAATTCTGCCGGAATTTCAACACCAAGATCACCTCTTGCAACCATGATGCCGTCTGCTGCCTGCAAAATCTCATCAATATTTTCAATACCCTCTGCGCTCTCAATCTTTGCAATGATGCGCATTCTGCTTCCATGAATATTTAAAATATCACGGATTTCCTCGATACAAGCTGCATTTCTTACAAATGATGCTGCAACAAAATCAAATCCCTGATCAATACCAAATAAGATATCCTTCTTATCCTTCTCAGTAATTCCTGGCAGATTGATCTTTACATTCGGTACGTTTACACCCTTCTTAGAGCCTAACTCACCGCCGTTTACAACTGTACAGTGCAGAACATTTTCTTCCTTAGAAATAACCTTTAACTCGATCAAACCATCATCAATCAAAATACGGCAGCCAATTTCAGCATCTGCAACAAGACCTTCATAGGTAATAGATGCGCTTTTTTGTGTTGTCTCTACGCTCTGATCAATTGTAAGATCAAAATCCTGTCCTTCTACAAGCGTAACCTTCTTATCCCCTGGTACGCTTCCAGTACGAATTTCTGGTCCCTTCGTATCAAGCATAGTGGCAACAGGAATATTCACAGCCTTTCTTGCTTCCTCAACAAGTGCCATACGTCCTGCATGCTCCTCATGACTTCCATGAGAAAAGTTGAAACGGGCAACATTCATGCCGCTTTTGATCATTTCCTTCAAAAGCTCAACATTCTCTGTTTTCGGACCCATAGTACAAACAATTTTTGTTCTCTTCATACTCTTTTTTTCTTCTCCATTCGATTTTTTTGCACGTTTACAAACGCTGCCAATTACTGCCTGTCATATTACTGCTTATCATACGAATGTGCAACAATGTGCTTATGCGTATAAAGATGCTCGCTGCAATACTCGTAAGCGCCGTCACACTTTGAACAATAACGAAACTCCAGATCTGGAAAATCCTTATCTGTTCTTCCGCAGACGGTGCACTTATGCAGTGGCCTGCCGCTTTGTTCCCTCTCCCCCATCTTCTTTTGAAAATCTCTTCTTCGATGTACCTCTCTGGGGTTGATCCGCTGAAGATCTCTCGTGCCGAGGAAATAAAGTATAAAATTTATAAGTGAAAATACAATCATGATCAGCATTGCAAAACCATACGGCATCCAGCCTAATCCGTTTACAACCTGCATCAGATCATAGAGGTACATTACTACACTCAAAAGCGCCATCCACTTTGCCTTGACCGGAATAATGAAAAACAGCAAAAACTGCACATCCGGGAAAGTAGCTGCCAGCGCTAAAAATAATGAGTTGCTAAGGTAAGAGATGCTGACCTGCATCCCCATCTCCACACCAAACACAAAGTACACCAGAAACGCTGCCACAATTGTTCCAAGCAGACCAGTAATGATGTACATATCCATGCGGAAAGATCCCCATACACGCTCAAGCGTCTGGGAAATCGAATAATACAAAAATGCAAAAATCAAAAAATTAACAGGGCTTGTCGTGTATGGCACAAGAATAAATGAAACAATTCGCCAGATCTGTCCATGAAGAATGGCACTTGTGGACCAACACAGATAGTACTGTGCCTGCGGATACATGATGGTAATCAAAAGCCCTGCCGCATTCAGAATAATGATGTAGAGCATCAGATTTGGAACGGCATACCGACCAAATTTACGCTCAAGCTTGTTCAGAAATTTCATAGATAATCCTTTCTCGCCCGGCTTCCCCCCGACCGGATCATCTTTATCTTTTTTTATTCTCTTTTTCACACATACCTCTATTATAGTTTTCACACGTTTGTTTGTCAAACTTTTTTAGAGAGCATTCTTAAATTAGTTTGTATCCCTCATAAAACCACGTTACTACGCGTCTGAAATATAAATTCATTCTTACATTTTTATTAGTACCTTGCATTTTTTTTCAAAAACCGCTATAATTCATCTGTATTTTGGATTTTATTGCCACAGTTTACATGTCATCCATTTCCATATTTATTTTGATAATGTATCATTTCATTAAGGAGGTTTTTAATGGGTACATCAAATAAAACATATAATCGTCTCGGCATTGATATCGGTTCTACGACTGTCAAGGTTGCCATCCTCGACAGCGAAAACAAGCTTTTGTTTTCCGATTATCAGCGCCATTTTGCAAATATTCAGGAAACACTTGCCGAACTTTTAACAAAAGCATATGACAAATTAGGTCCAATGGATCTGGCTTCCTCCATCACCGGTTCTGGTGGTCTGACACTCGCAAAACATCTTGACATCCCATTTGTACAGGAGGTTGTTGCTGTTGCCACCAGTTTAAAAGACTACGCGCCTCAGACAGATGTTGCGATTGAGCTTGGCGGTGAGGATGCTAAAATCATCTACTTTACCGGCGGTGTCGATCAGCGTATGAACGGTATCTGCGCTGGAGGTACCGGTTCTTTTATTGACCAGATGGCTTCTCTTTTGCAGACAGATGCATCTGGCTTAAATGAGCTTGCAAAAAATTACCATGAAATTTATCCTATCGCGGCACGCTGCGGCGTATTCGCAAAGACAGATATTCAGCCTCTGATCAATGAAGGTGCTGCCAAGGAAGATTTGGCTGCCTCTATCTTTCAGGCTGTTGTTAATCAGACTATTTCAGGTCTTGCCTGTGGTAAACCAATCCGCGGTAATGTTGCTTTCCTTGGTGGTCCGCTCCACTTTCTGGATCAGTTAAAAGAAGCTTTTATCCGCACACTTCATCTTACAGATGAACATATTATTGCTCCAGAGCACTCTCATTTATTTGCAGCGATTGGTGCTGCGATGAATGTAAAAGTGGGCACTACAGTTACGCCGATTACTCAGATGATTGACCGCCTTACAAAAGGCATCAAGATGAATTTTGAGATCAAGCGTATGGATCCTTTGTTTGCTTCTGAAAAAGAATATGAAGATTTCACAGTGCGTCATAAACAGCACACTGTAAAGAAGGGAAATCTTCGCGAATACCACGGCAAATGCTTCTTCGGTGTTGATGCCGGCTCCACAACTACAAAGGTTGCTCTTGTCGCTGAGGATGGATCTCTTTTATATTCCTTCTACAGCAATAATAATGGAAGCCCGCTCTCAACAACTGTTCGCGCAATCCGTGAAATTTATGAGCAGATGCCTGATGACGTTACAATTGCCTACGGATGTTCCACTGGCTACGGTGAAGCACTTATTAAGGCAGCACTTCAGCTTGATATGGGTGAGGTTGAGACTGTTGCTCACTACTATGCGGCATCCTTCTTCCAGCCTGATGTTGACTGTATCCTTGATATCGGCGGTCAGGACATGAAGTGCATTAAGATCAAAAATCATACCGTCGACAGCGTTCAGTTAAATGAAGCATGTTCCTCTGGCTGCGGCTCATTCATCGAGACTTTTGCAAAATCCTTAAATTATACAGTTGTCGATTTTGCAAAGGCTGCGCTTTTTGCTAAAAATCCTACCGACCTTGGAACTCGCTGTACAGTATTTATGAATTCAAACGTAAAGCAGGCACAAAAGGAAGGTGCTACTGTTGCCGATATCTCAGCCGGTCTTGCATACTCCGTTATCAAAAATGCGTTATTTAAGGTTATAAAAATCAATGATGCTTCTGATCTTGGAAAACATGTTGTTGTGCAGGGCGGTACCTTCTATAATGATGCTGTTCTTAGAAGCTTTGAAAAGATTGCTGGCTGTGAAGCTGTCCGTCCAGACATTGCTGGAATCATGGGTGCCTTTGGTGCTGCTCTTGTTGCAAGAGAATATTATCAGTCACATAAGGAACCAAAGACAAGCATGCTGTCCATGAATGACATTTTGTCTTTAAAATATACAACACGTCTGACACGCTGCCAGGGCTGTACTAACCACTGTCTTCTGACAATCAACCGTTTCAGCAACGGCAGTCATTACATATTTGGAAACCGCTGTGAGCGTGGTCTTGGCAAGGAGAAGAATAAGGAAAATATTCCAAACCTTTTTGATTACAAGTATCATCGTATTTTTGATTATGAGCCGCTTGAAGAAAAGGATGCAAAACGCGGAACTGTTGGAATTGCGCGTGTATTAAACATGTATGAGAATTTCCCGCTGTGGGCAGTTTTCTTTAAGAAGCTTGGCTACCGCGTTGTACTCTCTCCTGATTCCAACCGTTCCATCTATGAGATGGGTATTGAGTCTATCCCAAGTGAATCTGAGTGTTATCCTGCAAAGCTTGCTCATGGTCATGTTACATGGCTGCTTCGCAACAATGTACACTTTATCTTCTACCCTTGTATTCCATATGAGCGCGTAGAGTTTGATGATGCGCAGAACCACTACAACTGCCCAATCGTTACTTCATATGCAGAAAACATCAAGAACAATGTTGAGGAGCTTCGCAGTCCTGACGTTACCTTTATGAATCCATTTTTAGCTCTTACAAACGAGGAGATCATGACAAAACGTCTCGTTGAGGAGTTTGGAAAGCTTGGCATTCCAGAGGACGAAATTCGTGAAGCCGCTCACGCCGGCTGGCTTGAGATGCAAAAATGCCGTGAAGATATCCAGAAAAAGGGCGAGGAGACTCTTGAATATTTAAAGAAGACAGGAAAACGCGGTATTGTTCTTGCTGGTCGTCCTTATCATGTCGATCCTGAGATCAACCATGGTATTCCGGAATTGATCACCTCCTATGGTATTGCAGTATTAACAGAGGATTCCATCTCTCATCTGGCAAAGATGGATGGTCGTCTGATTGTATTAAACCAGTGGATGTATCACTCCAGACTTTATGCAGCTGCACAGTTTGTGCGCACACAGGAAAATCTTGATCTGATCCAGCTAAATTCCTTTGGTTGCGGTCTTGATGCCGTAACAACAGATCAGGTCAATGATATTTTGACCGGCTCAGGAAAGATCTATACTGTCCTTAAAATTGATGAAGTAAATAACCTTGGTGCAGCGCGTATACGTATCCGCTCCCTGCTTTCTGCAATCCGCGTCCGCGAGCAAAAGCATATTGAGCGCCATGTTGTTTCTTCTGCCTATAACCGTGTTCTCTTCACAAAGGAAATGAAGAAAAACTACACCATTCTTTGTCCGCAGATGAGTCCGATCCACTTTGATCTGCTTGAAACTGCACTCAGAAGCTCCGGTTATAATGTTGAGATCATGAAGGAAAGCCGCACAGCTGTCGATGTTGGTTTGAAATATGTAAATAATGATGCCTGCTATCCGTCACTGATTGTTGTCGGCCAGATCATGGATGCTCTGTTATCAGGCCGCTATGATCTTAACCATGTTGCTATCTTTATGACGCAGACTGGAGGCGGCTGCCGTGCAAGTAATTATGTCGGCTTTATCCGCCGTGCACTAGAAAAGGCTGGAATGGCTCAGATTCCTGTTGTCTCACTTAATTTAAGTAAGCTTGAGGCAAATCCGGGTATGACCTACACTCCTGCTCTCGCCATCCGTGCTGTACAGGCTATCGTATATGGCGATATCTTCATGCGCACCGTATATCGTATGCGCCCATATGAGAAGGTTCCTGGTTCTGTCAATGCAATGCATGAAAAATGGAAACGTATCTGCAACAATGACTTAAAGCGTGCTCCTAGCATGACACGTTTTAACCACATTATTAAAGATATGATCCGCGACTTTGATAATATTCCGATCTATGAAGATAAAGTTATTCCAAGAGTCGGAATTGTCGGTGAGATCTTAGTAAAGTTCCTTCCACAAGCAAATAATCATCTTGTTGAGCTTCTTGAGCGCGAGGGCGCTGAGGCTGTTATGCCAGATATGCTTGACTTCTTCTTGTACTGCTTCTACAACAGCAACTTTAAGGCTGAAAAACTTGGCACAAGCAGTGCTGCTGCCAGAATGTGCAATATCGGCATTGCCGCTCTTGAATATATGAGAAAAGCAGCACGAAAGGCATTTGCCCAGAGCAAGCACTTTACACCGCCTGCTGACATTCGTGATCTTGCAAAATATGCAGATCCACTCGTATCAATCGGAAATCAGACAGGTGAGGGTTGGTTTTTGACAGGTGAAATCATGGAGCTGATTCACAGCGGCGTCAACAATGTTGTCTGCACACAGCCATTTGGCTGCCTACCAAACCATATTGTTGGAAAGGGTGTTATTAAAGAGATCAGACACCAATATCCAGAATCTAATATCATCGCTGTCGATTACGATCCAGGCGCTTCAGAAGTTAATCAGCTGAATCGTATCAAGCTGATGCTTGCAACTGCACAGAGTAATCTGGATAAGAAAAAATAATTAAAAAGTAAAAAAAGATCAGGGTATTTACTACCACTGATCTTTTTTATTCCAAAAATAGAATCAGAAATCATTTATCTGGATAAATATTGCTGCAGATTATTGTCCAAAATATGCATCAATTCCATCTGCAATTCCTCTTGCCATCACTGTACGAAATGAATCTGTTGCCATTAAACGATCCTCATCTGGATTTGACAGAAAGCCCATCTCGATAATTGTTACCGGAATGGTGCACCAGTTAATTCCAGTCATCGTATCATCAAGAAGAACTCCTTTATTTAACAGACCTGTTGTTGCACAAAACTTGTTTAACAGTGTATTAGTCAATGACTGGCTTGCCGCAGTTACATTAGCAGCCATATAAGGATTTGCACTTGACGGGCCATATGCCATTGCACCGCGAACAGAAGTATTTGCTGAACCATTTGCATGAATACGCACAAAAATTTCAGCACCACTATTATTAGCATACACAGCTCGCTGCGCATTGCTGACTGGACAATTGTTATCCTCGCGAATCATCACAACCTGATATCCACGGCTTAAAAGCTCAGCTTTTAACTTTAGTGCCACAGCAAGATTTAATTCATATTCCGGCTGTCTTGTTACGATTCCTGCTGAACCTGTTGTCAGCATCGCTTTCATAACTGACGATCCCGGACCATTTGGCTCCTTCTGACTAATTCCATAGGCCTGATGACCTGCATCAATGCACACAATATGCGATGCCACTTTTTCTGTCGCAACGCCATTTGTTACTCTCCAATTCTCGTTATTCCACTGCACAATTCCACTGTAGTTCCAATTCAAAATGCCTTGCGCTACATAATACCAGGTTCCATAATAATTTGTCAAACCTGTATAGCCCCAGTTTAGACGTCCCTGCTCTACGTAATACCAGGTATCATAATATTTTGTAAGGCCTGTATAGCCCCAGTTTAAACGTCCCTGCTCTACGTAATACCAAGTTCCATAGTAATTCGTCAATCCTGTATAGCCCCAGTTTAGACGTCCCTGCTCTACGTAATACCAGGTTCCATAGTAATTCGTCAATCCTGTATAGCCCCAGTTTAATACACCATTCTCTATGTAATACCAGGTTCCCCAATATTGTACAAGACCTGTGTAGTTCACATCAACCTGTCCATTTTGATAATAACGCCATACATGATCCTGATCTAATTGCAGCCCATTTTTTGCAGCTTCAAAAGTTTGTGCTTTCTCATGATTTTCTGTTTGTGTCACAACAGATTCTTCATTCGCCTGAACATTTGTAAAAACAGAACTTAATACCAGCAAAAATGCGCATAAAATAACGCTAATTTTATTTTTCATTTTTAGATTTTCCTCTCTTTCTAACACTAAAACTAGTATACCATACAAAAAAAACCTTCGTCAACCAAGTCTTGCCATTTATTTTTTTCTATGCTAAAATGAACTTTGACTCATTTTTATAATACTTAGAAAGGCTTTTATTATGAATAATTATCGTTTTACCATCAGCTACGATGGAAGCCGTTACAGTGGCTGGGAGCATCAGAAGCATACTGATGACACGATTCAGGGAAAAATTGAGGCTGTTCTTGCAAAAATGTGCGATACTGATACTGTAAAGCTAGTCGGCGCCGGCCGCACTGATGCCGGTGTACACGCAAAGGCTATGACAGCTAATGCACTTCTTGACACAACGCTTCCTGTACGTGAAATTCGTGACTATATGAATCGCTATCTTCCAGATGACATTGTTATCTTGGAGGTTTCTGAAGCTTCACAGCGTTTTCACAGCCGTTACAATGCCACTGGAAAAACATATTGCTATACCTGCTATGTTGGTCAGACAAAGCCTGTCTTTGACCGCCGCTACGTTACAAAATTAGAGGGAATGCCAGATATTGCTGCTATGAATCAGGCTGCCGCTTATCTGACTGGCATGCACGATTTTGCCAGCTTCTGCGGCAATCCCAAAATGAATAAAAGCACTGTCCGCACAGTCGATTCAATCCGCATCCAGCAAAAAGGTGATTACCTTACACTTTCTTTCCACGGAGATGGCTTTTTGCAGCATATGGTGCGCATTATGACGGGTACACTGCTTGAAGTTGGCTTTCACCGCATGCAGCCAAATGATGTCATTACAATTCTTCAGGGTAAAAAAAGAAGTCTTGCAGGACCTACTGCTCCGGCGCAGGGACTTTGCCTAATTGAAGTAGACTATAATTAAAAAAACGTTTCCAGCCGCTTTGACTGGAAACGTTTTTTTAGATTTAATCTAAATGGAATACGGTCTTTAAGTCGATAGATACTGGGCTGTTGTCTGGATTAGTCTCCATGATATCTGCCATGAAATCCCACCACTTGCGGTTGATTGCAGTATCTGCGCCCTTTGCCCAAAGCTCCTCATTTTCGATCTCGATATAACCAAATAATGTCAGAGTCTCGCGATCTAAGAAGATAGTATAGTTCTTTCCGCCATGCTCATGAATCATATCCTTCATCTCTGGCCACAGCTGGTTATGTCTCTTCTCGTACTCTGCCTCCATACCTGGGTACAGCTTCATCTTAAATCCTTTAATCATTTTCCTGCCATCCTTTCAATTTTTTCCGCTTTGTCCTGTAAACAGTAACATTTGCTTCTCTTTTAAGAAGTTTCACGGAGCCATTACTTTCATGAATATTTTACTCTATTCCATATTTTTATTCAAGAGCACATCATGTCAGAATCAAAAGGATATTGTGCAATATCAATCATTATCAACGATTTTTACAACCCATTTTCCACGTTTTACAAGAATATAGCCAATAACAACCTTTATCAGATCGGCTCCTGTGCAGCACGCATAAAGAACACGCACTGGCATATCAGTCAAACGTGAAAGCATCATGGCAAGCGGAATGGAAACAATCCATACAAATCCGGCATCGAAAAAGAAGGTAATAAGTGTCTTGCCGCCAGAACGAAGCGTAAAATAAGCTGAATGCAAAAATGCATTGAACGGCATCATAAATGCTGAGAATATAATAAAAAATGTAGCGAGCTCTTTAACTTCATCGGTCGTATTGTAGAGATGTGGGAACAGTGGTGCAACGATTGCCATAATTGTTCCGATTACAAAACAGCTTGCTACCGAAGCAAAGATAAGCTTTGTATCTGTTTCTTTTGCTTCCTTTAGTTTTCCTGCTCCCAAAAGCTGTCCTACAATTATCGCCAGCGCACTTCCCATAGCAATAAATACGACATTGAACAAATTTGTGATCGTTGAGGAAATATTGATTCCGGCTACAGCTGCCAGTCCTCTTGTTGAATAACACTGATTTAAAATAGCAATACCAAATGCCCACAATGCTTCATTTAAAATAAGAGGAAGTCCCTTTGCAACAATTTGCTGTGTCAGTTCCTTTGGTATCTTAAGAGTGCGGTATACACCTTTAATATATGGTACCTTATCTGTATGCGTATGAGACCATACAGTGATAATACCAAGTTCCACATAACGAGACAAAACTGTTGCAATTGCAGCACCCTCAACGCCTAATTTCGGGAACCCAAAGCTTCCATAAATTAAGAGATAGTTGAAAATCAGATTGACAAATACAGCTGCCACACCTGCTATCATCGGCACAATCGTCTCGCCTGTCTCACGAAGTGTGCCCGAATATACCTGACTGAGCGCAAACGGAAGCAAGCCGATCAAAATCCAGCCCAGATACTGCTCGCCATATTTCAATGTCTGCATGATATCACCAGACTCTCCTCCCTCATGAAGAAATAGTGAGATCAACTGTGAACCTGCTGACACAAATGCAACGATACCAATTACAGAAAAAGCGATGCTGATGAGAAATTTAAAACGAAACGTATTTCGCACGCCCTCATAATCGCCATGTCCAAAAAACTGTGCAGTAAAGATTCCGGCACCAGAAACTGCACCAAAAATACACAGATTAAAAACAAAAATTAACTGATTGACAATTGCAACACCTGACATTTGCTCTGTTCCGATGCGTCCAACCATCAGATTATCAAGCAAACTGACAAAATTGGTAATGCCATTCTGAATGATAATCGGTACAACAATTGCAAGCAGCATTTTGTAAAAATGCACATCGCCGATGTAGCGCCTTAGCTTCTTCTTCATGATCTTTCTCCTTTTTCCCTTAGTTATAAAAAAAACCTCCTGATCAAATTCAGGAGGTTTTAGAAGCGCGAGACGGGATTCGAACCCGCGACCCTCGCCTTGGCAAGGCGATACTCCA
>OGUO01000096.1_pt1 | contig 61600 bp, 56 predicted proteins | sample 1553641 | NCBI WGS metagenome assembly OGUO01 (sample SAMEA2579980, study PRJEB22360) | human gut metagenome | biome: human gut; feature: human-associated habitat; material: faeces | place: Denmark | collected 2008/2010 | reverse complement strand
TACTCTGATTTCCTGCGGTGTCCAAGTCGGCATTTGAAATCCTCGTAGCCGAAACGTTTGACCACCTCGCAGGTCCCGTCCTTCCGTCGGATCGCGATGGAGGGCAGGGGCATGCCGTTGAACGTGTTCGTCTTGACCATGGTGTACAGCGCCATGTCCTCGAAGACGATCTCGTCGCCGCAACAAAGCGGCGCGTCAAAGGAGTAATCCCCGATGATATCCCCGGCAAGGCAGGTATTTCCGCCAAGTCGGTAGGTGTAGGGCTTCTCGCCGGGCTTCCCTGCGCCGGCTATCTCCGGGCGGTAGGGCATTTCCAGTACGTCCGGCATGTGGCAAGCCGCAGAAGCGTCCGTAATCGCGATGTCACAGCCGTTCGCAAAGGTGTCAAGAACCGTTGTGACGAGCCAGCCGGCATTCAGCGCAACAGCCTCGCCCGGTTCAAGGTAGACCTCCAGTCCGTAGGTTTCACGAATGCGCTTTATGTTATTTATCAACTTTTCAACATCATAACCCGGCTTGGTTATGTGATGTCCGCCGCCGAAATTCAGCCACTTTATCTTATCGAACATGAAGCCGAATTTCTCCTCCACATGTGGGAGAGTACGCTCCAGGGTATCCGCGCCCTGCTCGCACATCGTGTGGAAGTGCAGTCCGTCAATGCCCTCGTACAGCGCGGGATCCTTCCGGAATTCCTCCAGCGTGCAGCCGAGCCGGGAGCCGGTGAAGCAGGGGTTGTAGATGTCCGTTTCGATCTCGCTGTACTCCGGATTCACGCGTATCCCTGCCTGTATGTAGTGCGGATTCGCACGCACCCTGTCCCGGAACTTCGCCCACTGCCGCGGTGAATTGAACACCATGTGGTCGCAGATCCGCAGGAGCTCGTCGAAATCCTGCTCCGGGTATGCCGGGGAAAAGACGTGATTCTCGCGCCCGAACGGCTTCGCCATTTTCTCGTAGCCAAGCTTCGCTTCGTAAATTCCGCTCGCGGTCACGCCGTTGAGATACTGCGCTATCATCGGGTAAACCGCGAACGCCGAGAAAGCTTTCTGCGCCAGCAGTATCTTGCACCCGGCTTCCTCGCGGACGTATTTCAGAAGTTCGAGATTCTTCCGCAGTGCTGCTTCGTCAATGACGTAGCAGGGAGTTTCAACTTTGTATTTCCAGTCCATTGTGTTCCTTTCTTGTTTGTTGAAAAATTATCTGAACGATAAACGGGAATTTCATTGTGTGAATGTAAATTTACAGGACATCGACCACACCGATTTGAATCGGCAACTGTCAAGTGCCGGACGATGGTTCGGTGATATGCCAACAGTTTATGCGGTACGAAAGGGGCATCCATGTTTCAAATCAAGCTATTAGTTGTCCTGCCCCGGAGCAATCCATTTGTAATTTTTAGGAACACCCTCACACAGGCGGTTTATGCATTCCATTGTTGTTCTGCCTCGAGGGTATGCATAAAAGAATTGTATTATACCGTTACCGTCAACAGCAAGCGGACCGCCCATTGTATTTCCGCACAAAACCGTTGGATGCTTACGGGGATTCCTTTTTTCCAACACATGGTCCATAATCTTATTTTGTTCCAAGATTTGTTCCAACGAATAAAAATACCAGCAGTCCCTGTCAAAATTAAAATCCAGACCGCTGAACTCTGCAAAAAAATCAAGCTGTTCCTTAGACAACTCGATTCCACGTCGATTCAGCTCTTGTTCAAACGCAGTTGTGTCGATATGCCTTCCCTCGTACCAGCCGAAAAACCGTAGCATATCGTATGTTCGTTGTTTGATTTCAGGATGGAAGTCATATTCAACCGAAGTAATATAATCAAAGAAATCTTCCTCACTTTCTGCAATTAGCTTGTGATTTTGGTTATAAAACTTACCATACTCGGAAATATAAAATTGCTCAATCCTTCCAGAACAATTTGAGATAAATCCTATTGAATTTACGGTGCAGCCTATATTTTCCCAATTTTCGATGCAGTTCAGCCACCGCAAATCAATTTCAAGTTCATCTCTTGATTTTGTTTCTATACGGTTAAAGTACAGATGTCCTATCCCTGAAAAAAAGCTTACAATTTTCTCGGTTTTGATTACACCGTCATATGCTTTACTTATCCGGTCATTTATCTCGTCTTCCGTGTACGAGTCATGAAATGAACCGGCTTGATTGGACACATACTTAAGAAATTCTAATCTTGTCATAATACATCCTCCATAGTTGGTCTCCTGAACAAGATATTGAGCACCTCTTAGACTTTCTATACTCACTCAAAAAGCAAAACGCAGGCAGGCAAACGCCCGCCTGCGCGATGATCGGTAATCAGTCAACCAGTACCGGGTCAAAGTCCTCTTCCCACGGAAGTCCCCACTTGTTGAGGTTCTCCATGAAAGGATCCGGGTCCATCTCCTCGACGTTGTAGACGCCGGGCTTCTTCCACTTCCCGGTCAGCACCATAGCCGCGCCTATCATCGCCGGAACGCCGGTGGTGTAGCTGATAGCCTGGGAGCCTACCTCCTTGTAGCACTCCTGGTGGTCGCAGATATTGTAGAGGTAGTAGTGCTTCTCCTTGCCGTCCTTCTTGCCGATGAAAATGCAGCCGATGTTGGTCTTGCCTACAGTCCTCGGACCGAGGGAAGCCGGGTCAGGGAGCACAGCCTTCAGGAACTGAAGCGGAACTATCTCCCTGCCCTCGTACATGATGGGCTTGATGGAGGTCATTCCAACGTCCTCAAGGCACTTGAGGTGAGTAAGGTAGCTCTGACCAAAGGTCATGAAGAAGCGGATACGCTTGATTCCCTTGATGTTCAGCGCCAGGGATTCCAGTTCCTCGTGGTGCAGCAGGTACATATCCTTTTCGCCGACGCCCTTGAAGTTGTATACGCGCTTGATTTCCATGGGCTTGGTTTCTACCCACTTGCCGTCCTCAATGTAGCTTCCGTTTGCGGAAACCTCGCGAATATTTATTTCCGGATTGAAGTTGGTAGCGAACGGATAGCCGTGATCGCCGCCGTTGCAGTCCAGGATATCAATGTAGTTTATCTCGTCGAACTGGTGCTTCATGGCGTAAGCGGAGAATACGCCGGTAACCCCCGGGTCGAAGCCGCAGCCGAGAATCGCGGTAAGTCCCGCCTTCTCAAAGCGCTCGCGGTAAGCCCACTGCCAGCTGTATTCGAACTTTGCGGTGTCCTCCGGCTCGTAGTTCGCGGTATCGAGGTAGTTCACACCAGCCGCAAGGCACGCGTCCATGATATGAAGATCCTGGTACGGAAGCGCAACGTTGATGACGATCTCCGGATTATAGCTCTTGATGAGCGCGGTCAACTCCTCAACATTGTCAGCGTCAACCTGCGCTGTGGAAATAACGGTCTTGGTGGTAGGCTGGAGCTTCTCCTTGAATGCGTCGCACTTAGCCTTGGTGCGGCTCGCTATCATTATCTCCGTGAAAACATCGCTGTTCTGGCAGCACTTGTTTATTACTACTCCGGCAACTCCGCCGGCGCCGATTATCATTGCTCTGCTCATTGTAATTTCCTCCTGTATTCAGTTTCAGTTCTTATGATGTTCCGGAACGACCGCGTAAAATACCAGGTCGCCGTTGCTGTCGTTGATAAGGCTGTGGGAATGACCCTCCGGGCAGTAGGTGCACTTCCCTGCGGAAAGCTCCTCGTAAACGCCGTCGCACAGCATTTTCCCGGTACCCTCAAGAATAAACACTATCTCGCTGTTGCCCTCGTGGGTGTGCAGTCCGATGGAAGCACCCGGCTCCAGCCTGCCGCGCATCATCTTGTTGGAATCGTCAGTAAACATCTTCGCGTGGAACGACTTCTCGCCGCCCTTGAAATGCTCCAGTTCCTTTTCCTCCATGGTATTGAAATCTAACAGCATGACGTCACCTCATTTTTCCGCCGGTTTTGTTTCACGCAGCACGTCCCGTACATTGTTCGGCAGCGCGAAGCAGCCGCTGTGGACGTACTGGTTATAGTATTTCGTTTTCAGCCCCTGCGCAAGCCACCAGTCCGCATGCTGATCCTGCACCGGGTGGAAGCGCTTGCTCGCGAATCCGAACAGCCAGTGCCCGGAAGGGTAGGTCGGGATATGCGCCTGGTATACCAGCGATATCGGGAAGAAGCTCTTGATACGGCTATGGGCGCGCTTCATTATCTCGGCGTACTCGTCGTAGAATGTGCTTTCATGCTGGTTCACAAGGATTCCGTTTTCGTTCAGCGCCTTGTAACAGTTGCCGTAGAACTCCTTGGTAAACAGCCCCTCGCCGGGTCCGAACGGGTCGGTGGAGTCAACGATTATCAGGTCGTACTCGTTGTCCTTCCCCCGGACGAATTTCAGTCCGTCCTCGTAATATATGTGCACGCGTGGGTCGTCCAGTCTGCACGCGGTCTGCGGCAGATATTCCTTGCAGACCTCAACGACGCGCTGGTCTATCTCCACCATGTCGATGTGCTCAATTGACTTGAACCGCGTCAGCTCCCGGATAGTTCCGCCGTCGCCGGCGCCAATCACCAGCACGCGCTTTATATCGGGATTCGTCGCCATCGGGACGTGGGTTATCATCTCGTGATAGATGTACTCGTCCTTTTCCGTCAGCATGACAAATCCGTCCAGCACCAGGATTCTGCCCAGCTCCACGCTGTCGAGAATGTCTATCTGCTGGTACCTGCTTTTCTCACTGTACAGATGCTGTTTTACTTTAATGGAGAACCGTATGTTGTCCGTATGGTTCTCTGTAAACCAAAGCTCCATTGTTTTTTCCTCCAGTTCAGCCAAAATGCATGATTTGAAGTATATGTCCGCCTTTCACCCTGACATTATAGCTTTTTCCCTCTCTGAGCTTTTCAAAGAGTTCCTCACTCACATATTTCGTATGAACGAACCGTCTGCCCTCATAATAGAAATCGACCGTATGGCAGTCGTATTCACAAAAACCATTAGTGTGCCTAAAACTTAGGAAAACCCTCTCGGTGTGACGTGTGACCCGCTTTTTTACTATGCAGACCTTTCGCACACGTCCCTTGTATATTCTGCCGTAAAATATCCGCCAGAATATCAAAAGCGCTAGTATAACTATAAAGCATATGCCAAACAGTGTTCCATCTCCGAGGGTTATTGTGAAAGGTGAGTTGTGCATTTATTTCACCACCTGCAAGTACTCCACGTTCATATCCCGGCAGCCGGTAAGGGAGCAGCCCTTTTCCTTTGCGAACGCGATGTAATCCAGAATATCCTGCGTGATACGCTCGCCCGGCGCCAGAATCGGTATTCCCGGCGGATAGCACATGACGAACTCGCTGCACACCCTGCCGGCGGTCTTTTCAATCGGGATAGTTTCCTGCTCGGCGTAGAATGCCGCCTGCGGAGTCATCTCAAGTATCGGGTCGATGTATTCGTGGTCGTAAAGTCCTGCCGGGGACTTCCCGTGGAACTTCTTAATGAGGTTCAGCGCACCGAGGAGCCGCTCAATTTCAAGCGCGCGGTCGCCGCCGGTGATTATCGCCAGGATATTGCCGATGTCGCCGAACTCAATCTGTATGTCGTACTCGTCGCGCAGCAGGTCGTAGACCTCGATTCCTGCAAGTCCCATCGCCCGGGTGTGGACGGAAAGCTTCGTCTTGTCGAAAGCGTAGAACGCTCCGCCGTCGCAAAGCTCCTCGCCGAACGCATAGTAGCCGCCGATGGAGTTTATCTCCTTCCGCGCGTATTCCGCAAACTCGATGGTTTTCGCGTAGAACTCCCTGCCGTGGAGGGCAAGGTTCTGCCGCGCCAGGTCAAGGGAAACCATCAGCAGGTAGCTTGCGCTGGTGGTCTGGGTCAGGTTGATTATCTGCCGGACGTAGTTGGGGTCTATCCCCTTTCCGAGCAGCAGCAGAGCGCTCTGCGTAAGGCTTCCGCCGGTCTTGTGGACGGACACCGCCGCCATATCCGCTCCGCAGCTCATTCCGGACGGGGGAAGCCCCTCGCCGAAATAGAAGTGCGTTCCGTGTGCCTCGTCGCACAGCACCTTTAATCCATGGCGGTGGGCGATCTCGACAATGCTCTTCAGGTCGGAGCATATGCCGTAGTAGGTCGGATTGTTGACCAGCACTGCCTTGGCGTCGGGATTGGCGACTATCGCCGCCTCCACCTCCGCCGGAGTCATTCCCAGGGGGATACCCAGGTCGTTGTTTACGCCCGGATTGACGTAGACCGGGACCGCGCCGCAAACTACCAATGCGTTTATCGCGCTTCTGTGCACGTTCCTGGGGAGGATTATCTTGTCCCCCGCCTTGCAGACGGACATCACCATCGCCTGCACCGCGCCGGTCGCGCCGTTCACAATAAATATCGTGTTCTCCGCGCCGAAAGCGTCCGCCGCATATTCCTGCGCTTCCTTTATAACGGAAACCGGGTGGCAGAGATTGTCGAGAGGCTTCATGGAGTTCACATCGTTCTTCATGCAGACTTCGCCGAGGAAATCCCTCAGCACCTTGTTGCCGCGTCCACCCTTGTGCCCGGGCACGTCAAACTTTACGACGCGGTCCTGCTGATATTCCTTCATCGCCTCGTACAGGGGCGCACGGGTATGATCAAGCCGCATTATGCTCACCTCTTTAATAGATGTTCATTCCGCTGAAGATCTCGATCATTTCCCGGCGGAGGTTGTTGGTGATCTCAAGCCGCTGCTGGGGGTGTATCTCGTACACGTCGGAGTTGAACAGATAATTCTGAAGCTCGATCTCCTTGATCAGCATTTTTGTGTGGAATATATTCGACTGGTACACATTGACGTCAATGGCGTCGTACTTCGTCAGAGTGTCCGGATTTATGTAATCCTGGATAGAAGTTATCTTATGATCCATGAAATATTTCTTTCCGGTGACGTCCCTCGTGAAGCCCCGAACGCGGTAATCTATCGTGATGATATCCGAGTCGAAGCTGCCGATGAGGTAGTCAAGCGTGTTCAGCGGAGATATCTCGCCGCATGTTGCGACGTCGATGTCAACGCGGAACGTGGAAATAGCCTTGTCCGGGTGATACTCCGGGAAGGTGTGCACCGTGATATGACTTTTGTCAAGATGTGCGTGAACGGTATCCGGCTGGATACTGTTCCTGTTAAAGAAGCCGGCGCCCTTGTTGCAGGAGCCGTCAACATGTTCGGGGTCAATATGTCCCTCCGCAAAGAGAATATTGACAGAGGCCCCCTGCGGATCATAATCCTGCTTTGAGATATTCAGGATAGTCGCACCGATCTTCTCGGTGACGTCACAGAGGATCTTTGTGAGCCTTTCGGAATTGTACTGCTCGTCGATATAGGCGATGTAATCCCGCTGCTCCCTCTCACTTTTTGCATAGCACACATCATAAATGTTGAAGCTAAGTGTTTTTGTGAGGTTGTTAAAGCCATATAAAGCCAGCCTGGAGCTGCCGCCGCCAGGAACTGCTTCTGCCTTTTTCTCCAACCCTAACATCACGACCTTTCGGTATAATAAGTTCCTGCATGTTCACTTCAAGGGTGACATCTATGCAGTCAAAGTTAGTATAACATAAAAAACCGTGATTTGCAACATTTTTTTCGATATTTTTTTGTTAAACTCTATTAAATGCAATTAAAGACAGCCCCATTGACAAAATTGCCGTAATGTGGTAAAATAAAGTTAAAACAAGCGATTTTGAAAGGAGGCGCGCATGGCGATTTTCCATCAGAGCAGCGGACGCTTCAGCTACACTAGAACCGGAGAATTCCGGGTGCGCTGTAAAGCGGAAACTCCGCTGACGATTTTCTTTCTTTTACTTATTCCAGCCGGAATAATCCTGGTGGCATTTCTGACGAATGATTATTTGAAAGAAGTGCCGCAGCTTGGCGAACTTCTGAGTTATGTGTACAGCTTCTGGGGAATGCTGTGCCTGTTCATCATAAGCGCTATCCGTGCCGGAGTGACCTGCAAATACTACGCCGACCAGAACGAATTCAAGATCACCGACAACCACAAACATGCCGAATATCTGTTCTATTCCGATATCGTGAGCGTGGACTACGACCCGATAAAGCTGTTCAGCTGCGTGCCCCGGGGATTTCGCGTGACCATCACCACGGAATACCGCACGATCGTGTACGACTATCTCTTTTTCGGGAACTTCGGCTCCTCCTCGCCGGAGGACACGCCGTTCCATCTTCTGGAAACTCGCGTCCAGGCGGTACAGGAACCACTCACCCTGGACGAACATATAGCAGAACTGAGAGATGACAGGGAGGGATTACTATGACAGGACGCCAGGCATTCGAGGAGCGCTTCGGATTCCGCGCCAGGGGCGAATTCCGGGTATGCGGCATATTTGAAATACCTCTCACCGTTATGGCTCTGCTGCTGATGGCAGGCGGAAGCGTGGCGCTGATCGTCGTTATGGCAAATCCGGAAACGGCTTTCGGAGGGACTTTCGGCGCGCTGCCCTTCGCAATAGTTATCTGGGTAATGCTGTGCTGGTGGCTCGTCCGGATAGCCCACAGCGGAGTCACCTGCCGCTACGAGGGTGATGACAATGAATTCCGCATAACCGACAACCATAAACACACCGAAATATTCTACTACCCGGACGTCACCGGAATAGAATACAAGCCACTGAAGTACCTGAACAAGCGCCAGCGCGGATATACCGTGACGATAAAAACGAAATACCGGGTGGTTAAATACCAGTACATCGCCAACGGAAGGCAGCACGTAAATTCTCCTGCGGACACGCCGTTCTTTCTGCTGGAACAGCACTGCGGTCTTACCCGGGATATCACACCAGAGAACAACGAGGGTAGAACTGAATAACGCATAACGGGCTGCCTGTTGCAGCCCGTTATGATATTTCCGGATATAGTTCTACACATTTGTCATTCCGCTGTATGTCGTAAGGATATCGTCCGCTATCTCACGCTGAGTGCGCCGGGTATCCATTGCAAGCTTCTGTATGTGGCGGTGTGCCTGGCTCTCCGTGAGGTTCAGATACTGTATCAGGCAGCACTTCGCCCGGTCGATGGTCTTGGTATCCTCCAGCTGCCTGGTGAGCTTGGATTTCTCCTGCTCCAGCCGCTGAAGATTCTCCCGGGTCATCTCCGCCATTCTGACAGTCTGGAGAAGCGCCTGCTTCGTGAAGGGTCTGGGCAGTACATACGCGCCGGTGAACTTGATTCGGCTCTGGACCTCGTCCGCTATCTCCGTCTTTGCGATGACGATTATCACGGCGTCCGTCCGTCCGCGGATCTCCGCCACCCAGTTCAGTCCGAAATCCGTGCGCAGCGGCGTGGATACTATCACCATGTCGTACCCCGAAAGATCAGCCGCAGAAGCCGACTCGTCGTCAAAGCAGCTGGTGATCTCCGCGCCGGTATCCTCCAGCGCTGCGGCAATGCTGCCGCAGATCATCTCGGTCTTGGCGTTGATGAATATTCTGTTCATGCGTGTGGCCTCCCTTGCGGCGGTAATTACCCCGAATGATCACAGATTGTTGACGTAAAGCTGCTTGTATGGGCTTGCGGAGTTCGGAGTCAGCTTGAAGAAGTTGGAACTGAGCAGCGTATCCACGTCATTGCCGAAGTGCTTTACAAAGCGCTCCACATAATGTCTGATGGATTCCTTCTCCTCGGCGGTGGCTACCGTGCAGCACACCTGGACAGGAAGCCCCTTTGGCATTACGTCGCTGCGGATAAACATCTCGCCACCGTGCATTCCGGTGCCGCAGAAGTGACCCACCGGGCAGCCCTCAACGCCGATGCCAAGCACGATGATGATACCGCCCGCCTGATACTCGCCAAGGAAGTCGCCGACCTTGCCGCCGATAACGATAGTCGGGAACATGTCCTGATAGCTCTTCATGTGGATTCCAACGCGGTAGCCTGCATTACCCTGCACATATATCTCTCCGGAACGCATTGCGTATCCAGTGGTGTCGCCGCTGTTGCCGTGGATTATGATAGCGCCGTCGTTCATGGTGTCGCCGGTGGCGTCCTGGGCGTTGCCGTGAACGCTTATTTTCGCACCGTTGAGGTACGCGCCCAGCGCATTGCCGGGGGTTCCCTTGATGAGGATTTCCTTGCCGGAAAGACCTGCGCCGATGTATCTCTGTCCCAGCACGTTCTCAAGCGTGAATTTCTGCTCGTCAGAGTCCCTGATCATTTTATTCAGCTCTGCATACGGCATATTCTTTGCGTCAATGATCATCTCTTTATTCCTCCCAGCTTCTCTTCCCTGCGCGCCTTGCTGAACATCATCATCTGCGGTCTGTCCTTCAGCATATCCATATCGACATCGGAAAGGTCTATGCGCTCCTTTATCATTGAGGTGTAGATTCCTGCGCGCTTTACATCGCCCATGAGAATGAATCCCTTGAGCAGACCGTCCTTGAATACCAGCTTCTTATAATTATTGCCGTTTTCCTCGACATATTCCTCTCCATCGTAGCTTCCTGCGGTGATGATATGAAGTCCGAAGAAACCGATGGCATTCATCGGAATGGCATTCTCGTACTTGGTTTCAGCGCCCGCCATGTTTCTTCCGGCAACCTCGCCCTGCATATACGCATTCGGCAGCAGCGCCAGTATCCTGTCGGTATCGCTGGAGGAATCATGGCTGACGGTGCAGTCGCCGGCGGCGTAAACATCGTCCAGCGTAGTTTTCTGGGTGAGGTCGCAGATGATTCCGCGCTCTACCTTTCCGCCGGCTTCGGATACAAGCTCGGTGTTCGGGCGGACTCCGACGGCGATTATCACCATGTCGAAATCAACGGTCGCACCGTTCTTGAGCTTTGCGGAATGCTCGCTGAACTCGTCAACGGAGGTCCCCAGAATAAACTTGGTGCCCTTGCTCTCAATATGTTTCTTCATGATGGAGCCTGCGCGGATATCCAGTATCGATGGCAGGATACGGTCAGCCATATCAACTACGGTGATGTCAGCCTTGTACTCGTTGAGCGCTTCCGCTGCCTTCAGTCCGATAAGTCCGGCGCCGATGATGAGGACCTTCATTCCGGGCTTTACTTCCGCCCTGATAGCCTTCACGCTGTCGTAGCTCATGAATGTGTGGCAGGAAGCAATCTTGTCCATTCCGTTCATCGGAGGAACGAACGGCTTGGAGCCGGTAGCCACCATCAACTTGTCATAGGGCACCGTATTCCCGTCGGAAAGAACTACGTTCTTTGCCGCTGTATCTATCTTTGTGACCCGGGTGCCGAACAGCGTTTCAACGCCGTTCTTCTCATAGAAATCCGGGCTGCGGTAGTAGATGTTCTTGTCCGTCACCTTGCCCATCAGCCAGTAGGAGATGAGCGGTCTGGAATAAGTGTGGTACTTCTCATCGGAGATCACGGTGATCTTTCCGGTCTTGTCGATCTGACGGATACCCTCGATCGTTCCGACTGCCGCAGCAGAGTTACCGATAATTACATAGTTCATATCCGTCACCTCACCTTTCCTCGAATACTATCGCATTGTTCGGGCAAGCCTTTACGCACGCCGGCTCGCCGTGGCTGTTGCGTGTGCAGAGATCGCACTTGCGTATCTTGTGCCCTGCCTCGTCAATCACGATGGCGCCGTAGGGACATGAGAGCACGCAGGTATAGCAGCCGACGCACTTCTCCTCGTCGCAGACGATAACGCCGTCCTGCACGGAGAGCGCTCCGGCAATACAGCCCTTTACGCAGGGGTGCGCATCGCAGTGACGGCACTGTACCGCGAAGTTGATCTTGTCGCCCTCTTCTATCTGTATTCTCGCAACGGGCTTCTTTCCGCCGGCGAAAGCCTTTACCATATCAGGAGCGCCGCTGTTCGCTGCCGCACAGGTGAATTCACACAGATGGCAGCCCAGACACCAGTCCTCGTTCACATAAACCTTTTTCATTGTTATGACCATTCCTTTCGAGCAGTGTCAGTCGTTATTCACCTGCGTGCATTATGCCGAGGATTTCGAGTTCCTTCTGATTCAGACCGATTCCGCGGAGCATGAGCCTGTTGCCGCGGAGGGACTCCAGGGAGTTGATACCCATGCCGCCCATCATTTCCTTTATCTCGTGATCCCATGCGTGAACAAGGTTCACGAGGCGCTTGTACGCAATATCCGGATTAAGGCGCTTTACGAGGTCGGCACGCTGCGTTGCGATACCCCAGTTGCACTTACCGGTGTTGCAGCTTCTGCACAGGTGGCAGCCCATAGAGAGCAGAGCCGCAGTAGCGATATAGACTGCGTCCGCACCGAGTGCGACTGCCTTTACAACGTCCGCACTGCTTCTGATAGAACCGCCCACAACGATGGAAATATTGTTTCTGATACCCTCGTCGCGGAGCCGCTGGTCAACGCTCGCGAGAGCCAGCTCTATCGGAATGCCTACGTTATCGCGGATCCTTGTCGGAGCCGCGCCGGTACCTCCTCTGTAGCCGTCGATGGCGATTATGTCCGCACCGCTTCTCGCTATACCGGAAGCGATCGCCGCAACATTGTGTACCGCCGCGATCTTAACGATAACGGGCTTCTTCCAGTCGGTGGCTTCCTTGAGGGAGAGAACCAGCTGACGGAGATCCTCGATGGAGTAGATATCGTGATGCGGAGCCGGGGAAATCGCGTCAGTCCCCTTCGGGATCATACGAGTCCTGGAAATCTCCTCGTTGATCTTCATTCCCGGGAGGTGTCCGCCGATACCGGGCTTAGCGCCCTGACCCATCTTGATCTCGATAGCGGCACCGGTGTCAAGGTATTCCTTGAATACGCCGAAACGTCCGGAAGCCACCTGGCAGATAGTATTGGGACCGTACTTGTAAAAATCCTTGTGCAGACCGCCCTCACCGGTGTTGTAATATGTACCAAGCTCCTGTGCGGCTCTCGCCAGGGATTCATGCGCGTTCTTGGAGATGGAGCCGAAAGACATCGCAGAGAACATTACCGGCACGTCAAGCTCCAGATATGGATTATGCTTGAATTCAGCCTTGCCGTTCTCGTCGTAGTGTATCTCCTGGTCCTTCTTTCCGAGGAACGTCTTGGTTTCCATCGGCTCACGCAGCGGGTCGATAGGCGGATTTGTTACCTGAGAAGCGTTCAGCAGAATCTTGTCCCAGTAAACCGGGTATTCTCTCGGATTGCCCATTGCGGAAAGAAGTACTCCGCCGGAGCCTGCCTGCTTGTAGACTTCGTCCATTACCTGCTGGCTCCAGTTTCCGTTCTCGCGGAATTCGTTCTCGTTCTTCTTTATTTTCAGTGCTCTTGTCGGGCAGAGGGTTACGCAGCGCTGGCAGTCAACGCAGCTGGTTTCGTCAGCGACCATCTTGTCCAGGTCGGGATCGTAATGGTGCACCTCGTTGGCGCACTGTCTTTCACAGACGCGGCACTTTATGCAGCGGTCGTAATTGCGCACCACCTCAAACAGCGGATTCATATAGTTAATAGCCACTTGTGACCTTCCTTTCAAAACTGCTCTATCACTTATTTATCTAAGGTTACGATGATCGGCTCTCCGCCGCGGGGGCTCCAGATACGGTCAACGTCCGGGGACATCGTTCTGATTGAGCACTCCTCGCTGGAGATGTATACCGTGTCGCCCTTTTCAGCGGCAACCATCGAGCGGAGCTTCAGACGGTCGTTGAGCGCCATGAGTCCGTTGTTGAAACCTAGGATTATCGAGAAAGGACCGGTGATGAGCAGGCTGGAATATACGTTTCTGAAATGGCGGATCTTTGCGGTTTCCTCCGGGCTGAACCTGCCGGAGTCTATCTCGCTCCAGAAAGGAGCCGCAATCACCTTTGCGACGTCATCCAGGGGCATTCCAAGGCGGCGGTGGAGGTAATCGATGATGTAGGTGATTACCTCGGTATCCGTCAGCAGGTTGCACTTGTAGCCGAACATCTCGATGAAGCGTCTGTTCGCGTCGTAAGAGGAGATCTCGCCGTTATGTACGACCGTGTAATCCAGCAGTGCGAACGGGTGCGCACCGCCCCACCATCCAGGTGTGTTGGTAGGATAACGTCCGTGGACTGTCCACGCCCAGCCGTCGTATTCGTCAAGTCTGTAGAACTCGCCGACATCCTCTGGATAGCCGACAGCCTTGAATACGCCCATGTTCTTGCCGCTGGAGAAAACGTAAGCACCGTCGATCTTGTCGTTGATCTTGATAACGCAGCGCGCAACGTAGGTGCGCTCGTCAAGCTGGCTTTCATCGAGCTTTGTGGGGAGTGGGTTCACGAAGTAGCGCCAGATAAGCGGCTCGTCTGTTATGTTCGGGTGCTTTCTGGTGGGGATACGCGAGAGGTTGATGACATCGAAGTGTCTGTCGATGAAAGCCTCGGTCTTGATCCTTGCTTCGTTGGAGTCGTAGAAAACGTGGAACGCATACTGATCCTTGTATTCCGGATAGATGCCGTAGCCTGCGTAGCCGCCGCCCAGACCATTTGAACGGTCATGCATACAGGCGATGGAATTCACGATCACGCTGCCGTTAGTCCTCCTGCCGCTTCTGTTGATGAAGCCCGAGATGGCGCAGCCTGCAGGGATCCTGGTTTCTCCCTCTTTCTTTAACATAAGCTCACTCCTTAAAATTGACTCAGAAAAACAAGTTCCGGCAGGAAAACCGCCGGAATCTGCGTCATTCGGCGCAGCGCTGAGCCGGTTTGTCTTTCAGTATTATGCGGATCCGGCGGAGGTGTGGTGAAATTTCTCGCTCTGCGAAGTTGCAGGAGGAAACTTCGTCATCCGGACCTCCCCAAACGTTTATGCCCGGGCACTAACGTTTTTATCCGTGTTTAATTTACGTCCCTATTATAGCACTATTGCCTCCGGTTGTCAAGTGGTTTTTGCAAGTTTTTAATAAGCAATCTTTCATTTTTGCGTATTCTTGATTACATATTTTACTTTATATTCCGGTTAGCTATAACTAATAGAGCGCTTCCACAGACTATCCCGGTGGTATTTTCGGGCGAGAATGTAATTTTTGCAAGAAGCAGAGCTTTCATGTTGCAATATTTTTGTAGAAACAGCCGAAATGCAAAAATCCCGAAAAAACTGCACAAATTTCAAATAGCACTTGAAAAAAGCGCGGAAATAGAGTATAATAGTATAGTATTATTTTATTAATAAGAAAGGAACACCTAATTATGGCAGTCGAATTAAAGACTATACAGCACCTCTGCGAGCTGTCAAAGCTGAATTATGACGAAGCCGGACTTGAAAAAGTCATGGGCGAGATGGGCGACATCATCGACCTGATGGATACTATCAAGAGCTTCGACCTCACTTACGACGATACCAAGGACAATAACAGCATTTCCCTGAACGAAGTGCGCGAGGACGTTGCACAGCCGTCATTCCCGACGGAGAAGCTGCTCGCAAATGCAGAGAACACTGACAACTGCTACGTTGTGCCCAAGGTCGTTGAATAATCAGGAGGTAATATATGGATATAACCCGTGCAAAGATCCGTGACCTGCGAAAGGCACTGGACAGCAAGGAGATCAGCGCCGCAGAACTTTGCGGTGAATACTTCAAGAAGATAGAAGCCGGCGACGGCAAGGTGCAGTCCTACATCACCGTAACCAAGGACAAGGCTATGGAGATGGCGGCAAATGCTCAGAAGCGTATTGACGCCGGCGAATCCGCCCCCCTCACCGGAATCCCCCTCGCGATAAAGGACAACATCTGCACCGATGGCATCAAGACCACCTGTGCAAGCAGAATGCTGGAGAATTTCATTCCCCCGTACAATGCCACAGTAATCGAGAAGCTGAACGCCGAGGGCTATGTTCTGCTCGGCAAGACCAGCATGGACGAATTCGCGATGGGCGGCTCCACCCATACCTCCGCGTTCGCCAAGACCAAGAACCCATACGACCTCGGGAGAGTTCCCGGCGGTTCCTCCGGCGGAAGCGCGGCGGCGGTTTCCGCATCCTTTGCTCCGGCTGCCCTCGGCAGCGACACCGGCGGCTCCATCAGACAGCCTGCTTCCTTCTGCGGCGTGACCGGAATCAAACCGACATACGGCAGAGTTTCCCGTTATGGTCTGGTGGCTTTCGCAAGCTCCCTCGACCAGATAGGTCCGATAGCTTCCGACGCCCGGGACTGCGCCATCATGCTCAATGCCATCTGCGCACATGACCCCCACGACGCCACAAGTTCCAGGCAGCCCATTCCGGATTTCACCGAAAAGCTTGGTCAGTCCGTCAGCGGAATGAAGATTGCCATGCCCAAGGAATTCTACTCCGACGACATCGACGACGATGTAAAGGCTTCCGTAATGGCTGCTGCAAAGACTCTGGAATCCCAGGGCGCGAAGCTCGTTGAGTGCTCCATTCCCGGACTGAAGTACGCTATCCCGGCATACTACCTCATCGCCTGCGCGGAGGCGGCTTCCAACCTGTCCAGGTTCGACGGGATCAAGTATGGATTCCGCGGAGAGGGACGCACCTTCGAGGAACTTATCCGCGACAGCCGCAGCAAGGGCTTCGGCGAGGAAGTCAAGCGCCGTATCCTGCTGGGCAACTACGCGCTTTCCTCCGGCTACTACGACGCTTACTACAAGAAGGCGCTCGCCCTCAAGCAGGAGATCATTAAGGAATACAACGACGTGTTCGATATCGCGGACGTGATCCTGACCCCGACTGCACCCACACCCGCGTATAAAATCGGTGCGCAGGACAACGACCCGGTCAAGATGTACCTTGCGGATATCTGCACAGTTACAGTAAATATCGCGTCCCTGCCGGGAATCTCCACCACATGCGGATACACTGCGGACGGACTCCCGATAGGAATGTCCGTTATCGGCAGACGCTTTGACGAGCAGACTATTTTACAGTGCGCCGACGCATTCGAACAGACATTCGCGCCGACTGCGCCGAAGCTTTAAGGAGGTAACGGCATGAGCTCATATATTCCTACGATAGGACTTGAAACACACGCGGAGCTTTCCACCAACTCCAAGGTATTCTGCACCTGCTCCGCGGAATTCGGCGGCACGCCGAACTCCAGATGCTGCCCCGTGTGTAGCGGACTTCCCGGAACACTCCCCGTGCTGAACAGAAAGGCTGTTGAATACATCATCAAGGCAGGATATGTCATGAACTGCGACATATCACGCTTCACCAAATGGGACAGAAAGAACTACTTCTACCCCGACCTGCCGAAAGCATATCAGATATCCCAGATGCCGCGCCCGGTGTGCCTTTCCGGTAACGTAAAGATAAACGTTGGCGGCAAGGAGAAGGATATCCGCATCAACCGTATCCACCTTGAGGAGGACGCCGGCAAGCTGGTTCACGACGAAGTGAACCGTATCTCCCTCGCGGACTACAACCGCTGCGGCGTTCCGCTTATCGAGATAGTTACCGAGCCGGATTTCCACAGCGCAGAGGAAGTTGTGGCATACCTCGAAAAGATAATGCTGCTCCTCCAGTACGCCGGAATCTGCGACTGCAAGATGGAGCAGGGCTCTATCCGCTGCGACGTCAACATCTCCATCGCACCGAAGGGCAGCAACGAACTCGGCACCAGAACCGAGCTGAAGAACCTGAACTCCCTCAAGGCGATCGCAAAGGCTATTGAAGTCGAAATCGAGCGCCAGGAGGAACTCCTGGACAACGGCGAAAAGGTAATCCAGCAGACCCGCCGATTCAACGAGGCTCTCGGCGAAACCACCGCGATGAGAAGCAAGGAGGACGCACACGATTACCGCTACTTCCCCGACCCGGATATCCCTCCGATAATCTTCACCGATGAGGAGCTCGAGGAGATCCGCAACTCCATTCCGGAACTGCCGGAGCAGAGAGTTGCGCGCTATGTCGAGCAGTACGGCATCAAGAAGCCGGACGCGGACCTCATCGTTTCCGACAAGAAGATATGCGACTTCTTCGACGTTGCTATCCAGGAATACGACAATCCCAAGGCGGTCGCAAACTACATCACCGGCGAGCTTCTCCGCAGAAAGAACCTCGGCGAAGTGGATATGGACGATCTGAAATTCACCGGCAGGGAGTTTGCGCAGCTTGTTGAACTGCTCCAGACCGACAAAGTTTCGCAGTCCAACGCAAAGGCTATCCTCAGCGAGATGGTCGAGAACGGCGGCACTCCAAAGTCCATTGCGGACGCGAAGGATCTCTGGATCAAGGAGGACAGCGACCTGCTGGCAAAGACCGTTGACGAGATCATTGCGAACAATCCAAAGGCTGCCGAGCAGTACCGCAGCGGCGACCAGAAGGTATTCGGATTCTTCATGGGACAGGCTAACAAGGCTCTCAAGGGTCAGGCTTCACCGAAGGCTATCCAGGAATACATCAAGAAGAAACTTTCAGAATAATAATCAGGGCGGATTTAAAAATCCGCCCTTTTAGCATGTATAAAAGCAGGTGCCGATTTAAGCACCTGCTTATTTATTATTCAACTGGAATTTCGATAGGTGTTTCAACTGACGTATCGGTATCCGGTGCCGTCCCGTCAACAGTCCGCTCGTCCGGCTCTATCTCCACCGGCTGCGTTTCCGTAGGCTCGGTGGTGGTTTTGGTCGTCTTTGTGGTCTTCGCAGGCTTGGTGGTTTTCGCCGGCTTTGTCGTCTTGGCAGGCTTAGAAGTCTGCGGCTTGGAGGTTTCCTCCGGCTCTTCCGCCGTTGTTGCGGAACTGGTGGCTTCTGGCTCAGCCTCGTAAGTCGGCATGGGCTTCGCACCGTCCGTGGGCTTGGTACCGTCCCACAATCCCGCCTCCATCAGGGCGCGGTGCATTTCCCACAGCGCTATGTAGTAGCAGTACGGACCCAGGTGCACTCCATCTCCTGAATGCAGGCAGGTGCGCAGCTTGCCCTCATCGTTTTTGAGATACTGCCCGAAATCCACAAAGTGGACTCTCTCCGGGAACTCCTTCTCAATGAACCTGCGCATGTAGTCGTTGAAGCTGTCGATAACGCTGTTGGCGCAGAATTTACTGCACACCGGGGTTATCGCTGCCACGAAAACGTCCGCGTTGCTTCCGTCCAGTGTTGCCTGGATCACCTTGCGGTAGTTCTCGCAGTATGTATCCTCATACACCATGTTGACATCGTTCATGCCCATGGAAAGCAGAACGTACCGCGGCTTTGAAGTGCTCAGTACCTGGTCGTAGGTCTGGTCCTCCTTCCCACGGAACTTGAACGTGTAGTCAAAGAAACTGCGCGAACCGAGGTTCCCTTTTGCTGCAACATGCTCCCGTGGAATTATACCGTATTCAGCAAATCCGCTGCATATGCTGTCCCCGACAAACAGGGAGTAATCCACGAAGCTAAGCTCTTCCTCGCTGAGGTCGAACTGCTCGTGCACCTCGCTGTAGAAGATGTCGAAATCACTGTCGGCGTCCGGCGTGGTGGTCACCTCCGCCGTAGGCACCTGCACGCTTGAGGTAGTGGCTTCCCCGGAAGTGCTGTCCGGCTTCTCCGCCTGCGGCACCTGGGATTCAACATCGCCGGTGGCAGTGGTGACGTAAGTGCTTCCTGCGCTGACGAGGTCCTCCATGCTTGCGCTGACCTCCGGTCTGCTCTCAGTGGAGGAGCATCCGCTCAGCATAACGCATGCGGCAAGTGCAGCGCCGTATAATCTGTATTTCATTATATATATCAAATCCTTCTGGACGGAATATCTTGTATGGGCTGCCAAGCGCGCCAAAAAACGGCACATTGGAAATTTTTCGCAGCCATTAAACAAACAGACGCCCGATATTACAAACACGGGCGTCCGTATATTTCGATAGAAAATTACTTCTTGCCGTGCTTCTTTGCTGCGGGCTTAGCCTTGGGGGCAGGAGCAGTAGTCTTGACCTCGGGCTTCTTCTCAGCAACAGGAGCAGTCTTGACTTCCGGCTTTACATCAGCTTTCTTCTCAGCGGCAGGAGCAGCCTTAATCTCGGGCTTTACGTCAGCCTTGGGGGTGGCAGCCGGCTTCTTTTCAGCAGGCTTCTTCTCAGTCTTCTTTGCAGGAACCAGCGGCTCAAGCGCCATGAACTTAGCGATATCGCCCTCTACCTTAACGATACCTTCCTCGACAGCCTTGGCGAAAGCAATCTCGCCGGCAAACAGCTTGTCGATGTTCTCAGCGGAACCGGTCACGTTTACCTGGAGGTCGTCATAATGATAAGGAGCAACAGTAAGTACGCCGTCCTTTACCTCAACGTAAACATCTCCGTCCTCTTCGAGGATAGTGAAATTGGCAACAACAAGATCCTCATACTTCTTTGCCTTTGCCTTGCTGCCCTTGAGATAGCCATTGATCTTTTCAGCGAGTTCTGTATTAGTCATGATAGAAACCTCCTGTGGTAAGCACCGGTAAGTCCGGATACATTTGCAGAGCAACTCCGCACTTTATTCAACAGCGTAAAGCCGCTGTCTATTTCTTCTTTATGTAAGTATATCATATCCTATGCGGTATTGCAATAGGCATTTTCTATAAATTTACATGGAAAAGAGAGATATTTTCAGCGGAAAAATATAAATCTGCACAACAGCGGTATCAATCCTTCTGAGGAATCTCCTTGCCGTCGTAGTCCACAAAATACCGCTTGGGACGGGTCAGCTCTTCGGGCATCTTGGAGGGAGCGTTCATCAGGCTCTCGCGGACAACATCTCCGAATTCCGGCTTGGCAAGATAGTACACATAGCTCTCGACAACATTATTCTTTTCCAGTACGCGTCCCTCAATCTTGAAGTTGTCGAAGCCCATCGCAAGGTACTTATCAAACAGCAGATCGTTTGTGATAAAAGTCTTGTACTCAACAACCTCACTGAAATTCAGACTCGGGTTCTTGCAGTTGAATTCTATCGCTTCCTGCATGGGATTCTCGGGCTGCTTCAATCCGCGGTTGAAAGACGAAAGCAGGTTAGTCTGCTGCTCACTCGCCCTGCGCTGACATCTGCCGAGTACTCTGTAGTGCTCTCCGCGGCGCTGGCAGTGGGGAACGCAGTAAGGGTTGATGAGTATCTCGCAGCGCTTCCTCAGCTCCATGGGGATCTTGTCGAGCTTCTCGAAATCGTTATTCCAGTTGTAGTCCAGGACGACAAGCTTGTAATCCTTCTCAAACTCCTTCATCAGCAGGTCGTAGTCCTCAATCTGCTTCACCGTAGAGGAAGTAAGCGGATACGCAGGGTACTTCTCGCGGATATACTCCTCAAGGAAGGGAGCGTTGATGATTATTTCGTTCAGACCGTTGTTCGCCAGTCTGCAGAGCATATTGCAGAAATGGTCCTTGAGATCCGCCTCGGTAAGAGTGGGGTTTGTGAAGGTATATCTGATAGGCACGCCGCGCTTGTTGAATTCGCTGATGGTCCACTTGATGACCTCTCTCGACGTACCGCCGACGATAACACGCCCACCGTTCCAGAGAGCCGGCGCAAAGCAGCCGTAGGTGGATACGATCTCAACATCGCGGAAATACTCCGGGTGTTCTTTCATCAGGTCAAGCAGGTTCAGGTTAAGGTCGCAGTGCTTCCAGAAATCCGGAATATGAAATTTAGCTGTCATTTCGATAAGCTCCTCTGTTTTATTAGAAAATACTACTTTAATTATATATCAAACGTTCCCTGTTGTCAAGGCATTTCGCGACAAATAACGCGGCGGCGCGTGAATATTCCGCCGGCTGGAAGGAATAATACCCACAAAAAGACAAAGCGAGGTAACAAGATGGCAGTTGTACTGATAAGAGCCTGCATACTCTATGTGATAATCACGTTTTCCCTGCGGCTGATGGGAAAGCGCCAGCTTGGGGAGCTTCAGCCCTCGGAACTGGTGGTGACGATACTGATTTCGAACATCGCCTCCGTGCCAGTGGAAGATTCCTCCATGCCCATGCTGATGGGCGTTGTGCCAATCCTCACGCTGGTATGCCTGGACGTGATAATGTCAGCGGTCATGCTGAAATTCCCGAAATTCCGGCGGCTGATGATAGGCAGCCCCCGGGTGATCATGTCCGAGGGCGTGATAATGCAGAAGGAGATGAAGCGCCTGCGCTACACCGTTGACGACCTGGTGGAAGCAATGCACGAAGAGCAGATTTTCGACATAACCCAGGTATACTACGCAATCGTGGAAACCACAGGCAAGATACACTTTCTGAAAAAGAAAGACTATCAGTCGGCGGAAAAGGCGGACGTAGCCTGCGGCGGCTCCTCGGACGATCCGCCTGCGGTCATAATCCGCGACGGGAGGGAGGACCCCGAACAGATGAAGTTCATGGGACTTGGCATGGGCTGGCTGCACGAGCAGCTGCGGCAGCAGCAGCTGTCCATCGGCGACGTATTCCTCATGACCGCCGACAGGAACGGTCAGAACACAATAATCCGCCGGCAGAGGGGGCTGTAAATGAACAGGTTTATCGTTAGCGTCGTCCTGCTGACTTCCATGGCGGCAGGGTGCTTTTATTCCGTCTGGCTCACCGCGCAGCATACTGATCGGCTCTCCGGACTCATAGACATGGTGGAGCAGTATCATACAGACAGTGACGATGAAAATGCGCTGAAATACGCTCAGGAACTGAAATCCTCCTGGGACCAGATACTCCACTACAGCATACTCATCAACGACCTGGGGCACGCAATGGAGATAACCTCCTGCATTGCGGAGATAACGTCATTCGCCGAGGAGGGCGACGATGAGCTTTACGCCGCCTGCGACCGCGCCCAGGCGCAGCTGGAACTTTTCCGGCAGATGCAGACCCCCACACTGTGGAAGATACTGTAACTACCCCAGTTCATAAAGACACTCGTCCCGCTCTTCGTCAGAGGAGCGGTTCTTTCTGCCGTGGGATATCTCGCGCAGGGACATTCCCAGTTTCTCCATTACCCGGCGCGAAGCCGTATTCTCGCTGTCGCAGTGAGCAATAAATCGGCTCGGTCCAACGGTGCGGCAGTATTCCATCATCCCCCGGGCTGCCTCCGCCGCGTAGCCCTTCCCGTGGAATTCCCGGGAGAGTATCCAGCCCAGCTCCCACGCTGTGCCGTTCTCTTCAAGGTAGGCGCTCACCGATCCGATGTGCCGCTCCCCAAGCATTATCGCCATCTCCAGGAACTGCGGCTGCGGCTTTGCCGCCTCCGATTCGCAGCGGCGCAGGTAGCGCTCCGTTTCTGCGATGTCCTCTACCGGGAGGAATACCATCAGCCGGGTCAGCTCCGGGTCCGCGGCGTACTTATGCGTGGAATTAAGGTGCTTCATTCCCAGCGGCTCAAGCGTGAGCCGCGGCGTTTTTATCAGTATCATTGTCGTACCTCCGGATATCATTCAGTATACTCCATTATAGCCCCCTCGCCGGGAATTGTCAACCTGCCGCATACTTGACAACCCGAGGCAAAAGTACTATAATTATTGTATCTTTTATCAAAGGAGGATATCACCATGAGAAGCTGCGGAATACTCATGCATATCACCAGCCTGCCCTCCCCCTACGGCATAGGGACTTTCGGCGCGGAAGCAGAGCGCTTCGCCGACTGGCTCCGGAGCGCCGGACAGAAGTACTGGCAGGTGCTCCCGATAGGACCCACCGGCTATGGGGACTCCCCCTACCAGCCGTTTTCTTCCTTTGCCGGGGACCCACTGCTCATCGACCTTGACGAACTTGCGGAGAACGGCTACCTTGCCAGAAGTTCCGTCGCTGAAGCGGATTACGGCGCAGACCCCACCTTTGTTGACTACGACAAGATAAGGGGCGTGAAGATGACGCTGCTGAAGGAGGCTTTCGCAGGATTCACAGACGATGTGGGCTACACATCCTTTGTGATGGACGAGGGCGACTGGCTGGAGGACTACGCGCTGTTTGCCGCCCTCAAGGAGAGATTCGGCAACAGACCCTGGACCGAATGGGAGGAATCCATCAAGCTGCGAAAGCCCGAAGCTGTCAAGCAATACACGGACGAACTGCAGAACGAGATCAAGTTCCACAAATTCGTGCAGTACATCTTCTGGCGGCAGTGGGACAGATTCCACCGCTACTGCAACAAGAACGGGATACAGGTGATAGGCGATATTCCGATATACGTTTCCCCGGACTGCGCCGACGTGTGGGCGCACCCGGAGCTGTTCGAACTGGACGAAAGGCTGAATCCCAGGCGCGTCGCCGGAGTTCCGCCGGACCTGTTCTCCTCCACCGGACAGCTGTGGGGGAATCCGCTGTACAACTGGGAGGAAATGCACCGCACCGGCTATAAGTGGTGGCTCCAGCGTATCGGGAAATCCAAGGAGAATTACGACATGCTGCGGATAGACCACTTCCGGGCGTTCGACACCTACTACGCGATTCCGTTCGGACACAAGACCGCAGAAAACGGCGTCTGGGAAAAAGGCCCCGGCATGGAACTTTTCAATGCAATACGCAACGACCTCGGCGACGTCAACATAATTGCGGAGGACCTCGGCGATATCTTTGACAGCGTCCGGGAACTGCTCAGGAATACCGGATTCCCGGGAATGAGAGTGCTCCAGTTCGGGTTCAATCCCGAGAACAATGACAACGAGCATCTGCCGCACAACTACCCCGTGAACTGCTGCGCATACACCGGGACTCACGACAATATGCCGGTCATGCAGTGGTACCGCGAGGCGGACCGCGAAACCAGGGCAATGGCGAAGCGCTACCTCCACACTGGGCTGTTCGAGAAATTCAGCAGCAGCTGTATCCGCGCGGTGTATGCAAGCCCGGCACAGCTGGCGGTGATTCCCATGCAGGATATACTGGGACTTGGCAAGGAGAGCCGAATGAACGTTCCCTCCACCGTTGGCGGAAACTGGCGCTGGCGCATGCTCCCGGGAAAGACCACCGACAAGATCGCCGCAAAGCTGAGGGAGCTGGCGGAAACCTATTTCAGATGACCACGAGGACATAATGACCGAGATAACCGTAACCAAAAACGACGCCGGACAGCGCGCCGACCGCTTTCTAACCAAAGCCTACCCGAATCTGTCGCTGCCGCTGATATGCAAGCTGATGAGGAAGAAGCGCATAAAGCTGAACGGCGCACGCACCGAGCCGAACACCAAGCTGGCGGAGGGCGACGTATTCCGCTTCTATCTCAGCGACGAGCTTCTGGACACCGGCGGAAAGGCGAGGCAGGCGGATTTCCGCGACGTGCCGCCGATGCTTGACCTGATTTACGAGGATGAGAATATCCTGCTGTGCGACAAGCCCGTCGGAATGGTGGTGCACGAGGACAACGACAACACCTCCGACACCCTGATAAACCGCATTAAATGCTATCTCTGGAAGAAGGGAGAATACAATCCGGACAGCGAACTCAGCTTCGCACCGGCGCTGTGCAACCGTATCGACCGCAACACCGGCGGTATAGTCATAGCAGCCAAGAACGCGGAATCCCTCCGGGTGCTGAATCAGAAAATACGGGACAGGGAGCTTGTGAAGCTGTACCTCTGCCTGGTGTGGGGGCGGCTTCCGCAGAAGTCCGCCACGCTCACGGCGTATCTTGAAAAACTACCGGACGAGAACCGCGTGATAGTTTCCGACCGGAAAACTCCTGCCAACCGCACCATCAGGACGAAATACCGTGTGCTCCGGGAATTCACCAACCGCAGCCTTGTGGAGGTGGACCTCCTCACCGGGCGCACCCACCAGATAAGAGCGCATTTTGCCCACATCGGACACCCACTCCTCGGGGACGGGAAATACGGCAGCAACAAGGACAACAGACAGGTGGGAATGGACTGCCAGGCGCTGTACTCCTACAAGATGCGGTTCGAGTTCACTACACCGGCTGGCTGCCTTGAATACCTCAACGGCAGGGAATTCACCGTGAAGGATCCCGGAAAGATATGGTTCATGGACAGGGCAGAATAATCCGGCAAGGCTATTGCAATTTGCAAAAAAAAGGTGTATAATGAATCTGATACGGCGGATCGCCGCAATAATATCATTCGGAGGAAAATAAAATGGCAGAGAATGAAGTACTTATCGAAACATCTGCACGTCACGTTCATGTGACCCAGGAAACACTTGAGGCGCTCTTCGGCGCAGGCGCACAGCTCACCAAGAAGAAGGATCTGTCCCAGCCGGGTCAGTTCGCAAGCGAGCAGCGCGTTACAGTAGTAGGTCCCAAGAAGGAACTTGCAAACGTGAGCATTTTAGGTCCGGTACGTTCCGCTGACCAGGTAGAGCTTTCCGCTACCGACGCACGTTCCATCGGTCTTGGTATTGATATCCGCGAGAGCGGCGACATCGCAGGAACCCCCGGATGTACCCTGCGCGGCCCCGCCGGCGAAGTTACCATCAAGGAAGGCGTTATCGTTGCAAAGCGTCATATCCACCTCACCCCTGAGACCGCTGAAAAGCTCGGCGTGAAGAACAAGGACATCGTATGGGTAAAGACCAACACCAACGGCAGAAACGCTATCCTCGGCGATGTTGTTATCAGAGTCAGCGATAAGTTCGCAGACGCTATGCACATCGACACCGATGAATCCAACGCTATCAGCGCTGTTCCCGGTCTGATGGGCACCATCATCAAGAGTCTGTAATAATCACGGATCCCCTGCTCAGGTGAACAGGGGATCTTTTTATAGTATCGCCAGGTTTCGAGGTTCCGCGACTTATTTTCCATTGACAGGAGCGCCGGGATTTGGTATAATTATTGTGTAATTGCATGTGCGCAATTAGCTACTAATCAGGAAAGGAGGACAAAATGCCAACAGAACAGGAGTTAAAAGAAAAGGAACAGGAAGAACTGTCAGACATTCAATTTTCCGCTCACATAACTGAAGAATTCACCGCCGAGATGACCGAGCCTGCCCCGGATAACGCTCCGGAACAGCCGCTCCCCGAGGACGAATTCTCCCAGCGCGACCGGGAAATACTTGCGGCGCTGGACGAAATGCTGCAAAAGAACAGCGCTCCGCCCCGGGAACAGCCCAGAAAAAGACGTCCGGACTTCCGGCGGCTGACGATAGGGACGATGAAACGCGGAGCAGGAGTGCTCTCCCTTGCGGTGACGCTGATCGTCATGGGGATCACGCTTATGTGCCTGCTTATCTCCGGCACACCGGATCTTACGCTGCTCATCAGGATCTCCCCTATCGCGGCGGTGCTGCTCGGTGCTGAAATACTGCTTAGCTGGCTCGCTTCCGGCAGGAAGATACGAATACATATTCCCTGCGTGTGCGCCGACGCAGCGGTCGTTATCGGGTGCTGCATTCTGGCGGCGGTGCTCAGCGGCAACATCACCGAAACCGAGCAGGAATTCAGCAACCGCGCCGCCGAAGCCATGATATACGACAAGGCGTATCCGCTGCTGAAGCACACCGCGGATATCTCCGCGCTGACTGTGGACGCAGACCTCAATCTTGAGGGTGGGAAAAAACGCACGGACGATGTCATCACCTCCGCCGACGACATCAGCATAAACGTCGCCCTCGACGGAAACTACCTTTCCCCGGCGGAATTCGCAGCAGAATGCGGCGGCATAATCAGGGGATTCGGCGATCTTGATATCCCGGTGGACGGGTTCAGCTTCACCGCCGAAACAAGACTTATGAGTTTTACGCTGGACATTGAGGGAAAATTCCAGCAGGAATACACAGACGAAAAACTGACGGAACTTGTACGCTATGTATTCATAGAGGATTACGATTATATTCAGGATCTTGCGGACTTCACGGAGGAAACCTCCGAAGCCGCGACCGCAGAATAATTTTAATTCAATGAGTTTTTTACTGGAAAGGATCAGAAAGTGATTACAAAAGAGATGACAGAGGAACTGGGCAGCTGTATTGCCAAGCAGTTCCCTGATGAAGGAGTTTACCGCATTTCCCGTGTGGAAGAGTGGCTCTCCACAAACGGATACACCCTTGAGAAGCTGGGATTCCAGGATTTCCACGAGCTTATCGCCGCAGCACCGGAGCTTTTCGGCACACCCAGGTACAACCAGGATTCCTATGTGATAGTAAGGCGCTGCCGCACCAACGACCACGGTCACCCGGCGGACAGCTTCTTCGGGAACATGAACATCAACCTCAACGACGACATCATTGAGATGTCGCAGCAATCCCTGTATGCTCTGACAAAAGTGCTCGGAAGCGGACTTTCCGTGCAGGAGATGAAGCAGGAGATCTACGACAGCTTCACCCGGGCACGGGACAGCCACAAGCTGACTTTCATGTCCGACAGGTATGTGTTCCCCATCGCGTATTGCAGCGACGGATTTCTCGTAAATGGCATAATCACCAAGAACCTCAGCCCCCGGGGAAAGAGTCTGTACTTCTCCTTTGAAAAGACCGACATCTTCAGCAGCGCCGCAATGGAACAGCGGCACCCGGCTCCCGAGGTTTCCGAGATAAGCAGGAGCGACAAGGCGGAGATATACCGGCTGCTCACCGCTAACTTCCCATTCGACGCTCCGCAGCATATGGCGGCGGTCAGCAAGCTGCTTTCGGACAACCATATCGACCGCTCACGCTACGGATTCTTCAAGATGAAGGACATGCTCGCCCAGATAGAGTTCCTGGACCTCAGCGACGTAGTGCTCGGCGGAGTTCCGCAGGTCATGGTGACTCTGCGCCGCTCACCGGAATACACCGCTTCCGCCTATGAGCCGACGCGCTCCTGGCAGCACGGCAGCGAGCACACATTCACTCCGCGGACGGAATCCGCCGCCGTGGACAGCCGCCAGAACGGCGTTGCAATACCCACAGGGTCCCTTGAGGATTTCTGCAACCTGCCCCCGAAGCCGCTGAATATTCTCATGCAGTTCCTGGAGCACTCCGGGACGCGCCGGACGGCGCAGGAGCTCCGCCAGGAACTCTCCGAGGATTTCGACGCCGCACGCGCAGAGAACCGCCTGAGATTCTACGACGGGAAGATACTCTTCCCCTGCCGCTGGAAGCGCTCCGACGGCGCCCCGGTGGAGCTTACGCTCAAGCCCTCCACCTATGATGGCAGACCGTGGTTCCTGAGCTTCGTGGACACCAACAGCCGCGACCAGATACAGCGCCCGATACAGCCCGGCCGCCAGCTGGAAAGCTTCGCGTTCCTGGGCAGCTGGAATACGTTCCTGTCAGAGCTTGCGGACAAGGCGCTCCCGGAGGACTGGGACTTCTCCAGTTCCAGCCAGAAGGATCACTATATTCTGATACAGTACATCAAGTACACCTTCTATCGGCTAAAGCGCGAGAACAAGGTGTGCATTTCCCGTGACAGGCAGTTCGCGTGCTTCAACACCGGACTTGTGGATAAGCACTACGACGACATCTACGCCTGCTTCGTCCCGAACGACCCAGGCAGCGAAACCGAATGGAAGTTCAGCGGATTCTGCACCGCCGCTTCGCGCACCCTCGGCAAGCAGATAGTGAATTGCTTCAATCCCCTGCCCCAGCCCCCGAGATACTTCGAGCACGGCGAGCAGCTTTTCTATGACGCTAACCGCGCCCTGCTCACGGATTTCGACCATATAATCATCGACAACATCAGCCGTCTGCCGGTGCAGTTCCTGTACGACCAGTTCACCGACTGCGAGGAGGCGCGCACGATAGTTGAAGAACTTCCCACCGCGGATTTCCGCCGCAAACGCGAACTTTACGAGCAGCTGAAAACCATCGTATCCGACAACAGCCGCCTGTTTATCCGTATCCAGAACCGCCTGAAGGATTCCATTGAGCTTGCGAAGAAGAGAGTCAGCCGCAACTACAAGACCGCGATCCCGTCTTACTACCCGAAGCGCAACACCATGTCGCTCATGCTCCCACTCTGCCTGACAGACGAAGAAACCCCAGACATCGCCCTGGTTGTCGAGCAGACCGAAGCCGGTAACTACCAGGGGCAGACGATACTCACCCTGCCGCAGGCATACGTTGACGCGCGCCTGCTCTGCCAGCTGAACAGCGAGTGGCTCACCACCTCGAAGATAAACTCTGACGAAAACGACGAAGCAACGGAGGACATAACAACAGAATGATCTTTGAAGAAAAACTTGCCCCTTTCGGATTCGACATGAAGGAATACCTCCGCCGTTTCGACGACACGCCGCAGCTCTATCAGGAATGCCTGACGCTTTACACCTCCAGCAGGAATATCGACAGGCTGTGCGAGCACTACTCCAACGGCGAGTGGGAGGAAGCACAGAAAACCGCGCACACCCTGAAAGGCTCCTCCGCCAATCTTGCGCTGACGAAGCTGTGGGATCTCTATTCCAGGATAGTCGAGATACTCAAATCCGGAGACCCGGGGACTGCCGCGCCGCTGGTGCAGGAAGCCGCGGAGCTGGAATCCCGGCTGAAGGAGGTCACGCAGGGACTGAAGAAAATCCGCCGCAGCAAGGACGGCTACACGAACTTCTGAATCCACGCCCGGGGAGTTGATTCCCCGGGCATCATTGTTTTTCCCATAATTGCCGCCCGGCGTGTGGGAAAATCCACAGCATTCCCTGCGGCGTTGACTTTGCAAGAATTTTATGGTAGAATATTAGGGAACATCCGAAAACTCATTTGAGCGGAAATGCATAGTGCGCACCATTTCTGGAAACCGGCGCGCCTGCATATTTTGCCTTTCACACCGGTTTTCAGATGTTCTCATGTAGTTTCGCGAAAGGAGGCGCTTTATGTCGTCCGGAAAGGGAAAAGTAAAGGGCAAAACGCTCCGGCTGCTGAAAAAAGGACATAAGGGGCTTGTATACGCACTGTTCAGCCGATTCGGGCTGGTGGTGCTCATGCTTCTCATACAGGTAGCGTTGATTGTCGTTGTCTATAACATCTTCAAGGAATTCGTTCCGCATTACTACGGTATTTCAATGGCGTTCAGCGCTTTCATGGTACTGGTGCTGATCAACAGCCGCATGGATCCCACGTCAAAAGTCACATGGCTCGTTATAATCATGATAATGCCGGTTTTCGGATCAATGCTGTATATCTACACCCAGAGCGACATCGGACACCGAACATTAAAGAAAAGGACTGATACTCTTGTGCGTGACGCCCGGGATATTATCCCACAAGACCCGGAGGTGCTGCGGCAGCTGAATCAGGAATCCCCCGGGGCGGCTTCCCTGGCGACGTATCTTCAGAGGAACGCATGCCGCCCGGTATTCGCCAACTCCGATGTGAAATACTTTCCCACCGGCGAGGAGAAATTTGCTGAGCTTGTAAAACAGCTGCGCAAAGCGGAACAGTTCATATTCCTGGAATACTTCATCATAGACGAGGGTCTGATGTGGGGCGAGATACTGGAAATTCTCGCCGAAAAAGCGCGCAAGGGTGTGGAAGTCCGCGTAATGTACGACGGCACCTGCGAATTCTCACTCCTCCCCCGGAACTACCCCCAAAAGCTGAAGGAACTCGGCATAAACTGCAAGGTGTTCGCGCCGCTCACGCCGTTCCTCTCCACCCACTACAACTATCGAGATCACCGGAAGATCGTGGTCATAGACGGCAAGGCAGCCTTTACCGGCGGAGTTAACCTCGCGGACGAATACATAAACGAGATCGAGCGCTTCGGTCACTGGAAGGATACCGCCATAATGGTTCGCGGCGAGGCTGTGCGCAGCTTCACCATGCTGTTCCTGCAAATGTGGAACATCACGGAATACAAGCCGGATTTCGGCGTGTACGTCGATCAGCCGGGAGGAATGATCCCCGAGGCGAAGGGCTATGTTATTCCCTACGGCGACTGCCCCCTCAGCAGCGAGAAACTCGGCGAGAGGGTGTATCTGGATATCCTTAACCGTGCGACTGAATACGTCCACATCATGACTCCCTACCTCGTTCTTGACGGAGTTATGCAGACCGCCCTGGAATTCGCCGCAGAACGCGGCGTGGACGTGAAACTGATACTCCCCGGTATCCCGGACAAGAAAGCGGCATACGCGCTGGCAAAGACGAACTACCGCCGCCTGCTGGATTCCGGCGTGAAGATCTACGAATACACTCCGGGATTCGTCCACGCAAAGGTATTCGTCAGCGACAGCCGAGAAGCAGTCGTGGGCACCATCAACCTGGACTACCGCAGCCTGTACCACCATTTCGAGTGCGCGGCGTATATGTACGACACGAACTGCATTCCCCACATCGAGGAAGATTTCCAGCAAACACTGGACAAGTGCCGCCGCGTGACCTACGAATCCATCAGAAAGGAAAAGCTCATCACCAAGCTCACAGGATTCGTCATGAAAGCGATAGCACCGTTGATTTAATTCGGAATTCGTAATGCGTAATTCGTAATTGAGGTATCGGCTCCGCCGATGATATAAAAATACCGGGCGACCGATGGTCGTCCGGTATTTGTTTACGACAATCATAATTCGTCCCACGAAGTGGGACACAATAATTCCGAATTATCCCTTACTCTTTCGGCAGCTTCTTTCTGATGTCCGCCAGGCGCTCCAGCGCCGCATTGAGGGTGTCGTCCTGCTTTGCGAAATGCAGGCGGATATACCGGTTCTCAGGCTCCCGGAAGAAGCTGGAGCCGGGCACCGCGCCCACGCCGACGTACTGCGCCAGCGCTTCGCACAGCTTCAGATCGCTGCTGTAGCCGAATTCCGACACATCCACCATGACGTAATACGCGCCCTGGGGAACGTTGTGGGTAATACATATTCTGTCAAGTCCGTCCAGGAATAGGGTACGCATGTGGGTGTACTTATCCTTCAGCCACTTGTAATAATCGTCGCCGAATCTCAGACCGACAACCGCAGCCTCCTGAAGCGGAGCCGCAGCGCCCACAGTGAGGAAGTCGTGCACCTTGCGTATTCTGTCGCTCACCTCCGGCGGCGCAATGACGTAGCCCAGTCGCCAGCCGGTGATGGAATAGGTCTTGGAAAGGGAGCTGCAGCAGATAGTGCGCTCCTTCATGCGCGGAAGAGTCGAGAAGTAGATGTGCTTGTTCGGCTCATAAACGATGTGCTCGTACACCTCGTCCGTGATGACCCAGGCGTCGTATTTCTCGGCGAGGTCTGCAATTATCTGAAGCTCCTCACGGGTAAATACCTTGCCGCAGGGGTTGGACGGATTGCACAGTATCAGCGCCTTCGGGTGCTGTCTGAATGCGTCCTCCAGTACGTTCGCGTCGAAGCTGTACTCCGGCGGAACCAGCGGAACGTAGATAGGCTGCGCTCCGGACAGGATAGCGTCCGCGCCGTAGTTCTCGTAGAACGGCGAGAATACTATCACCTTATCCCCGGGATTTGTGACGGAGAGCATTGCCGCCATCATCGCCTCGGTGCTTCCGCAGGTGACGGTGATATCCTTGTTCGGGTCTATGTCGCAGCCCATGAAGTGCGTCTGCTTTGCAGCGACAGCCTCGCGGAAATCCTGCGCGCCCCAGGTGGTGGCGTACTGGTGGAAATCCTCCTTTGTCACCTGAGCCAGGCGGTCAAGTATCTCCTGCGGCGGCATGAAGTCCGGGAATCCCTGGGACAGGTTCACAGCGCCGTACTGGTTCGAAATTCTCGTCATGCGCCGGATAACAGAATCCGTGAATCCGGCGGTCCTTGAAGAAAGCTGGGTCATGGTGCACCTCTTATTTCAGATAGGATATGTGATCGTTGAGTATATGCTTCTGGTCGAGCGCCGTCTTTATGGAACGCATTACATCAAGGTTATCCGGCGCGGTCGCGGACAGGAAGTAGGGTCGCTTGGCAATGCCGATTCCGTGCTCACCGGAGGTCAGTCCGCCCAGGGAGTACGCGTAGTTGTAGACGGTGGTCATATTCTCGTGAAGCTCCCTTGTCCACTGTTCCTCTGTACGGTCGCCGCGTACTATGCACAGGTGCACGTTTCCATCGCCGGCGTGCCCGAATGCGACCATCTGCATGCCGGTCTTTGCCTCGGTTTCATGCACGAATCTGATGAATTCAGCGGTCCTGTTTATCGGCACCACAAGATCTACCGGCTCCTGCTCGCTGACTGCTTCCACTGCCTTTACCAGGCAGCCGCGTACCTTCCAGATGTCCGCCGCCTTCGCAGGGTCGTCCAGGGTGATGTAATCCAGCGCGCCTGCCTTCATCGCAACGGATCTTACCAGCTCCGCGCTGCTCAGCACCTCGTTCTCCCGACCGTCAAATGTCAGGATTATATACGCGCCTGCCTCCGGCACCGGGAATTTCAGCCCCGTGAACTTCTCGCCAAGCTCGATAACGCTGCGCTCGGTGAATTCAATGGCGGTGGGGTTCGCGTTGGCGCGGATTATGCTGAGCACTCCGGCGATACCTGCGTTCAGGTCAGCGAACGGGACCACCACGGAAAGGGACTTCTCCGGCTTCGGCACCAGCTTCAGAATGCACTTGGTGATTACCGCCAGAGTACCCTCGGAGCCGATTATGAGGTGCTTGAGGGAAAGTCCGCTGGCGTCCTTGACGTTCTTTGTTCCGGCGGTGATCACGCGTCCGTCAGCGAGCACAAGCTCCAGTCCGCGGACGTAATCCCGGGTCACGCCGTACTTCACGGCTCTCATTCCGCCGGCGTTAGTGGAGATATTGCCGCCGATGGTCGCTGTCTTTTCGCCCGGATCCGGAGGATAGAACAGCCCCCTGGATTCCACAAGCTTCTGGAAATCCTGGAGCACTACGCCCGGCTCAACCACGGCGGTGAACGTATCCTCGTCTATCTCCAGGACTCTGTTCATCAGCGAGAAGTCCAGGATTATGCCGTTGCCGTGGGGCACGGTGGATCCGACCAGATTGGTTCCTGCGCCCCGGGGAGTTACCGGGATCCCGTTTTCGTAAGCATACTTCATGACGGCGCTCACTTCCTCAGTGGATTTCGGGAACACCAGTGCTGCCGCAGTTCCCTTCAACCTGCCGAGAGTATCGGAGAGATACTTGTCCTCGATATCGCCTATTCTGACCCTGGACGGGTCCTTGATTATATTCAGAAGCTCCTGCATTTCTATTACCTCCAATGAAAAAACGGAACTCGGGCGCCGCCTGCGATGATCGAACGACCGCCGCAGGCGGCACCTTAATTCCGAATCACGAATTAACTAATCAGCCTAAAGTCCATGCCGGAACGAAGAATCCCTTGAACTCGTCATTGTAGATGTCGATGGTATCCTGGGTCTGATAAGCCTCGACAATGCGCTTGTAAACAGGGTTCTCAGCGTCCTCGGTGCGTACTGCGATCAGGCAGTAGTAGCTGTTGTCGGCGTATTCGCTCTCCTTGAAGATAGCGTCGTCTGCGGTGAGTCCGCTGTCGAGAGCGTAGTTGCCGTTGATCACTGCCAGATCAACGTCCTGGATAACGGAGTAAACCAGGTTTGCGTCCACCTCAACGAACTCCACGGGAACCTTGTACTCGGTGATGTCGCTGATCTCGGGGGAAGCGCCTGCCTCGGGGTCGATGGTGAAGAAGCCTGCGCTCTCAAGAAGCTTCAGCGCTCTGCCCTCATTGGTGAGATCGTTCGGAACTGCGATCTTGAGGGTGTCGGTGGAAGCCAGTGCGTCGTCGATGGTCAGACCCTTGGCGGTGTAGATGTTCATTGCAACGATGTAGGTATCGCCAATGGCGGTGATGTCATAACCGTTGGTGGAAACCTCGTTGTTGAAGTAAGCGTGGTGCTGGAATGCGTTCATGTCGATCTCGCCGCTGTTGAGCGCGTTGTTCGGGATATTGAAGCTTGTGAACTGAACGTACTCAAGGTTGATTCCCTCGGGAGCAAGCTTGTCCTTGATGGGGTTCCAGATGTCCTCGTATACGTTGCCGGTGAGTCCGATCTTTACTGTAACGGGGTTCTCGGGGGAGTACGCAGCCTCGCTGTCAGCCGCGGAGCTGTCGCCGGAATCCCCGGCTGCGGAGCTGTCTGCTACGGAACTGTCAGTGGCGGAACTGCTGTCCACGCTGGAATCATCAGCAGTGGAGGTGTTGGAGGAGCAAGCGGTGAAGGATACCGCTGCGAGGATTGCTGAAAGGGAAAGTGCGATCTTGTTTCTGATAGACATTGTTCTGTTCTCCTTTGAACTTGTTTTGTTTAGTTGATTTCCGGTCGGCTGCGCTGCCATTGACCGGTTATTTCTCTGTCTTCTTTGCGATGATGTTGCCGGCAATCTGAATGATCTGGACGATCACCACGAGTACGACCACCGCCGCAACGATTATATCGTAGTTATTTCTCTGCACGCCCTGGACGTAAGCGAAGTTGCCGAGTCCGCCGGCGCCGACCGCACCAGCCATGGCGGTGAGTCCGACCAGGTTGATGAGGGTTATCGTGATACCACGGGAAAGCGCCGGGATACTCTCGCGGAGATACACCCGGAATATTATACCTAACTTGGAGCAGCCCATCGACTGAGCCGCTTCTATAAGCCCCGGATTTACGCCTGCCAGCGCCGCTTCCACCTGTCTTGAGAAGAAAGGCACAGTCCCTACTATGAGTGGGAATATCGACCCGACAACGCCGATGGAAGTGCCGCTGATTATTCTCGTCAGTGGGATCAGCAGGAACAGCAGGATTATGAACGGGATAGAGCGCAGCAGGTTGATGATCACGTCAAGCACCCGGTAAACCGCAGTGTTCTCCGCAAGTCCGCCCTTTTTCGTGACAGTCAGCAGGATTCCCAAAGCCATGCCTATCGCCATGATGAACAGCGTGGAAATCCCGGTCATCTCAAGGGTCTCCACCGTCGCCTTTCCAAGCTCCGGGAGCTTCTTGATTACGTTCGGCATGATGTTTTCAAAGAATTCAGGCACTCAGGATCACCTCCACTCCGACATTTATATCGCAGAGGTATTTCACTGCGTCGCGGATATCGTCCTCTTTTCCGTCCGCGATAACGACAAGTCCGCCGATGGGGTTGTCGCCGATTATCTCAATGCTGCCGAAAATGATGTTGAGGTCAATGTTGAATCTGCGCGAGATGGTGGATACCAGCGCTTCGCACGCGCTTCTCTCCAGGTACTTGAACCGGAGTATCTTCTGTCCGGGCTTGAGCTGCACCAGCGGAGATTTCTCCTCGATGAGGGTGTTTATGCCGCTCAGACTTGAGGCGGTTTCCACAAAGGAACGCGTTACCTTCTCCTGTGGGTTCGCGAATATCTCAAACACATCGCCCTGCTCCACTACCCTGCCGTTTTCCATTACGGCGGTGCGTGTACATATCTCCTTGACCACGTTCATCTGGTGGGTTATCAGCACTATCGTCAGCCCTAGCTGTGCGTTCAGCTTCTTGAGAAGCTTCAGTATCGCCTCGGTGGTCTGCGGATCCAGCGCCGATGTCGCCTCGTCGCAGAGGAGTATCTCCGGGTCGCTCGCCAGCGCTCTCGCTATTGCCGCACGCTGCTTCTGTCCGCCGGAAAGTTCCGAGGGATACGCGCCTGCCTTGTCGGCGATTCCCACAAGCTCCAGCAGTTCCATTGCCCTGGAGTTCAGCGCACTGCGGCTCATTCCGCTGTGGCGTATCGGGAATATGACATTCTCGAGCACCGTGCGCGACGCGAACAGGTTGAAGTGCTGGAAGATCATGCCGATCTTCTTGCGCTGGCGGCGTAATTCCGCTCCGCGCAGGGCGGTGATGTCCATGCCGTTGATCAGCACCTTGCCGCTGTCCGGGCGCTCAAGCAGATTTATACAGCGCACCAGCGTGGATTTGCCGGCGCCGGAAAATCCGATAATCCCGAATATCTCGCCGTCTTTTATTTCAAGAGTAACGTTGTCCGCCGCATTGAATTTCTTCCCGGCGTTGACGTAGGTCTTGGTTATGTTCTCAAGACGTATCATCTGATCACCTCATTTTCGGTCGTTCGTTTTCGGGGCACTGCCCTGCGCTTTCGGGCGGTCCGGATTCCGCTCCGGACTTACGGACGACCGAAAATGACCGGTCAGTCCTTGCCCGAAAGCATACGCATTCGCCCGAAACGGAAATTCCTGCGCAGAAGTATTGTGAATATCGCGCCCATGTTTTCCGCCTCCTCGGTAACCTATCTTTCCTATAGGCTTTATGTGTTGTATTATAACATCAAAACACTAGTTTGTCAATAGGCTTTTTAGGATTCATACCAATTTTATAGGTTTTGTAGCAATCTGCCGGATTCGAGTAAAAGTTTTATGGATTTTGCACAAAACCACATTAATCCGGAATCCACTCCCGGGAATAGTATTCCACGAACTCTTTACAAATCCCGGATGACATGCTATAATGTATTAGTATCATTACCGTAAACACGGGAAAAATAAGAACAGAAAGGAACACGCAATGAAAAGAATACTATCGCTGCTGATGGCGGCGGTGACTTCCCTTTCGCTGGCGGCGTGCTCGGCGGATACCCCGGAGGAATCCCAGTACCAGTCCCAGGTCGTTAGTGCAGACTACGCCGGGGACTCCACGGCTGCGACGCCGGAATCCCAGCCCACGGAGGAACAATCCACCGCAGCGGCTGACAGCGCTCCGTCCGCTGAAGCGTCGCAATCCACCACCGCGGATGCGTCCGCCGCAACGCCGGAAACCGCAGAGGGATCCCAGCCGGAATCATTGCAGGAGGACGGAACTTACTCCAGCCGGGACGATGTGGCGCTGTATATCCACAGCTACGGGCACCTCCCCGGGAACTTCATCACGAAAAAGGAAGCCCGGGAGCTTGGCTGGAGCGGCGGCTCAGTAGAGGACTACGCCCCGGGCAAATGTATCGGCGGCGACCACTTCGGCAACTACGAGGGACTGCTTCCGGAGAAATCCGGCAGGAGCTACACCGAATGCGACATCGACACGCTGGGCAGCAGCGGCCGCGGCGCAAAACGGATCATCTTCTCGAACGACGGGCTGATCTACTACACCGACGACCACTACGCTTCATTCACACTACTTTACGGAGAGGAATAACACATGAAAACACTTATTATTGACGCAGCAACCGTTGGCAACATGGACATTATCCACGGCAGATTCTACGCCGCATTCGATTTCCCGGAGTGCTACGGCGAAACGCTGGATTCGCTTCACGACTACCTCGGCGAGATCAACACCGAAGCCGAGATAAAGATCCTGAACAACTCTGCACTGGAAGGTTCCATCGGGGAAAAGGACGCAGCAGGGCTGCGCCGGGTGCTCAATGACAGTGCCGCAGAGAATCCGAACATTCACGTTGAATTTCTGGATTGAAAAATATCACAAAAAACATGTAACTGCGCCCGAAAAGGCGCAGTTTTTTTATAAATTTATGATATAATATAAATGTAGATTAATAATTCCGGTGCGCCACTTTCGAAACAACAAACCGACAGAAAAAGGAGCTGTATCAAAATGCCGAAGGAATCCAGACTCCCCGGTGAGGGAAATGCGCAGCGTCTGAAAATGCTGTACCTCCGGGACATCTTTCTGAAATACACAAACGATAACCAGTCGCTTACGCGCCAGCAGATTGATGAAAAACTCGCGGACCTGGGCGTATCCGAGGGCAGAAAGGCATTCGCCGAGGATATAGAGGCGCTGCGGCAGTACGGCATGGATATACAGTCCACCAACGGACGAACTGCCTCCTACCAGCTGATGAGCCGGGACTTCGAGCTGGCGGAGCTGAAGCTGATCGCCGATGTGATCAGCTCCTCCAAGTTCCTTACCTACAACCAGTCTGCGGAACTTCTGCACAAGATAGAAAATCTCTGCTGCGACTGCGACGCAATGCAGCTGCGCCGCAACGTATTCGTAACCGGGCGCTCCAAGCAGCCGAACAAGGGCGTGCTTTACAACGTGGACACAATACAGCGCGCCATCGCCGGAGAAAACGGAAAATTTAAGATATCGTTCAAGTATTTCGAGTACGACATGAATCGCCGCAAGAAATACCGCGACAAGGCAAGAATCTGCACTCCCTACGCGCTGGTGTGGGACCGGGATCACTACTACCTCGTTGCGTGGAACGACCATCGGGAGTGCTACTCCAACTTCCGCGTGGACCGCATGGAATCCGTGAGGATAACCGCCGAGCCTGCGCGCCCCCTCGACCTGGATTTCGACCTGACCCAGTATGTCATGACGCACATCTCAATGTTCAGCGGCGACGAGGTGGAAGTAAAGATACGCTGCGACCAGAGTATTGTAAACGCAGTACTGGACAGGTTCGGCATGGACGTCCGAATGATCCCTGACAAGGACGGGGAACATTTCACGCTGTACGCCAGCGTGGTGGCAGAGGCACCGTTCTACGCGTGGCTGTTCCAGTTCGGCGGAAAGGCTGTAGTGCAGTCCCCGGAGTGGGTCCGCCGGGAATACATAGACATGCTCAGGGACGTGATGGAAAACGCGTGAATACACACATACTGCCTGCCAAACTGGCGTTGACGACGCAGATGTGCCGACAATTGAAAAGGGGCTGCGAATCATCGCAGCCCCTTAAACTGTTTATTCCTGACAGATTACTTTACAAAAGGATTCTCGGTCGGATACATCATGCCGGCAGGCTGATTGAATCCGATATCCTGAACGCCGAGATAACGGAAGAGGTCGAACAGGAGCTTTCCGTAGTGACCGAATGCAACCGCACCGTGGTGGGGATAACGCTTTTCAACCAGAACGTGACGGTAGAAGCGTCCCATCTCGGGGATCGCGAAAATACCGATACCTCCGAAGGAACGTGTAGGAACATCGAGGATCTCGCCCTCTGCGATGTATGCACGGAGCTGTCCCTCGCTGTCGCACTGTAAACGATAGAATGTGATGTCGCTTGCTGCGATATCGCCCTCGAGAGTGCCTCTTGTGAAGTCAGGCTCGCTGCCTGCTGGCTCAAGCAGACGGTGCTGGATAAGCTGGTACTTGACAGCACGGTCGGAGCACATCTTGCACTCGGGAGTATTTCCGCAGTGGAAGCCCATAAATGTATCTGTAAGAGAATAATTGTACTTGCCCTTGATATCCTCGTCATATATGTACTTGGGAACGGAGTTGTTGATATCAAGCAGTGTAACAGCGTCAGCGGAAATGCACATACCGATATATTCGCTCAGTGCGCCGTAGATATCAACCTCGCAGGATACGGGGATTCCGCGGCTTACAAGTCGGCTGTTTACATAGCAGGGCTCAAATCCGAACTGGGAGGGGAATGCGGGCCAGCACTTGTCAGCGAATGCAACGTACTTTCTGGAGCCCTTATGGTTTTCTGCCCAGTCTAAAAGGGTAAGCTCGAACTGTGCCATGCGCTTATTGAGGTCGGAATAATAGCGACCCTCGCCCATCTCCTTTGCCATATCAGCGCATACAGCGTCGATTCTGGGATCGTTCTCGTGCTCCTTGAAGGAAACGAGGAGGTCGAGCTCGGAGTTCTCTTCGATCTCAACGCCTAACTCATATAAGCCCTTGATAGGAGCATTGCAGGCGAAGAAGTCCTGGGGACGGGGACCAAAGGTGATGATCTTTAAGTTCTTGACGCCGATGACAGCTCTTGCTACCGGAACGAAGTCCTTGATCATCTTAACGATGTCGTCAGCGGTGCCAACGGGATACTCAGGGATAAAGCCCTTAAGATGACGCATGCCAAGGTTGTAGGAGCAGTTGAGCATTCCGCAGTAAGCGTCGCCTCTGCCGTTGATCATGTCGCCGTCGCCCTCTGCTGCTGCGACGAACATTACGGGGCCGTCGAAATTCTTTGCGATAAGGGTTTCAGGAGTTTCAGGACCGAAGTTACCGAGGAATACTACTAAAGCGTTGCACTCAGCCTTCTTTACGTCCTCGACAGCCTTGAGCATATCAAGCTCGTTCTCAACGGTAACGGGACATTCGTATATCCCCTCTCCGTAAGCGGAAACTATAGCCTTACGGCGTCTTTCGGATAAAGCGATAGGGAAGCAGTCACGGGATACGGCAATTATGCCGAGCTTAATTTCAGGTATGTTGGTCATTAGTTTTACCCTCTCAATTATATATTTCCGGGAAGTTTTGATACTCCCGACAGTTTACGTTTATAGGATATCACAAAAACTTTTGCTTGTCTAGTGTTTTTTTGTCGCAATCATGCAAAATCTACCCAAAAAACAACGAAATACATATTACAAAGTTGTCAATCCGGGAAATTTGTGATAGAATGAATCAGATAGGCGGCACTTACCGTACTATACATACAGAAAATAATCAAAGGAAAGAAGCGACTAAATCACAATGAACAAGGACCTGACGATCGGAAGCCCCGGAAAATCCCTCATCATGTTCACGATACCGCTGTTCATCAGCGTAATGTTCCAGCAGATGTACAACATCGCCGACAGCGTGATCGCCGGTAAATTCGCCGGAGAGGACGCCCTCGCGGCGATCGGCGCAAGCTACCCCATAACCATGATATTCATGGCGGTGGCGGTGGGCTGCCAGATAGGCTGCTCGGTGGTCATAAGCAAGCATTTCGGCTCCGGCAATATGCAGATGACCAAGACCTGTATCTCCACCTCGCTAATTTCAGGAACCGTGCTCTCCGCTATACTTACGCTTGTAGGAGTGCTCTTCAGCGGAGTATTCATGCAGTGGGTCCAGACCCCTGCGAACATATTTGACGACGGCTGCCTGTACCTCATGATCTATACCGGCGGATTCATATTCCTTTTCCTCTACAATATCGTCACCGGTATTTTTAACAGCCTGGGTGACAGCAAGACGCCGCTGTACCTGCTTATCGCAAGCTCCGTCGGCAACGTTATCCTGGACTGCATTCTCATAATCCCGTTTAAAATGGGAGTCGCCGGCGCGGCATGGGCTACCTTTGCGGCGCAGGGCGCGGCTTGTATTCTGGCGCTGTTCCTGTTGTTCCGCCGCGTGAAATCCATGAACATAAAGGGCGGAAAGCCGTTCAGCGGCAGGGCGCTCGGCGAGATCTGCAAGGTGGCTGTCCCCAGCGTACTCCAGCAGAGCTTCATCTCCGTCGGCAACCTGTTTATTCAGTACATGGTCAACGGGTACGGCTCCTCCATAGTTGCCGGGTACTCCGCCGCAATCAAGCTGAACACCTTCGCGATAACCTGCTTCACCACCATCGGAAACGGCATGTCCAGCTTCACGGCGCAGAATATCGGCGCGGATAAGCCGGAGCGTATCCGTAAAGGATTCCGCTCATCGCTGTTCTTCTCGCTGGGCACTGCGGCGGTGTTCTTCCTGCTGTTCTTCCTGCTGAGCGAGCCGCTCCTCTCGCTGTTCATGAACGGCGACAGCTCCCGGCTCGCGATGGACACTGGCGTGGACTTCCTGCGTATTGCTTCGCCGTTCTACTTCATCGTGTGCATTAAGCTGCTGTGCGACGGAGTGCTCCGCGGCAGTGAAGCCATGGGATGCTTCATGGCGGCGACATTCACGGATCTTATCCTGCGCGTGGTCCTCGCTGCAATATTCTCCAACACCATGGGCGAGGTGCGCGGGATCTGGCTCTCCTGGCCGGGCGCGTGGATTGCAGGTACAATAATGTCAGTGATATTCTACCTGACTGGCATGTGGAGCAGAAAACTCCGGAAAACTCCCATCGCCGAAACCGTAGAGGAATCCCTGGAGGATATCTTTGAGGAATCCCCGGCTGAAGAATCAGAGGAATGATCATACGGCATGATATCCAGAGGGCGGAACGTGATTCCGCCCTTTCTGCACCTCAGATTTCCGATAAGTGTGGCGGAATCCGCCGTCAGTTCTCCCGACATGAAAATCATACCCATTACCCGGGTTATTTTCCCTTTTTCGCTTGCAAAATATCCGGATATATGCTACAATAGAAATAGAAAAAATAAAGTAAGGAGGCTTTACCATGACTGATTCCAAGGACGGCAAAATAATCCACGCAGCAGCAGAGATATCAATTGACCCGAACTGCACTACTGCATTCATGACCCTTGAGCCGCCTGCAAACGGCGGACTTGAAATGACAGTCGATAAAGCTCTTGCGGCCGTTGCTGATAAGGGTATCAGCTTCGGGCTGATGGAAAACGAGATCGAACGCGCGGTCACAGAGCACCGCTACGGCGAGAACATCTGTATCGCACGCTGGCAGCCGCCTGTGAACGGCGAGGACGGAAAGATCGACTACTACTTCAAGCGCGAAAGCACGTTCAAGCCTGTCGAGGACGAAAACGGCAACGTTGACTACAAGAACCTGGGACTGGTGCGCAATATCTACAAGGGTACCCCGATAGCCAGGATCACGCTGCCCACCGAGGGCATTCCGGGCACCGACATCATGGGGAAATCCGTTCCGCAGAAGGTGGGGGTTCCGGTCACTTTCGCCGTCGGCAAGGGTACTGAACTCGTGAACGACGGCACCGAGATAGTCGCTGTCACCGATGGAAATCTCGCCTACACCAACGGCGCGTTCTGCATTGAGGAATCCCTGCTGATACGCGGCGACGTGGACGTTTCCAGCGGAAACATTGACTTCATCGGCGACATCATCATCAAGGGAAATGTCATGGAGGGCTACGCAGTGACCTCCAAGAAGAACATCACAATAAACGGCAACGTCACCAACGGCACCATTACCGCCGACGGGAACATCACCGTCAAGCTGGGCTGCATAAATTCCAACCTGCACAGCGAGCTTGGCAGCATTAAGCTGGATTTCTGCGAAAACAGCAAGCTGTACGCCGGGCAGAATGTCGAGGCTTCCTCCTTTGTGGGAGGAGAGGTGTTCGCCGGAAAGGACATCATTGCAAGCGGCAAGGGTATCATGATGGGCGGTAAGTACACCGCGTTGGAAAACATCACCGCTTCCGTCATCGGCTCGGAAAGCTACGCCAAAACCCTGGTCACCCTCGGCAACAACGCAGTGCTCAACGAGGAGATGGAAGGGCACAAGCACGCGATACAGAACTACGAGGATAAGCTTGACCAGCTTGGGAAGATCGTCACCGCCCTCACGGAGATGGCGAAGGTGAGCAAGCTCAGTCCGGAGCGTGAGCAGATGAAGGTGGAGGCAATGCGCTCCCGGTTCCAGATACAGGGCGAGATAAAGCGCCTTAACAACAGAATCAAGGAGATCGAAACCACCCTGGAACGCAAGCAGAATCTGTCTGTTTCCTGCAAACGTGCATTTTATCCCGGCGTCACCCTGCGTATCAACTCCTGCATATTCCAGGTGAACACCATGACGCCGCACTCAAGGGCAACCATCGGCGACGGCGAGATCGTAATGAAGCCGCTCTGATACCGGACAACAGAATAAGAAAGGGGCTGTTTTCAGCCCCTTTTTGTATTCCTCCGCTTGTTTCCCAGAGTGCTGTTCCTGAATGAGAAACACCCCCGAATTACTTCGGGGGTGCGGTTAGTGTTTGAACTATCTGGTCACTTATTGTTGATTACTTTCTCTTGCGAGAAACTACTACAGCAGCACCAGCCAGAGCAACAACGCCAGCAGCAACAGCTACGCCAGCAACGCCAGTGTCAGGGTTGCCCTTGTTAGCGTCAGTATTGGTGTTGGTGTTGTCAGCAGCGTCAGCAGTCTCATCGGAAGTAGCAACCTCAGCGGTGTCGTCAACAGTTACGTCAACAGTCTCATCAACTGTTACGTCAACAGTCTCGTCAACGTCAGCGGTCTCAACAACCTCTACGGTCTCGTCAGCGGGCTCATCTGCAGGAGCAGTGGTCTCAGCGGGCTTTGTGGTATCAGCAGGCTTTTCACCAGCAGTCTTGGTGATGTCCTCGCCCTTGGAGTTCAGCAGAGTGTAGGAAACGATCTCGAACTCATAAGCATCAGCATAGTTCTGGATCCATACCTGTGCGTATGTATCAGTGGACTTGAAGATAGGAGTGTCCTGAGAATAGTTCAGAACGAACTCGCCTCTCTTGTCGGTAGCCTTCAGCAGGTAATCCTTATCGCCTGCGGAAGAGCCCTCAAGACCCCACTCGATCTGCTTCCAGCCAGTGGACTGGGAGTTGAAGCCGAATGCGCCAGCAACCCAAGCCTGCTCAGCGATAGCGGACTCAACAGCTCTCTTATCTGTAGCCTTTACGGTCAGAGTAAAGCCTGTGAAATCAGACATGGGAGCGTAGTCAGTGAACAGCGGAACATTGGGGTCGTCAGACAGCAGGCATGCGAACATACCAGACTGAGTATTTGTTGCACCCTTGAATGCAGAAGCTGCAAAAGATGTAACAGTAGTGGTAGCAGCAACTGCAACAGCAGCAACTGCAGCGATAACACTTCTTAACTTCATAAGAATAATCCTCCTAAAATTTTGGTTGAGCGGATAGCAAACACTAAATCCTCTTGTATATTGTACTATAAATCATAAAAAAAAGCAACTGTCATTTTACACACAAATTACAGTTTTTTTTAGGCAATTCCAATAATTTTTTTAGTAAAAAAGCACAATGCGTATTCCCTTCAGAAACACGCATTGCTTATTACTTAATTTACCTAACTTTAGTCATCCCTGCGGATGGTTAGCATGATTCCAGCCGCGCCGAGGACTGCCGCGCCTGCCGCTGCCATGTTGAACGGCACGCCGGTATTCGGGTTTCCGGGCGCTGTTGTGGTAGCATTTGTAGTTCCGCTGACAGTACCTGTTGTGGAGCCGTTACCGTTTGCCGCGCCGGTAGTTCCGCTTGTTGTGCCAGAGGTGGTGCCGCTGTTCATGCCGGAATTATTCCCTGCCCCGGAGGTCGTTCCGTTTGCGGTATTGCCGCCGGTAATGCCGTTCACCACGTCCTCGCCGGCGTCAACTACACCGTTGACTATATCCTCGCCGGCGTTTACAACTCCGCCGATAACGCCGCCATTGTTAGCAGAAGCCGCGCAGGTCAGCGAAGCCGCTGCCGCAACAGCCGCCGCAAATCCAAGAAGCTTTTTCATAGATCTTCTCCTTATTATAATATTATTGTACAGCATGACTGCACGGTATTATTATCTGCACGACTTATCGCTTTATTATTGGTGCATTTTTCCTTGATTTTCTGACGGCAATCCGCTTTCTGCTTGACATTGCACAGTTATGGTAGTATAATATTACTTACGGGGCTTTATGCCCTGATTTATCATATCACAAAGCCCCGTAATACACTGGGCATTACTAGGTATTGATATCGTCAGGAGGACAAAATGAGCGAATACAATTTAGGCACGAAGTGCGTACAGGGCGGCTACACGCCCGGAAACGGCGAACCCAGACAGGTTCCGATAATCCAGAGCACCACATTCAAATACTCCACCAGCGAGGACATGGGCAAGCTGTTCGATCTTGAGGCAAGCGGCTACTTCTACACTCGTCTTCAGAATCCCACCAACGACACTGTTGCCGCAAAGATTGCCGACCTTGAAGGCGGCTCTGCAGCCATGCTGACCTCTTCCGGTCAGGCTGCGAATTTCTTCGCGGTATTCAACATCGCTGGCTGCGGCGATCACATCGTTGCCTCCAGCTCCATCTACGGCGGCACATTCAACCTGTTCAATGTGACCATGCGCAAGATGGGTGTGGACTTCACCTTCGTCAGCCCGGACTGCACCGAGGATGAACTCAACGCAGCATTCAAGCCCAACACCAAGGCTGTGTTCGGCGAAACCATCGCAAACCCTGCGCTTACCGTACTTGACATTGAGAAGTTCGCGAACGCTGCGCACGCGCACGGAGTTCCGCTGATCGTTGACAACACCTTCGCAACTCCCATAAACTGCCGTCCGTTTGAGTGGGGCGCCGATATCGTAACTCACTCCACCACCAAGTATATGGACGGACACGGCGCTGCGGTGGGCGGCTGCATAGTTGACAGCGGTCACTTTAACTGGCTGGAGCATGCAGACAAATTCCCCGGACTGTGCACCCCTGACGAGAGCTACCACGGAATAACCTACGCTGAGAAGTTCGGTATCGGCGGAGCATTCATCACCAAGGCGACTGCGCAGATGATGAGAGATCTCGGCTCTATCCAGGCGCCGATGAATGCCTTCATTCTCAACCTCGGACTTGAGAGCCTGCATGTACGCATAAAGCGCCACTGCGAGAACGGACTTGCCGTTGCACAGTTCCTGAGCAAGCACCCCAAGATCGAATACGTCAACTATCCCGGACTGCCCGGCGACAAGTACTATGAAACCGCGCAGAAGTATATGCCCACCGGCACCTGCGGCGTAGTAAGCTTCGGCATGAAGGGCGGCAGAAAGGCTGCCGAGGAATTCATGAAGCACCTCAGACTCGGCGCTATCGAAACCCACGTTGCAGACGCGCGCACCTGCTGCCTGCACCCGGCAAGCGCAACCCACCGCCAGATGAACGACGAGGAACTCAAGGCGTGCGGCGTATTCCCGAACCTGGTAAGATACTCCTGCGGACTTGAGGACGCACAGGATCTCATCGACGACATCGCACAGGCGCTCGACAAAATCTGATATCAATAAAAACGACCTCCGACCCGAAAGAGCCGGAGGTTATTTTTATGCCCGGATCAGCAGAGCTCGAAGTCGATGAATCCGCCGTTGACGTTCACGCTGACGCACTTTACATGCACCTTGTCGCCGACAGTGAATACGCTGCCGTCCGCGGCGCCGGTCAGGATAACTCCGTGCTGCACCTCGTAATCCCCCAGTGGAAGCGTCGCAACGCTCACCATTCCCTCCACCGTGTTGGGAAGCAGGACGTAAATTCCTCCGGCGCTCACTCCGGAGATAATACCGTCAAACTCCTCACCGATGTGGGACTTCATGTATTCCGCCATGTAAAAATTCTCGCAATCTCGCTCGCAGCGTATCGCGGAAAGCTCCGTATTGCTCGCTTGGAGCGCCGCGGACTGCGCAAACGCAGCGTACTTCCGGCAGAGTTTCTCGTGGCTCAGCGCATAGACGTAATCCGTCAAAATACGATGAATCGACAGGTCTGCGTAGCGGCGTATCGGCGAGGTGAAGTGCGCATATTCCGGCATGACAAGCCCGTAATGTCCCAGCGGCTCCTCGCTGTACCGCGCTTTCATCATCGTGCGCAGTACGATACGGTTGATCACCATTGCGCGGTCGCTGTCCTTGTTCTCCCGGAGGATCCTCGCAAGCTCCCCTGCCGGCGCGTTCATTCCCAGCGCCCCGGGATTTATCCCCAGCGCGGTCAGCGTTTCGCGGAGCGTGTCAAGTTTCTCAGATGTTGGAGCCTCGTGTACGCGGTATACGAACGGTATTTTTTCCTTCATGGCAAGGGCTGCGGCGGAGTTGTTCGCCATCAGCATGAATTCCTCGATAATTCCCTCGGCAATGCCGGTGGTGCGGGGCTTTACGTCAATACACACGCCATTCTCGTCCGTGATTATCTTGGTTTCGGAGGTGTCAATCTCCGGGGCGCCGCGCTCAATACGGTTCTTTTCAAGGATCTCCGCAAGCTCCCTCATGATAGGAATGCGGTCGATCACCCGGGCGTATTTTGCCTTTATCTCCTCGTCGGCAGTGCCGTCGATTATCTTGTTGACCTCGCTGTAGACTCCCTTCACGCGGCTGCGTATCACGGATTTCTCAAAACGGTAGTTCAGCAGCTTTCCCTGGAAGCTGACCTCCATCAGGCAGGAAAACGCCAGCCTGTCCACCTGCGGATTCAGGGAACATATCCCGTTGGAAAGCTGCTTCGGAAGCATAGGCACCACCTGGTCGGCATAGTAAATGGAAGTGCCTCGGTAGAATGCCTCCTCATCTATCTTGCAGCCACGGGGAACGTAGTGGGATACGTCCGCAATGTGTACTCCCAACTTGTAGCAGCGGTCGGTTTTGGAAATGCTGACCGCGTCATCTATGTCCTTTGTGTCTGCACCGTCAATTGTGAATATCGGTTCTCCGCGGAGGTCAAGCCTGCGGAGTATTTCATCGCCGTCCGGCTCGTCAATATCCAGCTTAGCCGCCTCAAGCAGCACATCGTCCGGGAAATTCACATGCAGCCGGTTGGACATCATGTAGGCCTCTGCGCCTGCCTTTGCCGTATCGCAGGAGCCGAACACGTCCACGATATTCACCGTGTGGTCCATGTGGCGCTCGCCGCGCTTCTTGATGGAAAACACGACCTTGTCCCCGACATGCATAGCCGCCGCCTTTGAAACCTTCGCAATAACCAGAGGGTCGCTGCACAGCCTGTCCGGAAGCACCATCAGCTTGTTCCCCTCAGCGACGATAACGCCGGTAAGAAGCGCGTCGGTTTCCTCAAGGACTGCCAGCACGACCGCTTCCGGAGAATGGTGGATATCGTCCGATGGGGCTGTCATTTTCGCCAGCACGATATCTCCGGGAATCGCGCCGCACATATCCCTGCCGCGCACGAAATACTCCTGCGGCATATCCCCCACCTGCTTCACGAATCCGGAACGCTGTGAAACGCGGCTCACTTCCGCCTTGAAGTAGGTTTCCGGGTGCTTTATCCAACAGTTCCCCTTCTTGTAGGCAATGTCGTTGTGCTGCTTCATTTCCGCCAGGGCGTCCTCGAGCTTCTTCATTCCCTTTTTGTTCATGCCCAGTTGGTCCGCAAGCTGACGGACTGAAAGTCCTTTTTCACCAGCCTTGTACAATCCCATTAATATCGAAAGTTTGAAATTGTTCATACTTATCCTTTCTCATATTCCGGAGCCACCGGACAACATAATTAGTATTCCGTTTTTATCTCGATTTAACAAAAAGGACAGGCGATTCAGCCTGTCCTGATGTATTACTGTTCAGCAGTTGAAGCTGTGCTCTCTGCCTGGGAGGTACCGCCTTCATCCTGCGCTGCCTGCGGCGTGCTCTCGGAGCCAGCGTCTGCATTCGCTGCTGCGGAATCAGCGGATGTATCCGCCGTGCCGACCTCGACTGTGACTGCCGCTGAATCGTCCTCGCTGCTTGTATCAGAAACTGTGCTTGAAGTAACGGAACTGCCGGAGGACTCATCCTTAGAGCCACCGAAGTATACATTAACGACATTCACCACGATAGCCAGAACAAAGAACACGATCGCAGCGGTGGTCATTGCCTTATTAAGCATTGCCTCCTTGGTCCTGCCGGAGTTCTTACCGAAGTAGTTATCGCTGGAGTTACCGGAAATGGTCTTGGACATCTGTGTTTTTGTATCCTGCATGAGCACCACGATAATGATGAATACGCATGCAATTATCAGTACGATAGCGCTGATTATTTCAAATATACCCATTAGTTGAAATTCCTCCATATAATTATGTACTCAATTATAAAATTGTACAAGTGATATCATACTATCCAAGTATACCACATAATCAGTTAAAATGCAAGGGTTTTTTTAAATTTTTTTGATTTTTTTTGGAAGTGAACAGTATCCCCATCCACGCTGCCTAATCAATCCCTGCGCTGCCGGAGCGTCATTAATGGGAAAATCCGGAATATACTATACTGTACAAGCAGAAAGGAGTTAAAATGTCAAGACTCAGAGTTATATTGTGCGGATTTATTACAGGCAGTGTGATGGCAGTCCCAGGGATCAGCGGCGGATCAGCTGCAATGATAATCGGAGTATACGACGATCTTCTCCGGGCGGTCAGCCGGTGCTTCTCCGAACCGCGCAGGAATATTCCGCTGCTGCTCCGGTTCGCACTGGGGGGGATCCTCGGGCTGTTCCTGATGGCAGGGGCGATATCCAAACTGCTGACCACCCCGGCAGAGGTTCCGGTAAGATTCTTGTTCCTCGGCGCTGTGGCAGGTGGAATTCCGGCGATATTCCGGAAAGCCGGCGTGCGCAGGCTGAATGCTTCTGGGCTGGTACTGATCCTTTCGGGGGTGGCAGCAGTCCTGCTGCTGGCGTCACTTCCGGAGGGACTGTTCACCCCGGGCGAGCGCGGATTCGCCGACATTGCGCTGCAATTCACCGGCGGAATGCTCCTGGCTGCTGCGCTTGTGCTGCCGGGAATCAGCGCGTCACACTTCCTCTACATGCTCGGAATTTACGACGCCGTGATGGAGAAGCTCAGCACCCTTGACCTGATTCCGCTGCTGCCCCTCGCCGCAGGGACGGTTCTCGGAATATTCCTGACCGCGCGGCTGATCGAAACGCTGTTCCAGCGCCACCAGGCAGGGACGTTCCTGGTTATCCTCGGTTTCATGCTGGCTTCACTCCGGGAGCTGATTCCCCAGAGTGCGGAGCCATGGCAGATACTCACCGGAATCCCATGCATACTGGTCGGATTTGTGCCGGTTTACATGATACAATCCGGCGGCAGGACTACTAACCTGGAACAAAATCCGGAATAATATATTGTGCCATTTCTACTTGACAGAAACAATATATAGTGATATAATTGTATCAAGGTCAACAAATGATACTATTAAAGAGGAGTGATCTTATGAAAATCAATGTGACCGGCGGAACACTTCCGCAGCAGGAAATAGACTACTACACCGAAATGGCGCTGAAGAAGTACCCGGAGAGGAACATCACCGCCATTGACATGGACATAGACGGGGATTACGTCAACTGCACCTATCACTTCTGTGATCAGCCGTTCGAGCGAATCCGCCGCATAACCGGCTACCTGGTGGGGACCCTCGACAGATTCAACAACGCCAAGAGAGCCGAGGAAGCCGACCGAGTAAAACACGGGCTTACCCAGCAATAAAATATCTGGCTGCTCCGGCAGCCAGTCTTTTTTTAGCATAAAAAAACTCCCCACCTTGCGATGAGGAGAATTTTTTGTGTACATCAGCCCTTAACAGCACCGAGGGCAACGCCCTTAACGATGAACTTGGAAAGGCAGAGATAGATAATTACAACAGGCAGAATGGAAAGGGCGATAGCAAGGTAGTTAACACCGTAGTCGTTGACCTTATCCATTGCGAGGATACCCGCAACCATCATCGGCATTGTCTTCTGGTCGAAGTTACTTGAAATGAGGATCATGGAAGGAGTATAGTAGTTGTTCCAGCTTGCAACGAATGCGAAAATAGCCTGAACTGCGAGCGCCGGCTTCAGCATAGGAAGCGCGATAGTAATGAACGTCCGGAACTCGCCGCTTCCGTCGATTCTGGCGGCCTCAACAATCTCCAGGGGGAAGGAAGACTTCATGTACTGGAGAATGAAGAATACCGTGGAAGGAGCTGCGATCGCAGGAAGGATCAAAGGCAGGTAGTTATCCTGGAGTCCGATCTGGATCATGAACTGTAAGAAACCGGTGGAAACGACCTGCATCGGGATCATCATAACTGCAAGAATGAATGTTGTCGCAAACTTCTTGAGCTTGAAGTCATAAACCGTAAGACCATATGCGGTGAGCGCAGAGAAAATAACAGTCAGGACTGTGGAGCATGCTGCGATCACGATACTGTTCCTATAACCGATCCATACGTTGTAAACATCTGCGTAGGCATCTCTGGTCGTAAGGGTATTCCAGTTTTCCAGGACATGTGTGCTAGGGATAAGGGTGATACCGCTTGATGTTATGTCCGAAGATGCTCTGGTCGCATTGATGACCAGTATGTAAATCGGTAAAAGGCAGATGATAGTGAGAAGGATACAAACAACGAATCTGATGATACCATGGACTTTTATGCTGGTTGAATAATCCTTGGTTGCCGTACTTGACATGTATTCATACCCTCCTTACTTGGACTTCTTGCGCTTCTTTACAGGAGCGGTAGAATCTGTGTTGAATCTGTAGATGATCAGACCGAATATCAGGGTTACGATAAACAGAAGCACGGAAGCGCCTGCCGAGTAACCGTAGTTCGGTTTGAGAGGATTGATGTGGAAGTTGTTATAGATGAATACCGCCACAGTTTCCAGGCTGTTCTTTACTGTACGTCCTTCGTGGAAGAGGTACGGGATATCGAACATCTGCAATCCACCGATCATTGACGTGATGAACACATAGATGAATATAGGCTTGAGAATTGGCATTGTGATGCGGAAGAAGGTATTTGCACCGCTGGAACCGTCGATGGAAGCCGCCTCATAGATAGACGGATCAATTCCGAAAATACCGGACATCAGCAGCAGTGTAGTGTTACCGAACCACATCCAGGTCTGAATGAACCATACGAGGATTCTCGCACTCCAGACATTATCAACAAACTTGAAAGGTTCAAGTATTACTTCCCAATTTAATAAAAGAGCGTTTACAGCGTTGTACTTGTTATTGCCGAAAAGCATAAGGAACAGGGCGGCAACAGAGGACGCCGTGATGATGTTAGGCAGATACATTACTACCTTGAAGAAGCCAGTGCCCTTTAACTTGATTCTGACATCGGAGAACCATACTGCAAGAAGCAGTGAGAGCACAATCTGTAATACGAAGTTACCAGCCCAAAGAATGAGTGTGTTTCCAATGGATCTCATAAACTCCTCTTGGATTGCTGCACCCGGGCTGTATTTACCTTCCTGACCAAAAAGAAGCCACTGGAAGTTCTGTAATCCTACAAATTCATTAGCAGTGTCGCCATTGCCGCGAAAGCTCAGGAAAAACGTGTTAATGAGGGGATAAATCATAAAGAAAGCATACGCAATAAAAAATGGTAGTATGAACATATAGCCATATTTTGCATAGCTTATCATCTTACTGCGCTTCTGTGCTGCAGCATTCATAGCACACCCTCCAATTTTTTTGTTAAAAATTCAACGATACATTGCTTACGGGTTTTCGCCCGTAAGCAATTCATATCGTTGAAAAGGTTATTCAGTTACAGTGCAGAGAAGTAACTACTGATTACTCAACTACAATGTCAGGGAATGTTGCAACTACAGACTTCTTGAATGCGTCTACAGCCTCTTCCTTGGTTGCGTATGTACCAGCGATGTAATCCTGTACAGCGGTGTTCAGGCAGGACTTGATCTTGGAGTCATACTCTGTGATCAGACCGTCCATCTTGATGTTGTTAGCGCCGTCAGCGAGAACTGCGAACTGGTCCTGACCGCCGAGGAGGTCATTCTTGTTGGTGCCAGCGTCGATGATAGCCTGCATAGCAACCTTGTTGTTGGTGAAGTCGCCGGTGAACTCAGCATACTTCTGCATTGTGTCAGCGTCAGTTGTGAAGAACTTTACGAACTCAGTAGCGAGGTCCTTGGTGTCGCACTTGGTGCTTGCTGCGAGCCATGTGCCGCCCCAGAAGTAACCGGTCGGACCCTGGCAGATGTTGTACTTGCCGAATGTAGGACCGGAGAGGTTGCCGTCGTCGTCCTTGGTAACACCCTCTGCCTGCCACAGCTGAGAACCATCAGAGTTGGTCATGCACCATGTGGAGAAGAAGTAACCCATTGTTGTGCCGTCCTGGCCTGCCTGGTACCAAGCGGGATCCCACTGCGGAACGCCTGCGAGGTAGTGGTTGTCAGCCATTGTCTTAGCAACATCGAAGAAGTCTTCAGCGGTGTCCATAACGAGCTTGCCGTCAACTACCCAAGGCTGAGTTCTGTTAGCAGCGTAAACCTGCCACAGACCACCCTCAGTTGCTGTCAGAGAGGTCTTGTTACCGGAAGCCTCGTAAACTGTCTTTGCAGTCTCCATGAAGGTATCCCAGTCCTTAACCTTCTCCTGCATCTCCTCAGGAGTCTTAACGCCGAGATATTCCTCAGCGAGGTCGGTTCTGTAAACGAATCCGCCGGGAGCAGCCTGGAAGGAAGCACCCTTCAGAACGCCGTTCTTATCCTTACCGATCTGTATGGTGTAGTCATAAGCGTTTGCGTAATCAGCCTCAGTGATTCCGAGATCGGACAGAGGAGCAACCAGTGTGTCATCGTTGATGTACTGGAGGATCCAGTCAGCCTCAAGACACATCAGGTCAGCGTCGCCGTCGCCTGAGAGGTACTGAGCATACTGGTCACGAGCGCCCTCACCGTTGTCGCCAACACCCTTGATAACGATCTGATCCTCAGAGTAACCCTTCTCCTGGCAGAACAGCTTAACCATGTTCTTGATATCGGAGTTACCGGTCCAAGCGAGGATGGTCAGTGTTTCCTCAGAAGAGAGAGCGGAATCACCAGCATTGCTGGAATCATCAGCTGCGCTGGAGTCAGCTGCGCTAGAGTCAGCTGCGCTGGAGTCAGCTGCGCTGGAATCAGCTGCGCTGGAATCACCGCTGGAACCGTTGTCCTTGGAGCAGCCGGCAAAGGACAGAACTGCAGCAGATGCAAGCAGAGCTGCTAAAATTCTTTTCTTCATAGATTTTTCCTCCCAAAATAGGTTTCATTTCGTTCCGTTGTGGAACTGATTTACTCATCGGGGTCCTGCGGCTGATAATACTCTGTCTGAGCAGCATTCATAACCGCGCCTCGATTACATTTGTAAGTTTATCATAAAAGCTTTGATTTTTCAAGTCCTTTTTTATAACTTTTTTCACAGTGTAATTGGGAAAACGTTTTCAATTTTCACCTGTTGTTCACTTTCACAACACCTCCTTTGAATTTATTAAGTAAATCCCAGCAATTTACTCTGTCAATCTTAATCGCTTGGTAATGCGCTTTTGTGAGTTGTCCAATGCACTTTTTCTTTCGATTCAGCCGATTTTGTAACTGCTTTGTAACCAAGTTGTAATCATTCATTTGTGCAAAGTGCTGAAAAATTGCACAAATGCATTGTAAACGTTATCACTGCGTATATTTCCGCAAATCCTTTTGTAATAACGAATTGTATGCTTCCCGACATTCGTGTAAACACTCGGTTAGTTTTCATGAACCTGCTTCCGTTTTATGCATATTAGACAATCCGCCATTTTATGTGTTTAAAATCTGAAAAGAAAAATCCTCCGCAGCGGACTGTGGAGGATCGTGTTATTCAATAGTGATCAGACGGGGTGTACCTTGTTGGTCTTGTCAGCGTGGTCAGCGTCGATTCCAACCTGTCTGTCGGTGCGCTTCTCAAAGAACTTCGGAGCTACCTTCGGGAACATAGCGTAGGTCAGGACGTCCTCAACGGAAGCGTCGGGAACATACTGCTTAACCTCTTCCTTCATCACGTCATACTCCGGCTTGAGCAGGTCAGCAGGACGGCATGTGATGGGCTCCTCTGCACCGAGGATCTTCTTCTGGAACTCGGGGTCAATAGCGACAGGCGTCTTGCCGTATTCACCCTTGACAAGTCCCTTGAACTCCTTGGTAACAGTCTTGTAGCGCTCGCCGGTGATTACGTTGAACACTGCCTGAGTACCAACGATCTGGGAGGTAGGTGTAACGAGGGGCGGGAATCCGGAATCCTTACGAACGCGCGGAACTTCCTGGAGAACAGCCTCAAGCTGATCTGCCTTGCCAGCCTGCTTCAGCTGAGAGAGCAGGTTGGAGAGCATTCCGCCCGGTACCTGGTAAATGAGCGCATTGGTATTTGTAGCCAGCATGGATGGATCCAGCAGGCCGTTGTCGATGTACTTCTTGCGGAGCTTCATGAAATAGTCGCGGATCTCGTTCAGCTTAACGAGGTCAAGACCGGTATCGTACTCTGTGCCCTGGAAAGTAGCCACGATGGACTCAGTCGGAGCGTGGGAAGTACCCAGAGCCAGCGGCGACATAGCGGTATCAACGCCGTCAACGCCTGCCTCTACCGCCTTCATAATGCACATGGAAGCCAGACCGGAAGTGTAGTGTGTATGCAGCTGGATCGGGATCTTAACGGTAGCCTTGAGATCCTTTACAAGGCTTGCAGCCTCGTACGGAGTCAGCAGGGCTGCCATGTCCTTGATGCAGATGGAATCTGCGCCGGCATTCTCGATCTGCTTAGCGTAGTTCATGTAGTACTCGTGAGTGAATACCTCGCCGAGGGTATAGGAGATAGCTACCTGAGCGTGACCCTGCTCCTTCTTGGCTGCCTTGATGGCAGTTTCAAGGTTGCGGATATCGTTCAGTGCGTCGAAGATACGGATTATGTCGATACCGTTGGCGATGGACTTCTGTACGAAGTACTCAACCAGATCGTCGGCATAGTGACGGTAGCCCAGCATGTTCTGTCCTCTGAACAGCATCTGGAGCTTAGTATTCGGCATTTCCTTTCTCAGGATACGCAGTCTTTCCCACGGATCCTCGTCCAGGAAGCGAATGCAGGAATCGAATGTAGCGCCACCCCAGCACTCAGCAGAATAGAATCCGATCTTGTCCATCTCGGAAAGGATAGGACGCATGTCGTCCATAGACATTCTTGTGGCGAGCAGTGACTGATGCGCGTCACGAAGAACGGTTTCAGTTATCTTTAATTTTGCCATCTTGCTTCTCCTTAAATTATGCGTTGAGTGTAGCCACAACAGCGCCGGTTTCAACAGCCTCGCCCTTGGTTACGTTGATGGAAGCAACTACGCCATCTCTGTCGGAAACGATATCGTTCTCCATCTTCATAGCCTCGAGAACTGCGATAACAGTACCGTTGGTTACCTTGTCGCCAACCTTGACCTTTACGTCAACGATGGTGCCGTTCATAGGAGCGTTTACAGAAGCGTTGCCCTGTGCGCCGGCAGGAGCAGCTGCCTTCTTAGCAGGAGCAGCCTTCTTGGGAGCGGGAGCAGCAGCCACTGCGGGAGCGGAGCCGTCAGCCTCGTCTACAGTTACGTCATAAGCATTGCCGTTTACGGTGATGGTGTATCTTTTCATTTCAAAAACCTCTCTGTTTATATATTAGAATACGAAATTAACGTGCTTTCTGGTGGGAGCTGCAACTCTCTTGCTAGAGCACATATCCACAGCGGAAGCTACAGCCTGCTTGGTGTCCTCGGCAGTGATAACGCCGTCGATCATGCCAAGAGAAGCCGCCTTGAACGGAGTGGAATCCACCTCTTCGCCCATGAATACCTTTGCTGCCTCTGCGCTGAGGGGAGCGATGTAGGTGTTCTCCCATGCGAAGGTGAGGTCAGCGCTGTCGAATGCTGCATAAGCGGAACCTACCGCCTTGCCGGTGATCAGATTGATCTTGGTGGTGGTAGCGGAAGCGTATACCTGCGCCAGCTTAGCTGCGTCGCGTACCGAACCAGCAAGCTCTGCTGCACTGGAAGCCTCGAATCCCTCGGTGTTCACGATGGTAACAACCGGGATAGAGAATACGTCAGCGAGCTGAACAAATCTAGCGATCTTTGCGCTGTCAGCAGCGGTGAGCTTTGCAGCCTTGTCTGTAGCGACAAATGCAACTGTAGCCCAGTTTACGCTGGCGAAAGCGGTGTAAGCTGCGGTGCCGAACTCAGCGCCCAGCTCAACAACGGAGTTCTTGTCGGCGAGAGCCGCAACCAGAGCCGCGCCCTTGAGAGAAGCGGAAACAACTGCGTCGTTCTCTGCGAACTCGTCGTTGCCTGCGAGAGATATATTGTTTGCCGGCAGGATAGCAGCCAGCTTCTTAGCCTTTGCAATTGCGTCAGCGTCGTCCTTTGCAAGGATATCAGCAACGCCGGACTTAGCTGCGTTTGCAGCCTTGCCTGCGCCCTCGAGCTTGCCGTCTGGTGTATTGAACGGAGCTGTCAGGAACAGCTCAGCCTTCTCGGTCATGATGGTAACATCAGCCATAGCAGCGATAACTGCTGCCGCGCCTGCGCATACGCCGGTGATAACTGCGATCTGAGGAACCACGCCGGAAATAGCAGCGGAAGCCTTGATGATATCACCGTAGTCAGCGAGTACTTCCATACCCTCGTTGATATCGCCGCCCTTGCTGTCGAAGAATGCGACAACGGGAGCGCCGTTCTTTGCAGCCAGCTCATAGATCTTCTTGATCTTGAGAGCCGCGCTCTTGTCAACTGCTCCGCCCCTGACAGAAACGTCCTGAGCGTATGCGTAAACAGAAGCGCCGTTTATTGAACCGCAGCCTGCTGCAACGCTGCTGACCGCGCCGTCGGCTGACAGGAATTTGTCAAGCTCGGTGAAGCTGTCCTCATCAAAGAGAGCAGTCAGTCTTTTTCTTGCGTCGCTGTCCGGAACGTTCTGTTCCATCTCAGCCAGTGTCTTTGAAAACGCCATTTTAACTCCTCCAATAACTGCTATTGAGATCAGCGTGGAATGCCTGAAAACTGCCTCCGGGCATAGTTCCGCCGTCTTAATTAAAATTTATCCACAATAATTATACTACATCGTGATAAAAATAACAAGCACAATTTCGGTTTTTTTAAATTTTTTATCTATCCGACAAAAATGCATTTGCTATCAGTCTGTATTTTAGACATTTTACATATTTCCGGTGACGTTTCCGACATCAATCGGAAGCTTGACAGATGCAGAAGAAGCTTTGAAAACAAAATTTTATATGCAAAAAAGCAGCTCCCGGGGCGAATTCCACGGGAGCATGCCGGAAGGTCACTTTCTCTTTCTGGGATTACCGCTCTTGCCGATGGAAGTCCTAAGCGACCGCAGCTCCTCCTTGGTAAGGTCGCGGTAGTCGCCGGGTTTGAGCATTCCCAGCTTCACGCCGCCGATGGAGGTGCGGCGCAGTCTGCCGACTTCCAGCCCCACAGCGGTGCACATACGGCGGATCTGACGGTTCCTTCCCTCCTTGATGACGAAGCGGAGCACCGTCCTGTCCGGAGCCTCAGAGATTACCTCCACCGTGCAGGGGAGCGTCTTGACTCCGTCGTCCAGCTCCACGCCGGACATCAGCCGGGACAGCTGATCCTCGTTCACCGCGCCGTCGATAGTAACGCGGTAGGTCTTGGGGACGTGCTTTGACGGGTGCATGATGTCGTTTGCAAATTCGCCGTCGTTAGTGAATATCAGCAGTCCCTCGGAATTCCTGTCAAGTCTGCCGACAGGATAAACGCGCTCCTGCACGTCCGTCAGCAGGTCGGACGCCACTTTCCTGCCCATCTCGTCCGCCATGGAGGTGACGTATCCGCGCGGCTTGTTCAGCATGATGTAGCGCTTCTCAGCACGCTCCGCGGATATCTCCTCGCCCTCGACGCGGATCAGGTCGTTCGCCGGATCCGCCTTGTCGCCCAGGGTGCAGGGTCTGCCGTTCACTGTGACCAGCCCTGCGGAAATAAGCTCTTCAGCCTTTCTGCGTGAACATCTGCCGCTGTCTGCGATTATTTTCTGTATTCTTACCTTTTCCATAAACTGTGTTTGCCTTTCTATGTACGCCCTCCCGGGCGGAATAAACTTTTCTGTATGCGCCGTCAGACATAAACTCCAAGCCGCGCAAGTATCTCCCGGAATATCCCCGGCTGCTGCTCCGGTACCGTTACCGTGGAATCCGCATAGAGCGGACATTCCAGCACCACTTTCCCGTCCAGCAGGAATTCCAGCTCCCCGAGCCGGTCGCCCTTCTCCACCGTTCCATACACGAAGGACGGGAGGAGCACCCGGCGCGTCAGCTTTCCGCGCTGCCCGTCCAGAAGTGCCAGGGAAGCCTTATGCGCGTAAACCCCCACGGACTGCCCCGTGCCTGCCACCGCCACCTGGAATCCGCACCCCACATCAAGCGGACAGGACTTCACCATGGCGAAGCCGTAATCCAGCATTTTTGTGTGGTCGTTCCAGTCGTCCCCGGCATTCAGCGTGACCGCGATGAGGGTAACTCCGCCGCGCTCCGCTGCGGACACCAGGCAGCGCCGCGCGTTGTCGGTGAATCCAGTCTTGACGCCGATGGCACCTTCGTATCGCCGCAGCATTTTGTTGGAATTATACAGAGTCCTCTTATAGGGTGGGTTCCCGAATTCCACCTCCGCAGAACTGCACGAAACCACGCTGCGGAACAGTTCGTCCCTCATTGCGAACGCCGTCAGCTTCGCAAGGTCGCGAGCCGTAGTGTAGTGCCCGTCGGCGTCCAGTCCGGAGGGCGTGACGAAGTGTGTGTCGTACAGCCCCAGCTCCTGAGCGCGGGAATTCATCAGCTGCACGAATGCCGGAATGCTGCCGCTCACGGACACCGCCGCCGCATTCGCAGC
>OGUO01000086.1_pt1 | contig 64037 bp, 54 predicted proteins | sample 1553641 | NCBI WGS metagenome assembly OGUO01 (sample SAMEA2579980, study PRJEB22360) | human gut metagenome | biome: human gut; feature: human-associated habitat; material: faeces | place: Denmark | collected 2008/2010 | reverse complement strand
CCGGAGCAGTAGCCGCAGCCGCCGGAGCAGCCATCATCGGCATGGGCATTCCGGGCGGAGGGGGAGGGCACTTCTTTCCCTCGATAACGATGTCGATGTCCTCGGTGCTTATGCGGATCTTCCCGAGGTCGTTCTTCTTTACTATTTCAGCCAGCGCTTCGATACACTCGATGGTGTCCTCGATGGGACGCGGCTCGGTGATGTTCTTGTTTGCCATTTCTGCTCTCCTTTCCGGATCAGTCAACGGGGCGCATGCAAATGCATCCGTTGTGTCCGCCAAAGCCCAGGGAATTGCTCAGCGCGCCGGTGATCTTCATATCCCTTGCGCCCTCGGTGACGTAGTCCAGGTCGCACTCGGGATCCGGGGTCTTGTAGCCCAGGGTCATGTGCACCTTGCTGTTCTTTATGGACATTGCGGTGACAACCGCCTCAACGCCGCCGGCGGCACCCAGCAGGTGTCCGGTCATGGACTTGGTGGAGTTGATCGCAATATTCTTTGCGTGATCGCCGAAAGCTTCCTTGACAGCCATTGTTTCCGTGCGGTCGTTCATTGAAGTGGAAGTTCCGTGGGCATTGATGTAGTTGATGTCCTCCGGCTTCATTCCGGCTTCCTCATAGGCGAACTTCATCGCCATTGCGCCGCCCTTGCCCTCGGGATCGGGGCTGGTTTCGTGATATGCGTCGCAGGTGCTGCCATAGCCGCAGATCTCTGCGTATATCTTAGCGCCGCGCGCCTTTGCGTGTTCGTATTCCTCAAGCACCAGCAGTCCGCAGCCGTCGCCCAGTACGAATCCGCTTCTCTCAGCGTCAAACGGAATGGAAGCCCTGTCAACATCGGTGGAGCGTGTTACTGCGTGCATGTTGTTGAACGCAGCATAGCAGAATCCGATGTCGCTGTGCTCGGTGCCGCCTGCGATGGCAGCGTCAAGGTATCCGTGCTTGATGGAGCGGAATGCCTCGCCGATGGACTGAGTACCGCTCGCACATGCGGTGGTCACGCAGAAATTGCTGCCCCTGAATCCGGTGCGGATAGCCACCTCGCCGGCAGCCATATTGCCGATCATCTTGGTTATGGTGAACACTCCCACGCGCTTGTTTCCCTTGTTGTGGTAGTTTGCCATTTCTTCCTCGGTGGTGTAGATTCCGCCGATTCCGCTGCCGATGACTACGCCGACGCGGTAGGGGTCAATATCCTTGAGATCTGTCCCGGCGTCCTTGAGAGCCTGCATTGCGCAGTACACCGCGTACTGCACGATAACGTCGTTGCGGCGCTGCTCCTTCTTGTCGAAATACTCGGACGGATCGAAATTCTTTACTCTTGCGACTACGGAGAGATTCTCCGGCTCCTGGTCCGGGAACCAGGGCGCCAACTCAAAGCCGTGCTTTCCTGCCATAAGGCTGTTCCAGAGTTCCTCGGGGGAATTTCCGCAGGGGGTGACTGCTCCCAGTCCGGTTATTACCACTCGTCTGTCCATTAAACGTTGATCCTCCAACAATTTGTAGATTTTTGATTATATTGTTCCTTCACGGGTGAAATGCGTTTTGCGAATTCAATTACATGCTCAGTCCGCCGCTGATCTCTATGATCTGTCCTGTCACATAGGAAGAATCCGGGCTGCACAGGAAGGAAACCACGCCTGCGATCTCCTCGGGCTGACCGTAGCGTTTCATCGCGATCTGAGCCAGCATTGCGTTGCGCTGCTCCTCGGTGAGCTTGTCGGTCATCGGAGTCTGGATAAATCCCGGGGCAACTGCGTTGCAGGTGATGCCGCGGCTGCCAAGCTCCTTGGCGGTGGTCTTTGTCATCGCGATGATTGCGCCCTTGGAAGCCGAGTAGTTCATCTGCCCGGGGTTGCCGTAAAGTCCTGCAACGGAAGCAAGATTAACGATCCTGCCGCTGCGCTGACGTATCATCATCTTGCCCACAAGCTTCGTCATGTTGAACACGGACTTCTGATTTACGCGGATAACCAGGTCGTATATCTCCTCGCTCATCTGCGCCATGAGTCCGTCACGGGTGATACCTGCGTTGTTTACCAGCACCTCGATGGTGCCGAACTTCTCCTTTGCCCACTTCACCATGGTTTCGCACTGGGAGTAATCCGAAACGTCCGCCGCATAGCATTCAGCCTGCACGCCGAGCGCGCGGCACTCGTCTGCGACTTCCTTTCCTGCAGTGTCCAGGATCTCCTGGGATACGTCGTTGATGATGATATTGTAGCCGTCCCTGGCAAGGCGCTTCGCGATAGCTGCGCCAATGCCACGGCTGGAGCCGGTGATAAGTGCTGTTCCTGCCATGTTTTTACCCTTCCTTTATAATTATTGTGATCATGTTTCAAAAATAAGCGCGCCGTAGGTAAGACCTGCGCCGAATCCGACGAAGCAGACCTTCATGCCGGGCTTTACCATGCCCTGCTTGCGCATTTCGTCCAGGCACACCGGAATGCATGCACTGGAAACGTTGCCCATACGCGAGATGTTGGTGTACACCTTTTCCTCGGGAATGCCGAGAATCTCAGTCGCCTTCTTGATAATGCGGAGATTTGCCTGGTGTGGGATAACTATGTCAAGGTCGTTGATATCGTATCCGCCCTGGGCAGCGACATTCCTGACGGCGTTAGCCATGGCGTTCACCGCGAACTTGTACACTGCGTGTCCGTCGCTCTGGAGATACTTCTTCTTGGAATCCGTGTCGAACATAGCGTCCCACGGCTCCTCGCCCTCCTTGGTTTCATAGAACGGGCAGTTCGGGTCGTAGTTGATCTTGCAGTAGAGCGCCTCGAATTCATCGCCGTCTGCGCCGAGCATGGAATAGAACGGCTTGTCGGACTTTCTGTACACAACGGCGCCGGAGGCGTCACCAAACAGTATACACATCGAGCGGTCCGTATAGTCAAGCTGACCGGAAAGTCTTTCGCATGCAACGACAAGCACTGTCTTGTAATGACCGGTTTCGAGGTACTTCTGCGCGATATCCGTTGCAGTGATGAATCCTGTGCAGGCGCTGTTCACATCAAAAGCCGCTGCGTTGACTGCGCCGATCTTTTTCTGGATAAGGCATGCGGTGGAGGGATAGAAGAAGTCCGGTGTGCAGGTGGAAACCAGGATGAGGTCAACTTCCTCAGGCTTAACGCCGGCGTCCTCAAGCGCTTTCTTCGCAGCTTCCACGCCCATGTAGTATCCGGGCTTGTCGGTGAGGATATGACGCTGCTTTATGCCGGTGCGCGGTGTGATCCACTCGTCAGAAGTATCGAGGAACTCCGCGAATTTGTTGTTGTCCGCAACAAACTCCGGGACATAAGTGCCCGTTCCCAAAATCTCAATTCCGCTCATTAAAAATTCTCCTTGATTTTCTTTGCAATATATAGTATAATAAACATGGTGTTTATCATTCCCAGGCGGCATTCCATATTATGCCATCTGAAACAGGGCAGAATACGACATACCATATTTATTTTACCCCATTACATGGGATTTGTCAACAGGTTTTTCAACAAATCTATACAAATCGCCGATTATCTCCCGGCATTATTTTGTTTTTCAGTATATTTTACGGGATACGGCGGTGCAGTAACCGCAGTACCGTAAAAATATTCATATACAGAACCAGAAAGGAATTACAGATAATGAGAGAAATTCCATCATCAGTCATAACCGACACCGTTGCCCGGCTGTGCGAACAGGCGAATCTGAAGCTCCCCTGCGGAATGCGCGAGTGCATTACCGCCAGCGCCGAGAAGGAGGAAAGTCCCCTGTGCCGCAGCGTGCTCGGGGATATCGTGAGCAACATCGACTGCGCGGCGGAGCTTGGCGTGCCGATATGCCAGGACACCGGAATGGCGGTGATTTTTGCCGAGATAGGTCAGGACGTGCACATCACCGGCGACGCATTCGAGGACGCAGTGAACGCCGGAGTTGCGCAGGGCTACGTCAATGGTAAGCTGCGGCTTTCGATAGTCGGCGATCCGCTGGAGCGCAGGAATACCAACAACAACACGCCGGCGGTGATACATACCCGTATCGTTCCCGGGGACAAAATACACATCATGGCGGCTCCCAAGGGATTCGGCAGCGAGAACATGTCCCGGCTGAAGATGTTCACTCCCTCCGCGACAAAGCAGGATATCGTGGACTTCGTGACGGAATGCGTCAGCCTTGCCGGGAGCAATCCATGTCCGCCGATAGTGGTGGGCGTGGGAATCGGCGGCGATTTCGAGTACTCCGCGTACCTGGCAAAAAAGGCGCTCTGCCGCGACCTCTCCAGACGGAATCCCGACCCGGTTTACGCAGAGCTTGAGCAGCAGATGCTTGACAGCATAAACCGCCTGGGCATAGGCTCCCAGGGATTCGGCGGCACGGTCACCGCACTTTACGTCAACATTGAGAAATCCGCAACGCACATCGCGGGACTTCCCGTCGCCGTAAATATCGGGTGCCATGTAACACGCCACGCGGAAGCGGAAATCTAAATCAATTCGTAATGCGGAATGCGGAATTATTGTGCCGCTGTCGCGGCAGTATTCCGATTGTATCCATTTTTAAATACGTCCGCGAAGCGGACACCTAAATTCCGAATTACGAATTACGCATTCCGAATTATCCCAGCCCCCCCTTATACCAAACGATAAACATTAAAACTTTTGGAGGTTCATTATGAAGACAGTTTTCTTATTTTCCGGACAAGGCTCCCAGTACCCCGGCATGGGCGCGGAACTTGCAGAAAAGTCCTCTGCGGCAAAGCAGATACTGGAGTGCGGCTCCGACATCATGGGATTCGACCTGATGAAGAAGCTCACGGATTCCACTCCCGAGGAGCTTGCACAGACTCGCCTTTCCCAGCCGGCAATATTCACCGCTTCCCTGCTGGCTCTTGCCGCTGCCCGTGAGAACGACATCGACAACGTGGCTGTAGCAGGTCACTCCCTGGGCGAGTACGCTGCGATGTACGCTTCCGGAATGCTCGGCATGGAGGACGCCTTCAAGGCTATCAAGCTGCGTTCCGCAGCTATGGCGGAGGCTGCTGAAGCCACCGGGGGCGCTAGGCCAGCCATCATCGGCAGCGACAACGACACCATCGCAAAGGTGTGCGAGGAAGTTAGCGGATTCTGCGCCCCGGCTAACTACAACAGCCCACAGCAGACCGTAATCGCAGGCGAATCCGCAGCTATAGACGAAGCTATTGCGAAGTTCGGCGAGATGGGCAAGCGTGCAGTAAAGCTGGCGGTTTCTGCGGCATTCCACACGAAGCTGATGGCAGGCGCAGCAGAGAAGTTCAAGGGCGAGATCGCAGGATTCCCGTTCAAGGCTCCGACCTGTGACTTCTACTCCAACCTCTACGGCAGGAAGCTGGAGGATTTCTCCGACATGCCGTCCTATCTGGCAGCGCACATCTGCTCTCCGGTACGTTTCGTTGAGGAAGTTACCGCTATGCAGTCCGCCGGAATCGAAGCTTACGTTGAGCTTGGTCCGGGCAAGGTGCTGACCGGTCTGGTGAAGAAGTTCGACCGCGGCGCAAACGCAATGCACATCGAAAATGCTGACACTCTTGACAAGGCTCTTGCCGCTCTGAAAGGTTGATGGATATGCGTAAATTCGGAATATTAGGACACCCCCTCGGACACTCGCTTTCTCCGCAGATCCACTCCGCACTGTTCGCACTGGACGGCGAAAAGGTGGATTACGAAATGTACGACATCGCGCCGGAGGAGCTGCACAGCAAGTTTGATTTCCTCGCGACCCTTGACGGATTCAACATCACTATTCCGCACAAGGTATCCATCATAGACTTCTGCGACAGACTGGACGCAGGCGCGCAGCGCTACCGCTCCGTGAACTGCATTAAGGTCACAAAGGAAGAGAAAGTCGGCTACAACACCGACGTCATCGGATTCACGAAATCCATTGCAGCGCTGGGCGCTTCCCTGAATTCCAGGGTGCTGCTCATCGGCTGCGGCGGCGTAGGCAGAATGATGGCAATAGAAACCGCCCTGGAGGGCGGCGACCTGACTATCGCGGCGCTGAAATCCGATGCGGCTCTTGCTGAGGAAGTAGTCAAGGAGATAAAGGCGCTGAAATCCGACGCAAAGGTGCAGCTAGCCTGGATAAGCGGCGCGGCTCTAGACAAGGGCGACCTCCCGGGGGGAGCGCAGTACGACCTGCTAATCAATGCGTGCCCCGTCGGAATGTTCCCGAAGGTGGACAGAATGCCCTGCACTCCTGCGGTGCTGGACGGCGTGAAGTTCGTATTCGACGCAGTTTATAATCCCAAGGTGACGCTGCTTTCAAAGACCGCCCGGGAGAAGGGCGCAAAGGCTATGACCGGCATGGCGATGCTGGTACTCCAGGCGGTTGCCGCTCATGAGATATGGGACGGCGCTTCCTACAAGACCGAGGATATCAACAGGATAATCTCCGACATGGAGGACCTGATATGACAGCTTCCGTGTATCTCTGCGGCTTCATGGGCTGCGGAAAGAGCCACATCGGACGTCTGCTGGCAGCAGAACTCGGGCGTGAACTTGTTGACCTCGACAAGTTGATCGTTGACCGCGAGGGAATGTCCATCCCGGATATTTTCGCGAAGTACGGCGAGCCGCACTTCCGTCAGCTTGAGGCAAAGTATATCCGGGAACTCAGCGGCGGCTACATAGTGGCGACCGGCGGCGGAGCGCTCATCAACGAGCACACTGCGGAATTTGCCCGGCAAAGCGGACTTTCGGTGTACATCAACACACCGTTTGAGGTGTGCTATGAACGCATAAAGAGCGACCCCAACCGACCACTGGTCGTGAACAATACCCCGGAGCAGCTCCGGCAGATATACGACACACGTTCCGAGATATACCGCCGGAACTCCATGGTGATGGTGAACGGAAATGCCCGGGATTCCGTGATCTGCGGCGAGATCGTCAAGCTGGTGCGCGTATTTGAGAAGAACGGCGCGCTCTGAAAGGATTCAAATGGTAGTAATCAACGTTAGAATAAGAACAATGGCTGAATGCGACATTGACGTCGGCTATGTACGCTGCTCCGGCGGAGTATTCACGGACATCGGCGCAATGCCTGAATACGCGGAAGTACCCGGCGAGGAAGTCATCGACGGCACCGGACTTACCCTCTACCCCGGATTCATCGACGCCCACTGCCACATCGGCATGTGGAACGACGCGCTCTGCTTTGAGGGCGAGGACGGCAACGAGGACACCGATCCCTCCACGCCGCACCTCCGCGCCATCGACAGCGTGAATCCCATGGACAGATGCTTTGAGGACGCGGTTTCCGCCGGAGTCACCTCCGTGTGCACCGGCGTGGGGAGTGCGAATCCAATCGGCGGTTCTTTTATAATAATGAAAACCTGGGGAAGCAAGCGCATTGACAAGCTCATCGTGAAATCCCCGGCGGCTATAAAATTCGCGCTTGGCGAGAATCCGAAGAACACCTACAACGATCGGGACGAAACTCCGGTCACACGAATGGCTACCGCTGCGATAATCCGTGAGCAGCTGACAAAAGCGAAGCGCTACAGCGAGGATATTGCGGAATACGAGCGCCTGAAAGGCACCGACGATGAGATATCCCGACCGGATTTCGACATAAAGTGCGAAGCCCTGCTTCCGCTGTTCGACCGGGAAAATCCGCTGAAGGCGCACTTCCACTGCCACCGGGCGGACGATATATTCACGGCTCAGCGACTTTCCAGGGAGTTCGGTCTGGATTACGTCCTGATACACTGCACGGACGGCGCCCTCATCGCCGAGGACTTAGCCGAGGACATGCCGGCTGTGGTACTCGGACCGATATTCGGCGACCGCGGCAAGCCGGAGCTTGCGAACCACGACATAACCACCCCGGCGGTGCTCTCGCAGCAGGGAATGAGATTTGCGCTGTGCACCGACCACCCGGAAACCCCGATACAGTACCTTCCGCTGACTGCTGCGCTTGCAGTACGCGGCGGACTGGACAAGGAAGAAGCGCTGCGCTGCATCACCATCAACGCGGCGGAAATGCTGGGAGTTTCCGACCGGATAGGCTCCGTCGAAACCGGAAAGGATGCGGATTTCACGCTCTATGCTGACGACCCCATCGACATGATGACCACTCCGGTGATGACGGTTATCCGCGGAAGCATTGCGCACCGCAGGTAGTTCCATGAGAAAGGCATATTCATGAGCGGCTACAAAAACAAGAACGACAAGATGTCCCGGAAGCAGTACACCGGATTCCGGGCGCTGCTGAAGAATCCGTGGATATTCGCCGGCAGCGCTCTGCTGTTGGACACCGTAATGCTGGTGGTAGGGTTGATTCTCGCAAACCTACACCCGGAGGTGGAATATACCCTGACCGCCGACAGCGTTGAACACAGTCAGCCGCTTGCTTTCTTCGGTGTTATTGCAGCTGCCGCCATCGGGCTAGTCTGCGTATTGACAGCGTTCATCATTGCAGGCGCATTCCTGAAAAAGCGGCGCACGGCGCAGATAGTGGGTGCGGCGGCTCTGCTTATCCTGTCGCTGACGATGATCGGAGCTTCCGCAGTCAACGCCGTTGGAATGCCGGCAAGAGAGCGCAGATTCGTTAGTTACTCCGATGAACAGATGCGGCTTATCATAGAGGAGGAGCACCCATATTCCGGCACCGGGAAAGTGTATTTCTTCATGACCGACACCGGGGGCAGCCACAAAGTGAAGCTGCTCGCCTGCACCGATCTTGCGGAGTACTCCGCTGCGGAGGGTGACCGCTACAATGTGGAGTGGACGGACGACAACACCGTCACGGTCGGCTTCCTGGACGGCGGCAACTACCGCACGCTCCAGATGGAGGTTGACAGATCCTATTTCAAGACGGATACGCCAGATCTTTCTTCGATGCTGGACAACGCATAAAAAAAGGGGAAACTTAAGTTTCCCCTTTTTTTATGTCTATTGATCTTAGCTGATGGTGATACCGGAAAGGTAGAATGCAGCCGGCTGTCCCTCTGTTCCTCTGGGAACGATCTTGAGGGTATGCGTGCCGCTCTCGTCAAAGCTCTTGAGTTCCTTGAACTGAACGTAGTTGCCCCAGCCGCCGGTGAAATCCGCGTTGATAGTTTCGATGAATTCATCGTCCACATAGATATCAGCCATACCTGCGTTGTGGGTGAGCATGCCATACAGTATTCCGATGTTCTGCGCCTCGACCTCGATAACAAGCGCGCTGTCGTCGCCGAAATTACCATCGCTGGACTTAGCAATCCAGGGATTGCTGAATCCGCCAAAATCCATCTGCTTCTGCTGGAACGCGCCGGTGGAAGCAGGCTGAGCGTCGTCAGTGGTCAGCAGCTGCGCCTTCTCGTACTTCGCGCCCTCATCGCCGGGATCCGGAAGAGCCGGGTCGGTGGTGTCAATGCTGTCGAGATTGTCCGCAATGTACTGGAGGTAAGTGGTCAGCATTGCGCTGAGGATCGCATGGCCGTTCATATTCGGGTGGATATTGTCATCGGAAATGTTCTTCCACTCGATACCCTGTGTATCCAGGAAATCCAGCATTGCGTCATGATAGGACACGAACGGGACGGAGTACTTCGCAGTAACCTCACCGTGGCAGTCCTGAACGCTGGTGCCATTGTCCTGGGTCATTGCAATGCAGATGATTCCGGGAGCGGTGGTGTACTGCCAGATCTTGCGTATAAGTCCCTCATAGGTCAGCTTATTGATGTTGTTGTTCTGGCTCTCGTCGTTTACGGAGAAATCGATGAATACCAGGTCGGGATTCTTGCTCAGCACCTGGGTGTCGCAGCGGTGTACGCCGATGTAGGAGCCGGTCGCGCCGATACCGGCATTGACGTAGTTCACTGTAGCATTCGGGTACTGCTCCTGGAGCCACTTTGCAGTGAGCGCTGCGTAGCAGTTCTCGTTGTCCGCGCCGGTTCCCTGGGTGATGGAGCCGCCGAGGAACGCTACTGTAACTTCCTCGCCGTTCTGCAGCTTCTGGAGCACCTTAGCGATACGCGCAGGATTACCCTGGGTATACATCAGCTTGGTGATCATCTGCTCTGCCGCCGCGGTCGCGGTGGATTCGTCCAGACCAAGGCGGTTCTGGATAGCTGCGGATAGCAGATCGGGCTTCATAGGATTGGGAAGCGTGATGTCCTCGGAAACATTGTCATCTGCCGGAGCGTCAGCCGTTGCCGCCGCGGAGGTATCAGCTGCGGAATCCTCCGCCGTACCCTCTGCCGCACTGGATTCCGCACTGCCGGAAGCTGCTGCGGAAGAACTGCTGTCCGAAGCTGCGCTCTCGCCGGAATTGTCGCTTCCGCCGGAGCAGCCTGCCATTGCAAGCACCATGGCGCCTGCAAGTACTACTGCCAGAAATTTCTTCATTGTGATTTCTCCTTTGAGTTAAGTAATACAAGTTATTAGGTTAGGTAATTCTTGTTCTTTACATTAAGTATTATACACTTAATAAAACGCCTTGTCAATAGTGATTTCCGCCGGATTTTCGCCTTAAATACTGTGCACAGTCACAAATACAAAACGGACGCGGCACCGGGCGCGCGTCCGTAATTGGGTCAGACCGGAACCGGGACTGACCTCAGCAGCTGTATCACCAGATCGTATGCGGCGGAAAAATCCGTCTGCCCCGCTGCGAGGATTATCCTGTGGGAAAGCACTGCACCTGCCACAGCCCTGACATCGTCCGGGGTAGCGTAATCCCGGTCGTTCATCAGCGCCATTGCCTGGGCGCTCCGGAACAGCGCGATCGAGCCGCGCGGACTTACGCCAAGTTTAACCTGCGGCAATCCTCTTGTGGAGCATACCAAAGAAAGGATATACGCCTTTACCTTGTCGGACACGGCTACCCTGGAAGCCTGCTCGCGCAGCTGTATAAGCTCCTCCAGGGACATCACGGGAGTCACGTCCACACGCTGGGGCATTACGTCCAGCATTTTCATTTCCGCCGCCCGGTCCGGGTATCCCACGGAAATGCGCATAAGGAATCTGTCCAGCTGCGCCTCCGGAAGATGATAGGTTCCGAAGGTTTCGATAGGATTCTGCGTTGCCAGCGTCATGAACGGCACCGGAAGCTGGTAGGTCCTGCCGTCAACGCTGATCTGCAATTCCTCCATCGCCTCGAGAAGCGCGGACTGTACCTTCGGCGAGGAACGGTTGATCTCGTCCGCCAGCAGGAAGTTGCACATCGCCGCACCCGGGCGGTATTCACTCTTTCCGGAATTCATATCCACCGCCGTGTATCCCACAACGTCCGACGGCATGAGGTCCGGCGTGAACTGGATTCTGCCAAAGCTGCCGGAAACGCTCTTCGCCAGCGTTTCCGCAAGCAGGGTCTTGCCTACGCCCGGGACGTCCTCTATCAGCACATGACCTCCGGCGAGCATGGCGCAGATCACCTGCTCAATGACAGGGCGCTTTCCGATTATAACGCGCTCGATATTACTGATGAGCTGTTCGATTTTACTGTTCATGATCTCCCCTCATTCTTCGCAAGTTCACTTTTTCTTTCTGGTAATTACGGTAAAAATTTTACAGAAAACAGTCGTAAGTATAATACCAACACTTAGCGAAACAACAGATACAAGTCCCATGCCGCTGCCGATCACCCCGAAAAGTATCAGCATAGGCGTGGCAATAAGGCAGCATATTGCCAGCGTCATCGGAATGATCTGCGTCACGATGTTAAACATCTGCATACTTGCATGAAGTGTCCACGCTTTCCGGGTGATCAGAGCCTGAATTATGCCAAATCCAAGGCTCAAACCAAACCCGATAAGAACAAAGATGAGCAGATCACAGTACATCATTCCGGTGACTGCGCCGAGCACTATCAGAAGAACTCCACAACCAATCTCGGAAAGAAGCCCTGCCACTGTGAGTGCCGTGATTTGTCTATTTTTCATAAAACTATCCTTTGATACGGGGGCATAAAATCACGGGTCTCCGCGTGCCCGACCGCAATGCAATACAAAAACGGCGCAGCCCGAAAGCTGCGCCGCAGTCAGCGTATTATGCCGCGCTATCAGTTGAGCAGGGAGTGCTCGTCAGCAGCGTCGAACAGGTGAATCTTGTTCGGATCAAGAGCAAGCTTAACAACATCCTGAGGACGAGCGGTGCATCTCGGAGATACTCTGGCAGTAAGCGGAATGCCCTCGCAGGTCAGGTACAGGAAAGTCTCAGCACCGAGCATTTCGGTTACGTCAACGGAAGCCTCGATGATACCGGTCTTAGCATTGGAGAGGAACATCTCCTCATCGTGAATGTTCTCAGGACGGATACCGAGGATAACTTCCTTGTCTACATAGTACTTGAGAGCCTCGTTGTCAGCCTTAGCGGAAGGAAGCTCAACATAGAACTTGCGGCCTCTGGAGGTCTTGGTGTCCTCAGAACCGAACTCAACAGTGTACTTGCCGTTGAGCTGGAGGAGCTTAGCAGGGATAAAGTTCATCTGCGGAGAGCCGATGAAGCCTGCAACGAACTTGTTTACAGGGTTCTCATAGAGGTTGATAGGAGAGTCGATCTGCTGGATGTAGCCGTCCTTCATAACAACGATACGGTCACCCATGGTCATAGCCTCTGTCTGGTCATGTGTTACATAGATGAATGTAGTACCCAGCTTCTTGTGGAGCTTGGAGAGCTCGGTTCTCATCTGTGCACGCAGCTTAGCGTCCAGGTTGGAGAGCGGCTCGTCAAGCAGGAAGACCTGAGGATCACGAACGATCGCACGACCGAGCGCTACACGCTGTCTCTGACCACCGGACAGAGCCTTCGGCTTTCTGTCGAGCAGGTGGGAGATGTCGAGGATCTTAGCAGCCTCTTCAACAAGCTTCTTGATCTCGTCCTTAGGAACCTTACGGAGCTTCAGACCGAAAGCCATGTTGTCGAATACGGACATGTGAGGATACAGAGCGTAGTTCTGGAATACCATCGCGATATCTCTGTCCTTAGGAGCAACGTCGTTTACAAGACGGTCGCCGATGAACATTTCGCCCTCGGAGATCTCCTCCAGACCGGCGATCATACGCAGTGTGGTAGACTTACCGCAGCCGGAAGGACCTACGAGTACGATAAACTCCTTGTCCTTGATATTCATGGTGAAATCGGATACGGCAACAACGCCGCCCGGGTAACGCTTGTATATGCCTCTGAGTGATAAGCTTGCCATTTGAAATGACCTCCTGATATTACTTAAATATTTCAGGACCCACACGGATCCCTAGCTATTGTCGCTACTAATATAATACCAAAATACGGCGAAAAATAAAAGAGCCTAAGTCAACAAATATTTTTTGATTCGTTTATGTATATTCACCAACACCGACAAAACAACCACAAAAAAACGGCATTTCTGCTAGTGGTATTGCACAAAAATCCACCTGAAATGGTGTTCTGCCGGGATAACGCCCTGATAATTTTGGAGATTGTGCTAAATAGCCCGGCTGTAATTTGTGCATTACAGCACAAAATCTGCGAGATAATTTTCACACAATACACATATATTGTTTTCAGGGACATGCCGGCGTGAAAGGGTGACAGTTTTGCACCGGGATTTTTGTGCATAACCACTATCCGGCGGCGTTCCATATACTTATTATAGGACGCTGACAGAGATCTGTCAAGGAGGGCACATGAAAGAAAAGACAAAGCGCTCCCATCTGCCGCTCGTGATGGGATTCCTGCTGCTGGCTGCGGCAGGGCTGTGGCTGGCATTCCGGCTGATGTGGACTGGCGGGGGCGGAATCCCCGGAGATACCGAGCAGCAGCGGATAAGCTACATAGAAAGCTTCGGCTGGGATGCCGGTATCACCCGGTGCGATGTGAAGGAAATACGCATTCCTGTGAATTTCGACGAAGTGTACGAAGAATACAACGATATCCAGCGCAGCCAGGGCTTCGACCTGCGCAAATACCGGGCGCATTCCGTCCGGCAGTACACCTATGAGGTCAGCCGCACGGACGACGACCCGGTGCCCATGCTGGCGCACCTGCTGGTGGAAAACGGCATTATCATCGGTGCGGATATTACCTCAGCCCAGGCAGGCGGATTCACCGGAGCACTGGCAATGGATTGACAAATCACCTCTTTTGATGTACAATAATTGTGCCATGCGGCAGGAAGCCGCCCGGCAATCTGTACAAAGCAGGTGTTTTCTTGAAAAAATCTGTAATCACATGCGGTGCCGCCGCGCTTATCGTACTCGCCGGAGGTATTGCGGCGGCAGTCGCGCTCGGCGGAGTCCCCGACAGAGGGCAGAGCAGCATACCGGATTTCATCATGCCGGCAATCAGCGATTCCCTGCCGGATTCCACAGTGGAGTATTCCGTCACTTCAGCGGAAAGCGAATCCTCCCGGGCGGATACGCTCCCCGGGAGTACCTCGTCAGCGCCGGAGGATTTCACTCCCGGCACCGGAACGAAATCCTCCGAACCAGTCGTGATTCCGGCAGGAACCAGCAATTCCTCCATGCCGCAGTCCACCACCAGGGTATCCGCCGCAGGGACTACAGCGGATTCTGCGCGGACCTCCACCGTGACCGAATCCACCCCGGCGGATTCAGCGACGGGTGCAACGTCCACTGCGCCGGAGCCGGTCACAGTCCTGGATAACGTGCTGGTGACCTCCGGCGACCCGCTGCACTACATTCGGTTCGAATTCGGGAAGGACAGGATAGACTTCTCCGGAGTGTATTCCGGGGCGGCAATGAGGGAAATACGGCTGTTCCGTCCGAGCGATGCCCACAGAAATTTCACCGCAGACGGAAGCAGCTTTTCCGGAAGCATTGACATTTCCGGACTGAAGCCGGACTACTATATAATTATAGCGCGGCTGGACAACAACGAAGGCATGTACTATGTATTTCAAAAGACCCCGGACGGGTCACGGGCGGTGCCTGCGGACGAACTGCCGGCAGCACGCAACCTGGCATTCACGGAATCCCCGATGGAGCTTTCCCCCGAAGGAGTGCTCCACCAGGTCACCGTAAGCGACAACGCAGAAACCGCCGCCGGAATCCTGGAGGAGGTGAAATCCCTCTCCGACCAGATATGCGCCGGGATAACCAACGACTACGACAAGGCACGGGCGCTGTGCGAGTGGGTTTCCGCGAACATGTACTACGACAAGGACGCCGCAGCCGATGGCGTGACCGAAGAGGACGTGTCGCTGGAATTCGTGCTGAAATACCACCGGTCGGTCTGCTTCGGGTGGTCGAATCTGTATTCCGCGCTGTGCCAGGCGCAGGGAATAACCTGCTTCAATGCTTCCGGCAGCGTGGTCACGGGCAGCCGCTGCTTTCCGCAGACGGAACTCTCCGACGAGCGCTCTCACTCCTGGAATCTTGTCGTAACAGACGGCAGGCTCATCTGGGTGGACACCGTGTGGAATTCCTCGAACAACTACAACAAGGGCAACTACTTTGAGGGAAACTACGACATGCAGTACTTCGACATCGACAATGTGCTGCTGTCCAACGACCACCGCGTCGCCAGATTGGAGCACCGGGATTACTATGGGATATGACGATACGCAGGGGCTGCATTCTACAGCCCCTTTTCCTGTGGATAGTATTCCGCCGCAAGCGCCCCTGCGCATTTAAGCCCCGGGAATATGTGAAGCTCCGTCACCCGGGCGCTGTCGCAGAATGTCACCGTCACGCCCGCCCTGCCCCGGCAGAAATCCTCCCGGGATACCCGGCAGACAGGTGCCCCGACAGGAGCAATATCTCCTGCCCGGAGGAAATACTCCCCATCGCCGGGCAGGGATATTTCCAGCTCCAGCCCGTCCCCCATTCTCACCCGGAAGCTCCGCGGCAGGGTTTCGATAACGGTGCAGTCCGCCGGCGCGCGTATTTCCACCGCCGGGACAAGCCGATAATACAGCCGCAGGAGTCCCCCGGCGGAAACCGCAAATCCCTCGCCGAAGCGCCTTGCTTCGCCCTCCTCGCCGGAATTCAATACGCTGGACGGGAACACCTCACCTGCCGCCGGCGAATACAGCCGCCGCACTTCTCTCTCCATGATCACTCCCCCTGACATTGCGCTGATATGCGCTGTTTGCCGCAAAACGCCAAAAAAACAACATGACGCGGCGTAATTATTGTTTACAATTATTCTTGAATTAGCCGCTGGTATAATATATAATATTCTTTGGGCCAAAAAGGACAAAAAGGGGTTATAAATAATATGGTAGATTGCTTCAAGAATCTTGCGATAATCCTCATATCGGCAAAGCTGATGGGACTTGTCGCCAAAAAGCTGAAAGCTCCGCAGGTCGTCGGACAGATACTTGCCGGGCTGATAATAGGACAGGCGGTACTGGGCTGGGTCGCAGCGGACGACTTCATCAAAACCCTGGCTGAGATCGGCGTAGTTATCCTGATGTTCTCCGCCGGACTTGAAACCAACCTCCGCGACCTGCTGAAAACCGGGCCGGTGGCGTTCTGTATCGCGCTTGCCGGCGTACTGGTACCTCTCGGCGGCGGATTCCTCATGTACACCATTTACTGCAATATCGTTCCGGACGCCGCAATGGGCGGCAATGTTTTCAACCAGGCGCTGTTCATCGGCACAATAATGACAGCCACCTCCGTCAGCATCACCGTACAGGCGCTGCGCGAGCTGGGACACCTCAAGAGCCGTATCGGCACAACGATAGTCAGCGCCGCGATAATCGACGATGTTATCGGCATCATCGTGCTGACTGTGGTTATCGGTATCGAAGGCGGAAAGGACGAATCCGCCTCCACAATGACAGGTTCCCCCATCGCGGACGTATTCCTCAAGACCGGACTTTTCATCGTGTTCGCTTTCGGCGTGGGATTCCTTATGTACTACCTGTTCAAATTCCTGGACAAGAAGTTCTACCATAAGCGCCGCATTCCGATATTCGGACTCGTTCTGTGCTTCCTGATGGCGTACTGCGCTGAAACCTTCTTCGGTATCGCGGACATCACCGGCGCTTATGTTGCCGGAATAATCCTGTGCAACCTGCGCGACGCGGAATACATCGCCGGAAAGATGGACATAAGCTCCTACATGCTGTTCGGTCCGGTATTCTTCGCAAGTATCGGTCTGAACATCTCCTTTGACGGATTCACCCTTGACCTGCTGTGGTTCTCCATCGCGTTCGTTATCGTGGCGCTGGTGGGAAAGATCATCGGCTGCGGACTTGTCGCCAAACTCTTCAAGAACAACTTGAAGGATTCCCTCAAGATAGGCGTCGGAATGATGACGCGCGGCGAGGTCGCGCTTATTGTCGCCAACAAGGGGCTTTCTGTCGGAATGGTGGAGCAGCGGTACTTCCTGGCGGTTATTCTGCTGATAATCGTATCCTCCATTTCTGTGCCGATAATCCTCAAGCTGCTGTTCAAGGGGGATTCCCCCGAGGGCGGACACCCGGACGAGCATGAAACCGAGGAAGTCCCGGCAGAGGTCTGACCGAATTCTCGTACAAGCTAAGCAGATGAATAAAAAAGCCGGGCGACCGATGGTCGCCCGGTAATATATAACACGGCATATATTATCTGATGAAGTTCGTGCGTATCGGCTTCTCCGCAACCGAACAGGCGATACCTGCCGCCCTGCCTGCTTCGATACAGTTAAGAAGCCACGTCATATTCTTCGCAAGGGTGCTGAGGGTCTGGATTCCCTCGAGGTCCTGGAGCACCTGTTCAGGAGTGTTCCCGTGAACCTGGTTCCAGTACTGGGAGCCTACCACCGGCATGTTATTGATGGTGAAGTACTTGTTCAGCTGGTCGAATGCTGCGGAAGCACCGCCCCTGCGGCAGCTTACAACGCCGGCAGCCGGCTTGAACGCCATGTTCTTTCCGCCGGAATAGAACGCCCTGTCCATGAAGGAGCACATCGCACCGCTGATAGCCGCATAGTGCACCGGAGAGCCGAACACGAATCCGTCGGCTTCGGCAGCCCTGAGCACAAATTCATTCACGACGTCGTCGATGGCGCACCTGCCAAGCCCTTTCTTACAAGCGCCGCAGCCTATACATCCGGAAACTGGCTTGCTGCCTACCCAGAATATCTCGGTGGAAACGCCGAGCTTCTCAAAGGCTTCGGCGGTCTGCCGGAGAGCCATGTTGGTGCAGCCGTGCTGATGGGGACTTCCGTTTACTAATAATACTTTCATATGTACCTCCTGTATGGTTATTACAGGAATATTATATACCCAAAATGCAGAAAATGCAACCAGTCAACAGGAGATTTCAATGACGAAATATCTGAACAGAATATGGGCAGTCGTACTGCTGGCTTTCGTCAGCTGCGCACTGTGGGGAAGCGCATTCCCGATGATAAAGATAGGCTACACGCAGTTCGGAATCACCGAAAGCGGTCCCGGCGCCAAAATACTATTCGCAGGCGTGCGGTTCATTCTCGCCGGTATCCTCGCGTGGCTCGCCGGGAGCGCCGTGAAGCGCAGTCCCATGCTTCCGCACCGCGGCGACTGGAAGCGGATCATTGCGCTGTGTATGTTCCAGACTGTGCTGCAGTACTTTTTCTTCTACCTGGGACTTGCCAACTGCACCGGGGTGAAATCCTCGATAATCAACGGAAGCGGCGCGTTCGTGGTGATAATCCTGTCAACGCTGGTGTTCCGCATGGAGAAAATGACCGCCCGTAAGCTCATCGGCTGCATTCTCGGCTTCGCCGGAATAATCGTGATAAATCTCGGCGGAGACATGAGCGGATTCGCCTGGAACGGCGAAGGATTCATATTTCTGACCGTGCTCAGCTACGCCGGATCCACAATGCTCATCAAGCGGTTCACTGGCGAGGGCGCCGATCCCGTGATGTATTCCTCCCTGCAATTCATCCTGGGCGGAATCATACTGACGGCGCTTGGGCTGCTTATGGGCGGCGCCTCAGAACCCGTCTGGACTGTCACCGGCTCCGGTATCGGCACGCTGCTGTGGCTGGCTTTCGTGTCCGCCGCCGCCTACAGCTTATGGGCGATACTTCTGAAGCACAATCCTGTGAGCCGGGTAGCAGTGTTCGGATTCCTGAACCCGGTGTGCGGAGTGCTGCTTTCTGCGCTGCTGCTCGACGAGTCCGGACAGGCTTTCAGCCTGCGGTCGCTTGCCGCGCTGATTCTGGTCTGCCTGGGAATATTCATCGTGAACTACGAGAAAAAGAAGCCCGGGACAGCCCCCACGGAATAAGGAGGAACCATGCAGAAACCAAACTACCAGCGCATGCTTGAACAGCTCATCGCGTCCATTCCGGAGGGAACTGCTCCCCGGCTGCTGCTGCACAGCTGCTGCGCCCCCTGCTCCAGCTACTGCCTGGAATACCTCGCGAAGCACTTCCGCATAACGCTGCTGTACTACAACCCGAACATCTCCCCGAGGGAGGAGTTCGACAAGCGCACCGCGGAACTCCGCCGGCTGGTGGAGGAACTCCCGATGAAGTACCCGGCGGAGGTAGTCGTCCCGGAATACCGCCCCGGGGAATTCTACAGCGCCGTCAAAGGCCTGGAGGACATGCCGGAGGGCGGCGAGCGCTGCTTCGTATGCTACCGCCTGCGGCTGGAAAAGGCGGCGCAGTACGCGGCGGAACACGGGTTCGATTACTTCTGCTCCACCCTGTCGATAAGCCCGATGAAGAACGCCGCCAAGCTCAACGAGATAGGCGAGGAGCTGTCTGAGATTTACTCCGTGAAGCTCCTGCCGTCGGATTTCAAGAAAAAGGGCGGGTACCTGCGCTCTATCGAGCTTTCCCGGGAATACGGGCTGTACCGCCAGAATTACTGCGGCTGCGTGTTTTCAAAGCAGGAAGCCGAGCGCCGCGAATCCGGAAAGAAAAATCCAGAAAATCCCCAGAATTAATGCAACTTTTGCGCCCCATTTCCAGTTTTATAGGTAGAGGGGCGGAATATCCACCGCCTTTCACCAGCTGGAAAGGCGGTATTTTTATGAAGAAACTTATATCACTGCTGATAGCGCTGACCCTCGGGACGCTGCTGTGCATCCCGGGTTTCGCCGCTGATGACAATGTACTTCCCTGCCGCGACTGGGATACGACCTCCGCCATCAGCCCGGAATACGCGAATTTCGTGACCGCAGATACCTCCATTCCCTGGAGCACGGATATCCGCGAAAATACGCTCATGGTCGTGACTGACGGCGCTGTGCTCAGAATAAAGAAGAATTTCACAGTCAACGGCGTGCTAATAGTACACTCCGGAAGCAAGGTCGTCGTGCAGGACGGCGGCTCCCTCATCATCGGCAAAGCCGGAATAATCGCAACGTCGGGCAGTATCGTCGTGAACAAGGGCGGAAAGCTGCGTAACTACGGCTGCCTCCAGACCGGCGGAAAAGTCACCGTTAAGGGGATTCTCAAGACCTAAGCCAGCGGAACTTTCAAGTACTCCTCAGCGCCGCGGATAACATCCTCCGGGAAAATTCTCGGCAAGCGCTCGGCAATCAAGGGGGCGCCGGAATACTACTTCGAGGACCTGCACTCCCTCCGGGGAGAGATGCTGCATGTCCGCCTTGAGAAAACCGGCGAGGAAATGGAAGCCAGGTGCACCAACATGATAGCCCGGCCTGCCGCCGCAGTACTGTACAAGCTTGACAGGACAGTCCACAGCGATACATATCCCACCGCGGACAGCGAACTTGGCAGACTCATGGGGAAACGCTACATCACGGTGAGCACGACCGGAACTCCGCTGCCATACACCTTCGGGATATACCACGACAGTATACTGGTGCTGACCAGCACCTCCGCCAGGACGGGAGCAACCACCTGCAGCGTATACAGGCCCGTTATCGGCGCCCAGACCGACCGCTGGTACGAAGATCTGTTCCACCCGGACGCGGACGCACCGGTACTGGACTAAAACATGAGCAATTAACAGGATATGGTGCTTGACAATTTACACCATAGTGATGTATAATAAAAGCGTACAATGCCGTATATCGGCGAACCAATGAAATTTAACTGGAATTCAGAGGGGATATTATGGGGAATATCAACATGAAAGGAATAGCGCGCAGGGCGTGTGCAGTGTTCGCGGCAGTATGCACGGCGGCTGCCCCGGTGATCGGCGGCGGAGCGTTCGCGGATACGACGGATTACGACCAGGAGATCGCCCAGCTTGAACAGAAAGCAGAACAGATAAAGAAAGACAACGAAGCCCGGGAGCAGAAGATTGACTCCCTCAGCGGCAACGTTGACGAGAACAACGCCCAGATGGGACTTCTCCAGGAGCAGATAGAGGGAATAAACGACGAGATAACCACCTACGGTCAGCTTATCACGACCCAGCAGCAGAAGATCGGTGAAAAGGAAAACGAGATCTATCTCATTGAGCAGGAGATCGAAAACAAGCAGACAGAAATCGAGAACAAGCAGACGGAGATCGAGGAACTCGAAGCGCAGAACAAGGAGAACCTCAAGAAATTCGCAAAGCTCATCCGGGCGCTATATATGAACAATACCGCGGAAACCCTGCCTATCCTGGAAGGCTCCGATGACTGGTACAACTTCTTCACATACGTTGACGTGGTGCAGAACATCAGCGAGCAGAACATGGATTTCATGAACGGGCTGCTTGACGATATCCACCACCAGGAGGATCTTATCACCGGACTGGAAAAGGATATCGCGCAGCTGAACTCCGACAAGGCGGATCTGCTGGACAAGAAAACTGCGCTGGAATCCGAGCTTGAGGACCTGGAGGACAAGAAGTCAGAAGTACAGCAGATAGCCAACGAGCGTACTACGGACCTCTACAACCTGAGCAGCGACAACCAGGAACTTAAGGACCAGATCAGCCAGATAAACAGCGAGATCAGTGCCTCCAACGAGGACGTTGAAGCGATAAACGCCGCAATAAAGGAGCTTATCCGCAAGAAGCAGGCGGAAAACAGCGGTGCGCCGGTATACAGTTCTGACGGATTCAGATGGCCGCTGGACAGCAATCTCCAATACATAACCACCTACTTCGGATATGACGCATGGCGCGGCGGAAACCACTACGGCATTGACGTCGGCAACGCCGGAATAGGCGGAAAGAACATCTACGCAGCCCAGAGCGGCACAGTCATCACAGCCTACGGCGACGGCGGCTGGCACGGGGGATTCGGCAACTACATCATCATCGACCACGGCGGCGGACTTTCCACTGTTTACGCGCACTGCAGCGCTGTCACCGTGTCGGTTGGTCAGACCGTGAACAAAGGCGATGTGATAGGATATGTCGGCACCACCGGCTGGTCCACTGGAAATCACCTCCACTTTGAAACCCGCGTGGACGGAACTGCGGTAAATCCGTTCAGCTACGCATACGAATATGTATGACAGCTTCCCGGAGATATGGTTATCTCCGGGATCTTTTTATCATTTCTGTGCCAATTTGTTGGTTTTACCTGCAATTTAGCAATTATCCCTTGATTTCTTGATCAGAATATGTTAAAATAATATATATATTGTAGGAATTATCCAAGGCAGCGCCATACAAAAAACATTCATTGAATTTTACACGCACACTCTTTATGCGGCGTTGCCCTAAAACCGGTTCGAAAAGTGAAAAATGAAAGAGTGCGCCGAATGCGGGAAGTCCAGCGAAGCAGTCAGTGTGCTAAACACAATTTTCACCCAATCGAGGTTTTGATGGGTTCCATTAAAAGAATATGAATGCTATCGGAAGTCTTTCACTTTATAAAAACGATTACAGGGAGGTGCTGCCATGCTGAACGGTGTAAAAGTCATAGGCGTTATCTGCGCCACAATCAACAAGGAACCGTCCAAGCCGCTGATAGACAATCTCGCAAAATTGCTTTATAACAGCAGCGAATACAAAATGCTGGTATTCCAGTGCTTTGAGGAAATCCAAGCGAATTCCCCGAATGATATCGGCGGTCTGTCTGTCTTTAAACTTATCAACTACGATATTATAGACGTGATGATTATCGTCCCCGTATCGCTGCACTCCCTGGAACACGCCGAGGCGCTCGCTGCGAACTGCCTTAGTCACGGTGTTCCGATCATTTCCGTGGATATCCCTCTTACCGGCGCTTACTGTGTATCCTTTGACTACATCGGAGCGTTCGGGGCATTGGTTGAGCACGTTCTTTCATGGCACAGCTGCAAGCGCGTGAAACTGGTCGCCGGAACCGTTGGCAACTACTTTTCTGATTTGCGAGTGGATACCTGCCGCAGGATAATGCGGGAACATGGTCTTGAACTCGGGGAAAACAATATATTATACGGCGACTTCTGGGAAGGTCCTACAATGGAGGCAATGGACAAGTTCTTCGAAAGCGGCGAACCTCTGCCCGAAGTGTTCATCTGCTGCAACGATACCATGGCTATGACGGTATGCCTGAAACTAAACGAACATGGGATTAACGTCCCGGACGATGTACTCGTCACCGGATTCGACGGGATCCAGATAGAAAAGTTCCACAAGCCAAGGCTCACCACCGCCGTGCGCGACAACGAGGGACTGGCGGAAACCGTACTTGATCTCACCAGGAAAATATTGTCCGGAGAGGCGTCCGAACCATACCGTATCGACCTTGATTACAAGCCGGTGTTCAGCGAAAGCTGCAACTGCGGAAGTCCCGATCTGGTGAACTCCAACCGAATGCTGGCGGACTTTGTTCGCAACTACTCCTATACCCTCAATTATGAAGAGCACATCAACAACATGGAAAATCTCATCGCAGCCGACCCCTCTCCTGCAAATGTCCACCGTGTTGTGCGGGAGTTCGGCTTCATGAACTCCGTTATCTGCCTGACGGACGAATTCTGCCGCTGCTTCTCTGACAGCGAAAGCAAACCGGAAAAATTCAGCGGATTCAACACAATGCATGTGTTCGCCTGCACATTCAACGATGGCAGAAAATCCGAAAAAACTGTGTTTCCGGCAGCGCGTCTTATCCCACTGCTTGAGAACTCGTTCAGCGAATACAACACGCTGCTGGTGATCCCGCTGCACTTCCAGGATTCGGTGCAAGGCTATATCGTCACCCACTACGTCAACGACGAACACCACAACGAGCGCTTGTACACCTTCACCACAAGCCTTGACCGCTGCCTTGAAACAATGCGTATCCATGAGCACCTCAGCAGCCTGAACCAGCGGCTTGAATTCATGTTCACACACGATCAGCTGACAAAGATATACAACCGCTACGGGTTCTATAAGGGATTCCGGGAAAGCTACGCCGCCCTTGACGGTCAGAAATGCGATGTGTTCATTATTTCCATCGACCTCAACGACATGAAGTACATCAACGACAATTTCGGTCATTCCGCCGGCGACGACGCACTCTGCATTACCGCCAGCGCACTCTCCGGGGCTGCAGAAATATCCGGCGGCGTGATCTGCTCCCGGTTCGGCGGCGATGAGTTCGTTGCCGCAAAGGTCTGCTGCGGAAACGCCGCAAAACAGGCCGAGGAATATCACCGTAATTTTGTGGAAATCCTTGATCATTTGAATTCCACTTCCGGTAAGCCCTATAAAGTCCATGTGGGGCTCGGGGTTTACTCCGCTACCCTTGACAGAGTTGATTCCATCGACGAGCTTATCGAGCTTGCCGACCGCCTGATGTACTCCGACAAGGCAAAGCACAAGCGACACCCAAGAAATACGGTGTGAAATGTCGAATTCCGTATTATCTTGCCGGAATATTACTATCAGTATACAATTTGCGCCGTTCCTTTTGGAGCGGCGTTTGTTTTGTTCAAGCAGAACACAGCAAAATACCGCCCCTGTAACAGGAGCGGTACTTGCATATATGCCCGATATTTAGAATGATGTGCCGTTAAGCAATCAATACTTGTTGGAGTGAGCCTTGATATACTCAACAACTTCCTCAGCGTAGCAGAATGCCATGCTTACGCAGGTATCAGCGCAGCCGTAGTAGATAGCGATTCTGCCGGTGTCCTTGTCGCAGAGTGCTGCGCAGGGGAATGTAACGTTCTGTACATCGCCAACAGTTTCGTAGATCTCGCGCGGATTGATGAGGTACTCGCGGCAGCGATACTTAACCTTCCAGGGCTGATCCTTGTCGAGAATGCAGGCGCCGAAGCTGTAAACGAAGCCGTTGCAGCTCTCGAGAACGCCGTGGTAGAATACCAGCCAGCCTTCGCTTGTTTCGATCGGAATAGGACCTGCGCCGATCTTCTTGGACTCCCAGCCTCTGTCAGGAGCCATAACATGTCTGTGCTTGCCCCAGTATGTCATATCCTTGGAGTGGGACAGATACATGTCACCGAAAGGAGTGTGACCGGAGTCGGAAGGACGTGAGAACATTACATACTCACCGTTGATCTTTCTCGGGAACAGAACGCCGTTTCTGTTAAAGGGCAGGTATGCGTTCTCCATCTGGTGGAATTCCTTGAAGTCCTTGGTCCAGCCCACGCCGATTGTAGGCTTCCAGCCGTAAGCGTTGCACCAGGTGATCCAGAAACGATCCTCGATCCATACGCAGCGGGGGTCATAGCCGTACTGCCAGGGGTTGGCTGCAGCAGTTTCGGGATCGTCGTTGATCCACTCAACCTTCTCAGGGTTGATGTTCCAGTGAATGCCGTCCTCGGAGAAACCAGCGTGGATAGCCATGTTTCTTTCCTTGTCGTCTACACGGAATACGCCTGCGAAGTGACCCTTGTCGCTCTCAAAGGGAACAACTGCGGAGTTGAAGATGGAGTTGCTTGTGGGGAGCAGGTCGCGGGGAATGATCGGGTTAGCGTTGTAGCGCCAGACTACGTCCTTGCAGCCCTCGGGTCTGTCCTGCCACGGCATGTTGGGAATGCTCTGGCCGATGATTTCTAAGCTCATGATGTTACCTCTCTGTTATTTTATTTACTGCGCGGAATTACCGCTTTCATTAAGTACTAGTATAGCAAATAATCGTCAAGATTTCAATAGTGTTTTTGACTAAATATCAAGCAATTATCATGTGCATGTTTACTTAAATTTTCAAGTAATTATTACTTAACAGTCACTGACAGCTTCTCAAGGAACGTATCCCCGGATATTGGTTTACTGTAATAGTAACCCTGGAGGTAATTTACGCCTTGCTCCGTAAGGAAATCCGCCTGCTCCTGGGTTTCCACGCCCTCGGCAACGATGTGGGCCCCCAGTTGGAGTATCATGGCGATACAGCTGTTGAGAATCACCATTGGCTCCTCGGGTTTCTCGCCGAATGCCGGCCATATCAGACTCTTGTCCAGCTTGACAAGCTCGAAGTGCACCTTCGCCATTTTTGCTAGGTTGGAATAACCCGTGCCGAAATCGTCCATGGAGAAATGGCAGCCAAGGCTGCGCAGACGCTTCATATTTACGTCCAGCATTTCACCGCCGTCAATGGATGCAGTTTCGGTTATCTCAAGATTGATGAATTTCGGCTGTATTCCATATTTGTGCATGACCGACATAAGCTGCGCCGGAAGCGCCGGGTCAACGCTCTGCATTCCGGACAGGTTGACCTCGATATAATTCACGCCCTTCTCCCAGAGCCGGTTTTCCGAAGCGAAACTGCACACCTTCTCAAACACTATGCTGCCAATTTTGCCGATCATTCCATGCTGTTCAGCCATTGGAATAAAAATCTCCGGAGAAATGAATCCCAAATCGCCGCAGTCCTGTAATCGCACAAGCGCCTCTGCGGACGCAAAACGATTCTCCTGTGTGGACCATATCGGCTGATACACAACGTCAAACGCCTTCTCCTGCACCGCTTTCGTCAGCACCGCCAGCACCTGCTTGGAATAATCCCTGTTCCTTATGGTTTCTTCGTCCACCCACAGCACATGACCTTTTTCGTGATGACGATGATGCTCCATAACATAGCCCATGGTGTCGTATATCTCGTCAGAAGTACCGCCGTATTTCGGGCATTCCATTATGGTAATGTGATACTGCGGCTTGAACGTTCCGTTGTTCCATGGCACCTGGAAATCCGCAGTGCCGGCGCGCTTCAGCAGCGCGTCCAGCTGATCCCTGTCGGAAACGAACACCGACAGCGTATTGCTCCGGGAATGGAAAAATCCCGACCTCGGCACGACCGTCCTGAGCCTGTCCGCCGCCGTACGGAGTATCACCTTCATTGCGTCGTATCCCATGCTCCTGCTGATCTGGTCGTTATCGTCCACTGTGAAATTGACAAGCCAGAAAGTCCGCCTTCGTGCCAGCATTTCCGGCACCATGATGTGAAACGCCTGGCGGTTGAGCGTGTCCGTTTCGTCGTCTGCATATCGCTTTGGATTCTCAAAATTGAGATATATGTAAAGCAGCATAAGACTGTTTCCTATGGAAGAAATCAGCACATACTTCGTGATGAACTGTATCAGCGCCACAACAATCCATATACCAAGTCCCACGGCGACAGTAATGCGCGCCCGGGCGTAATTCGCGTTGCTCTCCTTGCTGACGGTGTTGTTCTTGCGGAAAAGCAGGACGCATGTCGCGAGCACATACACTACGATGGATCCATAGAGTATGTACACCATCAGCCCCGTGGAATACGCGCCGTGCTCGTCCACGACGTACTCGATCGGCGCGAACACCGAAGTCACAGCGGCAAGCACAAACGGCGTCACTGCGAGGATCACCTGCCATTTTACAAGGCGCTTCTGCTCTCCTTGCAGGTAGAATACATACAGAAACAGGCACACGGTCAACAGTTCAAGACTGCCGATGAACGCAATATGTACTATGCGATTTACCCACCCGGGGACTACCTGGTAATTCAGCAGAGTGAAATAGGACACGAAATCCGCGACAAGATTAAACGCACCCACGAAAAGAAAGCACCCGAAAACCACCGTTGAACGCAGGGGGAGCTTCTTGTTCTTCAAGAAATCTATTATGAGCAGAATCACTACCGCCAGCGCCAGAGATTGTACCCTAAAGCTGATATCAAAGAAATTCAGCCACTGTCCTCCCATTTATTTACCTCCTGAACCTATAACTATATCTGTATTATAGCACAATTCGGGTATTATTTCCACTGTTTTGTCAAATTTTATTTCCCTTTATGAGAAAACTGGGGCGTGTGAAAAACACACGCCCCATAATTACTTATCTCCCGGAATACACGTCCCTCTGCGCCACTGCAAGCCGGTCGCAGCGCTCGTTCTCCTCATGCCCCGCGTGTCCCTTGATCCAGCAGAATTCCACATCGTGGACCGCCAGCAGATCCAGTAACTGTCCCCATAGGTCGGGATTCAGCGCAGGTTTACCATCGGATTTCTTCCAGCCGCGCTTCTTCCAGCCCTGCGCCCAGCCCTTGGTGATACCGTCAACGACATATTTGCTGTCCGTTGTCAGCCGCACCTTACATGGGTATTTCAGCGCAGAAAGAGCATTTATCACTCCGGAAAGCTCCATGCGGTTGTTGGTGGTATGTGACTCACCGCCGGAAAGTTCCTTTTCCCTGCCATCGCAGCGGAGTATCGCACCCCAGCCTCCCGGTCCGGGATTCCCACTGCAAGCGCCGTCCGTGAAAATCTCTACTAGTTTCATAGATACCTCCGAAACAAACAGCCCCGGGAAATCTCGGGGCTGTAGTGATTCTGAAAAATCAGTTTGCAAGACCGGCTCTCGCAATACCTTCTGTAAAGTACTTCTGTAAGAAGATGTACATGATTACGATAGGAGTGATTGCGAGCAGGCAGGCTGCTTCCATCCAGACGACATAATCCGTCGCGATTCCGACCTGGTTATCCAGGTACATGGAGATGATGTTGGTAATGTTGTTTACCTTCAGCGCGATGGTGTTCGGATCGTTGAAGTACATGGAGGATACGTAGTAGTCGTTCCAGTACCAAACGATGGAGAAGATGAATACCGTCAGGAAAGAGCTTGCAGCATTCGGGATCATTACGCTGATGAAGGTCTTGAACGGACCGCAGCCGTCAAGGTACGCAGCGTCCTCAAGTTCCTTCGGCAGTCCGCGGAAGAACTGTCTGAACAGGTAAATGAACAGACCCGCTCTGATACCGTTACACATGAGTGCCGGAATATACATTGCGAAGTTGGTTCCTACCAGGTTGAGGGAGTCGCCCATCAGGGCGTTGAACAGTCCGAAGATATCGAAATATCTGAACTGTGAATACTGCGGAATGAGTATGATCTGTACCGGAACGATGATCTGGAGCAGTACCAGGGCGAAGAAGAAATTCTTGCCCTTGAACTTGAATCTCGCGAAACCATAACCGGTCAGCGCGCAGGTACCAACCTGGAGCACTGAGGATACAACGTTGAGTACCAGCGTATTCCAGAGGGTGCTTGGATAGTTGGTAGCCTTCCATACCTCAACGAAGTTCTCCAGACGGATCGTCTTGGGGATCCACATGATGGACGGATCGTTCATCTCAGACTGCGGTCTGATGGATGTGGAGATCATGTAGAGGATAGGATAAAGGATAACGAAGGAAAGACCGAAGATGATTATCGCACGGAAGAACGGCCATACATAACCCGCGATTCTGTGCCAGAACAGGTATCTGTAGTGCTTCTTCTCCTTGGCGGTGTACCGGTGATAGTTCTTGATGATATCGAAATTGCTTACACGGTACTCGTCCTTTTTCTTCTTAGCCTTCTTGGGGGCTGTGGGCGCGATGGGGGCTACTGCCACCGCAGCGTCGGAGTTGATGTCCGCGATGGTTTCAGCAATAGCCTCTGCTGTGGGTTCAGCAGTTTCTGTTACATTTTCAGCAGGCTGATCAGCAACATTATTGATATCGAATTCGTTTTCTGTCACTTCTCTGACCTCCTTAATCATTCTCGTAATATACGAACCTGTTGATTATCACGCAGATAAGACCCAGGCACGCGCCGACAATTGCGAAGTAGATCCACGCAAGTGCTGCGGCATAGCCGTATTCCCAGTTACCGGACTGCTTCAGTACGTACTCCATGACCTCGTTGTCGGTGGAAACGAATGCGTCGATTACGGTATAAACCAGGTTTGAAAGAATCATCGGTGAGATGTACGGGAAAGTGATCTTCCAGAAGAACTCCCACGCGGTAGCGCCCTCGATGCTTGCAGCTTCCTTCGCTGACGGAGGAATAGTCTGTAATGCTGAGAGGAATATCAGGATCTGGATACCGGAGTTCCATACGAGGTTCAGGACGTCTGACGTGATATTCTTGATGACGTCGGTGAACGTCTGGTTCAGATTGTAGATACCGATAAACTCCATCAGTTCAGTTACAAGGTCAGTCTTGAACAGTGTGCTGAACTGTGACGCGTCGGAAATACCCTGGGAGGTCATATCACCGTTGATTACGCTGATAACAGGACCTGTCGCGATCAGAACCGGCAGGAAGAATATCGCACGGGCGAGGGTTCTTCCTCTGAACTTCTGGTTCAGGATTACGGCGATGAACAGCGAGAAGATCATGATTACCAGAGTGTTCGGGAGGATCTCTCCCAGTGAGGAGCCGAGCTTCGGAAGGAACTCGGTATCAACGGTGAACGCGTTGACGAAGTTCTTGAAGCCATTGAACTCAGTGTAGATACCTGCGGAGGTCATGCCTTTCTCAAGTGCGTCTGCCTTCGCGAGAAGCTGAGTATCGCAGAGTGAATACCACAGAGATGTGAGAACCGGGATAATGAACAGCCACAGTGTTCCGATGAACCACAGTGCGATGAAGCCGTAGCCGTAAAGTCCCTTCTTCTTCTCGTAGGGGATCTTGGTGGTCTTGATCTTTATCTGCGCCTTTTCTCCGCCCTTACGGCGGATATCGACCTCCTCATTGGCTGCATTCAATGCAGCCGCTGCGGCGGTGTTGTGAGCTGACACCCTCTGCACCGGCGCTTCGGGCACTGACTCTGTCTGCTTGTTCAGTTCGACTGCGGGCTCGGGTGTATCGCTGCTGGCTGCAGTGCCGAATTCAAGTTCATCATTCATCAGTCAGTTGTCGCTCCTTTCGTTTCAAAATCGGAAAGCTTTACTTCTGTTCCGTTGATGACGATCTTCTGTGTTTCGAGATTTACCTCAACAACAGTTCCGTCGGAGAACGTGGACTTGTAGTTGTATCTGTCGATACGCTGGAAGTCCTCGATAGTCTCATCAGTGAGAGGAAGCACATACTTCTGCATGAACTTGTATTCAGCGCAGATATCCTCTACCCAACCGCTGTAGTAAGCGTAGAACAGCTCGTCGTAGGAACTGTCGGTGAACTCGTTCGGATCCTCGTACATTACCTCATAGTGGAGGGGCGTACCGGTGACAACGGAGTAAACGAACAGCTCGTCTGCACTGGAACTTGCGTTCTTTGCCTTGGTCGTGTAGGGAATATAACCATGAATAACCAGTTCATAGAACGGGATATCATAGTCGTAAACATCGAAGTTGCTGCTGTAAAGCGGAACGTCCTTCAGATAGTCTACATAAGGCAGTGCGTAATCATTTGCTGCGCCAGACACGAATGTGAGTCCGCTCTGGTTTATCATCTCGTAGCCTGCGATCAGGTTGTCTACCGCCTGCTGACGGGAAGTCGTTCTTGCAACATTTCCGGTGTAGTCGCTGTAAAGCATGTTGGTGCCGTCAGCAACGGAGATAGCCTGCATGCCCTCCTTGGTGTAGCTGGAGATAACCTCGCCGTATACCTTCTGGAAGTACGCCGGGGAGAGAATGTACCAGCTGCTTCTGGTGTCATGCGGAGTACCGAATGCCAGCTCGTAAGCGCCCTGAGTAGCGTAAGCCTTAGTGATCGCGATGGAGGACGCACCGGTCTTGGTGTAGCCGTTGCCGCTTCGCTCGTAATTCATCAGGTCAACGCTGGGAACGAGGGTTATGTTGTTTGCCTCGCAATAGCTCTTGAGTTCCTTGAACTTGTTCTTTCCGCCGAGCGTGCCGGAGTAGTCAACGGAATTTGAAATTCTGCTTGTGATTCCGGCGCCGTTGAAGTCCTCATAGGAAAGTATGATGTTCGAAACGCCGTTGTTGTTCAGCTCCTGAACGATCTGCTTGGCCTGCTCATAGGTTGTTGCAGCTGTCTGGAGGTTTACTGGGAATCCGAGAATGGACTGCTGCTTGATGGTACCCCCGTAAACGTCGAGGTACAGGGGAGCTTCTTCCTTCTCGTTCTTGGTGAGTCCCTTCTCCTCAACGAGGTACTGCTGGTAACGCTTAGCCACGTCAACGTAGCTTACGTTGTCCTTGACGATGGGATAATATCTCACGGTCAGGCGATCCTCGGGGATCTTGCTTTCCTGGTAAGCGTTCAGAGGCTGTGCGTTCTGACCGCCCATGTAATAGGTGTCGGTCGCTCTAACCTGGAAGTTGAACCAGGCGGAGTTGTAGCTGGTAGCCTTCTGACCGGACACGGAAGCGTTCGCGGTAGCATACGCAGAACCGGAGGTAACTACCTCGAGGAGTGCGTTGTCCTCTCTTACAAGACCCATGATCGGCAGATAAGCCTGCTCAGTCTTTGCGGGAGCCATATCCTGGCTCTTTGCAAGATCCCTGCCGTATATTCTCTGGGAGTAGGTGTTGGTGTTGCTCTTGCCGTTGTTGAAGTTGATAACCGCACCGGAGCCGTCCGGAGTGATTATGTAACCTGCTTCATCGGAGTAAGCAGCGCCGAGATCCTGCAGGAAGTTGATATCAACAACAGAACGGATACCATTGCTGTCAACGGAAGTGCTTCCGTCCTTGTCGCCCTGGATCTCTACCTCGTAGATCTCGTCCACAGCGATAGAAGCCTCAATGTAATCATCATTCAGGGTTACATAGTATGGAACCCAGATGCCCTCGGTCGGGAAGTGGTATTCCACACGGAAACCGTTGTCCACCTTGGAAACGGAAACCTCGCCGTTCGAATAGGAACGCAGAGGAGTAGAAGGCGAGTCAGTGTCCGTTACCTTAACGGCATTGATGACCAGAGTGGACTTCAGGTCAGCCTTCTTGGAGTTGTTTGCGTTGGGATCTTCGTCAGCATTGTAGGGATTGCTCCACCAGGTATGCTTGCCGTCAGCCGTGCGGAAAGCAAACAGACCGGTATCCATGTTGACATACAGCTCGTAGTTAGAGTTGGAGGCAACCAGCTCGCACTTAGCAAGCTCGCCCTCCTCAGTGATAGGCTCCTTCTCCTCCTCAGCGGCGTCGGAATCATCCTCAGCCTCTGCGGTGGAAGTGCTCTCATCTGCCTCAGTCGTAGTGCCGTCTGCCTCAGAAGTGATCGCCTCGGAGGTACCAGCCTCCGCTGTCATGCTTGAATTCTCAGACCATGCAACGCTCTGGCTTGCCGAAAGCACCATGCCTGCGCACAGTGTGCCGACAAGTATTTTCTTGCGGATTTGTAGCATTTTTACACCACCATTTTCTATATTTGCGCCGCCCCTCAGCGAGAAATGCGGCTGTTTCAATGCAACTGATCAGGAATTAAGCTTCTTGCGTTCCTTAGCGATCTGGTGCTTCTCATAAGCCGTATACGCTGCAATAATGATAGCGAGAACGGCAATGATAATACCAATAAAGATGAATACAAGTGCTGTGGGTTCCAGGTTAGCGTTTCTGTACAGCAGTTCAGTGTAGATCGAGTATACGAATACATAAACCTGCTGGAACAGGGATACCAGAAGAACGATCAGTATCAGGATCACGACCATCGCAAGGATAGTGATGAGCATGAACAGAATGGTCTTGGGTATTGAGTACTGGTGAACCGTCTTCATGCCGGATATCAGCAGCACAAGCGTCCATAGTATTGTCACATAGGATACAAAGGTGATAAATGCGGACTCAGTTCTGAGCAGGCAGTTGGACAGGATTATGTTGATCACCTGACCGATTATGTAGGGAACCAGAGCATACGCGGTGTTAACGCAGATGTTCTTCATGGTACCTTCACCGTCGAACAGTGTACACAGTGCCCAGTTTCCGACTACCCAGGTGAAGAATATAACGACTGTGCGGATGATTATCGGCACAACGTTAAACACCTTAACGGTACGGTTCTCAAAAAGGAAGCCTGTCATCAGTTCGCTGCACACGCTGACAATAAACAGCAGGGCAACGATAACCAGTGCGACTTTCATGTTGTAGGCTTTCTTCCATCTGAGGTCTTCAAAGCCTTCAAAGGGGTGGCGCATCACATAGAACGGCCATTTCCATGCCGGCATATCAAGATCGAATCTCATAGATCAGACGTCCTCCCTTCCCTTGTTTTTCTCCTTGAACAGGCGTTCCTGTTCAGCGCGTTTCTTGATCCTTCTCTTGTTCTTGATGGAGGAGATGACGTAGATCGCGATTATAAGGAGAATAATGATAACCGCAAACAGTGTGAAGTTATCTCTGATGAAGTTCATTCTCCAGCTCTTGAACGCGTCATTGTAACCCGTCTTGGAGTTGTAGTAGAAGTACTTCATAGCGGTGTCGTAATCGCCCTCGTTCAGGTAAGCGTTACCAAGTCCGATGTATGCCAGCCAGTAGTTACTGTCGCGGCGGAGCGCTTCCTCCCACGGCTGACGGGCTTCTTCGTACTTACCCTTGTTGAACAGAGAGATAGCGTTGTGGACTATCGCACCGAACTCTGTCTGCTTGAATACCGTCACGCTTGCCTTACGGCCATCGAGGACGTAGATCTTGTCGCCAAGGCTCTCTACGGCGTTCGGTGTGGTGAAAGTACCCTTCTGCTGACCAATGCCGCCGAAGATGAACAGCAGCTGGCACTCGTCATCGTACTGGAATACACGGCCTGTAGCGACATCAAGCAGGTTGATTACGCCATTTTCGCCGATATCGACATCGGTTATCTGGGAAGTGTATGTCTTGTTACGATAGTACTTTGTGAGAGAATCACCAAAAGTATAGTCCGAATAGCCAAGATTTGTGAAGATGTTGGTGCCTGCGGAATTCAGCTTCTTCAGTACGTCGGTGGTAACGGTCTTGGACTCAGTTACCGTGTAGATGAAGTTGTCCTCGTCGATATCAAAGTTGGATATCTCGACCGGCACGCTTCTTCTCATTCTCTTAGCCTGCTCACGGCTGAAGATGAGCTTCCAGAAAGCGTTCATCAGAACCTCTCCGGTAGCCTCTACTCGGTTTGCGCCGAAGTAACCGTTGAAGTCGCCTTCCTTTGAGTATACAACCGCGCCCTTTGTGATGGACTTGATGCAGATGTATACATTCTTAGCCGCGTCTACCAGAACCTTGTCAGGGTTGAAGGTGATGGAGGAATCATACATGTTGCCTGCAGGTCTGGTGAAAATCATCTGGACCTTGCCAACTGCGGTCTTACGCTCGTCATCGTTGATCTCCTCAACTGCGAACTGTACTACACGGTCGTTGGCGTTATCAGCAACATAGATCGTGTCAACTCCCTCGTTGGTGTCAACAAAGACGCCGGTAGGGCCGTTGAAAGAGGTGTTTGTGTACTTGTTGTAGTCCGCCTGGGTTATCATTCCGGACTCAAGTTCAGCGGTCTTTTCATTGTACCAGCTCTGAACCCCGGAGAAATCCAGACTTTCCACGGTGAACTTCAGGTTGAAGTCGCTGTCTGTTACAACGATTCTTCCCTTCATGGAGTCTGTCGCGCCGACTGCTTTATAAGAAGTATCGGCAATGAACAGGTCGTTATTGTCGGAGAAGAACATGTCGCTCGGCTCCGTGAGGGCGCCGGCGCCCATATCCATTCCGGTATAGATCTGGTCAACGATGTAGCCGTTCTGTGACGGAACTGGATCGCCCCACCAGTCGTAGTTGTATCCGGTATAAGGCTCATCTGCATAGGCAACGCTGGTCGTGAGTGTTACCGCAGCCATAACTGCCGCAGAGACCCTTGCTGCCATGCGCTTGATTGATGGCACTCAAAATCATCCTTTCGTAAATAGAATACTTCCGGGAGTCCCGGTAATTCCGCGGCTTAATCCTTCAGACCCGAATGAGCCATCGTTTCAACGACGTTACTCTGCAGGATAAGGAACAGGATCATCGGCGGCAGCATCAGCACGACAACTGTCGCTGACGCCACGCCCGTACGGGCTATACCTGCCGCTGCAATCTGCTGCATTACGATAGGAATAGGCTTCAGCTGCTCGCTGTATACGAACAGATAACCTGTGATCTGCCATGCGCCCTGGAATGCGAATATCATCAGGGTGAGCCATGCAGGCTTTACGTTCGGCATAACTATCTGCCAGCAAACTCTCAAGTGGCTTGCGCCGTCGAGCTTCGCCGCCTCGATCATACTCTCCGGTATCTGACCCATGAACTGCTTCATAAGGAACAGACCCATAGGGGTTGCGATGTACGGGAGTGTGATCGCCCAGTAGGTGTCGATCATGCCGAGGGCTGCCATAACGATGTACTGTACGATATAAGTAACAGACGATGTGAACAGCAGCGCGATCTCAATTACCTTGTTCATTGCCTTGACGCCGGGAGCCTTTACCTTCGCCAGCACATACGCTGCGGAGGAGGAAAGGAACAGCTGCGCCACAGTAACTACTACAGAAACGAATACAGAGTTGAAAACGTATCTGGAGAACGGCACGTCCATGCTGCCTGCGACCTTGAGCATGTCCTCAAAGTTCTGCGAGGTAGGACGCTGTACATAAAGTTTCGGAGGGAACACGAAAAGTTCCTCAGAAGGCTTTATAGACTGAATAACTGATAAGTATATCGGGAAGAGCATGAACAGACCGATAAGAACGAGCAGTATAAAGATCGCTATATCGCCGCCACGGGAACCTCCCCATTTTTTTCTTTTCTTGATAATGCGCATCTTCCGTCCTCCTTATGTATCCAGAATACCGGCCATAGCCTTCCGGATAACGTTGTTTACAACGATCATGACTATGAAGAGTATGAAGCATATCGCGCAGGCGTAACCCATCTCGTAACGTACTGAGCCGTAGTCAAACGCGTGGGTCATGATCGTGTGCGCCGCGTAGTCGGTGGACGGGAACGCTGTCAGGAATCTACCGATATCACCAGCGGTGAAGGAAGATGTGATCTGCATTACGGCTGCGAACAGGAGCTGCGGGCCCATAGCCGGGATAGTGATGTAGAGCAGTTCCTGGAAACGGTTCTTGATACCCTCGATAGCGCCAGCCTCATAACCGGACTTATCGATGCCCTGGAAGCCTGCACGCAGTGAAAGGAAGCCTGCACCAAGGGACATCCACATCTGTACGACGATAACGCACATGAGAATGTATCTTGAGTCTGTCAGCCACTGCTGAGCGCCGTTGATAAGACCGAGGCTCATGAGAGTGGAGTTAAGGAAGCCGTAGGTATCGCCGGAGAAGATGAGCTGCCATGTTGCGTAAATGTTACCAGCAAGGGTCGGAGCGTAGAAGATGTATGTAAATACTGTCTTGAGCGGACCGGGCATCTCATTGATGAGCCATGCCAGCAGGAAGCACATGATGTAGCTGACAGGACCAGTGATTATCGCGAACACGAGAGTGTTCTGGATCGCTATAAGGAAAACGTCGTCCTGAAGGAACAGGGTGTAGAAGTTGCTGAGTCCGACCCACTGAGGGAACTGAACCATGTTGAAGTTCGTGAATCCGACAGGGAGGGAGATGACAACCGGAATGCCCGTGAACACCAGGAACAAAAGGAAGTACGGGAGAGCCAGTATGTAGGCGCTGCCGTTCTTCTTCATCTCACGCATCGTATATCTGAACCTGCTGTCCTCGATATACTGCGATTTTTCTTTACCGAACAAGCTGATTCCTCCTATTTTTGTTTTGGTAAGCCTATCCTGCCCTCCGGCTGGCGGAGGGAGGATAAAAGCGATCAACCCTTGTAATAGCCGAGATCTGTCAGCTTTCTTACGATCTCAGAGTTGATATCTCTGTTGTAGGAGCTGAGCTGATATCTGGGGTTCTTCTGGTTGTTTACTACCGCTCTGAATGCGTTGTAAACGTTTCTTGTAACGGCATAGGAGGCCGGAATGATCGGCACTTCCCTCAGGTTTGACATCTGGTCAGCAATCTTTGCATGCTCAGATGTGGACCAGCTGAGTTCGCCGAGCGCCTCAACGTTTGCGGTGTCGTAACGTCCCATCGGGCCCATAACCGCCTCGATCGTGGTACCGTAGCTCTTCTGAACGTCTGTAGTTGTGAACCAGTCGATGAAGTTCCAAGCTGCGTCAACGTCAGTGCAGCTTGTGAAGATAACAGCGCCTGCGGAACCGGAGTTCGCGGTGTAGTCAATCTTGTAGCTGCCATCGGAATTCTTCTGCTTTGTTCCGTCCTCATTATATACATAAGAGCCGGGAACATGAGCGAAGGACCACAGACCCTTGATCTCAGGAGCCGCAACATTCAGCTGATTGTAGAATGTGTAGTTCTGGAGGAGTATCGGCATCTCACCTGTTCTGAAACGAGTGAACGCGTCGTAGGTCTGGTCGAAGTCGTAAATGGTGTAGAACTGAGTCCACTTGGTAAATGCGGATACCGCAGCCTCGGTATCGAATGTTGTGGAAATGTACTGACCGCTTGCCTCGTCGTAGTTGTAGAAATCCTGACCAGTCTGGAGCATCAGCAGTACGAATGTGTTACCTGCGTCGAATACCTGAGAAGAGATGTTGGAGGGCAGGATCAGACCTACCTCAAGGTACTTTCTCTGGATATCAGGCAGCATATTGATAAGATCGTCCCAGGTCTCCGGAGGAGCGTCATATCCAAGCTCTCCGAGTACGTCGGTTCTGTAGAACAGCATCGGGAAGCTCTCTGTCAGCGGAAGTCCGTAAACGCCGCCGTTGAATTCATAAAGCGTGGTTACGTCGGGTGTGAATCTGCTTATTACGGATTCATATCCGGGCTGCTCCTTGAGGTTTACGAGAAGTCCTCTGGAAGCGCACACTACAGGGAAGTCGCCGCCGATGAACAGTGCGACCTCAGGCCCCTTGCCGGCAAGAGTCGCCTCAAGTACGGCGCCCTGTACCAGGGAGATATTCACCTTTGTATCGTGGGTCGGGTTGTATTCGGAGCTTACAAGCTCGTTTACTACGGTAGCCTGGTCGCGTCCGAGGGAAACCCAGACGTTCAGGGTCTTTTCTGCACCGGAGGAATCGGACACGGAGGTGTAATCCTCAAAGAATGAGCCGATAAATGCCTGGAATCCGAATGCAAATGCCTGGAAGAAATTAGTGCCGCACTTGCGGAACTCGTCCTTGGAGGACTTCACCTCGATGTAGTCGATCTCAAGCGGCTGATCGCGGTAATCTCTCATCCATGCGGAAACTGCGGAGATCTGGTCCTTGATGGAGGAAAGCATCTGGGGGAGATCCTCAGGCTTGTCTACTGCCATCTGGAGAATGACTGCCATGGTCTGAAGCGTTGAAGCCTCGGAACCAGCGCCGGTCAGTTCCTCAATGCCTGCCTTCTCTCTATAGAGAGTTTCAATGGCGTTCTTGAAGAAGTCGAACAGACCCTCGATCTGATCCTCGAGGTAATAGTCGTTGTACTCATCAGGAGAAGGACCTGTGATCATGAGTATACGTCTGTAGTAGTAGTTCAGTTCAAAGATAAGGTCGTCCAGACGCTCCATAACTGCACCGATGTCGCCGGGGACAGCTTCGAGCGTGATGGTATTCCAACCCTTGTTCATCTTAACATAGATCAGGTTGCCGTCAGCGTCAGAAAGATCAACTGTCTGCCAGTTAGGATCATACTGAATCTTTACATCGTCCAGTTCCGTGCAGGGCACCTCGCCGTTGATGTAGACGCGGCGGTTGGAGAAGAATCCGCGCATCGTGCTCTGGCGAGCTCTCAGACGAACCTTGTAGTATCCGTCCTCGGGCACCTCGACATTCCATGTAATGGACTGGGTTGCCTGATCCCAGGTATCAGCGCCGATGGTGTTGTAGCGCTTCTTTACCGGGTCGCAGGGGTAAACGGAGGAGTCCGTTCTGTCGTATGTAGGATACAGGGTAGAAGAAGTGGTGTAAGCCGGGGCCTCGCCCTGGATAAAGCCACCGCTCTCGCCCACGCTGGGTGTTGCGTCGATCTGCTCCTGAGTAGGAGCGATGTCCGCATAGGCGGGGAGATCTTCAGTGTTGTAGAAACGCATACCCTTGAGGTAAAGATTTGTCTTTACGCCCGTGAGGGAGATCTCATGAGAACCCTCGGAAAGGTAGAAGAAGTAGGGCGTGTTGATAAGTCCGTCCTTATCCTTGATCGGATAATTGACCCAGGTGTTGTACTGGATCTGCTTGGGACGCTGGTCGTTATCTCTTGAGTCACGGATTATCGCGCCGTCATTCTGCCAGTATCTGTCGAGTTCTACAAGCTTGACCTCATCAAAGGGGTGCTCGCCGTCGATCTTCATCTCGACTTCGATGGTAGTATTGTTATGATGCTCGGAAGTGACGGGGTGATAGAACATCTCAAGGTTGTAAAGACCGGCGGTCTTTACATCGAAATGCCATGTGAGCGTGCCCTCGCAGTCTACCCACGCAACGCAGTCGCTCTCGCCGTCGTAATCCTCGATCTTTACGTCAACGTCGTCGCTCTGCTCAAAGTCAGTCACATCGACATTGATCTCTTCCATCGGCTTGATGGCGTCGGGATATCTGTTTATGTACTTTCTGTACGCATTCTTGTTGCTGACAATGCTCAGGCTGTCTACTTCCTCTGTCGTTGAATCAAACGACTCTTCCGCAGCAGCGCCGGGCGCCAGCTGAACCTGAACGAGAGTTGCAGCCATCACAGCCGACATAAAAAGTGATGTGACTCTTTTCAGCTTCGTGTTTCGCTCTTTTGCCACAGTGTAATCCACCTTTCCTAGAAAATGCTTTGCAGCAAATCGGGTTCTCCCTCCCGATCGTTTACTTTGTGTACCCACGCGGGTAGATGGAGATCCTGCCATCCTCAAGCTCAACGCGGACTTTATCTCCGCCCTTGAGTCCGAGTTCCTCAAGATACTCCTTGGGGATCTGCAATCTCCCGGCGCGGTCAAGAACCGTCAGTTCCTCATGGACTGACTGTTCCTCCGAGATCTCGCCGAAGGATTTCATTGCACCCTGTCTGCGCACAAGCTCGGTTGAAGTCTTGCCATCGCGTATTGCAACAACGCGGTCTATCTGCGCCGACAATTTTGTATCATGCGTCACAATGATTATCGTGACGCCCATGGATCTGTTCAGTTCCCTGAACACGTCCAGGATCAACTTTGATGTTGCCGTATCCACCGAGCCAGTCGGTTCATCGGCAAGAAGCAGTTTCGGATTGTTCGCCAGAGCTATCGCGATCGCAACCCTCTGCTGTTCGCCGCCTGACATCTGATCCAGTCTGCTGTTCTTTCTGTGGGAAAGTCCCACCATATCCAGAAGCTCGTTTGCACGCTGCGTCCTGCCGGAATACCCGGAAAGCAGCATCGGCATTTCGACATTCTGCTTCGCCGTAAGGTAGGGAATCAGGTTACGTGCGTTATTCTGCCACACAAACCCGACTGTTTTGCGTTTGTACTCGATGAAGTCCTTTTCAGTGAACTTCAGCAGATCCACGCCGTCAACGTAAAGGCTCCCGGCGGAAGGACGGTCAAGTCCGCCCAGCATGTTCAGCAGCGTGGATTTTCCGCTGCCGCTGGATCCGACAAGCCCCATCAGCTCTCCGCGCTCAACCGTGAGATCAAGCCCCTGAAGCGCCATAACTTCAACGTCTTTTGATTTGTAGATCTTTACGAGATTTTCCGCCTGCACCATGATGTTTTCGGGCGGCGCCAGCATCACCTTTTTAGGCATCGACACCCTCCTCCGGCTGCACCGCGTTCTCCTTAACCTCGGAGATCACACCGTCCTCCAGCGTGTAAACGATATCAGCCATATCCATCATAGCCGTGTCATGAGTTGTCATAACTATGGTAATATCATTCTGACGAACAATGTCCCTGAACAGCTTCATCACCGCCATTGCAGTTGGTGAATCCAGCTCAGCAGTCGGCTCATCAGCGAAAATGATCTTCGGGGAATGCGATATTGCACGCGCGATCGCCACTCTCTGCTGCTCACCGCCGGACATCTCACCCGGGCGATGATTAATGCGCTTTTCAAGCCCGACCTGAATCAGACTCTGCTTCGCACGCTCAACTCTCTCCTTGTATGGCATATCCGTAAGCCGCAGCGCAAACTCAACATTTTCGAAAGCCGTCATTGTTGAAATCAGCGCAACTGACTGGAACACGAAAGCCATCTCAACTCTTCGCAGCCTATCCCGATCCTTATCGGGAAGCTTCGTTATGTCCCTGTCCAGGAACATAACCTCGCCGGAGGTCGGTCTGTCAAGCGCACCTAATATGTTTATCAGCGTAGTCTTGCCAGAACCCGAGCGGCCTCTCAGCACGGAGAGCTTATTCGGAGGGATTTGCAGATCAATTCCCTTAAGTGCATGGACCGTACTTCCGTCCCCGATTTTAAAATCCATGCAGACGTTTCTGGCGTCAATAATATTATTCATATCTTTCCCCTTGCGTCTGTCTGAATTCGACGAAATCAACACTATTCCATAACACCGCCATCATAAATACCCTATTAATTATATCAAATTCAACCGTCAATGTCAATAAGATTTGAATTTTTTTAGTCACTTTATATAAATTGCGAAAAACAACCGTTTTAGCGGACAATGTTTTGTTTCAAAACCTTTCCATTCTGTATATTGTTGATTTTCGCTGACTTTCATTCTGCACATACCACATATTGATTTCCGGTTACAATTTATTGTAGTTGAATTAGGTAAATTTCTTTATTTTAACTGCTTCGTCTTGCTTGTCCGTCAAATTGCACAAAAACCCTGCACAAAGTTTATTGAAATACACCGTCCATATTATTCCAGTAATTACTCGATTATATGCCGCTATACTCTTTCTGATTCCGGGACCCGGAAACAACAAAAAGCCCACTCCTTTCGGAGTGGGCTTCAAGCTCAAGTCATAAGACTAGAAGTTATCAGTGTTTACTGATTACTTTCTCTTCTTAGCAACTACGATAGCAGCGCCAGCCAGAACAGCAGGAACTACAGCCAGAGCTACACCTGTGCCAGGGTTGCCCTTGTTGTCGCCGTTGTTGTTGTCATCAGCAGTATCCTCAGTGGACTCCTCAGAAGACTCGTCAACAGTTACAGAAGGCTCATCATCGGTGGTGGGAACATCATCGGTGGTTACAGTCTCATCGGAAACAGGCTCAGCGTCGCCAACTACAACAGCAGTTACAGCGTCAGCAGAGATGTCTGTGAAACCAGCATCGGGAACGAGAGCTACGGAGATCTCCTCGTCAGCTGCAGCGTCAACGGTGTAGGTGAGAGTCAGCAGAACAGTGCCGTCAGCAGGAACGGAAGAACCTGCCCAAGCAAACTTGTTGGTGTCCTTGTTGAACTCAGCCAGACCAGAATCGGTCTTAGCAGCGTCAACGAGAGTCAGGTTGTCAGAAGCCTGTACAGTGAAAGTAGTAGCTTCCTGAGTCATGCCAGTAGCAACGATCTCAACGGTTACGTTCTCACCAGCTACGGGAGCATCGGTAGAGAATGCGGGTGCGATAGCAGCGGAAGCAGCAACAGCTGTCAGGGACAGAACTGCAGCAGCAGCGCCGAGAGATAAAATCTTCTTCATATAGTTTTCCTCCATATTATTTATAGCTTATTCAATAAGCTCCGCCTCGGGGCTTGCGCCCCGGGGAGGAACAAATTAATTAAACAGCAGTTTTACTCAGGTGATTAAGCCTGTGTAACAGCCTTCAGGATTGCAGAAGCATCCAGAGCGTTTACAACGCCATCAGCATTGTAGTCGCCTGCAGCTGCGTCGATAGCAGTGCCAGCAGCAACAGCCTTCAGGATTGCAGCAGCGTCGAGTGCGTTAACAACGCCGTCGCCGTTTACATCGCCAACAACTGTCTTAACCTCAGTCTGCTCCTTAACAGCTGCGAGGAGAGCCTCGTAAGCAGCGGTCAGGTTAGCGTGAGAGAGGGAAGCTGCGTTCTTGGAAGACTTCGGAATTTTAACAGTTGTGGAGCTGTCGAGCTTCAGATCATACTCGTTATCACCGTTGGTGTAAACTCTGTTGAAGCCCTGGAACTGACGGTCAGATGTGAATGCATCGTTGTCGAGCTCGATGGAGGTACCACTAGCGTCAACGTCGATGGACTCTACAACGGACAGATAGTAAGCAGTGTTCTCAAGAGCAGCAGTCAGAGCGTCTGTAGCCTTCAGGTCACCGTTGTCGATGGAATCCTTAACCTCAGAGATCTCAATGTAGATCTGCTCGAAGCTGTACTTGAACGCATTATAGTCATTCAGGAGCTTGTTGTACTCGCCCTCGAGGGTCTCGTAAACCTGTGTAGCGATGAGAGAACCATTGATGATGGTACCGGTGCAGTCAGCAGGAGTTACATTGTCCTTGTAGGTCTTGATCTTGTTAGCAGCCTTTACCCAGTTGATAGCGTCCTGACGAGCTGTAACCAGAATGTTGTGGTTGCAAGAGAACAGAGCAGCGTCGCCAGTCAGCTCAGCCAGCTCATAGCACTTGTCGATGAGGGCGCTAACGTCAGCCTTGGTCTTGGTGCCGTAGGAAGCGTCGTACTTGTCAGCCAGAGCATACTTGAGGTATCTGTAAACCAGAGTCCACTCAGTGGAAGAACCCTTAGCAGAACCTGCGGAGATAGCGTCGATTGTATCGATGTCTTCGATCAGGGTGTTGCCCTCGATGTCCTTCTTCTCGCCTGTGAGGTAAAGCTCAGCCAGTTCCATAGCCTTGCCCAGATCAGCGTAGGTGTCTACAGTCTCGTTGGAAGAGTTGGTGTAGGAACCGTTCATTGTCTGAGCAGCACCAGCGATTGCGCCCCACTGTCCGATTACGGGGTACGAGCTGCCAGTAACAGCATCACCATCGTTTACATTGTTGATGAGGTGGTTATCGGTATCGTGGTCAACAGAAGCAGCGTCAACCTTGATGTAATCAGTCAGGTCAACCTCGGACTTAGCGTTGATGAGCTTGTAGTAATCAAAGCCAGTCTTGTCTGTTGCAACATTACCAGTTGCATAACCGTCCTTGGTAAGCTCAATGTAGAACTTAGAGTCGGTCTTGATAGAGATCTCAGCGGAGTTCTTCTTATCAACAGAAGTGCTCCATGTCCATCCGTTAGGATTTACAGTGTAGTTGGAATCAACAACATACCAAGCGTCAGCACCTGCTGCAACGCCGGCAACCTTCATATCAATGTTGCTGGAGTACTTGTCGCCCTTACGGTTATGAACCTTATCAGCGCCGAGCAGTGCAACAACTGCCTCGTACAGTTTCTCAGCGTCAGTGGTCTTGTAATCGTAAACCAGTCTGCCGTTGTACTGATTGAGCAGGGTCTTTACGTTAGCCTTTGTAGCTCTGTTGGTGTCGTCAGCCTTAAAGCCGTTCAGAACGGTTGTAGCAGCAACGCAAGCCTTGTAAGCGTCAACGATGTTGGTCTGAGTGGTCTTGTTTACAGACTTGATCTCATCGAACTCGCCGTATGCGTCGTTGATACCAGTCTTAAGGGAAGCAACGTGCTCATAAACAGTGCCGTATGCAACGGACTGATCCTGGTAGCCCCAGTAAGCCCAGCCAGTATCGAGTGTGCCAACTCTCCAAGCGTCATAAGCGAATTCCTTGGAAAGTGCAGTCTCATAAGCCTTCAGAGCAGCTCTGAACTGAGCCTTTGTAACTACATCCAGAGGAGAGAGAGCAGCCTTAGCAGCGTACAGTACCTCGTAAGCGTCGGTGATGATTCTGCTGTCAGCGGAGTTCAGAACGGACTCAGCATTCTCATAAGCTTCCTCGAAAGCGGAGAAGCTGTCAGCAGTGTAGATAGCGTCGCCGAGATCCTCATTGTTGATGTTGTTGGTCTCGTAGATAGACTTGGAAGAGTTTACGAGAGCCTTCAGCTCTTCAGCGGTGTAGATCTTGAGCTTGTTGTAAACAGCCTCAACCATTGCATAAGCAGTGGTGTAGTCATCAACAGTGGACTTGGTGTTGTCCAGAACGTTGTCTGCATACTCAAGAGCATTCAGGAAGTTCTCACCGGAAACGGAGCCGTAATCGTAGATCTTAGAGGAGCGGAAGCTGTCGAGGCTGTCGATATAAGCCTTCAGATCATCTCTGCTCTTTACCTGTGTAGTAGCAGCTGCGGTAGTCTCTGCGTTAGCTACAACGGCAACAGAGCCGATAGCCATTACAGAAGCCATAGCAGAAGCAAGAATTCTTCTTCTTAACATAATAGTCCTCCTAATGTTGTTTTTTATAACATCTCTGAGTTATCGGGCACTCGGATGTAATAAACGTTTTTTGTGCCTTACGCACCTGTAGTCAACGGGAAAACCGAAAAAGTTTCAAAATATTTTGATTTTTTTCATTTTCCCGATTGCACTACGGTAGTCAAGGCATATCCGAAAAAAGTTTCAGAAAAACAAAAATATTTTTTGAAAATTTTCCGGATCATTCTGTCAGTATGTCTGACGTGCAGAAATTACTTTCTCTTCTTGGAGAGAACAACTGCGCCAGCAGCTACAACAGCTACGCCTGCAACGGCAGCTACACCCTCAACGCCTGTGTCAGGAGAGCCCTTGGAAGGAGTTGTTGTTGTTGTGCCTGCGTTTGTAGCGTCAGAAGCGGTGTCATCAGCAGTAGCGTCGTCTGCAGCGGTGTCGTCTGCAGCTGCAGAGGAAGCGCCGAGAGTCAGGTTGCCCTTAGCGTCGAAGGTAGCGAGAACGTTGCCGTTAGCGTCGGACAGCTCGGTCTTGATAACTTCGATATCGGACATTGTGAAGCTCCAAGCCTGCATGAAGACTCTGTACAGGGAGAGGTTGCCGATGTCGCCGTTAGCAACAGGGTTGATAACGTCAGCTTCGATCTTGTAGGTGTAGTCGCCAACCTTAACTGCCTGGATTGCATTGGAAGCGTCGATAGTTTCGAGGCCGAGGTCCTCATCGATTACGCCCCAGAAGTTGCCAGCGGTTGCCCAGTTGTACTTGTTGTACAGATCAGCGTCTGTAGTTGTGAGATCAGAGTGTGCGGAAACTACGATAGCGCCGCCGCCCATGCCGTCCCACCAGTCGCGGTTGTCAGCGTCGTCGATTACGTCGAATGTGAATGCAACGTGTGTGATAGCGGAGAGATCCAGGCCATCGATGGACATAGCAGGAACATTGTCCTTGTTGGTGCCGTCGGAGAACAGGCAGATACCATAGTTGCCTGTGCCGTCAGCCAGCAGGTACTGGGTACCATCGGTGATTGCACGGAAGTCAGCGCTTGCGCTTACTGCAACAGCGGATACAGCTACAACAGCAGCAGCTGCAGCGGAAAGAATCTTTGCGATTTTCATGATAAAAATCCTCCTTAATAGTTTCGCCCGTCCGGTAACATATCTTGTCCGTCGGGGAGTTACCTTACAAGGCATAAATGTGCATCGGGACACAGATATCCTTGTAATACAATATAACATTTTAAAGGGGCTTTCGTCAATGTGCAATTTGTATAAATCTTTCCGTGATGTTTTATTCACAATTGTTAACGGTTTGTAACCACTTTAAGGATATTCGGCTCCAAGCTTCTGCCCATGCGGTTTTAACCCGTTTGCTTAATTTACCTAAAGGCGCATTCTGCAATGTCAGCAAGAAAAATTTTTGCTTCATTTGCTGGGTATTATGCGCCTGTATTCACTCCGTATTCTCTCTGACATACAAATTTGACCGTGAATTTTATGCAAAATCGCCAAAATTTCTATTCGCTCTTGAATTTCGCCGACTGTTGTGATATACTATCATATGTATTCACACGCCTCTTTAGTTAAATGGATATAACAGCCCCCTCCTAAGGGGCAGTTGTAGGTTCGATTCCTACAAGGGGTGCCAGTCGTTTCCGCTGATCAATCAGCGGAAACCGTACCGATTTTTTCTCAGCCGTCCCGGAGTGGGACGGCTGTTTTGTTTGCTTCTGATTGATACTATATTAAAAGAAAAGGAGCCCGAAAAACCTGCGGAGGAAGCAGGCGAAAGCGGCTACAATATCCGTGGATTGAATCTGCTCCTCGCCGAGGACAACGACCTCAACGCCGAAATTGCGGAGCTTCTGCTCACTGACGCTGGTGCGAAGGTCACAATAGACGGCGACGGAAAGCAGGCGGTGGACAGCTTCAGCAGCGACCCACCGGGCACCTATGACGCGATACTCATGGATATCATGATGCCGGTCATGGACGGACTTACCGCCACCGGAATGAACGCGCACCTGGCAAAACCGCTGGACATTGAAAAGGTCATAGCCACAGTAGCGAGGTTCGTCAACCGCAGTTAAGCGCATAATTACAAAGCGAGGTATCACATGACCGTCAGACAGAAAAAATGCTTACGGCGAATAATCATCATTGTGCTGGCGGTTATTCTTGCTATTGCAGCAGCATTCCTTATTTACACCGGGGACTACTACCATGCGGACACGATGGCGAACACCGTGCTGATATCCAGATCCTCCGTCACAGTGAGCAAGCTGGGCGACGATCTGGTTTTCACACCTGCCGGGGGCGCTTCCGCCGGACTTATCTTCTATCCCGGCGGCAAGGTGGAATACACCGCCTATGCGCCGCTTATGCACCGTATTGCCGAGCAGGGAATACAATGCGTGCTGGTGAAAATGCCCTTCAACCTTGCGGTGCTTGACATCAGCGCCGCCGACGGAATCGCGGCGGAGTTCCCGGAAATCAGCAGCTGGTATATCGGCGGGCACTCCCTCGGAGGGACCATGGCGGCAAGCTGCGCCGCCGGGCATACCGGGGAGTTTTCCGGGATGATACTTCTGGCGTCCTACTCGACGGCGGATATCTCCGGCAGCGGACTGAAGGTGCTGTCGATGTACGGTACCCGGGACGGAGTACTCAACATGGACAGCTATCAGAAGAACCGTCCGAATCTTCCGGCGGACGCCGATGAGATCGTCATAAACGGCGGAAATCACGCCGGCTTCGGCAGCTATGGAGTTCAGTCCGGCGACGGAACCGCGGATATTACCGCCGCGGAACAGATGGAAATAACCGCCTCCGCTGTTGCCGGATTTATCTCTGAATAAAAAAAGGAGCATTTCATCTGAAATGCTCCACTTTATTACTTCTTCTCAAAAATGAGTATCTTTTCTGCTATCTTATGTACCAGCGGAATCTTCTGGAACGGCTTCAGCACCGGCATGATCATAGCCATGCCGCGAACGATGTCATCGTCCTTTATCTTGCGGAATCCCTCCGCAACATCACCGAGGTCATCGAACGTGTCCGCACCGAAAACGAACTTCGCACCGGTTTTCTGAATGGATTTTTCAGCGTGCTCCTTGTTGACCCACCGCTTGGATATGCACTCCAGGAAGACGGTCGCGTTGTCGAAATTGTCCCGGATTATCGAGAGCATTTTTCTGTTCTCCTCTGCGGTGAGGTACATGGTAAGCCCCTCGATGACAAAGAGCATTTTGCCGCGCCTGGTCACCTTCTCCGCCCACGCCGGATCCAGCGCCGAAATCCCTATCGTGGACACTCTTCCGCTCTCGCCGTAGATCGCGTCACGGACCTGGATAGTTTCCGGAAGATCAATGTTGTACCAGGTTATTCGCCCGTTGTCCATGCGATAGAATCTTGTATCCAGTCCGCAGGCGATATTCACGACCGTGCAGTCCGGATTCTCCTTGATGAAGTCGCTGACGATCTCGTCAAACACGATGGTACGGGCGATAACTCCATCGCTCATCGTGGAATCCTTCTCTGCCCCGGAGAAGTCATAGTCTATCTTCTCCACAAGCTCGATCGCCTTTGCGTCATAGAATTTGTGGTTCTTTGTCCTGGAATACTTCGCCCGGGCATAGAAGCTCTGGAGCATGGTTTCCGCTGACCCGGTGAGCACCGGCTTTATTTTTTCTTCGCTCATAGTTTCTCCTCGCAAGTTATAGTTAGTTAAAACAAACCTAGATATATTATAAACCACAAGCGAAAATTTGTCAAGACTAACTCTTTATCTTTAGGTAACCTCTAAAAACCGGGACACGAGCAAATTTTGTACATGACTTATATTAGATGCTAGGCGTCAAACCGCAGTAATACTGTATGTATTTCAAGGTTTGACAACAAAGCAGATGATATAAGTCATAGAAATCTGCCGTGAAGGAGGTTTTTAGAGGTTACCTTTATACATAAAAATCCCCGGCATTTCTGCCGGGGATTTCAGTTATCCGTCAGTCCTTGAAGTATTTGCTCACGAAATCCTCAAGGAGGTCTACCGAGCCGTCAATACCGAGGGCGGAGCTGTCAAGGCATATCTCGAAGTTCTCCGCAGTTCCCCAGCGCTTGTCGGTGTAGTAGTTGTAATAGGACATACGCTGCTTATCCATGCGCTCAACGTACTTCGGCGCGTGCTTCTCAGCAATTCCGTAAGCGTTGATCGCACGCTGGATTCTGTCCTCAAGCGGCGCCGTTATGTAGATATTCAGCACATTCTTGAAGTCACGCAGGGCGTAATCCGCACATCTGCCGATGATAACGCAGGATTCCTGCGTTGCGATCTTCTGGATCGCATTCAGCTGAGCAAAAAAGAGCGCGTCATCAAAAGGCACTCCGCCCTGGCCGTATGTGGTGGAAAGCAGGTACAGGAAGCTGTTGGTGCGCCTCTCGTCGCTTTCCTCAAAGTGAGTCTTGTGGATTCCGCTGTCCTTTGCCGCTACGTCGAGCAGCTTGTTATCAAAGAATTCCACACCCAGGCGCTTGGCGAGCTTCTCGCCTATTTCGCGGCCGCCGCTGCCATACTGTCTGGTGATTGTGATTATACGTTTTGCCATGATGGATCGCCTCCTGTGATAACACTTATGTGCTTCGTTATTTACAGTATATCACGTTTTTCCGGATTTGTCCACAACTTTCACAAGTTTTTCTTTAATACGCAGGCATTTTTGTGCAAATACACAACGCAGGCAAACAGTTTTTATCTGATATTACAATATCTCAGCCGAGTATTATTTTCTTAAGTTCCTCAGCGTTATGCGCAAAGAATGTCGGATTCTGCGCCGCCAGCTCATCATAGCCGCGGAATCCCCAGAGCGCCGCGCAGACGGAAATCCCGGCGTTGTGCCCGGTCATGATATCCACATCGCTGTCGCCGACATAGAGCGCCTGCTCCGGCTTTACACCGGTGCGGCGGATTATCTCCAGCGCCGCGCCGGGGTCCGGCTTCGGCTGGAATCCTGCTCCGAATCCTATCACCTGGTCGAACTCGTCGCCGTAATTCAGCCGGATAAGCTCCCGGGTGAATTCGTCCGCCTTGTTGGAATTCGCGCCGCAGACAACTCCCTGCGCCTTTATGTCCCGGATAAGCTCCGGCATTCCCGGATAGGGCTTCGTATGGTCGCATTTATGCCGGGAATAATACTCGTTGAACATCGCGAATGCGCGTTCCTCCGTTGCCTTGTCATGCCCTGCCGGGAGCATTCTCTCGATAAGCTTCGGGATACCGTTGCCCACGAAATGGCGGTACTTGTCCTCCTCATGCTGTGGGAATCCCATCTCGGCAAGTGTATGGTTTCCTGCCGCGGCAAGATCGCCGATGGTATTCAGCAGAGTTCCGTCAAGGTCGAATATTACAAGTCTGAACATATGTATCTCTCCTTAATTCCGCCGTCAGGACTGCCGTGCGAATACCAGGCGGTCAGTCCTGTCCAGCGTTATCGCCTGCCCGGTGTACAGCAGGAACATTCCATTTTCGCGGATTATTGCGAAAAGGCTCTCGTTTTCCTCAAGCTCTATATCCCCGGGAAGCATTCCCACAAATTCCTCAGGCATGTCCATCGTGACGAATCTCACGACATTGTGCTGTATTGACACGCTGGTTTCCTCGCTGATGTCCTCCACCGCCGCCATAGCCGCCTCTGCGGTCAGCGTGGTGGTGCAGACGGTGTGTATGCCGAATCCCTTGAAAACATCTGCCTTTGCCGGGTCGGATATCCGTGCGAAAACCCTCGGCACATGGTAAAGCTTCGCCGCCAGCTGCGCCGCCATGATATTCAGGTCGTCGTCCGCAGTCACCGCGCATACGGCGTCGCAGCTTTCGATGCCCGCCTTTTTCAGCACCTCCTGGTCAATGGAAACTCCCGGGGTGGTAAACCCGCCGAAATCCGCCGGAAGCTTCTCGAAGCTTTCCTCGTGGCGGTCGGTGACGGAAACGTCATGTCCGCGCTTGTCCAGCATTGCGGCAAGCTCGCTGCCTACCTTTCCGCAGCCTATTATAAGTATATTCATGCGTCAACCTCACTTCCCCACGCAGAAGCGCCGGAATACCTCGTCTATGACCTCGTCCCCGGCACGCTTTCCCGAAAGCTCGTAAACTGCGTCAAGAGCCTGCTCCAGCATTACGCCCACCGCGTCCGGAGTTACCCCGAGTTCTGCGGCGGAAAGTGCGCCGTCCACTGCCTCCGAAGCCCTGATGACGCAGTCACGCTGACGCTCGTTGGCAATGAATCCGGCGTCCGGGTCCAGGCGATCCAGATCAAGCCGCTCGCTGACAGCTCTTTCAAGGAGCGCCGCAGTATTATCCTGCTTTGCGGACAGCTTCACGGGAGTCCCCAGGACGGATTCTATCGCGGCGCAGTCCAGCTTCTGCGGCAGGTCGGATTTGTTGACTATCGCCACGGTATTCTTCCCGGAGAGCAGCTTCATCAGCCGCTCGTCCTCGGCGGAAAGCTCCCGGGAGCCGTCGAATACTGCCAGGATTATGTCCGCGCTCTCCAGGCGCTTGAGCATGATGTCCACGCCTATCTTCTCGATGGGGTCGGAGGTTTCCCGTATCCCGGCGCAGTCCGCGATACGCAGGACTATATCCCCCAGGGACACAGTTTCCTCCACGATATCCCGGGTGGTTCCCTCAATATCCGAAACTATGCTGCGCTGCAGTCCGGCAAGGCTGTTCATCAGCGTGGATTTACCAGCGTTGGGCTTGCCGACTATCGCGCAGGAGATACCCTCCCGGAGCATGCGCCCGGCGTCATATCCTGCAAGCAGTTCCCGGAACATATCCTGCACCGTGGATAGCTTTTCGGTCAGCCATTCCTGCGTTACCACCGGAGTGTCGTCGTCCGGGTAGTCTATCCAGGCTGATATCTGGCTTGAAACCTCCATTATCTTTGCGGCGCAGTCCTCCATGCGGCGGAACAGCGCTCCGTCGCGCTGTCCGTTTGCGCAGCTCAGGAACTGTCCGCCCTGGGCGCTGATTATATCTGCGACTGCCTCCGCCTGGGTCAGCGACAGCTTTCCATTGAGCAGGGCGCGCTTGGTGAACTCCCCGGGACCTGCCGGCCGGGCGCCTGCCTTGACGCAGGCGGAAAGCACCCGGCGTGTGACGTAGATTCCGCCGTGGCAGGATATCTCCGCGGTGTCCTCGCCGGTGTAGCTGTGCGGCGCACGGTACATCAGCAGCACTCCGTCGTCCAGCAGTTCATCGCCGTCGTATATTTTCCCATAGGCGGCGCGGTAGCCCGGAAGTTCCTCCGCGCTTTTCCCGGATACCGGGCGGAATACCCGGGCGGCTATCTCAGCCGCCTTCTCGCCGGATATCCTTATCACCGAAATGCCCCCGGCTGCCGGCGGCGTTGCTATTGCACATACAGTTGACATAATTACTTCTTTCCGAATAGTTTTGCGAAAAATCCCTTTTTGGGCTTTTCCTCTGGCTGGTCGTCCGGAACGGAGGTGTACTCCTCGGTCTTTTTCGGCTTTTCCTCCGGCTCGTCGGAGAATATGTTCATGAGTATAGGCTTGCGCTTAAATTCCTCGCCGGTGTCATTGAGCAGGTAGGTGTAGGTGCGGCTCGGCATGAGCGGCTTGTAATCCTCCAAGGAGCCGCATTCCATCAGCTCCTCCAGCTTCTCCGCCATACGCTCCGGCAGGCTCTCCGCTGCGCTGTTGTAGTACTCCTCGCAGGCGATGTTGTATTCCTCCGCAGGGTCGCGTCCGGCTATCTGGGTGAGGTGTATTCCCTCCCGGAGATAGGCGGTGTAATCCAGGTAGTCGCACCAGAACTCGTTAAGCAGCGCCGCCAGGACGATATTCTGCCTGGACTGGAGCGCGGATTCCCCGAAGCGCTCCGCCGCCTGGGCGTAAAGTTCCGGAGCGTGCTTCTGCCAGAGGTCGCTGTCGTAGGTTCCCTCCAGCAGCGCGGTGCGCTTCTCAAAGGTCATGGAGCGGTGCTTCTCGCCGATAAGGGTGTATTTCATCAGGTTCACGCGGTCGTCAAAGGCGCCGCCCTCGCTGATACGCTGAACTCGCTCTGCTTCCTTCAACAGGGACTTGTCCTCGATTGCGCCGCTCACCGGCTGCGTGGGGTAATGCCTGCCTGCAAGGGAGCGCAGGTCGTTCTTGGTCATAATATCATCGTCCAGCGCCGTAAAGAATCGGCTCTCGCCCACATCGCCCTGACGTCCGGCGCGTCCGCGCAGCTGCTGTGTGATACGGGAGCTTTCGCGCATTGCCGTTGCAAGCACCAGCAGTCCCCCGGCGGCTTCCACCTCTGACTTTGCGTGGCAGTCTGCGCCGCCCAGCTTGATATCCACGCCGCGTCCTGCCATGTTCGTGGATATTGTGACCGCACCCGGCTCTCCGGCACGGGATATTATCTCGGCTTCAGCCTCGTCATTTTTCGCGTTGAGCACCGCGCAGGAGATTCCCAGATTCTCAAGCTCCGCCGCAAGGCTCTCGGATTCGCTGATGCTTTCCGTGCCCACCAGCACCGGACGACCGCTCGCGTTGGCTTCCTTAATGGCGGAAATGACTGCGCGGCGCTTTTCCTCCGCGTTGTAGTATATCTCCATCGGGTGGTCCGCGCGCTGGCAGGGCAGCCGTGTCGGAATAACGACGGTGGGCAGTCCGTAAATCGTGTCGAATTCCTCCCTGGACTGCTCCGCGGTGCCGGTCATTCCGGCGATTTTCGGGAACAGCCGCAGGAAGTACTGCAGCGCGATATTGCCCATGATCCGCCCACGGGAGGTTATCTTCAGCCCGTGCTTCGCCTCGACCGCCGCCTGGAGGTCGCCGGGGAATACGCGCCCCGGAGCGGCTCTGCCGGTGAACTCGTCCACCAGGAGGATGCTGTTGTCCTTGACTATGTAGTCCTTGTCCTCGGCAAGCATTACGCGCGCCTTTATGCAGGCGCATATCTTCGCCAGCAGCCCGGTGCTCTCCTCGCCGTAAATATCGCAGTCAAAGATGGATTCCGCCTTGTCCGCGCCCTCGTCGGTGAGGTAGACATTGCGGCTGTCCTCGTCGATCCCGTAGTCCTCCCCGGTGAATCCGCTGACCTTTGCGTACACATCGGCGGTGGAGCCGTCGTCCTGCACGTCGATATCCCCGGCGATGACAAGCGGAATACGCGCTTCGTCTATCATTATGCTGTCGGCTTCGTCCACGATGGCGAAATTCAGCTTGTCCGGGAACACCATCTCGTCCGTGGAATAGCACACAAAATCCCGCAGGTAGTCGAATCCTGCCTCCCGGGCGGTGAGATACACCACCTGGCTGCGGTAAATATCCCGGCGCTGTTCCCGGGGCGTATCCGATGTCACGCAGCCGATGGATACGCCCATCTTGTCATAGACGGGCTTCATCCACTCATAGTCGCGCTTTGCAAGATAGTCGTTGAAAGTCAGTATCATCACCTGACCGCCGGAGAGCGCTTCGTGGCACGCTGCGAACACAGCGGAGAGAGTCTTTCCCTCGCCTGTCTGCATCTGGACCATATTATGCCCGGAAAGCGCCAGCGCCGCGCCCAGCTGCTCCGCATAGGGAGTGATCCCGAGAGTTTCCCTGACGGCGCAGTACACCCGGGAAAACACCTCGTTCACTCCGTTCCCCTGCGCTCCGCCGGACTCCGCCAGGCGCTGTATCTCTGCAATATTCTTCGTATCCAAAAGCGTTCTCCTTATCTCACTTGGTCAGCGCGACCTTCTTCACATGCAGGTCAGAGCTGAACGAAACCACATTGAACATGAACATCGCCTGCTGATACTCGCTTAGGTCTATCAGGTTGTTCAGATCTGTGTTGATATACCGCATGTCCACCATGGTGATCTTGCTGTAGTGCTTGGAAAGGAACGGCACCAGGCTGTGGGCATAGCTGTCCTTTATCAGCAGCAGGTTCTTGCCGTTGTCCACGTCCGTTTCGATGGTGACCAGCGGCGAGTTGCTTCCGGTGAAGCTGGAGTACTTATCCTTCACGTCAAGGTAACTGCGGACGTACATACTGTCGTACGCCGTTTCATTCCTTCCGTCAAAGACCGTCATCTTCACCTTCGGCTCACCGGAAGCGAGCATGTAGTAGTCAATGCTGTCCGGTGTGATGGAGTTATCCAGAGTCTTGGAATAAAGCGTTCCCCGGAAACTGCTGCTTGCCGTTTCGATGTTGAAGCTGTCCAGTCCGTAACTGCTGTAGCCCAGCGTCTTTGCTGCCGCACAGTACGCATAGTACGCGCCAAGACTGGTCCAGTGGTGGTCGGTGCGATAGAACACATAGTCGTTCTTGTGCCCGGAAAGGAAGCTCAGGCAGTCCACCGTGGATATACCGGACATCTTCTTGTAGCACTCGTCGATGAAGTTCTTCTCGCTGAGGTACCCTGCGTATGCCGGAATTTCACTGCTGAAAAGCTCCTGCGCGGTGGGGGCGAGCATAAGACTCACCTGCATATCCGGGTGGTTCGCCGCGAATCCGTTCATCGCGTCGATGGATTTCTGCACGGTGTCCGGGTCGTACTCCTTGAATGCCTGTATCAGCTGGTCGTCCAGGGTGTAGACTCCGTTGATCTCCTTCTTTCCGGCGAGCATTTCGATCTCGTTGCGCACCCTCACCCACTCCTCACGGCCGGCGAGGTGATCGGAAAAGTAGTTCTCGAAATCGTCCATCCAGCTGTTCTCATCACGCACGGTGATGTAATCCCACTTGATCGCACCGACTACATCGCCGAGGTTCTCAGCCTTGTCCATCTTGTTGTGGTTAACTATATCCGGGAAATCCGCCAGGGAGCGGTTCTCGTTTTCGCTGCGCTCCTGCTTAGGGAGAACTGCAGTCGTCACCGGTATCGCCAGAGTGACCACTGTGAACAGCGCTATCATCAGCTTTGCCGGGGTCATCTTGAAATTCATATGCTGTTCTCCTTTCGTCAGAAGTTAAAGTACAGGAACGGATTGTAGTTCGATGTTGAAAGATACGCCACCGAAGCCAGCATGATCACTGTGTCCACAACCGGGAATCCATACTGCACCCAGTCAGGAGCCTTTTTACGGATATATTCCGTGACGGTCTTGAGCACGTCGGAGCTGCCGAAAATGCATATCGCGAATATTATACCGTAGTTCACGACGTAGTTCATCGCCGTATTATCCAGGAACACGCCGTTTCCGCCGAACATCGCCGCAATGAAGGTCCACGCCTGGCTGAACATATCGCCGAAATCCACCGTACCCGGCGCCACCGCGTCGAACAGCACCCAGCCGAATATAACCATCACGAAAGTGTAAAGCCAGCTGAAAAACGCCGGTATCTTCTCAAGCACCTTTCCGAGGAACAGACGCTCGATGACGATGAGTATTCCGAAATACGCACCCCACATCATGAAGTTCCAGCTTGCGCCGTGCCAGATACCGGTTATCGTCCACACGATCAGCAGATTGATTATCGTGCGCGGAAGTCCCCTGCGGCTGCCGCCAAGCGGGAAGTAGATGTAACTCTTGAACCAGTCGCCCAGAGTGATGTGCCAGCGCCGCCAGAATTCCGACACACTGTGGCTCATATAGGGGTAGTTGAAGTTCTCCGGGAATGTGAATCCCATCATCTTGCCCAGACCTATAGCCATGTCGGAATAGCCGCTGAAATCGAAGTAGATCTGGAACGTGAATGCCAGTATTCCAAGCCAGGCTGTGACCGCCGACAGGCTGCCGTAGTCCAGAGCCTTGACCTCAGTCCACAGCAGACCGATGTTGTTTGCGATGAGCACTTTCTTGCCAAGTCCCACGATGAAACGGGAAATGCCGTCGCCGACCATTTTTTCGGTGATGGTGCGCTCGTCTATCTCATTCTGGATATCCTCGTATCTTACGATAGGTCCTGCGACTATCTGGGGGAACAGAGTAACGAATGCCATGAAGCTTGCCGCGTTCTTCTGCACCTTGATATTCCTGCGATAAAGATCGATGGTATAGCTCATCGACTGGAACGTGAAGAAGCTGATGCCGATAGGCAGCGGAAGGTTAGGATTCGGTATAGCCAGCCCGAACCAGGCATTCAGCGACTCTATGATGAATCCCAGGTACTTGAACGTACCCAGCAGACCTATGTTCATTATCAGCGACACCAGCAGGCAAACCGTCCGGATTTTCGGACGGTCGTCGTATTTGTCGATGATCCGCCCGGCGGTGTAGTCTATGAACGTCGAGAGTATCATGACAAGGACGTAAATCGGCTCGCCCCAGGCATAGAACAGAAGTCCGCTGACGAGAATCACCACGTTCTTTGCCTTTTTTGGCACGAGGTAATACAGTATCAGCGTTATTGGAAGAAACGCGAAAAGAAAAGTTAAGCTGGAAAATACCATATATGCACCTATTCGCTGTCCAGCTTCCGGACAGCTTCGAGAAATCCGCTGCGTGTATACATTTTGTTGACGACTTCCAGCAGCAGCTTTGCTGAAAGCAGTTCCGGCAGCCCGAGGTACCTCTGTAGTCTCTGCCGCCGCTGTGTGCAGTTTTCACCGCCGATAAGTCTGCAGTCCATAAGGTCAGCCCGGGTTATCGGCTCTCCCCTGTCCGCCGTGGATTCCTCAGGGACGGCTCCGGCGTTTATCAGCGCCTGCTCTATAAGCTCGTCCGGGATTCCCTCCACGCCGATCTTCCCCTGCTTTGAGGGCTGCGCCTTGCGCCGCTCCTTGCCGAGAATATCCGGGGTGACGGCATTAAGGACCTCGCCCTGCTTCACGATACTGCGTATGAACGACCGTATCTGGAATCCGGCGCTGTCGCTGTCCGTCAGAATGATTATCCCCGTCTTTGCCGCCAGGGATTTAATAAGTTCCTGCTTCTCCCTGTCCTTGTAGATGGAAAAGCCGTTCGTACATATAACCACTGCGTCTGTAATATTGGAGAGCCGTATCTTATCGTACCTGCCCTCCACTATTATTGCTTGTTTTATCCGTAACATACTTTACCGCCTGCGATTTATAGCCGAAAGTTCGGTCACGGCACGCTCAAGCAGAATACGCTCGTCCTGCTTCGAGGAATTCATCAGCACATTCGTGCGGTACAGCACCTCAAGGCAGCGCCGGAGGTTCTCCTCCGGGATACTGCGCACCGCGGTGCAGGTTTTCCCGAAGAAATAAGCCCTGCCGCCGAAATAGCCGAAATCCGCCGCCGCCTGTTGTGCGGACTTACGGGCGTTCATCGCGAGCTTCGCCCGGTAGTTGTCCACGAATGCGCCGGAAAGCGCCGACAGCATTAGTATAGGCTCCTCGCGCTGCCGGAACAGCTCGTCCATCATTTTCAGGGCGTCCGCAGTCCTCCCAGCGAGAATGCACGCGGAAAGGTCGTAGGCGCTGGCGTCCAGGAGTTTCGGCGTGAGCGCGTCGATAAGCTCCCGGGAAATCTCCCCGGACTGCTGACAGGCGCAAAGCTTGTCCACCTCGTTCTGTATCAGCGTAAGGCTCCTGCCGCACAGGTCGGACAGATACAGAGCGTTCTCCTGCGAGAGCGTGCAGCCGCTCTTCTGCGCCTTCTTCGCCGCCATTGCGGCTGTCATCGCCGCCGGCAGAAACTGCATTTTGCACACCATTCCGCACTTCTCCACGGTCTGGATAAGCTTCTTGGTCTTTGCCTTCGGTTTCATGTCGTCGATTTCCAGACCCGTCTGGCAGATCACCATCACAGTGGTGTCCGGAAGCTCCTCTATCAGTCTGAGAAGCTCCTTGTGGCTGTCGTTGTCCATCGCCTCGGCGTCGAGGTCGATGAGCTTCACGCACTTGTGCTCCGCAAAAAAAGGTAAGCTCTCAGTGAAATCCGACAGGGAATGCGGATCCGGGGCGCCGCGCAGCTTGAGAAAGTTCATTCCGTCGGACTGCTCGCAGCCGGCGGTGCTGATTATCCTGTCGGCGTACATGTTGGCAAGGAATGTTTCCTCGCCATAGATGTAGTACACCTGCCGCAGCTTTCCTGCTTTCAGCTCCGCCTTGAGGGTATTCTCCGGCGTGAGCTTGAATACTGGACCCTTCGCCATTACGCCATCTCAACGGACAGCTTCTTGCCGCCGAGAATGTGGAAGTGCAGATGGCGTACCGTCTGTCCGCCGTCCTCGCCGATGTTGCTGACAACGCGGTATCCGCCTGTCAGTCCCTCTTCCTTTGCGATAACGGCTATCATCTCGAAAATGTGAGCGACAACGGCGCTGTTCTCAGGAGTGATCTCGTCAACGCCGCCGATGTGCTGTTTCGGGATAACGAGAATATGTGTGGGAGCCATCGGATTTATGTCACGGAACGCCAGTATCTGGTCGTCCTCGAATACCTTAGTGGACGGGATCTCCCCGGCGATTATCTTGCAGAATAAGCAGTCGTTCATGGTTTTTACCTCCTGAATATATAACATAGTTTATTGTGATAAGGTTACTTTGCAAATTAGGAATTACAGCGTCCGGATTCGCTATGTGAGGGCTACGATAAAGCCACCGATCAAACCAATAACAGCCAGCACGCCAAAGAATACTACCCATTCTTTTATCGTGTGGATATCTTCTGAAATCTTCTTTGCAAGTTTTGCCTGGCGCAGCGCGATAAGACGGTTTATCTCCTCGGGAGTCATATCCGGGACTGCGTCCTCTATCGTGCAGTACTCGCGGCTTCCCTCGACGGACGTCGGATAGACGCCCTCCGGAAGCGGACTGCCCTCGCTTTCAAGCTTCTGATACCTGACTATGGTTTCCTAATCGCTGATGATATTCTTTCTGATGAATCCGTTTTCAGCCATCAGACGTACATACTCCACCCCAGAGTCTGAGCTTTTATAGGTCATGGCTTTCTCCTTCATATCCAACTACCACCAATTTACAATTACAACTTTTGCGATTACTAAAATGTCGTTTTCCCCGAATGAACAAAGAAAACGACATTTCAGACTTGTTTTATATAACCTTACTTGATATACTTTGCAGCGATATCAGCCGCAGCAGCCAGCGCGTCCTTTATCTTGGAAGCGTCCGGGATACCTGCCATAGCCTGGTCGGGCTTTCCGCCGCCCTTACCGCCGGCAACCGCCGCGATCTCGCGAACCAGCGTGCCCGCGTTGGCGCCCTTTGCGACAGCGCTCTTGGAGCACTTGCAGAGAATGCTGCTCTTGCCGTCCGCAGTTCCTGCGAGGACTGCAACGAAGCAGTCGAACTTGTCCGCCAGGGAATCGCCGATCTTGCGGAGTCCGTCAGCGCCTGCTCCGTCAAGAGCCGCGGTGATTATCTTCACGCCGCTGACCTCGGGGCAGCCTGCGCCGATGTCGCCAAGCTGAGCGTTAGCCGCAGCCTGCTCCATGCTCTCGATCTTCTTATCCTTCTCGCGGAGTTCTGCCATTACGCTCTCCGCACGGTGCGCGAGCTCGTCAAAGTTCGGAGCCTTGAGCACTGCGCATGTCTTTTCGAGAGTATTCTTATAATCGTACAGCATGGACATTACAGCCATGCCGGTAACTGCCTGGATACGTCTTACGCCGCTGGAAACGGAAGCCTCGGAAACGATCTTGAACAGTCCTGCCTGTGCGGAATTCGTCAGATGAGTACCGCCGCAGAACTCGGTTGAATAATCACCCACGGAAACAACGCGCACAACGTCGCCGTACTTCTCTCCGAACAGCGCCATAGCGCCCTTCTTCTTGGCTTCCTCAATAGGGAGCACCTCGGTGGTAACGGGAACGGCAGCCATGATGACCATGTTAACGTAATTCTCTACCTGCTGCAGTTCGTCGGCTGTCATTGCGCTGAAGTGGTTAAAGTCGAAGCGGCACTGGTACGGGTCAACATAGGAGCCAGCCTGGTGAACGTGGTCGCCCAGCACATGGCGCAGAGCCGCCTGGAGGATATGTGCGCAGGTGTGGTTGCGCTGAGTTGCAGCGCGCTTTTCGGTGTCTACCTTTGCGGTGACGGTTTCACCGGCAGCGAATCCGCCGCTTACTACCTTACCGTTGGAGATGAACGCACCGTTGGTGAGTTTCTGGGTATTGGAAATTTCGATAACATTGTCGCCGGAAACCACAGTACCGCAGTCGCCGACCTGACCGCCCATCTCTGCATAGAACGGAGTTTCCTCGAGAATTACGGAAACGTCGTCGCCCTCCTCGCAAAGCTCGGCAATCTCGCCGTTCTTCACGATGGCAAGCAGCCTGGTCTGCTTCTCAAGCTCAGTGTAGCCCACGAATGTGGTCTTGTAAGCGTCGAGTGCGGAGTTCTTCGCATTGTCCCAGCCGCCGCCGAGTTTCTTGTTGGCGCGGGCGGTGGATTTCTGCTCCTGCATGTACTTCTTGAAGCCCTCCTCGTCTGCCTCCAGACCCTTTTCGTGGAGGATCTCCTTGGTGAGGTCGAGGGGGAAGCCGTAGGTGTCGTGCAGCTTGAATACGTCAGCGCCGTCGAGGGTCTTTTCACCGGACTTCTCCAGCTTCTCGATCATCTCGTTGAGTATCTCAGTGCCCTTGTCGATGGTCTTTGCGAAGCTCTCTTCCTCGGTCTGGATAACCTTCTTGATGTAAGCGCGCTTCTCGTCCAGCTCAGGATAAGCGGAGAGATTCTCGTTGATAACGGTGTCGCATACATCATGCAGGAACGGCTTTGTGCAGCCGAGAAGTCTGCCGTGTCTTGCGGCTCTTCTGAGCAGTCTGCGGAGGACGTAGCCTCTGCCCTCGTTGGAGGGAAGAACGCCATCGCCCACCATGAATGTGGTGCTTCTGATGTGGTCGGTGATTACGCGCAGGGAAACGTCCTTAACGGGGTCCGCCTTGTAGTCAACGCCGACAATTGAGCTGATCTTCTTGAGTATGTTCTGAACTGTATCTACTTCGAACAGGTTGTCAACGTCCTGCATTACGCACGCAAGACGCTCCAGACCCATACCGGTGTCGATATTCTTGGTCTTGAGCTGAGTATAGTTGCCGTGGCCGTCGTTGTCGAACTGGGTGAATACGTTGTTCCAGATCTCGATAATACGGTCGCAGTCGCCGACTTCCTCGAAGTTATCCTGACCGATGTGGTCAAAGTGACCGTACTTCTCGCCGCGGTCGTAGTGTATCTCGGAGCAGGGGCCGCAGGGACCGCTGCCGTGCTCCCAGAAGTTATCAGCCTTGCCGAGCTTGATGATACGCTCACGGGGTACGCCTACCTCGTTTGCCCAGATATCGCCAGCTTCGTCGTCCTGCTCGTAGATAGTCACCCACAGACGCTCCGGCGGGATCTCCAGAACCTTTGTGAGATACTCCCACGCCCATGCGATAGCCTCGTGCTTGAAGTAGTCGCCGAATGAGAAGTTACCCAGCATCTCAAAGTAAGTGCCGTGACGTGCGGTCTTGCCGACATTCTCGATATCGGGTGTGCGAATGCACTTCTGGCAGGTTGTAACGCGGTGGCGCGGCGGCTCCTCGATACCCTGGAAGTACTTCTTGAGCGGCGTCATGCCTGCATTGATAAGCAGAACGGAGTTATCCCCCTGCGGAACCAGCGGAAAGCTGTTCAGACGAAGATGTCCCTTGCTCTCAAAGAAACTGAGGTAGCTTTCGCGGAGGTCGTTAAGTCCAGTCCATTTCATATTTTTGTCCTCTTTTTTGTATAAGATATAGTAGTCCCTTATGGAATACGCATACATATTTATTATACATCTTTTTACGCAAAAGTCAATAGAAGAATATGGATATAATATTTTGCCGCGCTGACGCGGATTTTGTATGTTTTATCCAAACGGAAATAAAAACAGTAAGGCACCCCGTCAGCTTGTTGAAAAAGTATCTTCCCAGACTGCCGAGAAAGGTGCAGATGCTAGGAAACGCCAGTTTGGCTAGGCTTTGTGACTGTTACCCTTAGT